>ERZ773099.479-NODE-479-length-34385-cov-31.315351_pt1 | contig 34385 bp, 29 predicted proteins | sample MGYA00511120_ERZ773099 | MGnify/ENA primary metagenome ERZ773099 (study PRJEB29015, sample SAMEA2738012) | human oral metagenome | biome: human oral; feature: human-associated habitat; material: dental | place: China | collected 2104 ... | reverse complement strand
ACATAGACCACTGGGTGAAACCTGGCATGGTATTGAGCTCGTTTAGGAAAATCTCACCCTTATCTGTATAGAAGAAATCACAACGCGATAGACCCAGACCACCGATAGCTCGGAAGGCTGTTTCTGCATTTTGACGCATGACAACTACCACATCATCACTAATTTTGGCTGGAATGTCCATGGTAATCTTGTTGTCGATATACTTGGCATCATAGTCGTAGAAAGCAACGTCCTTGACCACTTCTCCAGGAAGCGTGCTCTTGACATCGTAGTTACCCAAGAGACCAACCTCAATTTCACGCGCATTCACTCCCTGCTCAACCAAGACACGGCTGTCATATTGGAAAGCAAGTTCTAGAGCTTGACAGAGTTCCTCTTGGTTTTCAGACTTAGAAATACCGACACTTGAACCCATGTTTGACGGCTTAGTGAAGACTGGATAAGTCAACTTTTTCTCAACTTCTGCGATTTTAGAAGTCAAATCATCCCCTTCGACAATAGCGACATAAGGAACCTGTGCGATTCCAACCGATTCCAAGACACGCTTAGTCGTGATTTTATCCATGGCAAGACTTGACGACAAGATATTACAGCCGACGTAAGGCATTTTCAAGACTTCCAAGAATCCTTGGACAGAGCCATCTTCACCCATCGGACCATGAAGAACTGGAAAGACCACAGCACCTTCTTCATAGATAGCACTTGGCGCAATTCTCTTATCCCAGTCAATCGTAGCATTGGTCATGAGACGCTCATCCTGACTTGGTGTCTGGCTAAATTCCTGCGTTTTGATAAAATCACCTGACTGACTGATAAAGACAGTCTTAACTGTGAAACGATCGTAGTTGACCGCGCGCATGACGCTCTCAGCTGAAAGTACAGAAACTTCACGTTCCGCACTACGTCCACCGTATAAAAGAATAATCGTTTGTTTCATATTACTGTCCTATTTTCTAATAGAATACTCGCACCTTAGTATATCACATTTGCTTATTTTTTGAAACTTGTATGTCGTGTTCAAATAAAACAAAAAAGAGCGAGGTCAAACCTCGACTCTGAATAGCATTCTTGAGCTTGCTTAAAGATAAAAGAATGAACTATAACTCTGTTCGATTTTCAATCGCTCGTAAGAGTGTGACTTCGTCCGCATACTCGATATCCGCTCCTACAGCTAGGCCTCGTGCCAGACGGGTAACCTTGATACCCGCTGGTTTGAGAAGACGTGATAGGTACATGGAAGTCGCTTCCCCATCTGCTGTCGCATTGGTTGCCACGATAACCTCTGAAACCTCACTATCCATGAGACGGGTCATGAGACTTTTTAGATTGATATCGTCTGGACTGATCCCATTCATAGGAGAAATCAAGCCATGCAAGACATGATAGAGACCATGGTATTCTTGGATATTTTCCATAGCAGCTACGTCTCGGCTATCTTCTAGCACCAAGATGGTTGTCTGATCACGAGTCGGATCTGTACAGATAGAGCAAGGATCATCATCTGTCAAGCGACCACAGACAGAACAATAGCTCAGTTCCCGCTTAGCCGAAAGAAGATTCTTGGCAAATTCATTGACATCGTCATCAGGCATCCCAATAGTGTAGAAGGCTAGGCGAGTCGCCGTCTTAATCCCGATACCTGGAAGCTTAGAATAACTATCAATCAATTTGGCAATAGGTGTTGGATAAAGCATAGATTCCTTTCTAGTTCATCGGGTGGTGTTGATTGTAGAGGTTGATGATGTCGCGTGCAATCGAAGGTCCGACACCGTTTGTCAGATTGGTGTTATGAGGGAAGACAACTGCAACAGCGATCTGTGGATTGTCTGATGGAGCATAGGCAACAGCATTAGTATTGTTGGCCTTTTGCCCATCCGCAACGTAGCTTTCGGCTGTACCAGTTTTCCCACTGATAGACACGGCTGCGCCATTTGAAAAGGCACGACCTGTTGTCAAAGCACTTGTCCCATGAGCTACCTGATAAAATCCTTGATGAAGGATTCCCATATTTGCTTCGGAAATATTAACCCGATTCATCTCAGTTGTACCTGTTTCTTGGATTAGATTCCCAAGACCACCTTGTTCGTTGTTGCCATAGACACCTTCAACGATATGGGGAGCTAAGCGAACACCATTATTAGCGATTGTTGCGACATACTGGGCTAACTGCATCGGTGTGTAGTTATCAAATTGCCCAAAGGCATTATTGATATAGTTGGCCAAGTCGAAATTCTTTGGTATAAAACCAGTCGATTCATCCGGAAGGTCAATTCCTGTCGTAGCACCCAACCCGTACTCACTAAAAGTTGCACGAAGTTTGCCCATAGCAGACTCTAGTTGACCTGTTGCAACCATCATATTGGGTTGGTAGGTTTGTCCCATAATCCCAAGTGCTGTCTGCACCATGTAAGTATTAGAAGAATATTCCAATGCTTCTACTGCTGTGATTGGAAAAGAACCGTAGGCAGTTGTGTACCAAGAATTGATCGGAGCAGAGGCTTGGAAAACGATAGGTTGGTCAAGCAGGGTTTGATTGCCTGACAAAACTCCATTTTCCCAACCTGAACTGATAGTGGCTGCCTTGACGACAGATCCAGGTACAAAGACGTTTGTCACCGTTCCCAGAGAGTCCGAGCTCAGTTTACCAGATTCTAGGTCATGCTTGATACCAGACATGGCAAGGACTGCACCCGTTTTAGGATTGAGTGCAACGGCGTAGACTCCTTCAGAATATTTGGCACCACCATTACTCAACTCGGAGTTAAAGTAGCTCTTGAGTAGGTCATCTACACCATTTTGGAAAGCTAGGTCAATCGTTAGTTTAATATTGTTACCTTTGCTTCCTTCTTCGATATTCTCGACACTTTCCATATTTCCGTGCTTATCAAGATGAACTTCTTTGACTGATCGCTTGCCTTGTAAAACTCCCTCGTACTGTTTTTCTAGGTAAGAGGTTCCTACTCGGTCATTAAGCGAGTAGCCTTTTTTAAGGTAAGACTCTACTTCTTCGGCTGGAAGACCTGACTTTTCGCTCGAAACACTTCCTACGATTGAGGCTAGTGAGGTGTCTAGGACTTTCCGATCCCATGAAGTCGAAATACTAACTCCTGGTAATTCTTTTGAAGCAGAAGCTACAAGAGCAACCTGGGTATCATCTAAATCATCCGTTGCGATATGCCCTGTCGCAAAATTTTCTACGGCATTAAGCTGGCTAAAGAGATAAATTTCTTTTTTCTCATCCTCTGTATATTGGAGCTGACTAATATCTACACTATCAACTGCATTGTTATAAAGTTCTGACTCTGACAAGCGATTGCCATCCGAATCGAGACGTTTGTCACGCGGAAGCGCCTCTACGGTCTTTTTATAGACTTCCTTATCTGCCAAGTAATAATCTGCCATTTGACGATCTGTGACATTGGGTGAAGAAACATTCACATAAGTTAGTAGTTTTTTTGCTGTCTCTTTCAAATCTGCTGCTGTCATTTTATTAGTTCGAGTGAAAGAAACAACCTGTTTAAGAGTATTTTCCACCAAGGGTTTCCCCGCCGCATCGTAAATTTGTCCACGAGCTGAACCAGTTGTCACCCTGGTCTGACTAGCCGAGGCCAGCTTGGCTTCATAAAATTCTTTATTTATCACCTGCATATAGAGCAGTCGTCCGATGATGGTCATGAAAAGTAAAATAACAATTGAAAACAGTAAATTAAGCCGAATCGGAATTGAATGGCTGTTAAATTTTCTCATACAACTAAGTCTCGTTTCTAATCAAAATCTTACTTTTCATTGTACCATAATTTGAGAAGAAACGACTGGAAAAGAAAATGACTTTTTTGATTTTTAACAGAGAGGACTTTTTATTTAGATATCACTAGCTGATATGATATAATAGCATTAACTATTGTTTAATTTTATACTTTGGTGAAGTATAATCAAAAGCATTTGTGAGTACGACTCAAGTAAAGGAATCCTATGAATAAGCAAGATATCGCAACGATTATTGACCTCCACTTTGAAGAGTTGACCGATTTGGAGCAAGAAATCGCCCGCTATTTCTTACAGGCAGGTACGATTCAGGATGATCTATCTTCCCAACAGGTCACTCAAAAACTACACATTTCTCAGGCTGCTCTTACCCGTTTTGCTAAAAAATGTGGATTTACAGGTTACAGAGAATTTGTCTTTCAATACCTGCATCAGGCAGAAAAGCAAGCAGATCACCAATCTCATCACAGTCCTTTGACCAAACGAGTCCTTAGAAGTTATAGTAGCATGCGCGAGCAAACCCAGGATTTGATCGATGAAGACCAGCTGGAACGAGTAGCTCAGATGATTGAAAAGGCAGAACGAGTTTATTTTTTTGGTACTGGAAGTTCCGGTCTCGTTGCTCGCGAAATGAAACTACGCTTTATGCGTCTCGGTGTTGTTTGTGAAGCTTTGACAGATCAAGATGGATTTGCCTGGACAACCAGTATCATGGATGAACACTGCTTGGTTCTAGGTTTTTCTCTATCTGGTACAACTCAGTCTATTCTTGATAGTCTATTGGATGCCAAAGGTATGGGAGCACAAACTGTGCTTCTCACCAGTACACCTAGTAAAGAAACACAGGCTTATGATGAGACGGTACTTGTCGCAACTCATAGCCAATCTGCCTATATCCAGCGTATTTCAGCTCAACTTCCACTACTTTTTTTGACCGATCTCATTTACGCTTATTTTTTAGAAATCAATCGCGAAAACAAAGAAAAAATCTTTAATAGCTACTGGGAAAATAAAAAACTTAACGGCTATCGTAGACAAAAACGAATTAGAAAATCCTAGTTTGGTACACCAAACTAGGATTATTTTATTTCATACTCTTTCAAAATTGATTTTTGAGCATAAAGTGATAGTAAGCACCAAACATGCCTGCTGTATTTTGGTGGTGGGCAAATTCGAGTCGGGTTTTATCCGCTAGACTCGGTACAAGTGCATTTTTCAGAGCCGCACGAATCTTCGGTTTGAGGATAGCTTCCTGTCCCATGATACCGCCACCTAGAATAACGACCTCCGGATTAGCGACATAACAAATGTTGGCTACACCTTTTCCTAGATAATCCACCATACGGTCAATACCTGCCATACAGATTTTATTTCCTTCAGTGGCTTCCTTGAAAATTCTACGACCATTCCACTGATCAACTGGATCTCCATGAGCTTCTGCTACGTACTCAACCAAAGCTGTTGTGGAAGCTAGGTCCTGGAAAGCACCATCCTGCATGTGCATATAACCAACTTCACAAGCTGAATTGCTAAATCCATGGAAAACCTGGCCATCGATGATTAAACAGCCTCCGATACCAGTTCCAATGGTCAAGCAAAGAGTGACGCTTGCCCCCTTGCCTGAACCTGATACCGCTTCTGCTAGACCTGCACAATTCACATCATTTTCAATCTCGCAAGGGATGACAAATGCCGCTTCAATTTCTTTCTTGAACTGGGTTCCTGCATAGTTGGGAATCTGTGGTCCAGCATAGAAAATTTCACCCTTATCAGGATCAACCATTCCCGCTGAAGAAATAGCGACACCTGCTACAGATCCTTTGTCCAGATAGCGAGCTACAATATCCTTTGTCTTTTGTAAAATATGCGGACCGCCCTTATAAGCCTCAGTTGGCATTTCATGAGATTCTACAAGCTGTCCGTCTTGGTCGATAATTCCGTACTTGATATTGGTGCCACCGATATCAATTGCAACATAATTTTTCATAAAGACCTCCTTTACGATTAGAGGAAACGTTCTTTAGTTTCACGAATAAGTTGTGCAGCTGCCTCCACGATTGGACGATCTGAGTCAACTACTGGTGTAAGAGGTGATCGGACAGATCCGAGATCAAGCCCTTCATTGATCTTCAAGACTTCCTTGATAACACCGTACATATTTCCATGTGCCGAAGTCAGTTTGCCAATGATGACGTTGATAGCATACTGCAACTCACGCGCTGTTTCCAAATCCTTGTCTGCGATGAGTTGGTTTAGCTTCAAGAAAAGTTCTGGCATAGCACCGTATGTACCGCCGATACCAGCTTTAGCCCCCATCAGACGTCCACCTAGGAACTGCTCATCTGGACCATTAAAGACGATACGATCTTCGCCACCAAGGCTAACAAAGGTTTGGATATCTTGCACCGGCATAGAAGAATTCTTGACACCGATGACACGAGGATTCTTCAACATTTCAGTGTAAAGACTTGGAGTCAAAGCAACACCAGCCAATTGAGGAATGTTGTAGATGACATAGTCTGTATTTGGTGCTGCTGCACTGATGTCATTCCAATACTTAGCAACCGAGTATTCAGGCAAGCGGAAGTAAATTGGCGGAATAGTCGCAATAGCGTCTACTCCCAAACTTTCTGCATGGCGAGCAAGTTCGACACTGTCTTTGGTATTGTTACAAGCTACGTGTGCAATGATGGTCAATTTACCTTTGGCAACTGCCATGACTTCTTCCAAAATCAACTTGCGGTCTGCCACACTTTGGTAGATACATTCACCAGAAGAACCATTGACATAAAGACCTTGAACTCCCTTATCAATGAAGTATTGAACCAAGGCACGCGTACGTTCTGGACTTACTTCACCTTGATCATCATAACAAGCGTAGAAGGCAGGAATAACGCCTTCGTATTTTTTCAAATCTGACATAGATTTCTCCTAAAATTTCATTATTTTCTGCTAAGAGCAGAGATTTCTTTACTTCTTTAGTATACACCTTGGAAAATCCGCTTTCAATATCTTACAAACACTTAGATTTTAATTTCTGTATGTAGTTTGAAAGGTTTCTTGATTGAAAGTAGTTTCAAAAACAATTTTTCTTCTTACTCATATTTGGCAAAAATTTTTTCCATCAAACCTGCCTGTAAAAAAGCTAGAAGTGCAAAACCAAAGAGAAGAAAAGCTGATCCACCCAACAAAAGAGTAAAAGCTGATAGGTAGAGGACCATCAAGATTAAGAACAGAATGGCAATCATCAGGAAGAACCATGGAAAGTTGAAACTCGCCAAGAGCAATCCTTTTTGCAGCACTTCTTTCCAAGACAGATCATAGCGAGCTGCGATTGGGTAACTAGCTAACATCACTAGGGTGATGAAGATCAAAATCCCCAAACAAATAGCTTTAACAAGTTGGAAAGCTAGAGCCGTCTGTCCCCAGAAAAGATAAAGATCCAAAAAACTAATCAGAACAATACCCAACTCCAACAAACCCAACTGTAAGCCTAATTTCATATTTTGCTTAAAAGCTCGCAAATAGGTTCTGAAGACTGGTACTCGCCTGCTCTTCTTAATCTCAAAAATGGTCTGATAGAGACTGATTTTTGCCACTCCGATAGTCACAAGAGGCAAACAAGACACGACGAAAAGAAGATTAGCAGTCACAATATCCAAGACCTTCTCGCTAAAACGCATGAGAAAATTATCTGTATCAAATGCCGCCCTAAGCAAGCTTGCTCCTTTTTGTGCCATCGTTTGCTCCTCCTGACTTTTTAATCAATCAAAATTTTAAACAGGTATTTGCGAACCTTGTCTTCCTTGCCTGCATAGCCATTTGGCTGGTGAGGCTCACCGGGGAAGAAAATCGCAAAATTATGATACCCCAACAAAAGTGGGTAGTTTTCATGACAATGAACAAATCCAATGTCACTTGCTTCGTCAAAAGCTACTGCCTCATCCTTGACACGAAATCCATAGCTAGAGAATTCGTGCCCTTCTACCAACAAATGCAAGTCAGCATAGAGTTTATGATGCTCAAATTGATCATTTTTTTCTTGGTTAAGGACATTTTCTTGAACAACTAGAAAGACCTTGTCACCATTAATCTCATACTTACCTAGCTCGAAAGAATCCTTACGGTGTTGGTAGAGATAGTCAATCGCCTTGTCTAAATTGGGATGAATCCCCTTATAAAATGTGATATTTTTTAAATCATCAAAAATCATATTGTTACTCATTCCATTACAGTCATTTCGTTTGCTTTTAGTACTTGGCAACAAGTCTCAGGTATAACTGGAATTAGGCGAGGCGAGTTAACGACGTAATAAAAGATAAAGGAAATGACGATATTATCCTTTAACAGCTCCCATAGTAATCCCTTGTGTAAATGATTTTTGGAAGACAAGGAAGACTGTTACGATTGGCACGGCTGCAAGAGCAGCTCCCGCCATGATCAAACCATAGTTGGTTGCCATCTCAGCCTGCATAGTCGCAACCCCGAGTGAAATGGTCAAGTTTTGACGTGAAGTCAACATAACCAACTGCATGAAGTAGTCGTTCCAAGTATTGATGAAGGTAAAGATTGCAAGAGCTGCAAATCCTGGCTTCACAATAGGGAAGGCTACGCTCCAGAATGTACGAATTTCACCACAGCCGTCGATTTTAGCTGACTCAAGCAATTCTGTTGGGATATTTTCACTGAATTGTTTCATGAGGAAGACACCGAATGGCCATCCAATCAAAGGCAAGATAACTGCCCAAAGAGTATCGTGAATTCCCATGAAGTTGACGATACGTACCAATGGTACAAGGACAACTTGTTTAGGAAGGGCCATGGCTGCGATAAAGAGTGCAAAAAGAATGCGTTGCCCATAAAAACGTTTTTTAGCCAGCACGTAACCTGCTAGAGAAGAGGTTGCACAGACCAAAAACATAGTTACTAGCGAGATAAATACTGAGTTCCACATCCACTGAACAGCAGGATTTTGCACCATGAGCTGCTCAAAGTTTTCCATAGTTGGCATCTTAGGGAACCACTGCGGTGGAATAACGATTGTATCAGGTTGTGATTTGAAAGCACCTGTTAAGATCCAGTAGAATGGAAAGATAAACAGCACGGTCAACAAGAGCAAGATAATCGTTGAAATAACAGTAAAAGCTGTTAAGGGTTTCTTTTGTGTAGATTGCATAGCTGTCTCCTTTCTTTAGTATTCTACATCGTTTCCGAGGATCTTGAACTGAGCAAAACTAACGAGAGCAATCATCACTGCCAAGAAGACACCGATGGTGTTCGCATAGCCATACTCTGTCAACTGGAAGGCTTTTTCGTAGAGGTAGTACATCAGTGTACTTGTTGAGTAGTTTGGACCACCAGATGTCAAAAGCTGAATCAAGGCGAAACATTGGAATGAGTTGATGGTCGTAATGATTGCGATGTAAAGAGTTGTCGGAAGAAGGCTTGGCCATTTGATCTTCCAGAACACTTGGAACTCAGTTGCTCCGTCAACGCGAGCTGCTTCAACCAATGAATTGTCAATATTTCCCATGGCAGCGATATAAAGGATAATCGGCTGACCAACAGATGTTGTCAAAAGGATAATCATAATCGCCAGCAATGCCCAGTTTTTATCTCCCAGCCAAGAAATGTTTTGGCTGATGATATGACTTGATTTAAGGACAAAGTTTAAAATCCCTGATAGTGGGTCATAGATCCATTTCCATACAACCGTTACGGCAACGCTACCTGTTACAACCGGTAGGAAGAAGACGAAACGATAGAAGGATCTCGCAATAGCATTTTGATGATAGGTTTGAGATGCTACAAAGAGCGAGAAGAGGACAACAATCGGTACTGATCCGATAACAAGGATAATCGTATTAATCAGAGATTTTGTAAAGACAGGGTCTTTAAACATACGAATGTAGTTGTCCAAGCCCACGAACTCAAATTTAGTCATGGAATAGTTAAAGAAACTTGTAATGAATCCCATGATCATAGGAGCCAAAACAAAGATGACAAAGAAGAATAATACTGGTGCTAAGAAAGCATAGGAAACCAGCGTTTCCCTCATGCGGATTTTATTGACTTTCACAGTCGGCACCTCTCTTTCAATTAGTTATTATTTTTTTTGATGATTGTCTGGTACTGCTTTAAAATCAAAATGAAATTTTCCTGAAATGAACCTATGTAAAACTTCATTTTAATTTTGACTGAGCAGTTACTTGCATTAAAACAAAAGTCCCCCTTTTCTTACACAGACTGTGCACAGGGAAAAGGGGGGACTATAAAATCTTATACTCTTTGAAAATCAGTGACAACTATATTAAATCTCTCTGATGAACTTCAGTTCTATCTTCGTAGATTTTGATTTTCTCAGAGCACATTTAGTGCTTATTGCTTAATAGCTTTTTTGATAGTTTCGTTTGCTTTTTCAGTGAAAGCTTTCAAAGCATCTGCTGGTTTTTCATCACCATTTGATACAGCTTGCAACATTGGGAACCAAAGTGTTCTCATTTCAGCAAATCCATCGATAGTGTTATAGTATGGTGAGTAGTATTTAGTCCAGTTGCTGATTGTTTCCATGCGTTTGTCTTCATAAAGTTTGCCAAATGAAGTACGAACTGGGAAGGCACCTGTACGAACAACGTCTTTTGGACCCCATTCTTTGTCATCTGCGATGAATTGGATGAATTTTTTAGCTGCTGCAACTTTCTTGTCGTCTTTGTTGTTAAATACTGCAAATCCGTTTACAAGGTACTCAAGAGCTGGTTTGCCTGAGTCTGATGGGAATGGTACTTCTACCACTTCTACTTTACTTGCTTCCAAGAGTTTAGCTTGGATACCGTTTTGAGCTGGTGCCCAAAGGATGGTGTATGAAGTTTGACCGTTGGCAAAGTTTTGGATGTCTGCTCCACCGTCAAATTGTGAACCATTGTTCAACAAACCGTCCTTGATCCAGCTAGCTGCTTTTTCAAGACCTTTGACAAATTTTGGATCATCAGTTGTATACTTAGTTACTTTTTCATCTGTTACAGAACCGCCGTAAAGGTTTGAGATGAAGGCACGTGTTCCTTGGTCTCCCCCTTGACCAGAACTGAACAATGAACCTGGTGTATATCCTTTATCTTTAAGCGCTTTCAAAACTTTTTCAAAGTCATCAGTTGTCCAACCTTCTTTTACAAGGTTTGCAACTCCAGCATCTTCCAACATTTTCTTGTTCATAGCCATGTAGAATGGAGCTGAACTGATTGGATACATGTAAGCTTTGTCTCCAGCCTTACTTGCTTGTACGATGTTTTCGTTGTTGACATCTTTGACGAATTCGTCTGTGAAGAGGTCGTTCAACTCAGCCAATTTACCATTTTTACCGTATTGGATGATACGTCCTGGTGCGTCAAAGAGTACGTCTGGCGCTGTTCCTGCTTCGATGGCTGTTGTGATCTTTTCAGGACCTGACTTGAAGTCGATGGTTTCCAATTTCACTTTTACATCTGGATTTGCTTTTTCAAAAGCTTCGATGATTGATTTTTCATAAGTTCCAACACCGTCACCCGTTTTTTCTTGTGTGAAAACTGGGAATGCCCACCAAGTGATTTCAGTTTTCCCGCTATCGCTACCAGAATTTCCCGCATCTTTACTTCCACCAGAGTTACCACAAGCAGCAAGGCCAAGAATCGCAGCACCCGCAAGTACTGTACAAGCTAGTTTTCTAAATTTCATTTGTATTCTCCTAAATAATAAACGTATCCTAATTGGATAATGGGCAACTTTACTTTCATCTATCGTTTTATTTTTTTCTAGTCATCCACCACTCTCCTCGTATTTAAAGATTGTGTTATTTCAATCCCGCAACAAAACGTTCCGTGATTTCTTTTGGTCTAGTAATAGCACCACCTACAACGATGCCTCGCACCCCATACTCTAGGATCTGCTTGGCTTGTTCTGGTGTGTGGATTTTTCCTTCAGCGATGACGTCCACCCCTGCATCACAGAGTTTCTTGATTAGGGTAAAATCTGGACCGTCCACTTTTGGACTATAAGATGTATAACCAGATAGAGTCGTGCCGACAAAGTCAACTCCTGCTTCAACTGCTACCAAACCTTCTTCAAATGTGCTGGTATCAGCCATCAAGAGTTGGTTAGGATATTTTTCCTTGACCTGACGGATAAAATCCTGAATCTGTAAACCATCGTAGCGTTCTCGTTTGGTACAATCTAGAGCAATCACTTCGATGTCTAGAGCAGCCAATTCATCCACTTCTTTCATAGTCGCTGTAATGAAAGGTTCCTGTGGTGGATAGTCTCGCTTGATAATCCCGATAATCGGAAGTGTAGTGACTTCCTTAATCTCCTTGATATCTCGAACACTGTTTGCTCGGATACCTACTGCTCCACCTTGCTCAGCCGCTTTGGCTAGCAAGGGGATAACCCCTCCCACTTCTGTATAGAGCGGCTCGTGAGGAAGTGCCTGACAAGAAACGATGATCCCATCTTTGATTTGTTCGATCAAGGCTTCTTTGCTAATCTGTGGCATCCTATTTCCTCCTTTTCTTTTTTCTTATGAGGTCATTATATACCATTTTTAAAACGCTTTCAATATTTTGAGGTAGAATAGATTTCAGTTTCAAAACAATTTTATAAAACAGCTCGACCTGAAAGTAGTTTCAGGCCGAGCTGTTTTCTTTATTTATAATTTGTCAAATTAAGCTAGACAGTTTATCAGACTCTGAAAAACTTAATCTGGGGTTTGATAACTAAGAAACTTTCTAGGGATTCTATTTGTCTTAACAGCTATAACTATTAAGACATTCTGAGAAAAACAATTAAAATCCATCTGCTTAGGAAGCCCCTGACGTCTTACCAAGCCATTAGAATACTCGTTCAATCCTCTCTGTCCAAGACAAGTTGGATCTGCGAAAAAAATGTCAATACCATTCTGATTAGAAATGGACTTCCAATTATAAAATTCTTTCCTTTAGTCAAACGTAATAGGCTTGAATAGATGTTTTGGAAATCGAGTTGGCCATTGATTAATAGAGGTTCCATTCGTGGTAAGATGAGCATAGGTCATTTATGTTAGTTCCTTTCAGATAAATGTGGTGTTTATCTGAGTCTAATATATATGGCTTTTCCTGCCTTGCTTAATTTTTCAAACTGGGTGTTTAAAACTCTAGACTTATCTCTTCAATTAAGAATTGCTCAAAATCCTTTCTTAAAGAATTTTTTAAATTCTGAAACTTCTTCACTAGACTGTGTGACCGCTACTGAATAGCTTGCACCTCTATTGATTCCTGGCTCAAATGTAACGGGTACAAATTGAAATGATTGCTCAGTATTTCCTACTCTACAAAAACCAAGAGAGGTTTTAAGATAACTTTGATTTTCTTTATTGAAAATATATGCATCACCATATTCTGTTAAATCAGCATCAACAGGTATGACAATAACCTCACCTTCTTTGTATCCAACGATAAAATTACTATGTTTTGTGACTTTGACAACAACTGCGTTAGTCGTATTCTCCATATGGCAATAGATGATTTTGTAGTCTTCACCATTGGATACGCAGCTATTAAAGATTTCTCTCATTTTAGCTTTGTTCTTTCGATTGTCTTCATCACTTGCTCCTAAAAAAGCTTTTTTAACAATATCCATTAGTCCCATTTTTATTCTCCTTTTTAAAAATATAGATTAATAATCATTTCCAATTTTTCTTTAATTTAACACAAAAATCATGTTTAAAACTTATTACTTAACATATGTAAATGGAATCTCACTGCCACAAAGCCAGTTATATACCTGGTCATTGACAAAAACATTCATGGCTTCGTGAGCGTACTCTGGCATGATGCGATAGGCCTTGACGCAGGTCAGACGGTTGTAAATGGCAAACTGGGTAATGGGATAGCAAACATCGTCGGCCAAACCTGTAATCATCTTGACCTCACCCTGAATGCGATGAGCTAGATTTTTCACATCAATATAGGCAAGGCTCGCCATGATGTCTTCCTCTGTTTCATGGAAAGGATCGTGAAACTTGAAATAGCGAAAGAGTTCATCATAGGCTTCGCTGGTATTGCCAATCTCAAGCACTCGTCTAAAATCTGACAAGAATGGATAGATGGCAACCGTGCGCTGAATCCGTGGATTGAGCCCTGCCGCAACCAAAGCTAAAGCTCCACCTTGCGAAGCACCATAACTGGCCAACCTCTTCTCATCGACTTGTGGTAAACTGGCAATGATTTCAACCAACTGGTAAATATCCAGATAGACATCCTTATAAAAGAGCTGGTCTCGACCTTCAACAGCACCACGGATAATGTGTCCCTTAACTGTATTTCCTAGAGGTGAACGCAGACCATCTTGTGAATAGCCCGACTGGCCTCGAACGTCCATAGAAACAACACCGTAACCAGCGACCGTAAAGGCCAGCATATCAGCCCAGTCCCAGCCACGTCCCATATAGCCATGGAAATGGAAGATTAGCGGAACCTTCTCCTCACTCTTTGGAAGGACGACGCGTGCATAAACCTTGCCTTCATTGGTTCCTTCAAAAGTGAGCTCATAGCACTTGACTTGAGGAATGTGGAAATCTCTTTCCTCCAACTGGTAGGCTGGAAGAGATGAAACTTTTTTGACTTCTTCATCCCAGAAAGCATCAAAATCTTCTGGCACCTCATCTCGTCCGAGATAGGTCTTGATTTCCTCTAGCAAAGCTGGATTTTTCATAGTATGCTCCTTTTGTTTTGTAATCGCTACCACAACTGTAGCACATCTAGGAAATCAATGCAAGAAAGAGAGAAAAATAGAAAGTGATTTTAAATTCTTCCCCTTTACCCCCATCGACTGAAAGTAGTTTTAAGAACAAAAAAAGAGCGATTCCGCTCTTTTTTTGTTAGTATGTACCTGCTCCTTTCTCTTGATTCACCATTTGAAATGTTTTTTGATAGTTTACTTTGATTGTCATCTTCATCTAAAAGTCCTCGTTTCTTTTTACTGACTTTAGTATAGAGGACAATCCTAAAATCTAGCTTATAGATTTCTTAGAAAAGGCTTAATCTAGGTGCTCTTTCTTTTCAAGATAAAGGGCAATGAGGTGCCAGTCTGGATTATCTTGCCAGTCTGGAATCGAGCTGATGTAGGTGGCTATTTTTCTAGCTTCTTCTAAAATTGGAAAATCTTCAATAATATCAGCTACTTGGAACTCTGGTAAGCCTGACTGTCTGGTTCCAAAAATCTCACCAGAACCACGCATTTTCAAATCTTCCTCAGCAAGGACAAATCCATTGGTGGTTTCTGTCATGATCCGCATACGGTCTTTCCCTGACTCAGTCTTGGGATTGGCAACGAGAACAGCATAGGACTGCTTGTCTCCCCGACCAACACGACCTCTGAGCTGATGAAGCTGGCTGAGACCGAAGCGATCGGCATCCATGATGATCATAACTGTCGCATTTGGAACATTAACTCCAACCTCGACAACCGTTGTAGATACTAGAATATCTGTTTTTCTCTCTTTGAAATCCTGCATGATCTGATCTTTTTCTTCACTCTTCATCTTACCGTGTAGAAGAGCCACTTCGGCCTTACCAGCAAAATGAACCGTCAACTCCTCAGATAAGGCAATAGCATTTTTCAGATCCAGAGCTTCAGATTCTTCGATTAGGGGAGAGATGACATAGGCTTGGGAACCTTTTTGAATTTCCCCCTCTAGCCAAGTCAAGACCTGAGGTAGTTGCTCATGCTTGATCCAACGTGTCACAATGGGTTTCCGACCCGCAGGCATCTGGTCGATAATGGAAACATCCATATCGCCAAAGGCTGTGATAGCCAATGTTCGCGGAATGGGCGTCGCCGTCATCATGAGAACGTCTGGGTTGTCGCCTTTTTCCCGTAAAATCCGCCTTTGTCCCACACCAAAACGGTGCTGCTCATCGATGATAATCAAGCCAAGGCGAGCATAATCAACCCCATCTTGTATCAGAGCGTGGGTTCCGATAATCAAATCAGCCTCACCCTTCGCTATGGTCTCCAAGACTTCTCTTTTTTCTGCAGCTTTCAAGGATCCTGTCAAGAGAGCGAGTTTCAAGTCTGGAAAGAGACTCTGTAGACTTTCAAAGTGTTGCTCAGCAAGGATTTCGGTCGGTACCATGAGAGCCGCTTGGTAGCCAGCCGTCACTGCAGCAAACATGGCCAAGCCAGCGACTACCGTTTTCCCGCTCCCCACATCTCCTTGCAGGAGACGATTCATGTGGTGGTCGGACTTCATGTCGGTCAAAATTTCCCGCAAACTTTTTTCCTGAGCTTGAGTCAAAGCAAAAGGCAGGTTTTCTTTGACTTCTGTCACTTTTTCCTGAGACCAATTCAGAACCAGACCGCTTCCCTGAACTCTATTTTCAGACTTGAGCGTCTGCAACTGCATTTGGAAGTAAAAGAGTTCCTCAAACTTGATACGACGAAGGGCCTGCTTGTATTCTGCCAAATCCTTAGGGAAATGCATGGCACGAACTGCCTGACAACGGGACATGAGTTTGTATTTGTTCAGCAAAGACTGGGGAAGATTTTCCTCTATCAAGAAATCCAGTCTCTGATCAAAGGCTGTCTTGATGACCTTGACCAAACTGGCCTGACTGATTCCTTGAGCCAGACGATAGACAGGTTGGAGATCATCTTCCACCTGAGCTAGGACCTTCATCCCAGTCAGACTAGCCTTAGCACGGTCCCACTTACCAAAGACAGCAAGGGTCGCTCCCAATTCTATCTTATCTGCCAGATAGGGCTGGTTAAAGAAATTGACCGCAAAAACGACTTCTCCCTGCTTGAGACTAAAACGCAGGCGATTGCGCTTGAAACCATAATACTGGACACTGGTAGGAGTCACCACCTGACCAGACAGAACTGCCTTTTCACCGTCTTCCAGCTCTAGCACCTGCTTGGTCTTGAAATCTTCATAACGGAAAGGAAAGTAGAGCAAGAGGTCTTGCAAGTTTTCAATTCCTAGTTTGGCGTATTTCTCTGCTGACTTCGGTCCCACACCAGGCAAGACATGCAAGGGTTGGTGTAAATTCATGCTCCTCTCCTTTCCTTTCTTTAATGATATTCTCGTGGAATGCGGTCACTGAGGAGACAAACTACCTCATAGTTAATAGTCCCACGGTAGGTCGCAACCTGAGTTGCTGTGATTTCCTTGTCACCGTTGGAGCCAATTAAGGTGACTTTTGTTCCTAGAGGGTAAACTTTAGGCAAACGAATAGTGATTTGGTCCATAGAAACTCGCCCAACGATTGAGCAAGCTTGTCCATCTACCAAGACGGAGAAATTCTGCATATCTCGTGTCCAACCATCTGCGTAGCCAATTGGCACGGTTGCGATAACTTCCTCATTATCCGCCTGATAGGTCGCACCATAGCCCATACAAACTCCAGCTGGCACTATCTTGACATGAACAAGGGCAGACTCTAAACTCAAGGCTGGTGTCAAGTCATATGGCAAGTCCAAGACCTCTCCACTTGGATTAAGACCGTACATGGCATCTCCCATACGAACGGCATTAAAAATCGTTTCTGCATGCCAAAGAGTGGTGGCAGAATTGCTAGCATGGACTAGTTCTGGCAAATCTTTCAATGCTGCAAGAATCTCTTTAAATCGCTCCAACTGGACATTAAAGTAGATATCTGATTCTTCGTCTGCAGTGGCAAAGTGTGTAAAGATCCCCTCAACATTGGCACCATGCTGTTTGAGCAAAGCTTGAGCCTGCTCAGCTTCACCAGCTTCTCGAAAACCAATCCGTCCCATACCTGAGTCAATCTTTAGGTGAACCGTCAAGGCAGATAAGTCTAATTCCGTAGTTAAAAGTGCTTGAATCCACTCCAGTCCAGCCACCGTCAAAGTGATGTCAAATTCTCTAGCCAGGGAAACGGTTTCTACCTCAGACACTCCTAAAACTAGGATTCTCTTGTCAATCCCTGCCTGACGAAGCTCAATGGCTTCATCAATATTGGAAACACAAAATCCATCAACATCATCTTGAATAGCCGTCGCAACAGCTACTGCCCCATGTCCGTAGGCGTTGGCTTTTACAACCGCCCATTTGAGCGTCCCCTGCGGAATATGGGCTCCCATCTGCTGGATATTTTGTCGAATGGCCTCCAAATTGATCAGAGCCTTGGTTGGTCTATGTGGACTTGTTTTCATGTTTTTCCTCCAAAATGACACTCGCTGTCACAAACTGATCCGTATGGCTGATTGACAGCCAAATTTTTCCCGAAAATGGTGCTTGACTAAAATAGGGAGCACCTCTCTCGTCATTCAGAACTTCCATATCTTGAAAACTCAGTTTGCCAATTCCTGTTCCAAGAGCCTTGGAAAAAGCCTCCTTGGCCGACCAGCGACCCGCTAGGTATTCTATCTTTCTACGACCCTTTAGACTAGTAAATCGTTCTATTTCTCCAACCGTCAGCACTCGCTTAGCAAAGCCATCGTGCCGTTCAACTGCTTTTTCTATCGAAGCCAATTCCTCGATATCAATCCCATGTCCAACTATCATTTCTCTCAAAAGGAGTTGAGAACCCCCAACTCCATCCTTTACATTTATTTTGTTAAAGTAGCGTATATTTCTTCTACCAAGGCTTCTGTTTTGTCCCAACCTAGGCAAGAATCTGTGATGGATTTACCAAAGATTTCTGGCTCATTTTGACGTCCATCTTCCAGATAAGACTCAATCATAAAACCTCGAACCAAGTGTTTGATTTTTTCATTCCAATCACGGTTAATCAAGGTTTGGCGTACAATGCGGATTTGCTCCAGATACTGCTTGCCTGAATTATCATGATTGGTATCAATGAGGATGAAAGGATTTTCCAACCCCATCGCTTCATAACGCTCAATTGCACTTAACAAGGTTTCATAGTAAAAGTTTGGTTCATTCTTTCCGTATTCATTCATGGCGCCACGAAGAATCACATGAGCCAAAGGATTTCCTGATGTTTCAACTTCTTGACCGTGGTAGAGGAAGGTTTGCTTGTTTTGCGCCGCATAAATGGCGTTAAACATCACCCCAAGATTGCCCGATGTTGGATTTTTCATCCCAACTGGTGCATCAATACCTGACGCTACGAAACGGTGTTCCTGATCTTCTACTGAGCGAGCTCCCACCGCATGATAACTAACTAGATCGTCTACCAAAACATAATTTGACGGATACAGCATTTCGTCTGCTGTCGTCAAACCTGTCTCAGTGATGACACGGTAATGAAGCTGGCGAACAGCTTGCAAGCCATTAATCAGGCTAGGGGCTTTAGATGTATCTGGTTGATGAACCAAGCCCTTATAACCATCTCCGTTAGTACGTGGTTTGGCTGTGTAGACACGCATGACCATAAAGATTTTATCTGCCACTTTTTTCTGTAAGTCTGACAAACGACGAGCATACTCAAGAACTGCCTCTTCATTGTCAGAAGAGCAGGGCCCCATGACCAATAGAATGCGGTCATCTTTACCAGTGATAATATCAGCTAGTTCCTTGTCACGGGCTTCCTTATATCGCAAAGCTTCCACAGATAAGTGCGTTTCTGCCTTAATCGCTTCAATATTGATTTCTTGGCCTTTTTCGATAAATGCCATCTTATTCTCCTAGTGTTTGGTAGATTTCACGGATAAGGGCTTCTGTTTTATCCCAGCCTAGGCAAGGATCTGTGATGGACTTGCCAAAGACTTCTGGCTCATTTTGACGCCCATCTTCCAGATAAGACTCAATCATAAAGCCACGAACATATTGCTTGATTTTTTCATTCCAAGCGCGGTTAATCAAAGTCTGACGAACAATGCGGATTTGCTCCAGATGCTGCTTACCCGAATTGTCATGGTTAGTATCAATGAGAATGAAAGGATTTTCTAAGCCCATCGTCTCATACTGAGCAATGGTATCCAACAGTTTGTCATAGTAGTAATTAGGGATGATTTTACCGTATTCATTAAGCGCCCCACGAAGGATAGCATGGGCAAGCGGATTTCCAGTTGTTTCCACTTCTCGACCTAAGAAAAGGAAACTTTGCTTGTTTTGTGCAGCGTAGATTCCATTAAACATGACATTGAGATTACCGGATGTAGAATTTTTAAAGCCTGTCGAAAAATCTGCTCCACTCGCTACAAAACGGTGTTGCTGGTCTTCGACTGAGCGTGCCCCAACTGCCATATAAGAAATTAAATCATCTACTAGAGGGAGATTTTCTGGATAAAGCATTTCATCCGCCGTTGTCATCCCCGTTTCAGTAATGACACGATAATGAAGTTGACGAACAGCCTTAATACCATTGATCAAGCTAGGAGCTTCAGTAGAATTTGGTTGGTGGATCAAGCCCTTATACCCATCTCCATTTGTTCGTGGTTTTGCTGTGTAAACACGCATCACCATAAAGATACGGTCTTTTACTTCTTCTTGCAGAGCAGCCAAACGCTTGGCATACTCAAGGACAGCCTCTTCATTGTCAGATGAACAGGGACCGATGACCAACAAGATGCGTTGGTCTTCCCCACGGATAATAGCTTCCAGCTCTTGGTCACGTTGATATTTTCTTTCAAGAGCCACCCCTTCCAGTTTAGATAAGGCACGAACTTCTTCAATATTTATTTTTGGACTTTTAGCCGTAAATACCATGATTCATCTCCTTATAAAGCAAACGGATACCAAGTAAAAATTTACTTTTCACAAGGTATCCGCCTGTAAACTATCTCATCTTATTGTCGTTTTCCGTGGCAGTTTTTAAATTTCTTACCAGAGCCACATGGGCAAAGATCATTGCGACGGATCTGACTCAAATCTAAATCTTCTGGAAGATTAGACTGGTGCGCAGCAATATTGCGAGTAGCAGTTGTGCTGATATTGTGTTCAGTCTGTGGTCTTTCTTGCTCGTGAATTTGTGCTTTCATCATCAAGCGTGTCACATCAAACTCGATTGATCCGATCATGTCGTTAAACATACGGAAGCCTTCAGACTGATACTCCACGACAGGGTTGTTTTGAGCATAACCACGGAGCCCTACTGCATTACGTAGCTGATCAAGGGCATCAATGTGATCTGTCCACTTGCTGTCTACTACGCGGAGGATCAATACTTTTTGAAATTCCTTGACGGATTCTTCATCACGCAATTTTGCAACTTGACTATCATAGACTTTCAAAGCACGTTGGAAGAGAGCATCTTTGATGGCTTGATCTGACAAGCCAGCCAAGTCTGCAAGAGAAATTGAATCTTCTGGAAGCAAGTTGTACTTGGCAAAATTCAAAATGGCTTCCAATTTCTCATCTTCCTTGGCACGAGAATGAGCATCGACGATTCGCCCGATTGTCCGTTTAATCATAGCGTGGATTTCTGGTGCCAAGTTGCGGTCAGCTGTAATGACATCGTAACGTTGTGCATAGATAATCTCACGTTGTTCACGCATGACATCGTCGTACTGAAGAACTTGTTTACGGGTATCGTAGTTATTTCCTTCGACACGTTTTTGAGCAGCTTCTACCTGACGTGTCAACATGCGAGATTCGATGGCTTCATCAGACATATTCAGACGTTCAAAGACACCTTTCAAGCGTTCTGAACCAAAACGTTTCATCAAGTCATCTTCAAGAGATAGATAGAATTGGGATTCACCTGGATCTCCCTGACGCCCTGAACGTCCACGAAGCTGGTTATCGATACGACGGCTCTCGTGACGTTCTGTACCGATGACGCAAAGGCCACCAAGTTCACGAACCCCTTCACCCAGCTTGATGTCGGTACCACGTCCGGCCATATTGGTTGCGATCGTAACAGCACCACGCTGACCAGCGTTCATGATAATTTGTGCTTCCTTGTAGTGATTTTTCGCATTCAAGACTTCGTGAGGAACGCCTGCTTCCACCAATTTCTTAGAAATATAGTCACTTGTTTCAACGGCAACAGTACCAACCAAGACAGGTTGTCCTTTTTGGTAACGAGCCTTTACATCTGCAACAACAGCCTTGAATTTGGCATCGATGCTTGCATACAAAAGATCTGAATGGTCAATACGTTGAATTGGGCGGTTAGTAGGAATCGGAATGACACGAATGTTGTAAATTTCGCGGAATTCTTCTTCTTCTGTCTTACCAGTACCTGTCATACCAGCCAATTTCTTATACATACGGAAGAGGTTTTGGTAAGTAATAGAAGCTGAAGTTTTGGTTTCGTCTTGAATTGGCACACCCTCTTTGGCTTCAATCGCTTGGTGCAAACCATCAGAATAACGACGACCTTCCATGGTACGACCTGTAAATTGGTCGACAATCAAGATTTCCTGTTCTTCGCTGACCACATAGTCGATATCCAAAAGCATGATGTAGTTAGCACGAAGGGCATTATCAACAAAGTGAGTCAAGGCTACGTTTTCGATATCATATAGGTTTTCAAGCTTGAAGTAGCTTTCAGCCTTGTCAATCCCTGAATCAGATAATCCGATGGTCTTAGACTGAACATCAATGATGTAGTCGTCCTTGTCCAAGGACTTCACAAAGTGGTCTGCCATGTGATACAGCTGGCTAGTTTCAACAGCATTAGCCCCTGAAACAATCAAAGGTGTACGAGCCTCATCAATCAAGATCGAGTCAACCTCATCGACCAAGGCATAGTTAAGCGGACGTTGAACCATGTTTTCAGCACGAACAACCATGTTGTCACGAAGGTAGTCGAAACCGATCTCTGAGTTGGTTGAGTAAGTGATATCACAAAGATAAGCTTCTTTTTTCTCCATTGGTGACTTAGCAGCCAAGTTGATTCCTACTGACAAACCAAGCCATGAGTACAACTCACCCATTTCTGTCGCATCACGTTCGGTTAGGTACTCGTTGACCGTAACTACGTGAACACCTTCACCTGCTAGAGCGTTGAGATATACAGGCATAGTCGCAGTCAAGGTTTTTCCTTCACCGGTACGCATTTCTGGCACATCTCCATGGTGAAGAACAATCCCACCCATAACCTGTACCTTATATGGGAAAAGACCAAGAACACGCTTGGCAGCTTCACGTACTACCGCAAAAGCCTCATAGAGCAATGAATCAAGTGATTCACCTTTATTATAACGTTCTTTAAACTCAGCTGTTTTTGCTTTTAGTTCTTCGTCTGACATTGCAGCCATCTGATCTTCGTATTTAAGAACCTTGTCAGCCATCTTCTCCAGACGGCGAAGTTCTCCTTTATCATTTTCGATAATCGTTTTTAAAATATTAGCCATTATTTTCCTTACTTTAAATTCTGAATATTTTAGAATGTTCTTTTTATTCTAGCATATTTTCCGTTAATTTTCAAGAATGAATGCGTTTTTTAAAAAGGGAAAGGGACTAGTTCCTAGCCCCTTTAACGTATACGTCAAATCTTACTAGCATACTTAATTTCCAAGTAAGCCTGGTAGAATTCCAAAAATCAGAAAAAGATTAATCCAAAAAGCGATACAGAAAAGCACTCCAAAAATGAATAAACTGAGTTTTTTTAGAGAAGATAGACATTATCAGTGCAAGAACGCCAAAGACCACGAAGAGTTTTTTCATGACGAAATAATAAATCGAAACTCCTCCTATTTGCCAATCCCATGGAAGAAAAAAGACCACAAGCCACAGCAAGCAAATCATAAGAATGTAGGTCTTGTAGTGTTGATGAATAAATTGCTTTATCTTGAGCATTTTGGAGAATTTTTGCATAGGTTTTTTCTTTTCCGATGGACTTTAGCTGTTGATGGATGCCCTCGTTTTGTTCTCTTGTTTCAGCTTGAACATTCTCTTTAGACAGGCATATATTTTCCAGTCATTCACAAGAGATAAAAAAACCAAAAGAATCCATATACCCCACCTTGTTAAATCCGTAGGATTTTTCAAGGAAATATTGAAAATCAAGAGTGAAAAAACTGTAAAAGCGATACTAAATAAAGCCCACAGAGGGAGGTAAACCCAGTAAAAGTAATAAAAGATTGCGAAATATTTACTGTCTTTATCCGCCTTCTCAATCCAATGAAAAAAATAAAAGTAAGGCGACAAGACCAATAGCTGCAAAAGTCTTTCCATCATAGCTTTCTCCAAGATTTCTTTTTATTATATTATATCAAAAAGATCTGGAAAAGACTTCCCAGATCTTGCTTGTTTATTTCCGCTTTCTTGCGATCAGATGAATCGGTGTTCCTTCAAAGACAAAGGCCTTGCGGATTTGATTTTCCAAGAAACGCAGGTATGAGAAGTGCATAAGCTCTTCTTCGTTGACAAAGATGACAAAGGTCGGCGGTTTGGTCGCAACCTGAGTCGCATAAAAAATCTTGAGACGTTTGCCCTTGTCAGTCGGTGTCGGATTAATGGCGATAGCATCCATGATGACATCATTAAGCATCGCTGATGGAATACGGGTATTCTGACTCTGACTGATTTGCTTAATCATAGCCGGCAGCTTATGGAGACGCTGCTTGGTCAAGGCAGAAACAAAGATAATCGGCGCATAAGACAAGTACTGGAACTGGTCGCGAATATCTTCTTCCCAGTCTTTCATGGTATGGTTGTCTTTTTCCAGCGTATCCCACTTATTTACGACGATGATCATTCCTTTTCCTGCTTCATGGGCGAAGCCAGCGATTCGCTTGTCGTACTCACGAATTCCTTCTTCAGCATTCAGCACCATCAGAACGACATCTGAGCGATCGATTGCCCGCATAGCCCGCATAACAGAGTATTTCTCTGTATTTTCATAGACCTTGCCTGACTTGCGTATACCAGCCGTGTCGATCATGGTAAATTCCTGACCTTCACTGTCCGTAAAGACCGTATCAATAGCATCGCGTGTTGTACCAGCCACTGGACTGGCAATGACCCGATCCTCACCCAAGATGGCATTGATCAAGCTAGACTTACCGACATTAGGACGGCCAATCAGACTAAACTTAATCATATCAGGATTTTCAACTACTTCCTCGTGAGGAAGATTTTCGACGATAGCATCCAGAACATCCCCTGTGCCGATCCCGTGGACAGAAGATACTGGGAATGGATCGCCCAAGCCCAGTGCATAGAAATCATAGATTTCATTGCGGATCTCGGGATTATCCACCTTATTGACTGCTAAAATAATCGGTTTGTGAGTCTTATAAAGCATGCGAGCCACATACTCGTCCGCATCAGTGATGCCTTCCTTGCCAGACACAACAAAAACGATGACATCAGCCTCGTCCATAGCAATCTCAGCTTGGTGTTTGATTTGCTCCATAAAAGGCGCATCAACATCGTCAATTCCGCCCGTATCAATGATACTGAACTTACGATTCAGCCAATCTGCCGTCGCATAGATTCGGTCACGGGTAACCCCTTCCACGTCTTCGACAATGGAAATCCGCTCTCCCGCAATCCGATTAAAAAGCGTTGATTTGCCGACATTAGGACGGCCGACAATGGCAATAGTTGGTAAAGCCATGTTTTCCCTCTTTCATTCTTTGGGACAGAGCAGAGCTCCGCCTTAATTTTCTAATTTCTTTTCTTTGAACAGTTGGTCAATCGCTTGATTCGGCTCCTGACCAAATTGAGCTGCCAAACGCTGGCTCCAAGTATCCTGTGCTCGCTCACCAGCATACTCAGCCTGCACACGGTCATAGGCCTCGATAACTGAGCTTCCCTGCTCACAGTATTCTGCCTCAAAGACCACCGCTTCATAGGGCAGGCGTGGCTTGACAGCATGGTTTTGATTGGGTTTTCCTAAAGCCATACCAAAAACTGGATAAGTATAGTCTGGCAGATTAAAGAGCTGGGCAATTTTTGAAGCTTCGTAGCGAACTAAACCAATAATAACACCGCCATAACCCAGACTTTCAGCTGCCAAAAGGGTATTTTGCCCTGCCAAAGCAGCATCTACCGAGCTAATGAGAATATTTTCGGTTCCTTCAGGGTAAAAACCATCCGTGTGTAATTGAACGCCCTTTTGAGTACGATTGAGGTCTCCAACAAAAAGCAGGAAGACCGAAGACTGCCGAATGGCTTCTTGAGGCACCAAGTCAAAGAGGGCTTCTTTTTTCTCTTTGCTTCGCACTACAATGATCGAATAGGACTGGAAGTTTTTCCAGCTGGACGCAGCCCGCCCAGCATCAATGATGGCGCGTAGTTCTTCATCTGAAATCTGCTCTTCCGTAAAGCGCCGAATAGACGTATGAGCTTTCATCAACTTAATTGTTTCATTCATCGGCGGTTCTCTCCTTCTAGATGCACTTCTTGAGCCAGAAACTTAATCCGCTCCATAACCCGCTTGGCTTGCCAGGTCTCATCGCCATTCTTAGAGCTGGCAAAGTGACGCTCCAAATCCGCAAAACTAAAGTTGGAAGTAAAGAAAGTTGGCAGATTTTCCTGCATACGGTGCTGGAGGATAACTTGTAAAATCTCATCCCGCATCCAGGGGCTGGACTGCTCAGCACCGATATCGTCCAAAATCAGCACTTGAGCTGTCTTGACCTGGTCAATCTTGTCCTTGACCAAACCAGAACTGATCGCATTCTTAACATCCAAAACAAAGCTCGGATAGTGGAGCAACGTCGTTGATACACTGCGTTTCTCTGACAAATCATGCGCCAGCGCAGCCATCATGTAGCTCTTACCCACGCCGAAATCTCCGTAGAGATAAACAGCCTTTTGATAATGCGGAAAGTCAGCAACAAAACTGGTCAAGAGCTCGAAAGCTTTGTAGCGACCGACATCGTCTAAATCCACTTTAGCCAAACTAGCCTCTTTTAGACTGGCCGGCAGATTGATAAGGTTGAGACGGCTTCTAATCGCTTCCTGTCTCTCCTGCTCAATCAACTCAGGTGTTTCCTCATAGGCAACATCCGCATAGCCTTCATTTTTCACCAAAATCGGCTTATAACCCTTGGCAATATAGTTCTGATCTTCTAGCAGGAAGTGATCTCGTTCGGTAATGTATTGATTGAACTTAGAAATGCTCCGCTGAATTTCGGTTGGAGACAGTTGTTCTCGACTGATAAAGGCAGCGATATCTGGATCTGCTAAAATCCGCTGGACTAATTTTTGATAATCAAATTGCTTCACCTTATTCATATGAGGCATCGCCTGCCCTATTTTTTCCATTTAATAGCCTCCCTCTTCCAGTCTTGCTAAAAGTCTTCTTTTTTGTTCTTCTAGTTCCGCTTGTTTTTCTAAGCTAGTTTCATTTTTGTAATCTGGCTGACTCCAATTCGGCACATTGCTTTTAGCAGAAGCTTGGCTGACTTGCGCAGGACGACCATTCGTCTGCTGGTTGCGCTCGCGGATTTTCAGGACCGCCTCTTCAGCCGAGGTCACCTTTTGATAAGAAAAGTCATTGGCCACCTTGAGGGCATACTTCTCATTGAGATTGGCCGAATCCACCTTATTAAAAGTCAAGAGCAGGATGATATTGATAACTTCATCCAAAAGTCCCATCTCTGCCAAATCCTGAATCAGCTTCCGTTCACTACGCGTAATGGCCGCTTGGCGGGTTTTCTTGATTTCGGCCAAAAAGAGCAAGGGCTGCTTGCTTTTGGCCTCACGAATAATAGACTGCTCTTGCGGAGAAAAGTCTCCCGAAACTGGCTTTTGCTGAATTTTTTGCTGCATCCTTTTCGTTGAAATCACATGCGACACAGCCGTATCACGCGCTAAGACATAAGTCTCATACCAAGTCCATTTCTTCTGCTCCGCAATGGCAAACAAGTCCAAGAGGTCCGTTTTTTCATCTGCAAAACGCAAGCCATCCTGGGCCATTCTCTGTTTAAAATGCGTCAAATCAAAATCATTTTGGCGACTAGTTCTCGTCGGACTGACGTCATCCATGCCATAAATCTGGCTAAAAGAAGGACTGATCTTTTGCCCAGCTGGATTTTCCGGTCGTAGCTTATCTACCGCCGCCTGACCAATCTTTTTCTCCAAAAGACTACTGTACACATGATGAGCAAAGAAGTCCTCAGCAGACAAGGTTGGATAGAGTCGGATGGAAAACCCCGTCTCAGTCTGGAAAAGCTCTAGCAACCCAATAGCTGATAGGCGCTCCAAACTTCTCTCCAACACTTCCATACCAAAATCAAGATGATTTAAAATATGACTGAAAAGTCGCTGCTGAGCTCCATTATCCCAAAAAGAAACCAGATAAAGATAAAGTGCCACTGCATCCTTACCCACAATGGGTAGATAATAACGGGCCAGCCCGCTCATATCTTGACTGACCTGGTTATTAGACAAGAAAGAAAAATGATCATTTGGTTTCATAAGCCATTATTTTTCCTTTTTCTTCTTAGAACCCTTGGTAATCTGCTTCAAAAGGCTTTCCAGCTCGCCAACATCTTTGAAACTCCGATAAACACTGGCAAAACGGACATAGGTAATTTCATCCAGTTCGGCCAGCTCATCCATAACCAGAGAGCCAATATATTCGCTAGCAATCTCATTTTCACTCTGACTGCGGAGCTTTTGCTCAATCCGATTGACCAATTCTTCAATCTCATCACTTGATACCGGACGCTTCTGGGCGGAGCGGATGATTCCGTTAAAGATCTTATCCCGAGAAAATTGCTCACGCGTTCCATCTTTTTTGACAACGACTAGGGTTCTTTCTTCCACGCGCTCATAAGTTGTAAAACGATGCTGGCATTCCTCGCATTCACGGCGACGACGGATTGTATTTCCATCTTCTGCCTGCCGGCTGTCAACCACACTTGATTTGCTTCCGCCACATTTGGGACAACGCATGTCATTTCCTCCTAGAATCTTAATACTTCATTATACCATGTTTTGACCAATAACAAAAGACGAGAGATTTCTCGCCCATAAAAAAACTAAAGCTGACAAAGCAGCTTTAGCAAGGTAATCTTCTTTCAAAAATCCAGCAACTAAAAACTCAGCCCTTTTTGTCAAAATACTTTTTGGTCTCAGCAATAATAACAGGAGATAAGACCAAAAGAGCAATCAGATTTGGCAAGGCCATCAAGGCATTGACAATATCGGCAATAACCCAAACTGCTTCTAACTCGATAAAGCCTCCTAAGAGCACCATAGCGACAAAGATGATTCGGTACAAGCGAATATATTTGACACCAAACAGGAACTCAAAACAACGCTCACCGTAGTAGTTCCAGCCTAAAATCGTGGTAAAGGCGAAAAGAACCAGAAAAATAGTGAGAAGAACAGGACCGAAACTAGAGAATACTGTAGAAAATGCCGCTTGTGTCAATCTAACGCCGTTCAAATCACTATTCCAAACGCCAGTGACTAAGATTGTCAGACCAGTTAAGCTACAAATAATGAGGGTATCAATAAAGGTTCCCGTCATCGAAATCAAGCCTTGCTCGACAGGTTCCTTAGTCTTAGCTGCCGCTGCCGCAATAGGAGCTGATCCTAGGCCCGATTCATTTGAAAAGACGCCACGAGCTACCCCATTTTGAATGGCCATCCGCATGCTTGCACCAGCAAAGCCGCCCACCGCTGCTGTTTGACTAAAGGCAGAAGTGAAGACCAGCTGCAAAGTTGCCCCAAGCCGATCAAAGTTAAGAAGCAAAATGGTTATGGTTCCCAAGATATAAATAGCTGCCATAAAAGGCACAACCTTGGTCGACACTCGCGCAATGGACTGAATGCCGCTGAAAATAACCAAAGCCACCAAAATAGCCAAGATAAAGGCTGTCATAGCTGAAGGTAGCTGAATAGTATTATGCATGGCTTCTGTGATGGAGTTGACCTGCGTAAAGGTTCCAATACCTAAAAGAGCTACCAAGACACCCGCAACAGCAAAGAAGATGGCTAGCGGACGCCATTTTTCTCCCATTCCCAACAGAATATAGTGCATGGGGCCACCAGCAACTGCTCCGTGGGCATCCTTGGAACGATACTTAATCGCTAATAAACCTTCGGCATACTTGGTTGCCATTCCAAAGAAAGCAGCTAACCACATCCAAAACAAGGCACCCGGTCCACCAACTTTTATGGCCGTCGCAACACCGATAATATTCCCCGTTCCAACCGTGGCTGCCAATGCTGTACAAAGAGCAGCAAAGCTTGACACGTCTCCATGGTGATCCTCTCCGGATACAAAAATTAAGCGAAAGGCTCGAGAAAGACGCGAAATCTGTAGCAACCTCAGACGAAGAGTCAGATAAATTCCCGTTCCAACCAATAAAATCAAAAGGGGAGGCCCCCAGACCAAAGAATCAATTTGATTCAGCAACTTCAACATAAGTCTTATGCTCCTTTTCCACACCGAGAAAAAGAAAAGTACATGTTTACACATGTACTCTGGATGCTTGAGAATGACCGACTTCTGTCCTTCCCTTGCTCTGTCCTTTTACCTGAGAGTTTGAGCGGTTCTAAACCGCCTTGCCCCTTCGGTGCCAATCATGGTCTCTCCAGAGTTCCGTCCATTTCACAGTCATAAGGTTCAAACGCTTATTTCTGAAAAACTTCATTCGGTGTTTATTCTAAATTTTCTATTATTTTAAAATAATATTCGGTTTTTGTCAATATTTTATGAAAAACTTTGAATATTGTATTGACCCCAAAAGGTCAGACAGATAATTTATTCAAAGGTGAGATGATAGTAACTCATAGAATCTCCTTGGTTACCTGTTGATGTGGTTATTTATGATTTACACTAATTGAAGTTCTGTAAGTTTTTTGCACTATGTTTTACAATTTTTCATTCCTTAAAATATTGACAACATTCTTCCAAGAGTTAGTCAAGAAAAATTTTAGAAAGTTCTGCTAGTTCAGCACTGGTTTCTTGCTTGACTTGTAGTCAATGAAAAAGAATGGGTCGTTCTACAAAGCCCTTCTCACCCCTCAAAGACTAGGCATAAGGCTGCAACTCTGGATTGATTGGTGTGTTGGCTAGATTATTGGCATAGTTGCAGAGGGTCGCAAGACTGACCCCCAGAACTACATCCAGAGCATTCTCATGTGTATAGCCTGCTTCTAGGAAGTCTGCTAACGCCTCATCTCCGACCCGTCCCTTGGTATTGATGACAGCAATGGTAAATTTGGCAAGCGTATCTAGCTTCGGATCCGTATCAATCGGAGTACGATTGCGTAGAGCCTCCAAAAGATCATCATTCATTTGAATCTGCTTGATTGAAAAGGCTGTATGACCCGCCACACAGAAAGCGCAGCCGTTGGTAACTGCAGCTGTAATCTGCACTACTTCCCGCTCAGTCGGTGTCAAACTGTTGCGGCGATTGATGGCTCCAACCGTCCTATAAGTTTCCAAGGCCGTTGGTGCATTGGCCAAAAGACCGATAAGATTGGGAATGTAGCCACCGTTATCTTTTTGAACAGTTTCTAAAACCTCTTTCACCTCAGCTGGTGCAGACTCAATCGTATGGATAGTAAATTCTGACATATGAAACCTCATTTCTTTTGATTAGCAACTATCTTAACATAGGTCTGACAGCTTGTATAATATATATTTTATATAGCCTCTATAAAGAGAATATATTGCTACATGTCAAACCAAAATATATTACCCGCCTTAACTGCCTCCATACCTCTCTCAAGCAAGAAAAAGAAGCCCTAAGGCTTCTGGCTAATATTTTCTAAAACGCTGATAGCGCTCTTCCAAAAGTTGCTCAAGGGAAAGTTTAGAAAGTTCCGCTAATTCGGTACTGATTTCTTGCTTGACTGCAGCTAAGAGCTCATTTTTATTAAAGCCGCGTTCGGGGATAACCTTATCAACGACCCCCATCTGCAAGAGCTCGTGCGAGGTGATTTTCATCATCTCAGCCGCTTCCATTGCTCGGCTGCCATCCTTCCATAAAATGGAAGCAAAGCCTTCCGGACTGAGAATGGCATACATGGAGTTTTCCAGCATCCAGACCTTGTCAGCAACTGCCAAGGCCAGCGCCCCACCAGAGCCACCCTCACCAATGATAATGGCAATAATGGGCACTTTCAGATCACTCATTTCCATGAGATTACGGGCAATGGCTTCTCCCTGTCCGCGCTCCTCGGCGCCGACGCCAGGATAGGCACCAGCTGTATTGATAAAAGTCACGACTGGACGGCCGAATTTCTCAGCCTGCTTCATGAGACGCAGGGCCTTGCGATAGCCTTCCGGATGGGGCTGACCAAAGTTCCGTCGCAAATTATCCTGCAAATTGCGACCTTTTTGAATACCGACCACCGTGACTGGCTGACCATTTAAGGTTCCGATACCACCAACGACAGCACCATCATCACGAAAACCACGATCTCCGTGCAATTCCACAAAATCATCAAAAATGCCTTGGGCAAAATCCAGAGCCGTCAAACGGGACTGATCACGCGCTGCTTTGATAATCTGACTGATTTTTGTCATTGGTCACCTCCATGAAAGCTCAAGAGAGTGGCAATCCGATCCCGCAATTCACCACGTTTGACAATCGCATCAACAAAGCCATGCTCCAGCAAGAACTCTGCCTTTTGAAAGTCATCTGGCAATTTTTCCCTTACAGTAGACTCAATAACCCGACGGCCAGCAAAGCCTACCAAGGCCTGCGCTTCTGCCAAGATAATATCACCTTCCATAGCAAAAGAGGCTGTGACACCACCTGTTGTCGGATCTGTCAAAACGGTCAGGTAAAAAAGACCAGCCTTTGAATGACGTTGTACAGCAGCAGAAGTTTTGGCCATTTGCATCAGGCTTATGATGCCCTCCTGCATGCGGGCACCGCCAGAAGCCGTAAAGAGGACGACTGGTAACTTATGCTCTGTCGCATACTCAAAGAGACGGGTAATCTTCTCACCGACAACCGTTCCCATGGAAGCCATGATAAAGTTGGAATCCATGATCCCAAGGGCTGTTTTTTGTCTCTTGATACTAGCTGTCCCCGTCAAAACAGCCTCATCCAGGCCAGTCTTTGCCCGTGTCTCCGCTAGTTTTTCTCGATAATTTGGAAAACGCAAGGGATCTGTCGTCTCAATACCTGTGAACAATTCCTCAAAGCTTCCTTGATCCACCGTCAAACTCAGACGCTCAAAAGCTGAAATCCGAAAAGTATAGCCACAGCTTGGACAGACACGCTCTGCCCCCAAATCTTTTTGATAAATGGTATGCTTACAACCTGGGCACTTAGAAAAAAGCTCATCTGGAACTTCTGGTTTTGGCTGAGGCAAGGCACGAGAGGAACGATTAGGATTGATCCGAATATATTTATCCTTTTTTGAAAACAAAGGCATTGCTTACTCCTTCATTAAATTTTAGAGTGATTCTGCTTCTTTCAAACAAAATCACTCCTTGTCATCTATTTTTTCTCTTGATAAGCCGGAAGGAACTTCTCCATGAGAAAGGCTGTATCATAATCACCAGCAATCACATTAGGATCTGAAATCAAATCCAACTGGAAACTACTATTGGTCACAACACCGTCGATTTCTAGCTCATAGAGAGCCCGTTGCATCTTCATCAGGGCATCAAAGCGATTTTCCCCATGAACGATGATTTTGGCAATCATGCTGTCATAGTAAGGGGGAATAGTGTAACCAGGATAGACCGCAGAATCCACGCGCAGTCCCACTCCGCCACTTGGCAGATAAAGATTGGAAATCTTGCCTGGGCTCGGTGCAAAGTTAAAGGCTGGATTTTCAGCGTTGATCCGACATTCAATCGCATGACCGCGAATTTCAACATCTTCTTGACTGAAGGATAGCTCTTGACCATCCGCAATCTTAATCTGCTCTTTAACAATATCCACACCGGTAACAAACTCAGTCACTGGATGCTCAACCTGCACGCGAGTATTCATCTCCATAAAGTAGAATTCACCCTTGGCTTCATCCAGCAGAAACTCAATCGTTCCGGCATTTTCATAGCCGACTGACTCAGCAGCCCGAACAGCTGCTTCCCCAATCTGCTGACGCAGGGTTTTCCCAATTGCCACAGACGGACTTTCTTCCAGCACCTTCTGATTATTCCGCTGCAAAGAGCAATCCCGCTCGCCCAAGTGGACCACATGCCCCTGCTGATCTGCCAAAATCTGCACTTCAATATGGCGCGCTGGATAGATGACTCGCTCCATATACATGGCACCATTCCCAAAGGCTGCTTTGGCTTCACTAGAAGCAGACTCAAAGGCCGCCACTAAATCCTCAGACTTTTCAACCTTACGAATGCCCTTGCCACCGCCACCAGCAGAAGCTTTGAGCATGACTGGATAACCAATCTTTTCGGCGACTTCCAAAGCTTCTTCAGAGGTATGGACTTCCCCATCAGAACCTGGGATAACTGGCACTTTGGCCTTAATCATCTGAGCTCTGGCATTGATCTTGTCCCCCATCAAGTCCATAACAACACCTGAAGGCCCAATAAACTTAATGCCGACTTCTTCGCACATGGTCGCAAATTTGGAGTTTTCACTCAAAAAGCCAAAACCAGGGTGGATAGCTTCCGCCCCTGTTAGAACAGCAGCAGATAGGACAGCGTTCATATTCAGATAAGAATCCGTAGACTTGGCTGGCCCAATACAGACGGCTTCATCAGCCAGTAAAGTATGGAGTGCTTCCTTATCAGCCGTTGAATAAACAGCGACAGTATCAATTCCCAGTTCGCGGGCTGCACGAATAATTCTGACCGCAATTTCCCCACGGTTAGCAATTAAAATTTTACGAAACA
>ERZ773099.478-NODE-478-length-34389-cov-10.789655_pt1 | contig 34389 bp, 33 predicted proteins | sample MGYA00511120_ERZ773099 | MGnify/ENA primary metagenome ERZ773099 (study PRJEB29015, sample SAMEA2738012) | human oral metagenome | biome: human oral; feature: human-associated habitat; material: dental | place: China | collected 2104 ... | reverse complement strand
CGATCGAGCGACGGAAATCGGCGCTTCCCTGTTTCCCTGTGGCGGAGGTTTGAAGATGGACTGCGATCTTCTGGTGAAGAACGGCCGGGTCGTCACGGCCGAGGGCGTTGATACGGCCGACGTGGCCGTGAAGGACGGGCGGGTGGCCGCGCTGCTTGCGCCCCATGTGCGGGACGGCGTCCGGGCGGCTCAGGTCCTCGATGCGGAGGGCAGGCTCGTGATGCCCGGAGCGATCGACGTCCACGCACACCTCAACGATCCCGGCTTCACCTGGCGCGAGGATTTTGCCCATGGGACCGCGGCGGCGGCGGCGGGCGGCGTGACCACGGTGGTGGATATGCCCCTGCAGAACGAGCCGGCCCTGACGGATGCCGCGATTTTTGCGCGCAAGTTCGAGGCCGTTCGGGACGAGGCCCTCGTGGATTATGCCTTTTGGGGCGGGCTGACGGGGGACAACCTCGACAAAATGCGCGCCCTTCACGACGCGGGCGTCACCGCGTTCAAGGTTTTTCTGGGGCCCGTCTCTCCGGACTATCGCACGCTCACCCTGGGGGTCGTGCGGGAGGCCCTGGAGGTCGCCTCCTCTTTCGGCGGCCTGGTCGGCTTCCATGCCGAGGACTACTCCATCATCCGGCACGAGGAGGAGCGCGCCGTGCGGGAGGGCCGGACCGGCCGCATCGACTTCCTGCGTTCGCGTCCGGTGGAGGCGGAGCGGATCGCGGTCGCCGGGGTGATCGAACTGGCGCGTGCGACCGGTGCGCGGGTGCACATCTGCCATGTCAGCCACCCCAGGGTGGCGGAGCTGATTCGTGGGGCTCAGGCCGAGGGGCTGCCCGTGACGGCCGAGACCTGTACGCACTATCTCGTCTTCGACGAGACGGACGTCCTGGAGCGGGGGATGCTCTTCAAGTGCGCGCCTCCGCTGCGGGATGCGGCGGCCCGCGAGGCGCTTTGGGATTATGTTGTCGACGGAACCCTGGCCTGCGTGGCCTCCGACCACTCGCCATGCGCCCCCCGGGAGAAGGAGGAGGGGGAAGGGGCCTTCAAGGCCTGGGGCGGGATCAGCGGCATTCAGAGCCTGATGTCGGTCTTCTTCGATCGCGCCGTGCACCGCCGCGGGCTTTCTCCCTCCCTCGTCGCCGCCCGGCTCTCGGAGGGGCCGGCGCGGATCTTCGGATTGTGGGAGCGGAAGGGCGCCGTCCGGCCGGGGGCGGACGCGGACCTGGTGATCCTGGATCCCGACCGGGAATGGCGGATCACGGAGGATTCCCTTCAATACCTCAACCGCATCTCGGCCTTCGTCGGCCTGGAGGGGCGCGGGGTTCCCGAGACGGTTCTGGTGCGTGGGCAGGTTGTTTGGGGCGGCGGGGCCGTGCGGGTTTCGCCGGGCTACGGGGAGCTGGTCAGGCGCCGGACCCCTTGAAAAAAGAGAGCGGCATGCGTAGGGGGTGGGGGCATCCCCCCTCGCCGGGCGAGGGAGTTCTTTCCTCTCGCCGTTCATCATCGTCTTTGGGGCAAAGGCCCCGGGAGAGGAGCGTGTTTTTGATGGGCAGGTTCTGTTTTTCGTCTCGTAAGGCATTGGCGTCGGTGTTGGTCGTCCTGCTTTCCCTGTCGCTCTGCGGCGCGGCGCTGGCGGCGGAGAAGGAGCTGAAGATCGGCGTGTTGGGCGTCATGAGCGGGCCGGCGGCCTCCTGGGGGCTGGTGAACCGCTATTGCGCCGAGGCGTCCGCCAAGATGATCAACGACAAGGGCGGCTTCCAGATCGGAGAGGACACCTACAAGATCAAGATTGTCGCGGTCGACGACCGCAACGACCCCAAGGTCTCCGTGTCCGGAGCGGAGCGCCTGATCTACGAGGAGGGCATCCACTACATCATCGGGCCCAACATCGACCCGACCTCCATGGCCATCGTCCCCGTCATCGAGAAGGGCAAGGCCATCAGCATCCCCTATGCCTTCTCCAAGAAGCTCTACACCGCCCCGGCCAGCAACTCGATTCTGGGCATGATCGCGTCCTATCAGGCGGGCCCCGTCATCTACTCCTACCTGATGAAGGAGAAGGGGATCAAGAGCATCGCGTTCGTCGCGCGCAACGACTCGGAGTCCCTGAACCAGAGGGATGAGGGCGTGGAGGCCGCCAGGAAACTGGGCCTTGAGATCCTCGCCGAAAAGGACACCTACGAGCCCGGCACCACGGACTTCTTCCCCGTCATGTCCAGCGTCGTGGGCAAGAAGCCCGACCTGCTGGTGCTCTCCGGAGCCGCGCCCGCGGACACGCCCCTGCTGATCAAGACGGCACGCGAGCTGGGCTTCGAGGGCATCCTCAGCACGGAGACCGCCCAGGACGCGAAGGTGATCGCGGAGCTGGCCGGCGACGCGGCCAACGGCTTCATCTCCGTGGGGGGAGCGAGCACCCCGGAGATCCGCAGCGCGTACATGGAGGATTTCATCAAGGAATACGAGAAGGTCGCCGGGGAGTGGAACGACGAGGCCGGGACGAAGGTCTATGCTCTCGAGATCATTCTGAACACGCTGAAGCAGGCCGGGCCGGAGGCCATTGACGACGTGGAGAAGTTCAAGGCCGCCATGGAGACCTTCTCCATGCCCAACCCGTATCTGAAGGACAACCGGCCGCTGCACTACATCGGCACGCCCTACTTCGGCCAGAAGCGCCAGATCTCCATCCCCATGGTCGTCACCGTTTTCGAAGGCGGGGACTTCAAGACCCTCTTCGTCGGCAGCGCGGAGTGACGGGACGGGGGGCGCCGCCCCCCAATCCCCCGGCCGGGGAGCCGGCTCCCCGGCGCCCCTACGGGCCTGTCCCACCGGGGGCGTGTCCCCGTGGCGGGACGGGCGAGGGGGCATGGGGCTCGTCCTCTAGGGAAGCCCATAAGCGGACGGCCGGTGAAAAGCGACAAACCGCGCCGTCCGCTTATGGCGGGATTCGGGGCAGGCCCCGAGTCATGCTTCGGGGCCTCGCCGTCCCGATAGGAGGGATCGTTTTTGGGACAGGTACTCTTCAACGGACTGTACACGGGGGCTCAGTACGCGCTCATAGCCTTGGGACTGACGCTGATCTTCGCCCTGATGAACGTTTTGAACTTTGCCCACGGTCAACTTTACGTCCTGGGCGGATTCGTCACCTACTACGTCTACGGAGGCATGAAGCTGCCGTTCGTCGTCGCGCTCCTGGCGTCCGCTCTGACGCTGGCCGTCGTCGGCTGTCTCTTCGAGCTCCTCTTCTTCCGGCCGGTATTGAGGCGCAGCGTTCGGGAGGAGAGCACGATGCTCCTCTCCGCCGGGACGGCCATGATGGTGGAGAGCCTCGTGCTTATCTTCTTCGGGGAAAAGCACCGGGGGGTTCCGGCCGTCGTGAGCGGGGTCTTCAACGTCGGAGGGGTCTTCATCCCCAAGGGCAGGCTTCTGGTGATCGGACTCTCCTGTCTGTTCATCGCGGCGTTCATCATTTTCATGCGCTACACCCGACCGGGCCGGGCCCTGAGGGCCATGGCCCAGGATGCGGAGACCGCGCGGCTCATGGGCGTCAACGTGGGGCGCTACGCCATACTCGGCTGGGCCCTGGCGGCGATGCTGGCCGGCCTGGCGGGGGCGATGCTGGTGCCCATCTCGGGCGTCAACGCGGGACTGGGCCAATGGATCTCCGTCAAGACCTTCATCATGGTCATGATCGGAGGGGCCGGCGCCATCTCCGGAGCCATCCTGGGCGGACTGGCCCTGGGCATGCTCGAGTCCTGGGGCTACTATTTCTTCCCCGGCGGAGAGACGTACCTGATCATCTTCGTGGCCCTGATCGTCTTCCTTGCCGTGCGCCCCAACGGCTTGATGGGCAAGGCCGTAAGCTGAGGAGGGCGGTCTCATGAAAATGAAGAAAATCGCGCTTTTAGCGGTATTCCTGCTGATTTATCTCGTGGCCATTCCCCTTGTGTTTCGGGACAGGCCCTATTTTCTGAGGGTCCTCACCACCGCGTCCGTCCTGAGCGTGATCAGTGCGGGGGTGTGGCTGATCTTCTATATCGGCCGCATCAACATCGGGCAGGGGGCCTTCGCCCTGGTGGGGGGCTACACCTCCGCGATCCTCGTCTCCCGGCTGGGCTGCTCCTTCTGGACGTCGCTCGTGGGAGCCATCCTCGTGACCGTGCTGCTCAGCGTGCTGATCGGGATGCCCCTGCTGCGCCTCAAGGGCGTCTATTTCTCGATGATCACCCTGAGCCTGACGGAGACGGCGCGCCTGGCGGCCCAGAGCTTTCCGTCGATCACCAATGGGGCCAAGGGGATTCTGAACCTGCCCCTGCCCGGAGCTCTGAGCGTCGGCGGGCTGACCCTGATCCCCGACTTCTCGGCCGTCGACAAGCACCTGGCGTTCTACTACCTCGGCGCCTGTTTCCTCATCATCGGGTTCGCCGTGCTCTACCGGATCGTCAACAGCCGCCTGGGCTGGCTGTTCCGTTCGCTCCAGCAGAACGAGGACCTGGCGTCCTCCTTCGGGGTCGACGTCCCCAGGCTGCGCGTGATCGCGCTGGCCATCTGCGCCGCGTTCGCGGGGGCCGGCGGGGCGTTCTTCGTGACGATGCACCAGTCCGTTTATCCCGCATCCTTTACGGTCCAGGATTCCACCTATTTTCTGCTCTACTGTTTTCTGGGAGGGCTGGGGAGCGTCTGGGGTGCGCTCGTCGGCACGTTCGTCCTCTTCATCAGCTTCGAGATGCTCCAGGGACTCAACCAGTATCAGCCCCTCATCTACTCCTTGATCATGATCGGCATGATGCTCTGGCTGCCCAACGGGCTGCTGAGCCTCAAACTGCCCTGGGGACGCAGGCGCTTCCTCTGCGCGCCCGATCCCCAGGACGAGGGGGAGGAGGGACGATGACCATGCCCCTGCTGGAGGTCAAGAACCTGACCAAACGATTCGGCGGCCTGGCGGCCGTGAACGACGTCTCCTTCTCCGTGGAGGAAGGGGAGATCCTGAGCCTTATCGGCCCCAACGGCGCGGGGAAGAGCACGCTCTTCAAGCTGATATCGTCCTTCCTCCACGCTTCGTCCGGAAAGGTCGTCTATCGGGGCGAGGACATCACCTCGATGTCGCCCCACCACGTCGCTCGCAAGGGGATCGTCCGCACCTTCCAGGAGACGACGATCTTCCGGAACATGACGGCGATCGACAACGTGGTCGTCGCGCACCATCTCCAGAGCACGGCGTCGCTGACCGGCTTTTTTTTCGGGACCCCCGCGGCGCGGCGGGACGAGGCCCGGTTTCGGGAGAGTGCCGCGGAGATCCTGGACTACCTGGGCCTGCAGGATGTGAAGGAGATGCAGGCCTCCACTCTGCCGCATGGCTACCTCCGCGCACTGGGCATCGCCATCGGGATGGCGGCGCGGCCGAAACTGCTCTTGCTGGATGAGCCCTTCGCCGGCATGAACTCCGACGAGACGCAGCACGCCATGCGGATGGTTCGCGGCATCCGGGACCGCGGCGTAACGGTCCTGCTGGTGGAGCACGACATGCCCGCCGTCATGAGCATCAGCGACCGAATCGTGGTGCTGAACTTCGGAAAGAAGATAGCGGAGGGCGTGCCCGCCGCTATCCAGTCGGACGAGGCCGTCATCGAGGCCTATCTCGGGCGCGAGGACGAGGAGGTGGGGTTCTGATGCTCGAGGCGAAGAACATGAACATCACCTACGATTGCGTCCGGGCGCTCCGCGGTGTCTCCATCTCGCTGAACCGAGGGGAGATCGTGACGCTGATCGGGGCCAACGGTGCGGGAAAAACCTCGGTGCTCCGTGCGATCACAGGGCTCCGCCGCCCGGATGCCGGGGAGATCGTCTTCGAGGGAGAGCGGATCGATCACCTTGCGGTGGAGGAGATCGTCAAGCGGGGAATCACGATGGTCCCGGAGGGGCGGCACGTGTTTCCCCTCATGACGGTGAAGGACAACCTGCTGATGGGGGCGTTTCTGAACCGTCGGCGTGCGGAGGTCGAGGAGTCGCTGGAACGGGTGTTCACCCGGTTCCCCCGCTTGAAGGAACGTATCGGGCAGACCGCCGGGACGATGAGCGGGGGCGAACAACAGATGCTCGTCATAGGCCGCGGCTTGATGGCACGTCCCAAGCTCCTGCTGCTGGACGAGCCGTCGCTCGGCGTGGCGCCGATCTTCGTACAGGAGATAGCCCGGGCCATCGTCCAGATCAACCGGGAGGACGAGGTCGGCATCATCCTGGTGGAGCAGAACTCCCGGATGGCCCTGAAGATCTCCCATCGCGCCTACGTGATGGTGACGGGCAGGGTTGCCCTGGAGGGCGAGTCGGCAACCCTGCGCGACGACGAGCGGGTGCAGAGGGCCTACCTGGGCGGAGATGTCGGGGAAGGCCATAAGTAGTTTTTATACATCCCGTCGACTGCGCTTGGCGATCGAGCGATAGGGGGAGAAACGTTTTCGTCCATGTCGTCGTGGGCGGGCTGGTGGGCTTGCTGCCGAACCTGAGGTGGGCGTGTTTCGTCGCTCTGGTTTCGTTGGCGGCGCTCACCCTCGAAATTTCCGAATGGGGACATGGCCAGAGGGGCTTGGAACGGAGGAAAAAGGGATGAAGACGACAATGTCCGATTCGCGAATTGCCTTGAACGATCTGAACGGAATGGAGGAGGAGCGTTTTGTCCGCCTGCTTGGTGCGGTGTTCGAGCACTCCCCATGGGTGGCCTCCGCGGCTTTCGCACGGCGTCCTTTCGAAAACCTGGCCGAGCTTCACGAGGCCATGATGGGGGCTGTCCTGTCCAGTTCCGACGATACGGTCCTTCAATTCCTGTGCGCTCACCCCGAGTTGGCGGGCAGGGAGATGCAGGAGGGGAAGCTGACGGAGAACTCCTCACTGGAGCAGGCCCGTGCCGGCCTCGACGCTCTCGCGCCCGAGGAGTTTCGGTGCCTGAATTCGCTGAACGCCGAATACAGGGCAAGGCATGGTTTCCCCTTCATCGCCTGTGTCAGACACTACACCAAGGAGGGTATTTTTTACGAACTGTCGCGCCGTCTGGACAGGTCGACGGCGGAGGAGCGGCGTACCGCGTTGGAACAGATAGCAGCCATATCCCGCATACGTCTTGAAGCATTGGTGCGGGATGAGTAGGAGCAGAGCAAAGCAAAGGGAACGTAACTGATTTCTTTTTGATCATTCTAAATCGAGAAAGGGGCAGGCTAAAACGAAACGTTTTGTTTTATAGCTGTTTTGAGTTCAGCCTTTCTTCCCTCGGAAAAAGGAGGCGTTCAACCCTCAAAGCGACAGACGACGTACTTGATGAGCGATCTTTCCAAAATCTAAAGGATGTGGAGCCGATAGGGAGAATTTCCGGTATGAAAAAATGGAATGTTATCGGTTAAGTGAGAGGAGTATCGGGATATATTTCATGAAGGATCTATTTTAAAGGAGGTCTTTTGATGAAGGTCAAGGCATTGTTTTTGGGCGCACTGGTGTTTTCCCTCCTTGTTTCTCCGGCCTCGGCTGCCAAGGTTCTGCGATTGGCGGGCAACATACAGCCCGAGCATTCAAGCAGCCGTGCAATGGAGATTTTCAAGACGAAACTGGCGGAATATTCGAAGGGTGAGCTCACGGCAGAGGTCTTTCCCGGGCTGCAGCTGGGCGGAGCGGCGGAGAATGTCGATCAGGTCCGGAACGGAACCATTTTTGCAACATGGTTGACGATCGGTTATCTCTCTCGTACCGTTCCCGAATTGGAAGCTGTGAGCATACCTTTCATCTTCCCGGACAGGGACGCGGCATTTCGAGTCATGGACGGCAAGGTAGGCGATCTTCTGAACGAACGGCTTGGAGAAAAAGGATTCCAGGCACTGGGATATATGGAAGTCGGCGCTCGGAATGTCACCAACAATATCCGTCCTCTGAAGTCCGTCGAGGATTTCAAGGGACTGAAGATACGTCTCCAGCCCAATCAGACGCATATCGCGACCTTCGAGGCTTTAGGAGCGAGTCCTATCGCGATGGATGTGAAGGAGGTCTATCAGGCACTGCAGCAGGGAGTCATTGATGGACAGGAGAATCCTTTTGCCCTGATCCGGGCCAGTCGGTACAACGAGGTACAGAAATACCTTTCCGACACCGCTCATTTCTTCGATTTTGTGATCGTGGCCGCCAGCAAGAAACAGTACGATAGCTTCAGTGAAGAGGAAAGAACGGCAATAGAAAAAGCGATGGCCGAGGCAGTGGCCTGGCAGCGCCAGACGGCGGTTACCGAGGATGCCGAGAGCCTCAAGTTCCTTGTGGATTCGGGAATGCAGTTCGATCCCATTTCTCCCGAAGTTCGCGCTGTTCTGCGTGAAAAGACGAAAGCCGTAATCGATCAGGTAAAAGCAAAGGTCGGCGACGAGCTTGTCAATGCCGTTTTGGCAGAGATTGCGAAATGAAGGGAGAATGCCATCAGCCAGCGGATTCGACTAAGGCCGAATCCGCGGTCCTTCTTCTTTGTCTCAAATTGCTCGAGTTTATTGACAAAATTTCCCGATGGGTACTTATCGTCAATATGCTCCTGATGACCCTGTTGGTCGTTTTTCAGGTTCTGACCCGTTATCTTTTTTCCTATTCCATTGCCTGGGCCGATGAGGTATCCCGGCTTACCTTTGTGTGGGCCATGTTCTTGGCTATCCCTCATGGTCTCAAGGCCGGGGTGCATGTGGGGATCGATATTCTGGTCAGAAAACTTCCCACGACCTGGTTCGAGGGAGTCTCCCGAGGCATGATGATGTTTTGCGCCTTGCTCTGTCTGGTCGTTTTCTACTATGGTATCGGGGCGACCCGCGAAAAAATGCAGGAGCTCATGCCCATTCTCAATTTTACGGCGGCCGTCTACTACATACCCATCCTGATTTCCATGATACACAGTTTTTTTCACCTTATCCTTCAGGTGATTTTCGGAACAAAAATCTGGGAGGGCAGAAGCCCATGAGTATCGTGATCGTCCTTGTCTTTGCAGTATTGGCTTGTTTGGGCATGCCTTTGGCTTTCACATTGGGCTTTGCCTCTTTGGCAGGGCTCTTTATGGGCTCTATCGATTTCGTCGTGATGCCGCAGCGTATGATGCACGCAATCGACTCTTTTCCCCTGATTTCCATACCGCTTTTTATGGTGGCTGGGGAACTGATGGTTGAGGGCGGGATCATGGACCGGCTCGTCGACTTCGCCAATAGTGTGGTAGGACGGGTACACGGAGGACTTGCGCATGTTGCGGTTCTCACGGGCGCTCTTCTCGCCTCGGTCAGCGGCTCGGCGGTTGCCAGCGCCAGTGCGATAGGAAGCTCCATGGTCCCCTCTTTGAGAAAATATTATGACGACGGCTATTCCAGCGCCGTTATCGCTGCAGCCGCGAATTTGGGGCCCATCATTCCTCCCAGTGGAGCTATGATCATGTATGCCCTGATGTCGGGGGGAAGAGTTTCCGTCGGCGGGATGTTCATGGCCGGGGTCGTTCCGGGACTCCTCCTGGTTCTGGGACTTATGGGAACGGCAAGCTATATTTCGTACAGACGGGGAGTGCCTTTGACGGGGCAGCCTTTTAAGCTGAGAAATGTCTTGATTCAAACCCGCAAGGCTTTTCTTATCTTTATGATGCCCATTTTGGTCGTCGGAGGTATTGTTGGCGGGATGTTCACCCCGACCGAAGGGGCGGGGATTGCGGTCGCATATGCGGCACTCGTCGGATTTTTTGTCACCAGGAAGCTCAAGCTCTCCGCCATCCCCGCGGTGATGTTCCGTGCCGCGGTGGGCTCGTCGGTCGTGGGAGCTCTTATGGCCTTTGCTGCAACGACGACGTTTGTTTTTACGATAGATCTCGTCCCCGTTCGTTTGGCAAACTTTCTGCAGGGTCTTACAAACAGCCCCTCGGTATTTTTGTTCCTGATGATGCTTATCCTGGTTGTAGCCGGTATGTTCATCGAGTCGATCGCTGCCTACATCATGCTGGTTCCCATTTTTGCCCCCATAGCGGCCGCATACGGCATAGACCCCTTGTGGTTCGGGTTCCTCTTCGTACTGAATCTCGTTATCGGTATGATGACCCCGCCGGTTGGGGTGCTGCTTTTTGCCATGTGCGGCATCACGCGTGTTTCCATCGGTGACATGATACGCAACTCATGGCCTTATATTTTTCTGCAATACGGGGTGCTCGTCCTTTGTATATTTTTCCCCTCGCTGTGCCTTTGGCTGCCCAGGACCCTAGGGTATTAAAAGGGGAAAATCTCATTAAAAAGACTGAAACGTTTTTAACGTCCGAGTGACGGTAAACCGAAAAGGAGGGAAATGAAAATGAAACGTTTTGTGACGGTCTTTGCGGCTGCGGTCCTGTGTTCGGTCTTTCTGCAGGCGGCGGCCGGCAGCGCGGAGGCGGCCGATCCGAAGACGATGCGCGTGGTGGGCAACTTCTCCACGAACTACAAGCATGTGGAGCTGGAGAAACCTTTCTTCGTGGACCTGCCTCAGTCCGCCGGACTCGAGTTCCGGACGAGCTACAACACGATGGATGCCGTGAACGTCAAGGCCGAGGATGCCCTGCGTCTGCTGCGGTCCGGGACCTTCGACGTCATGAGTGTCCAGATAGGGATGGCGGCCAGAGACGACCCTTTCCTCGAGGGAATCGACCTCGTCGGGGTATCGACCAACCTGAAGGACCTCCGTACGGCTGTCGACGCCTATCGGGAGGCCCTCGATACTCGGCTTCAGAAGCGCTTCAACGTCAAGATCCTCACGCTCTGGCCCTTTGGCCCTCAGGTCTTTTTCAGCAACAAGCCCATCAAGGGCGTGGAGGACTTCAAGGGGCTGAAGATTCGGAGCTTCACGCCGTCGATGGCGAAGCTCATCGAGTACTTCGGGGCCATCCCGGTGACGCTCTCCTTCTCCGAGGTGTACCCCGCGCTTCAAAGAGGGGTCGTGGATTGCGGCGTGACCTCGGCGGCCTCGGGCAATACGGGCAAGTGGCCCGAGGTGACCACGCACCTGTTTCCTCTGGCCGTCTCCGGCTCGGTACAGGGGCATTTCATCAACCTCGACTACTGGAACAAGTTTTCTCCGGAGTCCCAGGAGAAATTGATGAAGGAGTTCCAGCGCCTGGAGGCCCTGATGTGGGAGTTCACCGAGAGGGCCAACAGTTTTGCGGTCAACTGCAATGTCGGTCAGGAGCCGTGCCAGGACAACACGAAGTTCAATATGACCCTGGTTCCGGTATCCGACAGGGATAAGGAGCTGCTGAACGCCGCGGTGACGGAGACGGTGCTCCCCCTGTGGGCGGAATCCTGCCGCAAGGTCTATCCCGAGGGCGTGGAGATCTGGAACGAGACGGTCGGTAAGGTGCGAGGGTTTCGTATCCAATGAACAATCCGATTTCAAAGGCGCTCGAGCCTCTGGGACGTCTGATCGCCGTCGTTTCCGGCTACGTTCTCCTGGGATTGGCCTTTGCCATGTCGGTCGAGATCGTGGGGCGCAAGCTGTTCGCCTTCTCCTTCCAGGGCATCGATGATATCGGCGGATACGTCCTCGCCATCATCGCCGTCGCGGGGGCCGGCTGCGGTGTCATCGCCAAGACCCATGTCCGTATCGATATCTTTCTCGTCCGACTTCCCAAAGGGCTGCAGCGTTTCCTGAACATGCTCGCGATGATCGCCATGGCGGGCTTCGCCTGCTTTTCGACCTGGCGAGGGGCGCGCGTCCTGGAGGAATCGGTCGAGTTCGGCAGCCGTGCGGTCAACCCCCTCCAGACCCCCCTGTGGATTCCCCAGGCGATATGGCTTTTGGGCCTGGGCTTTTTCTCCGCGGTCTCCTGTGCCTATGCCGTCCACGCGGTCAAACTGTTCTTTTCGGGGTCCAACGCACTGAATGATTTCTACGGCCCCGTATCCGTCAACAAGGACCTCGAGGAGGAGCTTCAGGCCCTCGAGGAGCGCAGGGAGGAGGGGATGGAACTGTGATAGACGTCTCGATCGCGGCGGCGGGGTTCTGCCTGCTCATCCTGATGATGGCTCTGGGGTTCCATGTGGCCGTCGCCATGTTCGCCATCAGCATCGCGGGAGCCGTGGGCTATCTGGGGGTACCGGCTGCGTTGGAGTATGGGACGCAGCTTTGGGGGGCGGGAAACAACTTTGTCCTCACGGCCATCCCGCTTTTCGTCCTGTTGGGAGAGATCCTGGTTCGGGGGGGCTTCACCGACAAGATGTACCGCTCCCTGGCCGACTGGCTCTACTGGCTTCCCGGCGGGTTGCTGCACACGAACATCGTCGCCTCCGGAATGCTGGCCGCCGTCTCCGGCTCCTCCGTCGCCACCGCCGCGACCATCGGCACCATCGCCATTCCCGCTCTGGAACATCGAAAATACGACCAGAGGATGGTCCTGGGCAGCATCGCGGCCGGGGCGACCCTGGGCATCCTCATTCCCCCATCGATCAACCTGATCCTGTACGGGGCCATGACGGGCAACTCGGTGGGCAAGCTCTATCTGGCGGGAATCATCCCGGGAATCCTGCTCGCCCTGCTCTTTATGGGGGTCATCGTGGTCTGGGGACTGCGCAGCCCCGGTATGGGCAGTGAGGCCGAGACGGTCGACCCGCTGGGGGTTCGACTCCGGCGCCTGAAGGACCTCCTTCCGCCTGTGGTGATCTTTACGCTGGTCATGGGCAGCATTTATCTCGGTTGGGCCACTCCCACAGAGTCGGCCGCTTTGGCGGTCGTCGGGGCCTTCGCCTTGACCGCCCTGGCCGGGAGATTGAGTTTCAAGATGCTGCACGAGTGTTTCGAGAGAACGATCCTGATAACGGCCATGATCCTTCTCATCACCTCGGCCGCGTTCTACCTGACGTTTGTCCTGGGGCTGATGGGGGTCCCCGAGATCATGGCGGATTTTGTCACGCGCCTGAACGCTTCGCCCTCCTCGCTGATTTTGGCGTTGACCATTTTTTATCTCATCCTGGGATGCTTCTTCGATGCCCTGGCAATGATCGTCGGGACCATACCCATCGTCTATCCCATGACGATGGCTGTCGGGATAGACCCCATCTGGTTCGGCATCTTTCTCGTATTGATGGCCGAACTGGCCCTGATCACGCCCCCCATGGGCATGAATCTGTATGTCGTACAGGGAGTGCGAAAGGAGGGGTCCATCTCCACCGTTATCGTCGGGACCCTGCCCTTCCTTGTGGTGATGCTGCTCTTTATCGTCCTGGTCTTCGCATTTCCTCTCCTGGTAACGTGGCTCCCCGAGGTCGCGTTCTGAGCCCTCTCCGCTGAGATTCGGGAAGGCTTCATCCATTATGCCCAAGGCAGGTAGAGAAGCATGAGTACGAGACAATTTTCCTGTACGGTCGTCAATGGCCTCGTCGCGGCCCCGTCGGGGCTCGTCGAGGCCGACATCGGCATCGCGGACGGCAAAATCGCGGCCCTGGCCGCCGGAGGGACGCTCGGCGCGGGAGAGCGCGTCATCGACGCGGCCGGGATGCTGGTCCTGCCCGCCGTGGTCGATATGCACGTCCACTTCAACGACCCGGGGTTCCCCGACCGCGAGGACTTTGCCCATGGCACCGCCGCGGCCGCGGCCGGCGGGGTCGGTACGGTCGTGGACATGCCGCTCTCCGGGGCCCCGGCCGTGACCTCGGTGGAGAGCCTGGAGCTCAAGAAACGCGCCGCCGCGGAGCGCGCGGTGGTGGACTATGCCCTGTGGGGCGGCCTCGTGGACGACAATGTCGCGGAGCTGCAAGCGATGCGCGAACGGGGCGCCATTGCCTTCAAGGCGTTCACCTGCTTTGCGGGCAGCGACTTCCCCTATGCCCGCCCGGACGTGCTCTTCCGCGGGCTGGCCGAGGCGGAGAAACACGACCTCCTGGTGGGGGTTCATTGCGAGGACGAGGCGCTGACGTCGTCCCTCGAGCGGGCGGCCCGGTCCGCCGGGCGCACGGGGGTGCGGGATTTCCTGGGGGCCCACGCCCCCGTCACGGAGCTCCTGGCCGTCGACATGGTGTTGGAGATGGCCCGTTCCACGGGGGCGCGCGTTCATATCTGCCACGCCACGCTGCCCGAGGTGATCGATCGGGTGTCGCGGGCCCGGAGGGAGGCGCGGGTGACGGTGGAGACCTGCCCGCACTACCTGATCTTCTCCGAGGACGACCTGGAGCGGCTGGGGGGCGTCCTGAAGTGCACGCCCCCCGTGCGGACGCGGGAGACCGTCGAGGCCCTTTGGGATTGTGTCCGGAGCGGTTCGGTGGACGTGATCTCCTCGGATCACTCGCCCTCGACCGTCGCGCAGAAGAATCCGGCGAGCGGGAGCTTCTGGGACATGTGGGGCGGGGCCCAGGGCGTACAGACCATGCTGCCCGCGCTCTTCACCCATGGGGTGAGGCGGCGGGGCCTGAGCGTGGAGATGCTGGTTCGGCTGGTCTCCGAGAACCCGGCTCGCCTGATGGGGCTCTACCCCCGCAAGGGGGTCATCAGGATCGGGAGCGATGCCGACCTGACGATCCTGGACCCCTCCGCGCGCTGGACGCTCGCTCCCGAGATGCTGCTTCATAAAAACAAGCACAGCCCCTATATGGGGATGGAGTTCGAGGGGCGCGTGACCGCGACGCTGGTGCGCGGCGCGGTCGTCTTCGATGGCCGAGGGATAACGGCGGACCCCGGAAGCGGAAGGCTTCTGAGAGGCAGTTTTTGAACCGGGCGAATGTCCCCGAATCGGGAATTTTAGAGCTGGAAGGTCCCAAGATTGAATTGAGGACCCTTTGGGGCGCTACGGCGGCAGGCCGTGAGATTGGGAGCTGATGACTTTGGATGGAAACAGGAAACACGCGGATCTCATCCTGAAGAGGGGCACCGTGATCACGATGGACCCGGAGCGGCGCATTCTGGAGAACGCCTCCGTGGCCGTGGAGGGGACGCGGATTGCGGCAGTGGGCCCAGCGGAGGATATCGAGGCGGCCTACAGCGCCGATCGGGAGATCGACTGCCTTCACAAGGCGATCCTGCCGGGCCTGATCGATGCGCACGGACACGCGGGGCACGCCCTGCTCAAGACGATCGGTTCGGATACGCGCAGTCACTGGATGCACATCGCCACACCCACGTACCACCATTACACGACGGATGAGTTCTGGTACGTCGAGGCTCGTCTGGCGGCCCTGGAGCGCCTGAAGATGGGGGTGACCTGCGGGCTCAGCGTCATCAGCTCGGCCCAGCGCAGCGACGACCCGGTATTCGGGAACAACAACGCGCGGGGCTATGCCGACGTGGGGATCCGAGGGGTCGTGGCCGTCGGGCCCTGCAATCCGCCGTTTCCGCGCAAGTTCAGCCGCTGGAAGAACGGCGTCCGCCATGAGGTGGAGGTGTCCTTCGAGGGCATGATGGAGGGGGCCGAGGCCGTCATCGAGGCGTGGAACGGAGGGGCCGACGGGCGCATCCGGGTGTTTATCGCGCCCTTCGTCCTGCTGACGTCGATCTTCGGTTCCGGCCCCTCGGCGCCGGATGTCGCCGTGGCGTTGTCGGACCATGACCGGCTGATGATGCGCCGGGTCCGGGAGGTCGCGGCCAAGCACAAGGTGCGCATCCACACGGAGGCGTTCGGCGGGATGATCCGGCTCGCCCATCGGTGCGAGTATGCGCTCCTGGGGCCGGACGTGCATATCCAGCACTGCACGGGCATCTCCTTCGAGGAGGCCATGATCCTGGCGGAGACGGGGACGCACGTGGCCAGCGCGCCCGGTTACGGTCAGGTCAACGGGCGCTGCCCGATCCCCGAACTGCTCGGTCTGGGCGCCAACGTCGCGATCACGACGGACGGGAACTCGCCGTCCACGCCGTTCGACCTCCTTCGGTCCGCACGGCAGACCCAGCTGATCCAGCGCATGCTCTGCCACGATCCCTTCCTGCTGCCGAACGGCAAGACGCTCGAGATGATCACGATCGACGCCGCGAAGGCACTGGGCTGGGAGGACGAGATCGGTTCCCTCGAGCCGGGCAAGCAGGCGGATATCGCCGTGATGAACCTCTGGCAGCCGCACCTGGTCCCCAACATCATGCCGGTGCACCGCGTGATCTGCGAGGCGGTGGGGCACGATTTCGAGACCGTCGTCGTCGCCGGGCGCGTACTGATGGAGGGACGCCGCGTCCTGTCCGTGGACGAGGACGAGGTGCTGAGGGAGGGCGAGGCGGAGGCCCGCCGCCTGATCGAGCGCGCCGGGCTGGAACGGCACATGGCGCTGCCGGGCACCTTCTGGGGGCACACGCAGGGCTGGCTGGACGAGCAGCGGGTGGATTACGATTCGCTGCCGTGCCGTCCATAGGGGAATGGAAAGGAGCGGTTTTCGAAATTGAGGACGAAACTGAGCGCAAAGTATGTCGTGGCGTTCGACGGATCGCGGCACGTCCTGCTGCGGGACGGGCAGGTGGTGTTCGAGGGAAACACGATCGTCTTCGTCGGCCGTGAATACCCGGGGCGCTGCGACGAGGAGCTGGATTGCGGCAACGCCATCCTCAGCCCCGGCTTCGTGGACCTGGACTCCCTGGGCGACATCGACCACGGCCTGATCCACTGCGAGGCCCCGGCCGCGATCCAGAGCCACCTGCTCTGGAGCCGTGCGTATTACGACAAGGGCAGCCGTGAGATCATGTCTGCGGAGGAGGAGGCGTTCAAGTCCCTTTACGCTTACGTCCAGCTGATCCGGCACGGGATCACGACGTCCATGCCCATCACCTCGGTGTACTACAAGCGCTGGGCGGAGACTTTCGAGGAGATCGAGGCTGCGGCCCATCACGCAGGGAAACTGGGGTTGAGGGTCTACCTCGGGCCCAGTTACCAGTCCGGCGCGAGGGTCGTCAACCCCGACGGCTCCACAGAGGTGCTCTTCAAGGACGACGAGGGGCGCCTGGGGCTGGAGCGGGCCATCCGTTTCATCAAAGAGTTCGATGGAGCCTACGGCGGGCTGGTCCGCGGCGTCCTGGTGCCGGAGCGCATCGAGACCCAGACGGAGGAGAACCTGCTGGCGACGAAGGCGGCCGCCGATAAGCTCGGGTGCCGCGTGCGCCTGCATGCGGCTCAGGGCTCGTTCGAGTACACGTGGGTCCGAAAGCACCAGGGGATCACGCCGCTTCAGTACCTGGATAAAATCGGCTTCCTGGGGCAGACGACCCTGATCCCCCACGCTATGTACGTGCCGGGGTACAGCGCTATTCACGATGCGCCCACGGGCAACGACGTCGAGCTTCTGGCCCGTACGGGCACGACCGTCATCCACTGCCCGCTGGTCTACGCATCCTCCGGCGTCGCGCTCGAGTCGTTCGGGCGCTACCGAAGGGCCGGGGTCAACATGGCGATGGGGACGGACACCTTTCCGCCGGACATGCTGGCGAACATCCGCATCGGAAGCTACATGGCCCGGCACGTGGACCGATCCCTGGAGGGCAATACCTACGCGGACTTCTTCGAGGCGGCGACGCTGGGAGGCGCGCGTGCGCTGGGCCGCGAGGACCTGGGGCGCATCGCGGTAGGGGCCCGCGCGGATATGATCGTCCTCGACCTCGATGGACTGGACGTGGGCACGATCGACGATCCGCTGCGGACCATCGTCAACTCCGGGACGTCTCGGGAGGTGCGCCATTCGATCATCGACGGCCGATTCGTGATGCGCGACCGCGTCATCCCGGGGATCGACGAGGCGGCCCTCCGCGACCAGGCGCAGGCCTACTACGAGAAGATGCGCATGGGCTACTGGGAGCGGAGCGACGGCTCCCTGTCCCCGGCGGAGCTGTTCCCGGGATCGTTCCCGGAGGCCGGCCGGGACCTCTGAGGCGCACCGCATCTTCGAGAGGCGAAAGCTGTGGAGGACGGCACGGGGTCCGCGCCGTCCTCCGCCTTTTCGGGGGATTCGGCCTCGCGTACCGGCGGCGTGCCGCTCCCCGCGGACGGAACGCTGTGCTAGAATGAGCTTTCGGGTTCACCTCAGGTTCACCTCGGAAAGGGGAAACACGATGACACGGGAGCTGTCTCTCGGGGTTGCGGGGTTGTCGAAGGTTTACAGAAACTTTCTCAGGAAGGAGACGGAGGCGCTCCGGGACATCGACATCGAGGTCCCCAGGGGGGAGTTCGTCTCCATCATCGGCCCGTCCGGATGCGGCAAGTCCACGCTGCTTCGCCTGATCTCCGGCCTGGAGCGGCCGACGTCGGGGGAGGTGCGGTTCGGCCCGGGGTACGGACGCGGGGACATCGGCTTCGTCTTCCAGAATGCGGTGCTCCTTCCCTGGAAGACCGTCTTCGAGAACATCGCCTTTCCCCTCAAGATCAAAAAAATCCCTCTGGAGGAGAATCGGGAGCACCTCGATGCCCTGATCGAACTGGTCGGGCTCTCGGACTTCAGAAACGCCCTGCCTCACGAGCTCTCCGGGGGGATGAAGCAGCGGGTCTCCATCGCCCGCGCGCTCTCCTGCAGCCCGCCCCTCCTGTTGATGGACGAGCCCTTCGGGGCTCTGGACGCCATCACGCGGGACACCATGAACATGGAGCTGCTCCGCATCTGGAGCGACACCCAAAAGACGGTCCTTTTCGTCACGCACGGCATCGACGAGGCCGTGTTCCTGTCCGATCGGGTTCTTGTCCTCTCCCCGCGCCCCGGCACGGTCCGGAAGGTCCTGACCGTGGACCTCCCGCGTCCCCGGACCCAGGAGATGCGCCTGCTTCCCATCTTCAACGAGTACTGCCGCGCCCTGCGGGAGGTCATAGGATGACCCCGACCCGCTGGAGGCGCGCGGCCGAGTACGGGCTGTCGTTCGCCCTGTTCCTGGGGATCTGGAAGGGGTACGTCGCGGCATACGACGTCCCGGCCTTCATCCTGCCCTCCCCGGAGGAGACGTTTCTCTGCCTCGTCCGGCTCTTCAAGGGGGAGATATACTTTCACCTGGCCGTCACAACGGGGGAGATCGTCTCGGGGTTCCTTCTCGGGAGCGTTCTGGGCTTCCTGTTCGGCTATCCCCTGGCCAGGAGCGCGCTGCTCCGCAAGGCCCTGATGCCCTACGTCCTCTTCGCCCAGACGGCCCCCAAAATAGCGCTCATACCGCTCTTCGTGTTGTGGTTCGGGCTGGGCTGGGCCTCCAAGCTGATCCTGATCGTGTCCATGGTCTTCTTCCCGGTCATGGCGTCCGTGATCCTGGGGATGCAGTCCGTGGACCGCGGGATGCGCGACCTGATGCACGTCCTCCGGGCCTCGCGGCTGCAGACGTTCTGGGAGGTGGAGCTGCCCTCGTCCCTGCCGCCGATCTTCGCGGGGCTGAAGGTGGGGATCGTCCAGGCCGTGATCGGGGCGATCGTGGCCGAGTGGATCTCGAGCAAATCGGGGCTGGGCTACCTGCTGACCTATGCCTCGGCGCTGAGCGACACGCCGCTCCTCGTTGCCGCCATCATCGTGACCTCCTCCCTGGGAGTCCTCCTCTACGAGGTGCTGGACGTCGTGGAGGGCCGGCTTCTCGGCTGGCACGAATCGAAGCGCGACACCCATGCCGTCCTGAGGGAGGCCGCGCCGTGAGCCGCTACACCAGCGCGTCCGATCCCCGCTACGACGGACGCCTCCCTCACCTGCGCTGTCTGCCCTCCGAGGTGGCGCCGATCGTCCTGCTGCCGGGGGACCCCGCCAGGGTGGGGCGGATAGGGGAGGGGCTGCGGGATTTCCGCATCGTCTCGGACAACCGGGAGTTCCTCGTCGGGCGGGGGACGTTCGATGGGGTCCCCATAACGGTCTGTTCCACGGGAATCGGCGCGCCCTCGACCGAGATCGCGGTCGTGGAGCTGATCCGTTCCGGGGCCAGGGCCCTGATCCGGGTCGGGGGATGCGGGGCGCTGCGCGCCGGCATCGAGTGCGGCGACCTGATCCTCAACTCGGGCATGGTGCGCCTGGGAGGGGCGTCGATCCACTACGCGCGCCCGGAGTACCCCGCGGTCGCATCCTTCGACGTCCTGGAGTGCCTGCGCGATGCGTGCCGCGAGCAGGGGGCGAGGTGGCATGTCGGCATCGGGGCCTCCGTGGGGAGCTTCTACCGCGGGCAGGGGCGCGCCGGGCCCTCCGCCCGGCCGGACGACGACGCCCTGTATCGGGAGATGCTCGGCCTCGGGGTGCTGAACATGGAGATGGAGGCCGAGACGGTCCTGACCCTCGGCTCCCTGTACGGGGTCCATGCGGGCAGCATCGTCGCCGTGCACTGCAACCGCGTCACGAATCGCTGGCTGGTGGACGACGGGGAGTCGCAGGGGCGCCTGTGCCGGGTTGCGCTCTCGGGGGCCCGCCGTCTGTACGAAAGATTGAGGCTCGAGGAGCCGGAAGCGATGAAAATGGGAAAGGACGTGTGTGGAGATGATTAGGAAGCTGTTTTTGGGTGCGCTGGTGCTGCTGGGGAGCGCCGTGTTCGGCCGGGGGGCGGAGGCCGCCGACCTGCGCAAGGTGTCCATCCAGATCGACGGGGCGGCCGTCCCCTATTACGCGCCGCTCTATCTGGCGCAGGAGAAGGGGTATTTCGCCGAGCAGGGACTCGACGTGGAGTTCTACTATTCCGCGGGGGCGGATATCGTCAAGAACGTGGGCGTGGGCAACGTGGAGTTCGGCTTTCCCAACGCGGATTCGGTCATCGTGGGCCGAGGGGCCGGGATCCCCGTCAAGGTGGTCCATACGACCTATCAGCATGGGTTGGGCGCGACGATCTTCAAGCGGTCGAGCGGGATCTCCGGACCGGCCGACCTCAAGGGGAAGAAGGTTGCGGTCACCAGCCTGGCGAGCCCGAACTACATTCAGCTCCAGGTCATGCTCAAGGAGGCCGGCCTCGCCGTCTCGGACCTCGACCTGGAGGTCATCGGCACGGGAGCCATCGTGGGCGCCCTTGCCGACGGACAGGTGGACGCCATCGTCTTCTCCATGCTGAGGACCGTGGAGCTGCGCAATCAGGGGGTGGATGTGGACGAGATCCGGTCCGACACCTTCCTGCCCTCGCACGGAAACGTCCTGATCGCGGGGGAGAAGCTGCTGAAGGACGAGCCCGAGCTGGTGGAAAAGTTCGTCTCGGCCCTCGACAGGTCCCTGGATTACATCATCGGCGGGCACAGCCGCGAGGCCGTCGAGCTCTCCGTGAGCAAATACGCGCCGAGCTTCGGCGACCGCGTCGACGTCGTGACGAGGATCCTGGACGAGATCTTCATCCCCTACCTCTGGACCAGCGACTACACGAAGGCGCACGGGCTGGGGGCCTCCGACGCGGAGCGCTGGGGACGGTCCATCGCCATCCTGAAGGAGTACGGCGTGCTGAAAACGGCTCCATCGGCGGAGGACCTGCTTTACGTGAGGCCCTAGGGGCGGGAGACGGTCCGCATGCGCCGAGCTCTGCTGAACTGGCTGCCCCCCGCGGCCGTGTTCCCCCTGCTGATCTGGGGGTGGAAGGCCTACATCGCGGCCTTCGACGTTCCGCCGAACCTGCTGCCGCAGCCGGAGGACGTTCTGAAGCACCTGGTCTTCCACTTCACGCGGGGGGACATGCTGCGGCACGTGGGCGTGACGCTTCACGAGGTTTTCGTGGGCGTCCTGATCGGGGCCGCGGCCGGGGTTGCCGCCGGGTATTGGGTCGCGAGGTCCCGTCTTCTGGAGCGCCTGGTGATGCCCTTTGTCCTGATCGTGCAGACGGCTCCCAAGATCTCGATCGCGCCGCTCCTGATCCTCTGGTTCGGCCTCGGCATCGAGTCGAAGGTGGCGCTGGTGGTCCTGGTGGTATTCTTCCCCATTATGGTCAACGAGGTGGCCGCGATCCGGGACATCGACGCCGACCTGCACCAGCTCCTCTCGGTCCTGGGGGCCACGGCCTGGCAGCGCTTCGCCTATCTGGAGTTCCCCGCGTCCCTCTCCTGGCTGCTCTCGGGGATGAAGGTGGCCGTCACGCAGGCCGTCATCGGGGCGGTCGTCGGCGAGATGATCGGCAGCAAGGCGGGGATGGGCTTCCTTCTGATGCTGGGGAACGAGACCAGCGACATCAACCTGATCCTGGCCTCCGTCATCGTGTTGAGCCTGATCGGACTGCTGCTCTACCTCCTGGTCGCCTTTGCCGAACGCCGTCTGGTCGCCTGGCGGGAACCGGAGGCGGAACCCGTATAGACCGCGGGCGTTGTGCCGGATCCAAGCCATGCCAGAATCGGGCCCACCAGTACAAACGGTGGGCCCGATTCTTTTCTCTTGGCGGTATTCTGGTGCGGTCCTTGTCGATTGCCGATCAGGAGGCGGAAGCCTCGGGCTCCGGATCCTCGGGCGGAACGGTTCCGACGGCGATGCCCATGTAGGCCATGACCAGCGCGACGAACGGCGTCAGGTAGCAGAGAGGCACATAGGGGATGTAGTCCAGGTACCCGACTCCGAGCGTGGTCGCAAAGAAGATGGACGTCGTGTGCCAGGGCATCATCGTCCCTCCCAGGACCCCGGCGTCGCTCAGGGTTCGGGAGAGTACCTCCGGTGCGACGCCGCGCTGCTTGAAGATGGGGCTCATGAGGCGTCCCGTGATGACCTGTCCCATCGCCATGTTGCAGCCGATGGCCGTGGTGACGTAGCCAATCCCGAGCGTCGCCAGGATCAGGCTGCCCGTGGAGTGGATCCTCTTGGTTATCCGGTCCAGGATGTTGCCGAGCACCCCAAGGTATTCGAGCATGCTGCCCAGCCCGATGGCGAAGACGATGACGATCATGAGGTCGAACATGCTCATCATTCCGCCGCGGTTCAGAAGTTTGTCCACAAACTCCACCCCGGAGGAGATCGTGAAGCCCTCGTAAAGGGTCTTCATGATCTCCGAGAATCCACGGCCCTGATAGAAGTAGGCCACGAATACGCCGAAGAGGGCTCCCATCAGGATGCTGATGAAGGCGGCGACCTTGCGGATCAGGAGCACCACCACCAAAATCAGCGGAAGCAGCGATACCCAGCCGATCTTGAAAATCCCGTTCAGGGTCGCTCGATAGGAATCGAGGGTCGCCTCGTCGAACACTCCGGACCCGACATGGCGAAAACCCAGGAAGGTGAAGAAGATCAGCGTCAGGATGTAGGGGGGGACCGTGGTCCACAGGCAGCTTCGGATGTGCTTGAAGAGGTCCGCGTTGGCCATGCCCGAGGCAAGGTTCGTGCTGTCGGAGAAGGGGGACAGCTTATCGCCGAAGAGCGCTCCGCAGATGACGGCGCCGGCGATCATCCCGGGGGGGAAGCCCATGGCGATGCCGATGCCCATCATCGCGAGTCCCCCGGACCCCGCCGATCCGTAGGAGGTCCCCGTGGCCAGGGACATGATGGAGCAGATGAGCACCGTTACCGGCAGGAAGTAGCGGGGGTTGATCAGCTCCAGCCCGTAACAGATGATCGTTGGAACCGTCCCGGAGATGATCCAGGATCCGATGAGGGTCCCCACCGAGAGCAGAATCAGGACGACGACAAAGGCGGAACGGATGGCGTCTAGCGCGTGTTTCTCAAGGGCGTTGTAGTCGATCCCCTTGATCAGACAGAAGAAGTAGAGGATGATCCAGGAGAAGAGCAACGGGATCTGCAGGCCCAGCTTGAGCTGGACGAAGATGACGATCGTGACGGAAATCAGTGCGAACAGGATAATGGATTCCAGCATGCTGGTCTTTCTTTCCATTTCGATTTCCTCCCATCCATGAATTCGGGTTCCCAGATATCGAACGCGGCGCTACCTTAGCCTTTTCTCCACAAATTCCTTCATCACCACAAAACCCTGTCGGATGTCGTCATCCGATGTGGCGAAGGAGAGGCGGATGTAGTCGCCGAATTCGGCCCCGAACCCGACCGCCGGAATGGTCGCCACCCGGCCTTCGTCCAGCAGTGCCGCGGAGAATTCCTCTCCCGTCATGCCCGTCGCGGCAACGTTGACCAAGATGTAGAAGGCTCCGTCGGGGCGGATGTAGGAGAGCCCCCGGATGTCCTCCAGGCACTGGAGCACCAGATCCCGCCGGATGGCGAAACGGCGCAGCATCTCTTGAACTGCGGCCTCCGTCTCCGGCGACTTCAGCCCCTTGGCCGTGCCCTCCTGCACGAAGGTATTGCCCGATGTCGTGGTATATTGATGGACCTTCAGGAGCGGGCCCATCCACCGCTTGTCCACCGCCAGGTAGCCCACGCGCCACCCCGTCATGGCGTAGGTCTTGGAGAAGCCGTTCATCAGAAGCGTGTGCTCCTTCATGCCGGGGAAGGAGGCGACGGAGTGGAACTCTCCCTCATAGATCAGCCTGTTGTAGATCTCGTCGGCGAATACGAAGAGCCCTTTGTCGCGGGCCAGCCGGCAGACTCCCTCCAGCTGCTCGCGCGTGTACACGGCGCCCGTGGGGTTGCAGGGATTGTTGATGACGATCATACGGGTCTTCTCGCCGACGCGTGCCGCAAGGTCCTGAACATCCAGCTGAAGGCGTCGTTCGGGGCGAAGGGGAAGCAGCACCGGCACGGCCCCGCATAACCGGACCGCATTTTCGTAGTTGACGAAGGCCGGGGTGGGGATGATCACCTCGTCCCCTGGGTCCAGGAAGGCCGTGAAGGCATGATGAATGGCCTCGGCGCCCCCCGTCGTGACCAGGATCTCCTCGACGGGATCGTAGGTGAGCCCGGTGCTCCTCTTCAGCAGGCCGGAGATCTCCTGTCGCAGTTCGAGCACACCCCGATTGGAGCTGTAGTGCGTCCGGTCGTGCGCCAGTGCCTCGGCCGTCGCCTGCTTGATGGGGGCAGGGGTAGGAAAGTCGGGCTCGCCTACCCCGAAGGAGATTACCTTGCCCCCGGTGCGTTCCATCTCCCGCGCCTTCTCCAGGATAGTGCGGATCGGAGAGAAGCGTACGTTCTCAAGACGCTCCGCGGGAGCGCGCTCCTTTTTGCTTGTCATGTCGTTCACCTCGCGTTTTGGATCTCGGCCGGAGGCCGTTCCTGCGGCATTACCGGGACTCGCGCCCCATATTCACGCCCTCCCCGAAGAGCTTCTTCATCTTGGCTTGGAGTTGCGGCCGGGATGCGTATTTTTTGTCGAACAGGGCGAGGATGTGTTCCGGCTCCACCGGGGCGGCCAGGCCGACGATGACCCCCATCGCGATGATGTTGACCGATTCCCGAGCTTCGAACGCCACGGCCCTGGAGAGGATTGGGAACCCGATGTGTCCCTCCGGCTCGTTCCCCGGCTTGACCGTGTCCGAGTCGTAGATGAGGATGCAGGGCTTCTCCGTGTCGCGATATCGATCGTAGCTCACCTGAGCCAGACACAGCACGATATCCGGGTTCAGAACCTCGGGGAAGTCTATCTCCTCGTTGCTGATGATGACGTCGGATTTTGTGAAGGTCCCTCGCGTCTCGACCCCGTAAGAGGCCGTCATGGTCGCTTTTTTCCCGCCAAAAATGCTGGCCGCCTCGCCCAGCAGGTTGCCGATGGAGAGCAGGCCCTGTCCGCCGACCCCGCTGAGCACGATCTCCCACGTGCCCTTCATCGTCCGTCCCCCCTCTCCCGTCTTTGCGCCTCCTGCTGAATTCTTCGATACTTCGTGCCGTAGTCCTCGGACTCGCGGTCGACCATCTTCCCGACGACGATCTTGTCCGCAAGCTCGTCCGGCGTCATCTGGCGCGCCTTTTCGACGCCGATGGAGCGCTCGTCGAACCAACGCAGCATCTCCGGGGCGCTCTTGAATCCATTGTTCTTTCCGTAGTGGGTAGGGCAGGGGGCGATGACCTCGATCATGGAGAACCCCTTCTTCCTCATCCCGTCCCGGATCAGGTTCTTCATCTGCACGGGGTTGAAGGGGGTGGCCCGGGCGACGAAGGGGGCTCCCGCAGCCTCCGCCAGCTTGCAGATGTCGAACCCCTGCTCGATGTGCCCCAGGCGGGATGTGGAGGTGATGCGGGTCTCCGGCGTCGTGGCCGAGTACTGTCCCCCGGTCATCCCATAGTTGAGGTTGTTGACGACGATCGCCGTCACGTCCACGTTGCGCCGCGCCGCGTGGATGAAATGGTTGCCCCCGATAGTCACACCGTCTCCATCGCCCATCAGCACCACCACGTCCAGCTGCGGGTTGGCGAGCTTGATGCCGGTTCCGAAGGCCAGGGCCCGCCCGTGAGTCCCGTGGAAGCTGTTGGTCGTGACGTAGTCGTCGGCCTTGCCCCAGCATCCAATCCCCGTGACGACGACGGTGTTCTCGCGGGTCAGGTCCAGCTCCGCGAACGCCCGGGCGATGGCCCCGAGGACGACCCCGTTGCCGCAGCCGGGACACCAGAAAAGAGGAAATTTTTCGGTCTTCAGATAGTCCATGCAGTTCATCGTGAGACCTCCTCCAGGCCCGCCAGGACCTCGGCCGGGAACAGAATTTCACTGTTGACCTTGTTCACGCCCAGGACGGGGATATCCGAAGGCACGCATTTGCGCACCTCTCCCCGGAGCTGACCCAGGTTGAGCTCCGGCACGACGATTCCCTTCACGCGTTTGCCCACCTCGCGGACGACAGCCTCCGGGAAGGGCCACAATGTAACGATTTGCAGGACCCCGGCCTTGATGCCCCTGGCCCTCGCCTGCTTCATGGCGGCTTTTGCCGCGCGCGTGGAGCAGCCGAAGGTCACGATGGCGTACTCCGCGTCGTCCATCCCGAATTGGTTGACCCTCGTGATATCGTCGATGTTGTTCAGGAACTTCTCCTCGTAGTGGCGGATGAACTTGTCCGCGTTGTCCGCCCTCCCGCAGGGGGCCCCGCTCTCGTCGTGCCCGCTGCCGTTGATCCGAAACACGTAGGGACTGCCGTAGTGGGGCAGGGGGGCGATGCCGTCGCTCTGCCCCACAAATTCGTAAGGTTTGTAATCCTCAGGGGCGCAGGTCGGGACCTTCCTTTCGACGATGTCCGCCGGCGTGACCTCCCACCGGACGTACGGCTCCCGCAAGTGCCCGACATTCTCGTCGGCCAGGAATACGACGGGGGTCCGGTACTTCTCCGAGAGGTTGAAGGCCAGAATCATCAGGTCGTAGCACTCCTGGACGGACGACGGGGACAGAACGATGATGCCGTGGTCCCCATGGGTTCCCCATTTGGCCTGCATCAGGTCCCCCTGCGCGGGTTTGGTAGCGAGTCCGGTGCTCGGCCCGGACCGCTGGACGTTGATGATGACGCAGGGGACCTCTCCCATGACTGCGACCCCCAGGTTTTCCTGCATCAGGGAGAATCCCGGTCCGCTCGTGGCCGTGTAGGCCTTCTTGCCCGACAGGGACGCCCCGATGATCGCCGCGATGCTTCCCAGCTCGTCCTCCATCTGGACGAAAATTCCCCCCACCGCCGGAAGGCGGATCGACGAGAGCTCCGCCACCTCGGAGGACGGGGTGATGGGGTATCCCGCATAGAACCTGGCCCCGGCAGCGATCGCTCCCGCCGTCATGGCGTCGTTGCCCAGGGTGAAGATGACCTCTCCCTCCCGCTTCATCTCTTCACCTCCACCGTCACCGCAAAATCGGGGCACCGCAGCTCGCAGAGCCGGCACCCGATACAGTCCTCAACCCTCCTGGGGACCGGCGGGTTCCCCCGCTCGAAGTCGAACACCTTCTTTGGACAAAATTCGGCGCAGATGCCGCAGGCCTTGCACCACTCGTTGACACGGACATCGTTCATCGCGCCATCCCCCCTTCCTCGATCCTTAGCCTTTTTTCTCCCTCCCGAGATACAGCCGCCCGGGGTCTACCTCCATCCTGAGCACACGAAGCTCCTCCTCCGTCGGCGGGGCGATCGTCTCCTTTCCCCGAAAGCATACGTCCCATCCCGTCCGTTCCGCGATCTCGCCGGCTCCCCCGGAGCCGGGGAACACCTCGGTGACCTCCAGGACCCCCGTCCCCGGATTTGGCCTCATCTTGCACAGATCGGTGATGACGCAGACGTCGCCGCCCCGGTACAGCCCGCAGTCGTACCGGTCCTCCCCCGACGGTCCCCTCATCCCCGCCGGGCTGGTCAGGTACTGGACCCGTTCCGGGAAGCGCCGCTTTTCGTGTACCATCATCGCGACGACCTTGTCCGCCAGGGAGGCGATGTCGTTCGCACCGCCGCTGCCCGTGAAGCGGGACCTCGGGCCCTTTCCATCCCCGGAAACGCCGGCGGGCCAATATCCCCCCAACCCGGTGGAGTTCAGGTTGCCGTACTTGTCGCACTCCGCTGCCCCCAATACCCCGATCGTGCAGTATCCACGACAGGCGATGGTTCCGAAGGCGTCCACCAGGGAGGAGAGCGTCGCGGCCCCGAGGGCGGCGCGGGGATCGGCCACGGAGACGGGCAGGTGCTCCATTCTGGGCCCCACGGTCCCGGCCTCCAGGATGATCGTCATCTCGGGAGCGTGCGTGCGCTGCGCCAGGCCCGCCGCCAGAAGGGGCAAGCCCGTCCCCACGAAGGCAAAGCTGCCGTCGGGGATCTCCCGCGATACGGAGACGGCCAGCATCTCCATGAAGGTGTAGCCGTCGGCGGTCAGGTTGCGGCTCTCCAGATATGCCCGATAGGCCTTGTCCGTCATTGTGCTCCCCCCTCCTTCTCGAAACGCGTCATCGAGGGGTTGTAGCCGTAGCCGGGTACGGCCCTGAGCGAGGAGAGCTTCTCGAAGCCCCCTGCACGTTCCAGATAGTCCCAGTCGTCCTTCGTCTCGGCCACATGTTCCGTCCAGAACTCCCGAACCCCCTGGAGGCTCCGGCCCTTGACGACCCGCGCGTAGTTCTGAAACCAGCTGTAGTCATAGTCGTAATAATTCGGCACGGCCGTTGGGTACCCCCCGAAGGGCTGTACGACGATGGCCTTGACGAAGTGAGGGGCGATCTGATTGTGTTCCGGGACCTGCCGCAGCTCCTCGGGCGGACACAGGCGCTCGCACTCCACGATCAGGGTGGAGGCGCAGAGGGCCTGATCGAGGTCCGGCCCTACCAGTCCCTCCATACGGACCGTTCCGTCGGCGGCCGCCCGCTGGACGTGGATGACGGAGACCTCCGGTTTGAGGGGCGGCACCAGGAGGACCTTGACCCCCTCCTTGCCCGTGTAGCGCGCGGAGCGCCGCCCCGTCTGCAGGAGACGGTTGGTCCGGTTTCCACAGCTGTCCTCCTTCCCGTGCATGCGGGAGGGGCGGAGGCCAAACCCGTCGAAGGGATCATCCACCACCTCGTACTTCTTGGGAGGGATGCCGTCGTGAATCCATGTCCCGTCCTCGCGCACGCCGCGGAGCCCGGCCTTGCCGAACACGTCGTACTCCAGCAGGTCGCTGCCCAGGTTCGCCATGCAGGGCATGAAGGGCAGACCGAGACGTCCCGCCAGGGTCCGCTGGGCGAAGCTCCAGTTCGAATAGTCCTCGATCAGTTCGATCGCCCCCTCCTCTATGGAGCGCCGAACGGCATAGGCGACCGGCATACCCCCCTCCATGCCGATGTAGGTGGTCTCCATCCAGCGGACGAGCCCCATGCCGGCGAGCATCTCCTCCACGACCGTGCCCCCGTTCATGGTGACGAACAGATCGCCGATGCCCTGCCGCACGACCTCCCGCGCCACGGCCATGGGGCGCCGCAGGATGGTGAAGCCTCCAAAGGCGATGTGGGTTCCGGGTTTCACGAACCGCTTGACCGCATCCGCGGCGGACATTACCTTATTTTGCATTCCCTTCCCTCCCCTCCGTCTCGAATTTCCGCACGCCGTCGAGCAGGGCCGTCAGGTTCCGAACGGCGTCCTCCCAGCGCTCCCCGGCCTGAGAGAGCTCGCGCAGAAGCATGGCTCCGGCGGCCCCGTCCGGGCCTCCGCGGACATCCCGCAGCAGTCCCGGCAGGACTTCGTCCATCTTCTCGCGGAGGGTTCGGGCCAGCAGCAGGCTCTCCTGCTGTGCGGATATCTGGGCGTTCATGTGCCAGATCAGATCCATCAGCCTCTCCCTGTCCATCCTCATTCCTCCTTATAATCTCGAGCACTTCCGTCCCGGGAGAACCGCCAGCCCAGATACATGACGAAGAAACTGGCCGCCGTCCCCAGGAACAACCCGTCCACGGGGAGGCTCATCCGTTCCGCGGCCAACATCGCCGCCAATCCAAGGGAACTGGACAGGATGACGTACCCCCCGCCGACCCTCTCCTTCGTGAAAAACGTGAAGAGCATGGGGACCAGGAGCACGACGGCCCGAAGCCCCATGGAGAGGAACCCCCAGCGCAGGATGGCGCTTCCGCGGTTCCAGAGGACGAAGAGGGCCGAGACGATCAAAGACGCCAGGATCGTCATCCTGTTGACCCAAAGGAGGCGGCTGCTGTCGGCCTTGGGATTGATGAACTTCAGATAGAGATCGTTGGTGACGATGGTACCGAAACCGAGGGCCATGCCCGCCCCGGTCCCTACGACGGCGATCAGCAGCGCCGCGAGGATGACCCCTCCGAATGCGGGGGGCAGGCAGTTCACGACAAACAGTGGAAAGGCCTGGGCCGGGTCGATCGTGGGGTAACGCGCCATCATGAAGTAGCCGACCAGGATGCTCAGAATGCCGACGGGTGGGATGAGCAACGCTCCAAGCAGGGCTCCCTTCCTGGCCTCCCTGGAGTTTTTGGCCGACAGAATGGCCTGGATGTAGGTCTGTGTGGACACCACGCCCAGCATCACGGAGAGGCCGGCGCCCAGGTCCGGGCCGATCCCTCTGGCGAAGAGGTTCAGATAGCGCTCCGCCGGGAACAGGCTCTCGAAGGCCCCCCAGTCCAGTCCGTGAAAGGCCACGGCTCCTCCGGCCAGGCATCCGGCGTAGATGAGGACCATCTTGACGATGCCGAGGAGGCCGGCCCCCTTCACGCCGCCCGCCATATAGCTCGCCATGATGACGACGGTAAGGGCTGCGGAAGCCTCGGGGGGCAGTCCGAACAGAACGAAGAACAGAGCGTTGGCAGCCAGGATCTGCGCCACGATATTGAGGACGATGCCGAGCGTCGTCAGGATGGAGGTGACGATGCCCGACAGGACGCCGTACCTCGAGGCGATCATCTGCTGAATGGTCAGGCAGCGGCTGTTGCGGAGCGGGTCGACCAGGAAGAAGAGGGCCACACAGCCCAGGGAGGCCCCCAGGGTGAACCACCAGGCGGAGAGCCCCCATCGGCAGGCCAGCTGCGCCGTACCGATCGTCGAGGACCCCCCGACGAGCGTTCCCAGAATCGCCCCCGTTACCAGCAGGGCCGACGCACTGCGTCCTCCGTCGCTGAAGTCCGAGGCGTTCCGCACGCTTTTTCCGGCCCTCAGCCCCAGGAACGTGATGGCCAGAAGCGTAATGGAGGCTGCTGTGATGTGTACCGTCGTCAGAGAATGCATGCCGTCACCTCGAGGATGTTTCGACGCGCCGCAGCCGGTTCGAAGTAGGAGGAAGCCGCTATAATGAAGCGGATTGACGAAACGGCCCCGGGCGTCGGAGCGTAAAATTTCGAAAAATATCGTAAAACGACAGGAAGGACCTCATCTCATGAACTTGAAGCCGATTACGGAAGGCCGGAACGAGGAACGCCGCGGCAGAGAAAAACTGATTTCGATCATCACCGAATCCATCCGCTCCGGGGAGCTCGCCGACTCGGAGGGAAGGCTGCCCAGCGAACGAGAGCTTGCCGAGCGGCTTGGGGTGACGCGGCCGCTTCTGCGCGAGGCGCTGATCATTCTGGACTACCTTGGGGTCATCGAGGCTCGGGGCAAGCTCGGCACCTTTCTCCGAAGCGTCGGCGACACGGGCTTTCTGCTGACCAACATTCAGGCCTCGGCCGCCATTCCCTCCCGCGCTCTGGCCCAGGCCTACGAGACGCGCGTGTTCATCGAGGTGCCCGCCGCGGGGCTTGCGGCAAAACGCCGTTCCTCGAACGACCTCAAACGAATCGAGGAGTGCCTGACGAACATGGAGGAGCAATACCGGCTGGGCTCCTACGAGGTCTGCGGCAAGACCCGCTGGAACACGATCTTTCATTCCCTGATCATCCGCGCCGCTCGCAACGACCTCTTCAATCGCATCTTCGACGGCATCTATCACGTGATCGAGGAGGCTACCGCCGCGATCAGGACGAAGCTGACGCAGGCCTACGTGGCCGAGGGATGGCTGGACCGCTCCATGAAGCAGAACCGGGAGATCTTCGAGGCCCTCGCCGCCTCCCGCCGGAGGGACGCCGAGAGGGCTATGTACCTCCACCTCATGGACTGCAACACGGTGCTCCTTAAGCTTCACGGCATTCCGACCGATGGGAGCGATGAAATTATGGAATATTACGATAATTTTATGGCCGACACCGGTTTCCACCCCACTGTCGAGACAGAGGCTTCCTGGAGTTTCTCTTCCCCGGCCGAGGACGCTGTTCAAACGTCAACGGCCGATGTCTCGGAAAAATCGTCCCGAAAGACGGAAAAAATATCATCTAAAGGAAAAAAGGAAAAGATCGCCTGGTCAACCAAGGAAAACCATAGCTTGTGACAATGCTATCACCTGAAAACGATTTTTGCAATCCTCATCGTGAAAATCATTGGAATAGAGTGTTAATTGTAGGGGTCATCGGGCTCCACGAATCGTGTGGCCGTTCTCTGCGGGACGCCGGAGCGGCCGCCGGCTGCTTCGGTAGGGCCGATTCTATGAGGGCGTGTAGAAGCGATACGTGTTGCGTCCCGAGTTCTTCGCCTGGTACAGGGCGCTGTCGGCGCGCTTCAGCAGGACCAGGAGCTCGTCCCCGTCCTGAGGATAGACGGCGATGCCCATACTGGCGTGTATCTGGTAGCACGTATTCTCGAGACAGGTCGGGGCCTCCAGGGAGGCCCGTATCCTCTGGATGGCGGCGGCATATTTGTGGGGATCGGGGTCGCAGGTCAGGAGCAGCGCGAACTCGTCGCCGCCCACACGGGCGGCGATGTCGCTGGTGCGGATGCTCGCGCGGAGGCGGCCGGCGAACTCCTGGAGCAGCAGGTCCCCCGCGTGGTGTCCCAGGGTGTCGTTGACGTCCTTGAAATGATCCAGGTCCGCCATGACGACCAGGACGGACTTGCCCGTGCGCTTGGCGCTGGCCATCATCTGGAGAAGGTGTTGGTGAAAGAGCGACCTGCTGGGAAGCCCGGTCAGGACGTCATGGGTGGCGCGATACTTGAAATCGTCCTCCCGCTCCTTGCGGCTGTGAATATCCCTGAGGATGCCTATGGCGCGGGTGATCCTTCCCTCCGCGTCCCGAAAAATCTGTCCGCGGCTCTGCCTCCAGCGGTAGACGCCATCCGCGCAGAGCAGGCGGAAGACGACATCATAAGAACCCTTGATGTAGGTTCCATCCAGAACGTCCTTCAGGATATGCCGGGCCTTGACGTCCTCGGGATGGATGTACTTGACCCAGCGCTTCATGGGGGGCAGATCCTTCAGGGAAAGGTGCTGCATCCCGGCCATGCTGGGGGAGCAGAAGGTCCTCTCCCACGCGCCCGGAAAAATCTCGAACACCCCATCCCTGCTGCATTGGAGGGCGATGCGCCACCGCTCCTCATCGGCCTTCAGCCGCGAGGCCATTTGGGAGAACTTCTCCGCCGTTTGGTCGAACGCCTCCGTAAGTCCGCCCGAGGGATCCGTGCGCGGGGGAACATCCCCCTCCGCCATGCGGCCCATCATCTCCATTATATGTTTCAGGTCCGTACGGAGCATATCGAGCAGCACGCCGAAGAATCCCCCGGCGTCAATCGTGCCCTCGAGGTCGCCCTCGTGCAGCCTTGAGAGCATGGTGCGGACCTGGAGCAGGGCGTCTCTGAGGGCAAGTGCCCTGTCGTCCCCCTCCAGAGCGACTGGGAGGGGGCTCCTCGTGTCGGCCTGGAACGCCAGCCCGTGAAAATAGTTGAGGACTTCGTCGAGTTTCGAGGGATCCCGCTCTTTGATGGAGTCGTTTCTGAGTATGGCGCTTACCTCCTTTGCCGGTTCGCCCGCCCGAACACGGAGGGCGTCGGGGGACGTTCTGGCTCATATGTCCGCAGACCGGCAGAACTTCATGAGAACTCCAGAAAATAATATCACAAAAACATCCACTTCGTCCCTTGTGTCTCCATAGCCGGGTTCGGAGGAGTAGAATAACGGAAAAGGCCGGGCTTGAGAGCGTGTTGCCCGGGCAAATTTGTCCGAGAGGTCATCCAAAGGAGAAGGTTATCCAAAGAAGGAGGAGAACACGATGCGGTCCCTGCGCCAGGATGCGTTGAAAATCGTTCACGAGGCTATCCAAAGGGTGTTGCCGGAAAGTGCCGTGAAGGAGGCCCTGGCGGACGAGGCGTTCTCCGCGCGCTGGGGGAAGGGCAGGGTCATCGTCGCCGCGATCGGCAAGGCCGCGTGGCGCATGGCGAGGGCTGCGGCGGACTTCCTG
>ERZ773099.477-NODE-477-length-34465-cov-22.592473_pt1 | contig 34465 bp, 26 predicted proteins | sample MGYA00511120_ERZ773099 | MGnify/ENA primary metagenome ERZ773099 (study PRJEB29015, sample SAMEA2738012) | human oral metagenome | biome: human oral; feature: human-associated habitat; material: dental | place: China | collected 2104 ... | reverse complement strand
AGTCGCCCTCGTTGACGCCCATGACGAAGGTGCCGTCGACGTTCTTGGCGGGAGCCGAGATGACGACCTTCTTGGCGCCGGCGTCGATGTGGGCCTTGGCCTTCTCTCCGTCGGTGAAGAAGCCGGTGGACTCCACGACCACCTCGACGCCCAGGTCGCCCCAGGGCAGGTCGGCGGGGTTGCGCTGGGCGAGCACCTTAATGTGCTTGCCGTTGACGATAATGCCTTCCTCGTCGTAGGAGACCTCACCGTCGAAGCGTCCCGTGATGGAGTCGTACTTGAGGAGGTGAGCAAGGGTCTTGTTGTCGGTCAGGTCATTGACGGCAACAACCTCAATGTCCGCGCCCTGCTCAAGGGCGGCGCGGAAGAAGTTGCGGCCAATACGGCCAAAGCCGTTGATACCAACGCGGGTGGTCACTTTGTGTCCTCCTAGTGCGCCGGCTGTGGCGCACGGTCGATGGTGGGGTGTGCACTGTGCTGTGCCCCGGACCGTCAGGATCAACGACCACCTCGGGTCCGGCACACGCGAGTGTAGCGTGCGGGCGGTCACAAGGTGGCTGTCTGCACACGCCAAGGGCGAAAAGTTCAGCCGAGCCCGCAACGGCCACTGCAAGTGCGCGTGGTTTCGCCCCGGGCGCAGGACCCAGGTCCCACATCTGCATTCCTGTGCTCATTCTGCGAGACGCCGCGACCCGGCCCGCCGCCGCGGCCGGCCTGGCGGAGAAGCGGTGGTGCCATGCGCCGGGGGCGGTGATTCTGGGTGATTCTGGTGGTCGCGTTCGGCCCGCCCTCGGCGGGGCGGCGCAGGCCCGAGGCGGTGGGCTCAGCGGCTCACAGGTCGAGCATTTCCTGGGTGAGCACGGACTCGGTGTCGGGCACGCCCAACTCGTGGGCGCGCTTGTCGGCCATGGCCAGAAGACGACGGATCCGTCCGGCCACCGCGTCCTTGGTCAACTGGGGCTCGGAGAGCTGTCCCAACTCCTCCAGGCTGGCCTGCTTGTGCTGGACCCGCAACCGCCCGGCCTCCTGCAGGTGGGAGGGGATGTCGTCTCCCAGGATCTCGAAGGCCCGCTCCACGCGCGCCCCGGAGGCGACGGCGGCGCGCGCCGAACGGCGCAGATTGGCGTCGTCAAAGTTCGCCAGACGGTTGGCGGTGCCCCGGGACTCGCGGCGACTGCGGCGCTCACCCCAGGTCTTGAAGGCGGCGACCGCGCCCATGCGCTCCAGCAGAACGCCAATGGCCTCGCCGTCGCGCACCACCACCCGGTCGGCGCCGCGCACCTCTCGGGCCTTGGCCGCCACATCGAAGCGGCGCGCGGCCCCCACCAGGGCCAGCGCCGCCTCAGAGCCCGGACAGGTGACCTCCAGGGCGGAGGACCGCCCAGGCTCGGTCAGTGACCCCCGGGCCAGGAAGGCGCCCCGCCAGGCCGCGGCGGCGGCATTGCGTCCGCCCTGTACCACGGCCACCGGCATGCCGCGCACGGGCCGGCCGTGCCCGTCGACCAGGCCGGTCAGGCGGGCCAGATCCTTGCCCCGCTCGGTGACGCGCAGGATGTAGCGCGAGCCCCGGTGAAGAGAGCCGGCCTGAACGACCATCACCTCGGGATCCATGCCGAATAGGTCTTTGAGCTCGTGATGGAGGCGGCGCGCGGCCGCGCCGTGGTCGAGTTCGGCCTCCACGACAATGCGCCCCTGGACAATGTGCAGGCCCCCGCCGAAGCGGAGCATGGAGGCGACCTCTGCCCGGCGTTGGGCGGCGTTGTCCACTCTTGTTCGCGCCAGCTCGTCCTTGACGGTCACGGTCAGTGACATGGGCGGTACTCCTCCACTAGTCTTCATCCTCCCCGGCTCGTGTGCGAGATCGACTGCCGCTCAGTCCCCTGGATCATCGCCAGAGGCGACGTCCCCGACAACACCATCGAAGGCGTCCCGGAAGGCGGCCGCCAGCCGTAGGGGGTCATGTTGGCATACAGATGAGTCAATGCGCACCTGACGGAGCACCAGGGAGGCCCCCATGGAGGCGGACACCCTGGCGAGGTCGCCGAGGTCTTCTACTGCGGAAGGGTCGGCCAGAATCACGTCCAGGCGCAGGTCTGGAGCGTACTCCGATAAAACCCGCAGGTGGTCCGCGGCGGTCATGCCGTCGGTCTCCCCGCGCTGCTCGGAAAGATTGAGCACCACGACCTTACGGGCCTTGGTGCTCACCAGGGCTCGGCGCATGGCGGGCAGAATGAGATGCGGCAGAACGGAGGTGTACCAGGATCCCGGTCCCAGTACCACCCACTCGGCCTCCTCAATGGCGCGTACCGCCTCAGGGTGGGCGTCGGCGTCTTCGGGAACCACTCTGACGTTCTCCATGCGCCCCCGGGCGGTGGCCACGGCCACCTGGCCCGAGACACGGCGGCGCCGCCCGTCGTTAACGATGTCGGCTTCGATCACCAGTGGGGCGGCGCTCATGGGGACCACGCGGCCGTGGATCGACAAGAGACGACCCACCCAGGCCAGGCCCTCGACCTCGTCGCCCAGGAGCTGCCACAGGGCCAGGATGAGAAGGTTGCCCAGGGCGTGGTTATCCAGCTCTCCCTCGCCCTCGAAGCGGTGCTGGAGGACATCCCTCCAGGTCAGGCCCCACTCCGATTCGTCGCACAGGGCCGCCAGTGCCATGCGCAGGTCCCCTGGCGGAAGGCAGTCGAACTCGCGGCGCAGGCGCCCCGAGGACCCGCCGTCGTCGGCGACTGTGACGACGGCCGTGGGGCGGTGCGTGACGTGACTCAGGGCCCGCAACGTTGCTGACAGGCCGTGCCCTCCTCCCAGGGCCACGACGGCGGGGCCCTCCTCCCCTCGCCGGGGCCAGCCTTCAGCATCAATGGTGGTACCCATGTCCTTGCTCCTGTCCTACTCCCGTCCCAGGTCCCGATGCTGGGCCACCACCGCGAATCCCTTGGAGCGCAGGCGCGTCGCAATGCGCTCGGCGGAGGCCACAGAACGGTGCTTGCCCCCGGTGCAGCCCACGGCGATGGTCACGAAAGGCTTGAGCTCGTCGATGTAGCGCGGTAGGGCCGGCGCGAGCAGGTCGGCATAGCCATCGACGAAGGCCGCCGCCCCCTCCTGTCTGAAGACGTATTCGGCCACGGGATCGTCGCGGCCCGTCAAGTGCCGCAGCTCGGCCACCCAGAAGGGGTTGGGAATGAACCGCACATCCAGGACGTGATCGGCGTCCATGGGCAGCCCGTATTTGAAACCGAAGCTCATGACATTAATGCGCAGGGCCAGCTCGGAGTCCTTGGCGACGAGTTCGCGGACGCGGCGCGCCAAATCGTGCACGGAGTAGTCAGAGGTGTCGATCACCATGTCCGCCATGGCCCTGAGGCCGCCCAGCAGGGTGCGCTCGTACTCAATACCGCCCAGGATCGAGCCCGTGCCCTGCAGGGGGTGGGGGCGGCGGGAGGATTCGAAGCGCCGCACCAGGGAGGCGTCGGAGGCGTCCAGGAAGATGAGCCGCACATCAATGCCCGAGCTGCGCAACTCTTTGAGGTAGTCCATGAAGGAGGCGAAGAACTCACGGGTGCGCACGTCGACGACGGCCGCCAGACGGTGCACCCCAGCGCCGACCGTCGTCATCATGCCCGCCAGCGCGGGCAGGAGCTGGGGCGGGAGATTGTCGACGACGTACCAGTCGAGGTCCTCCAGGGCCATGGCCGCGCGCGAGCGCCCGGCCCCGGACATGCCGGTCACAATGATCATCTCGGGGCGCTGGGCGCGGGGCACGGGCGGTGCGGCGTCGTCAATCGCCGGGATCTCGGTCGGCACGGTGTCCCTGAGGGGATCACGGCCCGAGGCCGTGTTGGGGTGCGGTGCGCGCCCGGAGGTCGGGGGTCGGTCGTCGGCGTCCATGAGCCAAGCATGGCATGGGCCACAGCCCGGCCGGGGCGAACCGGGCCCGGGGCGTGGTGGATGCGGTCCTGGGCGCTCGCCCGCCTCCCCTATTCCTGGCTATGGGCGCGGCGCCTGGTGGGCGCGGCGCGCCGCACTGACGCGGTGGGGCTGCGTGCGCCGTCCTTGGGTAGCGTGGGGCTGTCCGGCGTGCGTCGGGCACAATGCCGCCGCCCCGGCCCCGAGGAGCACAATATGACTACGACCGCCCCCGGCGTCATTGGTACGCCCTGGTCCTCCAGCGCCACCCAGGCCGTCCTTCTTGGGGGCGGTGAGATCGGCAAGGAGGTCGCTATCGCCCTGACGCGGCTGGGCGTGGAGGTTACCGCCATTGACCGCTATGACGGTGCCCCGGCTCAGCATGTTGCCCACAACGCGCTGACGGTGGACATGTCCGACCCGCAGGCGTTAACCGCCGCGATCCGCTCCACGGGCGCGAGGATCGTTATCCCGGAGATCGAGGCGCTGGCTACCGGGGCGCTGGTGGCTCTGGAGGAGGCCGGTGAAGTGCGTGTGGTCCCCACCGCGCGCGCCGCGCGCCTGACCATGGATCGCGAGGGGATCCGCCGCCTGGCCGCCGAGGAGCTCGGCCTGCCCACGAGCCCTTATGTTTTCGCCTCCAGCCCGGCCGAGCTCGCCGCCGGCGCCGCCCGGGTCGGCTACCCCTGCGTGGTCAAACCGGTCATGTCCTCCTCGGGGCACGGCCAGTCGGTGCTGCGCGGCCCGGGGGACTTGGAGGCGGCATGGCGCTACGCGGCCACCGACTCCCGGGTGGACCGGGGGCGGGTCATCGTTGAGGGCTTCGTGGAGTTCGACACCGAGATCACCCTGCTGACGGTCCGCTCCCGGGACGCCGCCAGCGGCGAGACGGTAACGAGCTTTTGCCAGCCCATTGGGCACCGCCAGGTCGACGGCGACTACGTCGAGTCCTGGCAGCCGCAGGCGCTGCCCGCCGGGGCCCAGGAGCGCGCCCAGGAGATGGCCCGCGCGGTGACGACGGCCCTGGGCGGTTGGGGCCTGTTCGGCGTCGAGCTGTTCGTCTGCGGTGAGGAGGTTCTTTTCTCCGAGGTCTCGCCCCGCCCGCACGACACCGGCCTGGTGACCATGGCCAGCCAGAGGCTCAGCGAGTTCGAGCTCCACGCGCGCGCTCTGCTGGGTCTGCCGGTCGATACGTCGCTGCGCTCGCCGGGCGCCTCCGCCGTGGTCAAGGCCACCGGGGAGTCCAGGCCCGGTCAGGGCGTGCTCTTCACTGGTGTGGATGCCGCCTTGGCGGTGCCCGGCGTGGATCTGCGGCTCTTCGGCAAGCCGGTGGCGCACCCGGGGCGTCGCATGGGCGTAGCGGTGGCGACTGGTCCCACTGTGGCTGTCGCGCGCCAGCGCGCCCGGGCGGCTGCGCAGGCGGTTCGTGTTGCCCACTGACGCCGCCACCGTCCGGCCAATACCGCCACTACCCGGCCCGAACTGACATTAACTGACATTACTGACATTGTGGGGTGAGACAGACACCAACGTCGTCTGTCTCACCCCACAATGTCAGTTCGGCTGGTGGGGCCGGAGAATGGGTTCAGACCTCCGCGTCGGTCACGAGGCTGGCGCCGTTGGAGGCGATGACCTCCTTGTACCAGTCGAAGGACTGCTTGCGGTAGCGCTCCAGGGTGCCGGTGCCGTCGTCATTGCGGTCGACGTAGATGAAGCCGTAGCGCTTGGACATTTGGGCCGTGGATGCCGACACGCAGTCAATGCAGCCCCAGGTGGTGTAGCCCAGCACGGTCACGCCGTCGGCGATGGCCTCGCCGACCTGGATGAGGTGGTCGCGCAGGTAGTTGATGCGGTAGTCGTCGACGACGGTGGGCTCGCCGTCGGCTCCGGTGACCAGTTCGTCGCGCGCCCCCAGGCCGTTCTCGACAATGAACAGCGGCTTGTTCCAGCGGTCCCAGAACTGGTTGAGCACCACGCGCAGTCCCACCGGGTCGATCTGCCAGCCCCACTGGGAGGCCTCCAGGGTGGGGTTGGGCACCCCGCCCAGGATGTTGCCCTCCCCGGCCTCGACGTTCTGGGTGACGGTCTCGCAGACCGACATGTAGTAGCTGAAGGACACGAAGTCCACGGTGTGCTCGCGCAGCAGGGCCAGATCCTCCTCGGTGACACCCAGGTCGGACAGCTCCAGGCCCTCCTCGCGCAGGGTGCGCAGGAAGTAACCCGGGTAGACCCCGCGAACGTGGACGTCGGAGAAGGCCAGGTTGGCGTGGTCCGCTTTCATGGCGGCCAGGACGTCCCGGGGGTCGGGCGTCAGCGGGTAGACCGGCGTGGCAATGACCATGCAGCCGATGAGGGCGTCGGGGGCGACCTCGCGGGCGATCTTCGTGGCCGCGGCGCTGGCCACCAGTTCGTGGTGGATGGCGGTGTACAGGTCCTTGCGGCTGAGCTCGTCCTTGGGGGTGTTAATGCCGCCGGACAGCAGCGGCTCGTGGAGCACCGAGTTGATCTCATTGAAGGTCAGCCAGTACTTGACCCGCGAGCCGTAGCGCTCGAAGAGCGTGCGGGCGTAGCGCTCGTAGAAGCCAATGAGGCGCCGGTCGGACCAGCCGTCGTAGGTCTCGGCCAGGTGCAGCGGGGTCTCGTAGTGGCTGATGGTCACCAGCGGCTCAATGCCGTGTTTCTCGCACTCATCGAGGACCCGGTCGTAGAAGGCCAGCCCCTCCTCATTGGGCTCGGTCTCATCGCCCGCCGGGAAGATCCGGGACCAGGCGATGGAGAAGCGGAAGACCTTGAATCCCATCTCCGCCAGCAGGGCAATGTCCTCGGCGTAGTGATGGTAGAAGTCGATGGCCTTGAGCTTGAGGTTGTCGGGCGTCGGCGCTGCAGTGCGCGGGGCCGTAATGCCGCGGGGCATGACGTCCTGGATGGACAGGCCCTTGCCGCCTTCGTTATAGGCGCCTTCCACCTGGTTGGCGGCCACGGCGCCGCCCCACAGGAAGCCCTCGGGGAAGGTCGGTGATGCGGTGGTCATCGGTGATGTCTCCTTGTGATGTCGTGATCTCGGCTTTTGGTACGTGTTATATGCGGCGGGTGGCGAGGGGCCGGTTGGGGCCGATTGCGGCCCCAACCGGGAGCCCTCAGTGATCGATCTCGACGACGGTGTCACCGGCGTCGACATTGCCGGAGATGACCGGGACGACGCCGGCCAGTGAGGCGGTGTTGGTCACCACCAGAATGGTGGTGGGGTCCTTCTGCGCCTCGCGCAGGGTTGCCAGGTCGACCTCAGTGAGGAGGTCTCCGCGTTCAACGCGCTGGCCGAGCGCGACCGCGGGGCTGAAGCCCTCCCCCTTGAGTTCGACGGTGTCCAGGCCCACGTGAATGAGCAGTTCGACGCCGTCGTCGGTCTTAATGCCGTAGGCGTGGCCGGAGTCCATGACGGTGACCAGGGTCCCGGCGGCGGGCGCCACCACGCGGATGCGCTTGTCGCCCTCAGGCGTAATGCCGACGCCGTTGCCCAGGGCGCCGGAGGAGAAGACCGGATCGGTGACCTGCTCCAAGGGCACGGCCCGGCCGGCCAGGGGCGAGCCCAGCGCGATGGTCGGCTCGGCGTCGCCGGCGTCCTGCGCTGCGGGCTCGGCGTCGGCCTCCTCGACCGGGTCCTTGAAGCCCACGACCAGGGTGAGCGTTAGGGAGATGACCACGGCCACACCCATACCGGCGAAGCTCAGCACGAGGTTTCCGTAGTTGAGCAGGGCGGGGATGCCAATGAGGGAGGGGAAGACGAAGGTGTCTGTGGCAGCGCCGCCCATGGACATGATGGCACCACCAACGGCGCCGCCAATGCAGCCGTAGATGAAGGGGCGCTTGAGCGGCAGGTTGACACCGTAGATGCCGGGCTCGGTAATGCCGGCCAGGAATCCGGACAGGGCCGCCGGTCCGGCCAGTTCCCGCATCTTGGCGCTGCGGGTGCGGATCATCACGCCGAGCACGGCCGCCGCCTGCGCCAGGACTGCGGCGAAGAGGGGCGCGCCGATGAAGGAGTATCCCGGGGAGTCGAGGTTGGCCATCATGATCGGGACGAAGCCCCAGTGGACGCCGAACATGACGAAGACCTGCCAGAAGGCCCCCATGACGGCCCCTGCCAGCCACGGTGCGAGGACGAAGAGCTGAGAGACTCCCGAGGACAGCCCGTTGGAGATGAGTGTGGTGACCGGGCCGATCGTCATGAGGGTCAGGGGGACCATGACGGCCAGAACGATCATGGGCACGGTGAAATTGCGGATCGCGCCGGGCAGAGTCTTCTTCAAGAAGCGCTCCAAATAGCCTTGGACCCACACGGCCACAATAATCGGCAGCAGCGATGAGGTGTAGCTCGCCATGACCACTGGAATCCCGAAGAAGGTGACGCCCTTGGCGCTCGCCAGTTCCACAATGTTGGGGTAGACGAGGGCCCCGGCCAGCGCGACGGCGGTGATCTCATTGGCCTTGAAGCGGCGCGCCGAGGTCAGGGCCAGGACGATGGGCAGGAAGTAGAAGACGGAGTCGGAGGCGGCGTTGAGAATCGTGTAGGTCGTGGACTGGTCCGACCAGCCCGCCGTCGTCGCCAGGGCAAGCGCCGCCTTAATAAGACCCGCACCGGCCAGGGTCCAAATGATGGGGTTGAGCAGGGCGCTAATGAGCTTAATGGCGCGGTCGAAGAGGCTGCCCTCGTCGGCGGCCTCGTCCTGGGAGCCGCTGTCGCCGAGTTTGGTAATCTTGCCGAGCTCCTCGTAGAGCAGCGGCACATCGTTGCCGATGACCACCTGGTACTGGCCGCCGGCCTGCACCACGGTGACCACTCCCGGCATGGCCTTAATCTGGTCCGTAGCGGCCTTGGACTCGTCGGTCAGGACCAGGCGCAGCCGGGTGGCGCAGTGGGACATCGCGGAGATATTGGCCTCGCCCCCGATCTTCTCTAAAAGCTGCGGCGCCATCGCCGCGTAGTCGACTTTTGCCATCAAGATCCTCCTCGATCCAGGATCCGCGAGGAACAAAAAAGACCCGAAATGCCTCTTGTGCTGTTTGCACAGAAAACATCTCAGGTCTTGCCCCTTGCGGGTCACAATCCTATAAACCCCCAAGGGGCTCAAGAGAAGCGTAGGGAGCCGCTAACGGAGAAACAAGTACGGAGTGATGTGTCATAAGTCACATCACTGTCAGTGGGGGCATTCCCGTCTGAAGGCGGGCGACGTGAAGAGTGAGGTAAGCGGTTTCATCGGCCTCAATGCGGGTGCCCAGACGCAACTCAAGAAGCTCCTTGATCCGCAGTGCCACCCGGTGCGCCTCAGGGTGCGTGGCGCGTAGCACGTCGGCTATGGCCGACGCCGTCCCGTCGGCGATCTGCTCGCCAGTGCGAGAGCGCACCAGCAGGTAGCGCAGGTGGACGGCGAAGCGTGCAGTGCCGATCGAGTGCTCGTCGAAGGCCTCGCCGAAGGCGCCCTTGAGCAGGTCCATGACCTGGGCAATGAGCCGGGACTGGCGTGATGCCTCCTGGGTTGAGGGAGCCCCGACGGCGGCCGTGAACAAGTGGAGGGCCAGGGCAATGGCCTCCCCGGAAGGGAGCTGGACCTCCTGAGAGGCATTGATATTGGCCACCATCTTCTCGGCCAGCCGCAGCTCCTCGGGATGGAGGTGGGCCACCTCGGCGCGCAGCGGGTAATCCATGACCAGTCCGGTGCGAACCCGCTCCATGGCCTGGTTGACGTGGTCGACGACCGCCAGCACGGTTGAGGAGGGCACCGCCGTCTTCAGCTCGTGCGCGGCTTGGATGAAGGTGCGCTCGATCAGCGAGATCCGCTCCAGGGGGATGCCGGCAATGACCTCGGCCACGGACTCGGCGTTCTGGGCGGGCACATAGCGGCGGGCAATGAGCCCGGGATCGACGGTGTCCCCGCGCCGGCGTTGGAAGCCCAGGCCGCGACCGGTCAAGATGGCCTCGCGCCCAAGCTCGTCACGCGCCAGCACGACGTTGTTGTTGAACACCCGCAGGATCTCCATACGGTGAGTGTGCCATTGTCAGGCGCCTTGTGAGCACTGTCTGGTGACTCTCCGGGAGGGTCCGCGGGGGTGCCGGCGGCCATCCGGTGCCAGGCGCCTCAGGAGCCCTGTCCACCACCCAGGTGGTTGAGGACGGCGGCCGCCAGGGCCGGGCCAATGCCCTTGACGGAGGCGATTTGCTCGGCGCTGGCCCGGCGCAGCCGCTTAACGCTTCCGAACTCCTTGAGCAGGGCGGCCTGCCGGGCCGGCCCCAGGCCGGGAATATCGTCGAGTACGGAGCGGGTCATGCCCGTCGAGCGCTTCTTGCGGTGGTGGGTGATGGCGAAGCGGTGCGACTCATCGCGCAGGTGCTGGAGCAGGTAGAGGGCCGGTGAGGTGCGCGGTAGGACCACGGGGAACTCCTCTCCGGGTACCCACACTTCCTCCAGGCGCTTGGCCAAACCCACCAGGGGCACGTCCACCCCCAACTCGTCAAGGACGGCCCTGGCGGCATTAACCTGGGGCAGCCCGCCGTCGACGACCACAAGGCTGGGCGCGTAGGAAAAGCGCCGAGCCCGTCCGGTACTCGGGTCGATGGGCCCCGAGGCGATGGGGACGCCGTCGGTGTCCACGGCGGTGGCCCGCCCGTCGAAGACGTCAGGGACGAGGTCCGGCAGCCCCTCCCCCGCCGCGCCATCGCCGGCGGGGTTGTCGCCGGTGAGTTCGCCCTGCTCGGCCAGCAGCCGCTTAAAGCGGCGAGTGAGGACTTCCGCCATGGCGGCGGTGTCATCGCCGGCCCCGCCGCCCTCGGGCCCGCGCAGGGTAAAACGACGGTAGTCGGATTTGCGGGGCGCGCCATCCTCGAAGACCACCATGGAGCCGACCTGGTAGGTGCCCTGGGTATGGGAGATGTCATAGCACTCCACCCGCAGGGGCGCCTCGGGCAGGTCCAGGGCCGCGGCGAGCTCTTCCAGGGCTTGGGAGCGCTGGGTGAGGTCGCCGGCGCGGCGGGTCTTGTGCAGGCGCAGCGCCTCCTGCGCGTTCTTGCGCACCGTGTCCATGAGCGCCGCCTTGTCCCCGCGCAATGGCACGCGCAGGTCGACTTTCGCGCCGCGCAGGGAGCACAGCCATTGGCGCACCGCAGTGGCATCGTCGGGCAGGACCGGGACCAGGACCTCCCGGGGGACGGCGGTGGTAGCGGTGTGCGCGACGTCGTCGACGCTGGTGGCGGCCGCTTCGCCGGCGCGCGGGGCGGGTGCGTGGGCCGTCCCGGCGCGCGGCTGGGGGGCGGCCGGGGCACGAGGGCCCACACCCAGGCTGGTGGTAGGCCCCGAAATGGCCGGGGCGGCCCGGCCACCAGTAGCATCCCGGCCGTCGCGCACCGTGGCATCGGTTGCCGCCTCCGGGTCGGCGGGGTTGAGGAGCTCGGCGTAAACCTGCTGCAGAAGGCGTTCAATGAGCTCAGCGTCATTGGCCTGCTCAACCAGGTCAATGACCCAGCCGCGCTGCCCGCGCACCCGCCCCCCGCGCACATGGAAGACCTGGACGGCGGCCTCCAACTCATCGCGGACCAGGGCGAAGACGTCGGCGTCAGTGGCGTCGGGCAGGACCACGGCGTTGCGCTCAAGCACCTTGGTCAGGGCCGCGGCGTCATCGCGCAGGCGGGCGGCCTTCTCAAAGTCCAGGGCCGCGGCGGCCGCCCGCATTTGGCTCTCAATCTCACGCAGGTAGGGGCCGGTGCGTCCGGCCATGAAGGAGCAGAAGTCCTCAGCCAGGGCGCGGTGGTCCTCGGGGCTAATGCGGCCCACGCAGGGGGCCGAGCACTTGTCAATGTAGCCCAGCAGGCAGGGGCGGCCCGAGGCGTGGGCGCGCTTGAAGACCCCCGCCGAGCAGGAGCGCACGGGGAAGACGCGCAGAAGCTGGTCGACGGTGTCCCGGATCGACCCGGCCGCCACAAAGGGGCCGAAGTACCGGGTGCCGCTCCTGCGAGCGCCGCGCACCACCTGCACGCGCGGGTAGGACTCGGACATGGTGACCGCCAGGTACGGGTAGGACTTGTCGTCCTTGTACATGACGTTGAAACGGGGGTTGAACTCCTTAATCCAGGAGTACTCCAGGGCCAGGGACTCCACCTCGGTGGACACCACCGTCCACTCCACGGCGGCCGCGGTGGTCACCATGGTCTGCGTGCGCGGGTGCAGGGCGGTGATGTCGTGGAAGTAGCTGGACAGGCGCGAGCGCAGGTTCTTGGCCTTGCCGACATAGATGACGCGTCCTTCACTGTCCAGGAAGCGGTAGACCCCGGGCGAGGTGGGGATCTCCCCCGGCGCAGGGCGGTACGTGGAGGGGTCGGCCATGGCGGCAGCGTACGGGGTTCACCCCCCGTCAGGGCACGCCCAGGCGACCCGTCGTGGCGGCGCGCCCCGCAGTGGGCCGTACCATCTGGGCATGAGTCCGCCGTCCCTGGGCATGAGTCCACCGTCCGCGCCCATTGCAGCCCTCCCCCAGGTCCCCAACGCGCCCAGGCCACCGGTGCGCGTTGTTGCCGTCGATATGGACGGCACCTTCCTGCGCACCGGGTCCACCTACGACCGGCCACGCTTCGAACGCGTCCACGCCGCTATGGAGGCCGCCGGCTGCCGCCTGGTGGTGGCCAGCGGCAACCAGTACGAGCAGTTGCGCTCCTTCTTCGGTCCCGAGGGCGAGCGGATGGCCTTCGTATCGGAGAACGGTGCCATGGTGCGCGCCGGCGACGAGACGCTTTTCACCGCCTGGCTGTCCCGCGCAAACTCCCTCGCCGTCCTGGACGTGCTTGAGGACGAGCCGGAGGTGGAGTTCATCGCCTCGGGCCCCGGCGGTGGGTTCGCCGAGGAGTCCTTGAGCCGGCAGACCTTTGAGGAACTGTCCTTCTACTACCCGCGCATGGTGCGCGTGCCGGACCTGCGGGAGGTGGCCGGGGAGCTGTTCAAGTTCTCCCTGCTGGTGCCCCGCGGGCGCGCCGACGCCTTCTCCGCCCGCCTGAGCGAGCGTCTGGGCGGCATTGTCAAACCGGTGACCAGTGGGAACGTGAGTGTCGACCTCATTGTGCCCGGCTGCCACAAGGCCTCCGGCCTGACCCGCCTCTTGGAGCGCTGGGCCGTGCCCGCCTCCCAGGCCGCCGCCTTCGGCGACTCCCTCAACGACCGGGAGATGCTGGCCATGTGCGGATACGGTGTGGCCATGGGCAACGCCCACCCGGCGCTGGCCCAAGACGCCCGCTTCCGGGCGCCCAGCAACAACGACGACGGGGTCCTCCAGACCCTGGAAAGGTGGTTTCTGCAATGAGGCACGGGCCCCGGATGATCTTTCTGGACGTGGATGGGACCCTCGTCGACTATGAGAACCGGTTGCCGCGTTCGGCGGCACAGGCGGTGGGCCGGGCACGCGCAGCCGGCCACCGCGTCTACGCCTGCACCGGTCGCTCCAAGGCGGAGATGCCCGCCCATATCTGGGCCATTGGCCTGGACGGCATGATTGGCGGCAATGGCGCCTATGTGGAGGACGACGGCACAGTCCTCCTCCACCAGCACCTCAGCGGCGCGCAGTGCGCCCAGATCGTCTCCTGGCTGACCCGGCGCGGCCTGGTCTTCTACTTGGAGGCCAACTCCGGCCTCTACGCCCCGCCGGCCTTCGCCCACCAGGCGCTCGCCGCCCTGCGCGCCTACGCCGCGGGCAAGGGCACCACCGACACCGACACCCTTGACGTGAGCGACATTTTTCCCGAGATGATTCTGACCAAGGAGCTCGTGCGCGACGACGTGAACAAGATCAGCTTCGTCTTGTCCTCCTACGCCGACCTCGAGGCGGCCCGCGAGCAGTTCTCCGACCTGCTCGTGGGCTCGTGGGGCGGGCGCGGGCATGACGCCCTGTTCGGGGATGTGGCCCGCGATGAGGCCAACAAGGTCCAGGCCATTGACCTGCTCCTGGAACACCGGGGGATTGATCTCCAGGACTCAATCGCGTTCGGAGACGCCACCGTGGACATTGGGATGCTCCAGCACTGCGGGGTGGGCGTGGCCATGGGCAATGGCTCGGAGCAGGTCAAGGCCGCCGCGGATCTGGTCACCGACGACGTCGAGGACGACGGGCTGCTCAAGGCCTTCGAGCGCCTGGGGCTAATGAGCGGGCCACCGGCGCCCGTGTCCTGACCCGGCCGGGCGCGGGCCCGATCCGGCCGGGCGCGGGCCCGATCGGAACCCGATCGACCGGGTCGGCTCGTGTCGGTACCGGCGCGCGGTGGACGGCCCGGGCCCTACCCCTCCTCGCCTTCAATGTCGTCACGATCTTCAATGTCCTCGGCGTCCTCAATGGCGTCCCGCTGAGGGACTTTTGCGGCGGGAAGAGTCAGCGGCTCGCCGTCCCTGGTCTGCGCCACGAGATTGACCGCATAGGTGTAGCGGGTGAAGGGAGTGCTTGGCGCGGCGGTCTCGCGGGCCTCGGCGGCCGCGCGGCGCAGCTCCCGGGAGATCTCCGACAAGCGGCGGGTGAAGGCCGCGGCCACGTCCTGGGGCAGCCACACGAAGCCGTCGACATGGAGCAGCGGCCCAATCTGCTTCTCCTGGGCGGTGATCACCTGCTCGGCGATCTGGGTGTGGACGGTGCGCATGACGGCACCGAAGGCGGCCGCAGTCTCGGGGCTGTCCTCACTGCCCTCAGCGCCCTGGATACCGCGCACCGGGGCCTCGTACCAGCGGTCACGTGCGGTAGAGCCCTCTGGCGGCTCCGCGTCTTGGACGTACCCGGCGTCGCGCAGGCGCCGCACGTGGTAGCTCACCGAGTTCGCCGGTTCCCCCAGGGCCTCGGCGAGGTCCTTGGCCCTCAGTGGTGCGTCAGCGTCCCACAACTCAATGAGGATTCTCATGCGCAACGGGTGGGCGACGGCGCGCATGGTGGCCGGGTTGGGGACGGTGCGGGGCATGAGTGAAGGCTACGCGGCGGAGGCTGCCGTGGCCGCCACCCGGCGCGGACTTGCACTGCGCCCAGGGGCACGGCGGGCATGAGCGTGTTCTACTGGGCGACGACAAGGTCCGTGGCCCCGCAATGGCGGCCACGGACCCAGGTGGTGGGCGATACTGGGATCGAACCAGTGACCTCTTCCGTGTCAGGGAAGCGCGCTCCCGCTGCGCCAATCGCCCGAGGTGGGTACCGGATTCGAACCGGTGTAAACGGCTTTGCAGGCCGGTGCCTAGCCTCTCGGCCAACCCACCATGAGAATGCTGGGGCTCGGCGCTCCCGGCTCCTCGGAGCGGATGACGGGACTCGAACCCGCGACCCTCACCTTGGCAAGGTGATGCTCTACCAACTGAGCCACATCCGCACGCTCCACACGGCGTACTCGAACCGCTCGGCGCTGGAAAACCATAACACCCGGACAGCCGTCGACCGCAAATGACATTGCGGTGATCCACCTCACCGGGCCCTCATTTGCCCGGCGGCGGCGGTGATGGATAGCCTATCCCCCGCGCCGGGCGATTGGCTCAGGGGTTAGAGCGCCTCGTTCACACCGAGGAGGTCACTGGTTCGATTCCAGTATCGCCCACCACGACACCCTGCGTATGCGGCCCGTGCTGTGAGCAGCACGGTTGACCACGGGGTAGGGGGCCGTGTCACCTGGTGTCACCTGCTCGACGTCCCCTTTGAGGCGCATGCTTCGCGTGGAGCCTGATGCAGTAGCTATTGCCGTGATTGTTCGGGCCGATCGGCGATCAGCCGGCTCTGCATGGCGCGGCATGACGCTCCGGTTGCCGTTCTACACGAACTCCGCCGTTGGCGATTGATACGATCGTGTTCTCGTCCCGCGTCGGCCTCTCCCCGAATTAGCGGCGCAAGAAGCCGCGCAAAAGTGAGGAGTCGCATGACCGTTCTGAGTTGCATCTGCGCCGATTTTATTATCATCTCGGCGCTAGTCGGAATCTATGCGCACCGCAATACGATCTATGACCGTCGGGCGCTGCAACAGATCCGGAAGACGAGGGTCGTCGAAGGTTATTCAGGGGGCTAGCATAAGGAATGGGAGCAACACATTAACCGAGTTACGGCTCGGGAATCTGAGAGAATTAGGTTGCAACATAATACCTCTCAGGAACGAGCCGTCATGATTAATGACGTCCCAGGTCTGGATGGGGGTCTGGATGGGGCGCAAATAACCGAGCCGTTATAACCGGATGCCGAGCGAGGATGAGATCACCCTGGCGCCAAGAATCCTCAGGCTACTGGCAGCGGTACGGGCAACGTTGATGTATCTGCGGACCAACGCCTCCCAAACTGGGATTACCGATGATCGCGAGCGCGCCTCGGCCCATGATCTCGCGGACGATCTCGGTGATCGCCCGAATTATCGCCAGAGCAACCCCCAGTCGGAACCGGCGGGCGCATAGACAGCGCAGCAGTCTATTCAGCCAAGAACTCCGCCTCGACGGAGGCGCTCATATGGATGTCCTCCGGTGCGAACCTGTAAGTGTCCAAGGTGGCGCTCGAAGCAGATCCGGAAGCCCCGCCGCCTCCACGACTCGCAGCGCTACTTGCAGAGGAATACCCATACCCGTTTTTGAGGAATCCAGTATCCGCGATCGTCTTGATCGAGACGATATGCATGCCCACCGCAGCGGCGTACTGCTCCGCCTTCTGCCTGGCAGCCCTCACAGCGGCCTGACGCAGAAGCGCCTCAAGCTCCTTCTCACGGTGCTGGGTAACCGACCATCTGATGAATCTCAACCTAACGCCCTGGTACTTCAAAACCGAATCCAGCCAATTTCCGAGCCTGGCGAAATCGCTGAATTTGACCTTAACCTCGATCTCCTCACTGAACTTGAAGCCATCAGCGTCCTTGGAGGTCCAGGTGCTGGCACCTGAGATGGAGTACCAGGTCACCGGCCCGTTCTGCCCGTCATGCATCCCTTCGATCTGGGCGCGCACATCACGCAGAACCTCGGAGACCCGTTGATGGGCCTTCTCCCGGTCGAAAGAGGTGTATTTGATGTCGATGTTGACCGTCGCCCTCTCGGGCGACTCATAATGCTTAGCACTCTCATTCACAATGATGGACGTAGCCATCGCGCATTCCTTTCGGTAGCACCCTCATAGCGTGAAGGTTATTCAGGGGTGTGTATGGGGAGTTAGTGGGTCGGCGTGTTAACTGGGTGACGGCTCGTTGATCTGAGAGAATTAGGTTGCTAAAGAAAACCTCTCAGGAAGCGATCGCCGAGATCATGGAGGTGTCCCAGCCCACGATCTTGCGGGCACCTGCGGTGGGCCTCAGATCCGCTACCGGGGGTTACCCACGACGCCAAGGCCATTACCACCTCCGGTCTCCTGGAGGAGATCGACCCCTCCTGCTGCATTGCCGATAAGAGCTACATCGGAACCGGGGTCCTCACCCCCTACAAGAAATCTCCCAACAGTGAACTCACCAAGGCCCAGAAGCAGGCCAACAAATCCTTGAACGAAATCCAATATGTCGTAGAAAGAACCATCGTGCACATCAAAGCCTGGAAAATCCTGGCTCACGACTACAGGCGCCCACTACACACCTTCAAAGAAACCATCACAGCCACCCCGACCCTCCACGCCCGCACCAACCCCCGAATAACCTTCCATGACATGATGGCCCGGGCCCATAGCGTTATCCGGTACTCACAGCCGAGTTCCAGATGTGACCTCGCCCGGTGAACCGGTCTCGGCAACATGAGCATCCCCGGTGGCGACGACGTCGGCTCCGAAGGTCCAATCGCCCTCGACCGTGAAGCTCTCAGCCCTCCGCAGTGACGGAGCCCCGAACGGGAATCGGGCTTCGAAGTCCCCTATCCTCTTGTAGTAGCGCGGATCGAGGTTCACGGTGCAGGCGCGTTCCGGCACCATCTGCAGCAGTCCGTCCTCATCGACCTCGTAGGCGTCGGAGCGCACGAGCAGGAGATCGTTGGTGGTCTTGACCGGCAGGAAGCGGCTGCGCGGTACCTCGACGGCAGTGGCGCCCTCGAAGGCCTCCACTGCGGCCCCCATGGCCGTCTCCAGCTGGATGACCGGGGTCGAAGCGGAATCGGCGGGGTCGACCGTCTTGGAGTTCTTGATCAGGGGAAGGCCGAGGATGCCGTCCCGCTCGATCAGGGTGTCGCGCAGGACGCGCAGGTCGAACCACAGGTTGTTGGTGTGGAAGAACGGGTGGCGGAACTGGTCGGTGAAGTAGCGCATCTGATCCGCCGGGGTCTGCGCAGTGTCGCGCAAGATGATGCGCCCGTCGCTCTTGCGGACGGCCAGGTGGCCGCCCTTGACGTCGGCAGGGGTGCGTCGGCACAGTTCCGGCGCGTACGGAGCCCCCGAGGCCGCGAACCATCCGGCGATGCGGGCCGACGGCGCAGCGCCCAGGTTGTCCGCGTTCGCGGTCATGGCATAGCGGTACCCGCGCTCCAGGAGGGCCTCCAGAACGCCGGACGCCACCAGGGCGGTATAGATGTCGCCATGGCCCGGTGGGCACCACTCCAGCGAGGGATCCGCCTCCCAGGAGACCGGGGAGAGGTCATCGGCGCGCAGCTTGGGCACCCGATTCTGCAGGAAGTCCAACGGAAGGCCATCGACCTGGATCTCGGGGTGGCGCGCCAGCGCCTCCAGGGAGTCCTCGTGAGTGCGGAAGGAGCTCATGAGGATGAGCGGCAGGCTCACGTCGTAGCGGCGGCGGGCCGCCACGATCTGCTCGACGATGAGGTCGAGGAAGGTCTTGCCATCGCGCACCGGCAGGAGCGTCTTGGCACGGTCCAGGCCCATTGAGGTCCCCAGGCCGCCGTTGAGCTTGATGATGACCGTGCGGCTCAGGGCCTCCCTGGCCGCCTCCGGGCTGATCTCGACGCCGTCGATGGAGTCGATATCCGTCAAGGGCTCGATGGTCTCCTCGGAGATCAGGCCCGTGGCCCCGGCCTCCAGGGTCCGGTAGTAGTGGGTGAAGACAGTGATGGCCTGCTCGGCGACGCCGGCGTCGCGCATCTTGTGCTGGGCGGCAGTGAGTCCGTTCTCGATCATGGCGTGAGCTTAGTGGCTTCTCTGAGCGATGTCCGTCCCTGCGCGCCCCGTCCCGGTCTCAAGGAGCACTCGCCGGGAAGTTCTCCACAGGGTCTACTTCCCCTTTCTCCGAAGCGCCTCCCTTATCTACTCTCAGCGAGTTCTACCCATTCATCTGGAGGCCAGCATGTCAGCCCCCTATTATCCCGGCGCCCGCCCTCCGTTCGGCGGCGAGCTTCAGGAGATTCTGCGTCGCCTCGATCTCATGGAGCGCAAGATCGACTGGATCGCGCAACGGGTGGTCAAGCCCGCCCAGTCCCCAGCGCCGGCTACGGCGTCCGATTCCCGGTCGCGCCCCAAGCCGGTTTCGGCTGAATCATCGGAGACAGCCGGGCAGGACACCGAGGACACCGCAACGGCGGTCGATGAGCGCACGGAGCACGCGCCCGCGCAACAGGCGGCCGCCAAGGCTCCCGATCAGCCGGAGGCCGTCCGCCGACCACCGGCCATTCCCCCGCAGGCCGCTGTTCCGCCCACCGTTCCACCAACCGTTTCGCCAACACTGCAGCGGCCGGTCCCCGCGCCTCAGGCCCGGCCCCAGACCGCTCACTCCGGCACTCCGAAGCCTGGGGCCTACGGCGCGTACGGCACATATGGACGTCCCGCCGATGCTCATCAGCCTCATCATCAGCCGCAGCCCCCGGCCGGCACCTCCAGCGCCTGGAACCGTATCCGTTCCGAGGGCAATGTTGGCCGTTATCTGCTGTCGGGCGCCGCAGCACTCCTGGTCGTCCTGGCGGCTGTCAGTCTCATCGCACTGGTCTGGGATCGCATCCCCGACCTGGTTAAGATCGGCCTCCTCGGCCTCATCGCCGCCGGGCTGCTCACCTCGGGAACGCTTGTGTCCAAGCGAGCCACGCGCCAGCGGGTCGCTGCTGCGACCTTGACCGGAACCGGTGGGGCGCTCGGCTTCGTGGCGATCATCGGTTCCGTCCTGCTGAACACGGGAGTGCCGGTTCTCCTCGCCTTCGCACTCATGGCGGCCTGGGCCATTGTTCTGCTGGTCACCGCCAGAACGACGAGCCAGATCTTCACGGCAGTCGTCTCCGGTCTGGGCACGCTGATCACCATCGGCTTCGCCTCGTGGCACACGACTGAGCATCCCGAGACGGTTGCTTTCACCTGGACACTCGTATGTCTGGACGTCCTCGCCCTGGCGGCCATCACCGCCTACCTCGCGCGCTCCTCGACCTCAATGCGCCTGGCCCCCTGGTTCCCAGTGACCGCAGTCCCCGCCACCATTATGACAGCGGCCTTCACTCCGGTCGGCGCACTGGCCCCCGCGTACGAGCCACTGTGCGTCATCCTCGTCTTCCTTCCCGCTGTTCTCATAGGAATCCAGGTGATGGATGCCGGTCCTCGACTCTATCGATCAGGATGGCGATGGGCGGCAGGACTCGACTGGTCCCTGGTCGGTCTCGTGGTGCTGATCGCTCAGTGCCGACTCGTAGGGGCCAGAGCGGGGGGAGAGAGTGTCGCAGTGCTGGTCAACGCCGGCGCGGCGGGTGCGCCCCTGCTGATCGGCGTGATCGGCGCGGTACTTCTGGTGAAGCCGTTGTCCCATGCCTGGCGCGGGCAAGTGGCGCCGGTGCACCTGGCCGTCGGCATTCTTGTCGGTCTTCTCTCGTCGTGGTCCGAGATACGCATGTTCCCGCTGGTCGTGATTGGCCTCATAGCAGCGGCGGCGCCCTGCGCACGTCTACTCCACTCGGCAGCGGTACCGGTGGTCTCAGGCTTCGGAGTCGTGGTGCTCCTCGGTCTGGTTCATCAGGCGGACGTGATGAGCCAGGCCTGCGCGCTCGCCGGTCTGGTGCTGACTCCAGTCGGGGCAGTTGTACTCGAACAACTGTTGGAGCGAGCCCCCCTCCCCCAGGAGGATGCTGGAATTCCCTGGAAGAACCACGACCAGGAGCTCGCCGCAAGGCGCGTGAGCCTGAGCTGGGCCTCATGGATCCTCGCCGCCGACCTCGTTGTCCTCGCTCCCGTTCTTATCTCCCGTATATGGCCTCACCTGCATATCGGCATGCTGGCCGCAGGCGTGATCGCCATCGTGCTCGCGCGTCTGGGACTGGCCTCGCCCACTCCCACGCCCAGAACGCTGTTCACCGGAGCCCTGGCGGGACAGCGCGCCGGCGCCCGAGGGGCGACACCCGTGACGCCCGAGCCTCCTCCGGCCATCTGGAGCGGATACGCGTCGCTGTTCCTGGTCGCCCTGGCCGGGCTCGCCGTCGCGACGCCGCTGAGCAGCATGCTGTGGCAGACTCTGCTCGTCATTGTCGCGCTCAGCGTGATGACAACTGCGATATGGCTGCTGTGGCCATGGTTGCGCCGCCCCCTCGAGACGATCGTCGCTGCCGCTCCCATGTCGGTTGTGCTGTGGTGGTCGATCTGGATTCTCCTGGGCGCGCGGATGACCGGTGCGCTCGTGAGCGTCATGGTGCTGGCCACCGGGGCGATGTGCATCGCGGTCGGCTTCAGTCTGCGAGTCACGGCACTGCGGCACTATGGCCTGGTGCTGGTGCTCGCATCGGTAATCAAATTGGCCGTGATGGATATCGGCAGCCAGAACTCGGTGACTCGCATTATCGCTCTGGGAATCGCCGGTCTGATCTGCTTCGGCCTGTCACTGGCCTACAACCGAATTGCGGCTGATGACAACAAAGACGCCAACGCGTCACCGCCTCCGCAGTCCGAATCCTCTGCAGCGCCTTCTTCCTATGGCAGGCCCGCGCCCCAGGCGGTGCCGTCGTCCGGCGGCTACACATACGGGTATCAGGGCAGCGACCCTGCAGACGACCGCAGGTTCCAACCGCCGCAGCAAGGGTAGACGCCCTGGGGATCAGCAGGGCAGTGCTGCAGCCCCGGACCGCTCTGCGATCCGGGGCTGCACTGACGACGCTAGACGACGCTAGCGGGCTCGGGCGAGCAGAAGCCGGTGCAAAGTCGCGTCTCCCGTCAACTCGGGATGGTAAGAGACGGCCATGATGGAACCCTGCTCCACTCCAACGACGCGTGGCAGTCCCCCGGGCTGGGCGGGATCGACGTAGGTCGAACACACGCTCACTCCCGCCCCTGTACGCGTCACTGCCGGAGCCCGGATGAAGGCCGCCGTCAGCCCGATGCCCTTCCACTCCACACGGGCGCTCGCAGAATCGACCTGGGGCCCGAAGGCATTGCGTTCAACATCGACATCGAGTACCCCGAGGGCGGCCAGGACGATGAGTCCCGCGCAGGTCCCCAGCGTGGGCAGACCCGACGCGGCTTCGGTCAAAGACTCGCGCAGCCCGGTCAGATTCAGCAGCTTCAGCAGGGTGGTCGATTCACCGCCTGGTAGTATGAGGGCGTCCAGACCGCGCATGTGCTCGGGGCGGCGTATGAGGACGGGGTCGTGGCCCAGATCCTTCACAAGGCCAGCGTGCTCGACGACTCCTCCCTGAAGCCCGAGGATACCGATCCTCACCAGCCGCGCTCCGCCAAGCGGTGAGGTGCGGGCAAGTCCGCCACATTGATGCCGACCATCGCCTCGCCCAGACTGCGCGAGGCCTCCAGAACGGCGGCGGGATCGTCGTACCAGGCCGTCGCACGCACGATCGCGGCGGCCCGACGGGCCGGGTTCCCTGACTTGAAGATGCCCGAACCCACGAAAACGCCGTCGGCGCCCAGCTGCATCATCATGGCCGCATCGGCGGGTGTGGCAACGCCGCCGGCCGTGAACAGGACGACGGGCAGCGCACCGGCCTCGGCGACTTCGCTCACCAGCTCGTAGGGGGCGGCGAGCTCCTTGGCCGCGACATAGAGCTCGTCCGCGCTCAAGTTCCTCAAGGCTGCGATTTCCTTGGTGATCGTGCGGATGTGGCGGGTGGCCTCGGAGACGTCGCCGGTGCCGGCCTCGCCCTTGGAGCGGATCATGGCCGCGCCCTCGCTGATCCGTCGCAGCGCTTCGCCGAGGTTGGTGGCTCCGCATACGAACGGGACGGTGAAGCGGTGCTTATTGATGTGGTGGGCGTAGTCGGCCGGCGAAAGCACCTCGGATTCGTCGATGAAATCGACCTTCAGCTCCTGAAGGACCTGAGCCTCGACGAAGTGCCCAATACGGGCCTTGGCCATGACCGGGATGGACACCGCCTCAATGATCTCAGAGATGAGATCGGGATCGCTCATACGGGCGACTCCGCCCTGCGCGCGGATATCAGCGGGCACGCGTTCAAGCGCCATGACGGCGACGGCGCCGGCGTCCTCTGCGATGCGGGCCTGCTCGGGCGTCACGACATCCATGATGACGCCGCCCTTGAGCATGTCGGCCAGTCCGCGTTTAACGAGTGGGGTTCCGGTGGACGGGGCCTGCGGGGATTCAGAGCTCTCAGCGCTCTCAGCGGTCTTAACACTATCGGTCATGAGCACGATGCTGCCCCTGGAAGTGGACTACCCTGAAGTCCACTTCCTGCCCATTCTTATGGACCACCTGACGCAGGAGTACGGACGTATGTTCGATTAGTAACGGGTACTCGGCTATTGGCAGGGGCGATGGACGTGCAGATCGACCGGAACCGATCCATTCCCACTCAGATCGTTGAGGACCTGCGCAGCCGCATCACAGATTCCCGTCTCGCACCGGGAGACCCTCTGCCCTCCACGCGCATTCTGGCGCGTGAGCTCGGGGTATCGCGCGGCAGCGTCGTCAGCGCCTATGAACAGCTCGCCGGCGAGGGTTTCCTTGTGGCCGGCCCTGGCGGCACCCGAGTGGACCCTTCGCTTCAGGTGCCCGCTCCGCCATCCGTACGCCGTCGTCCCAGCCCCGGCGGCATCCCCGTGCAGGGCGATCTGAGACCGGGTGCTCCGGCTACGGGGCCGTTGACAACCGCATCGTGGCGCAGCGCATGGCGCATGGCGGCCGCCCACCCCACGGCGCACCCGTCTACGGGGTCGGAGCGTCTGCGCACTCTCATTGCCGAGCATGTACGGCTGACCCGATCCATACGCGTTGATCTCCACGATGTCGTCGTCACTTCCGGCGCCCGTGACGGACTGAGACTCGTCCTGGCCGCCCAGGATCGCACCGGTCGCCTGGCCGTGGAGGATCCCGGATATCCCTCCCTGCGCCATGTGCCCCGCGTCATGGGGTGGACACTCCAGCCGGTCGGCACCGATGCCGCCGGTATGAGTGCCAGTACCAGTGGGGAAACAGCCGACATCCTTCTAGTGACGCCCAACCATCAGTTCCCCACCGGAACCCAGATGCCGGCCGCGCGACGTTTCGCGCTGCTGGAAGCGGCCCGCCGCACCGGTGCGCTCCTCATCGAGGACGACTACGACTCTGAGCTGCGCTCGACTCATCCGCCTCTGCGGGCACTGGACACCGAGGGCCGGGTCGCCATGCTCGGTTCTTTCGCCAAGACCCTGACGCCTGCACTGTCCTTGGGGTACCTCATTGTGCCGCCATCGCTGCGCGAACGAGTCGCCGGCCTGTGTCTGCCGGTCTCCGGGGTCGTGCAGGATGCCATGGCCCACTACATGGAGGCCGGCGGGCTGCGCCGACACACAGCGCGCATGCGCAGGGAGTACCGATCGAGACGCGAGGCCTTCGTCAGGCTCTTCCCTGAAGGGGTTCCCATGGAGGGCGGACTCCACGCCATTGTGCCCCTGCGCGCGGGCAGCGACGAGCAGTCAGTCGTCGCCCGTTGCCGCGCACGAGGCTTGGCGGTGGAGGGCATGGCCGGCTACTGGTCGGCCCGTCGTCCGCACGCCTCTGGAATCGTCTTGGGCCTGGGAACCGGGTCGTTGGAGCGCCTGCGGGAGAGACTCGCCGTCCTGCGGAGCACTGTCGACGAGAGCTGAATATGGCTGAGAACAGCCGAGAGCCCGGCAAGCTTCCACCCGCCCCTCAGGCGTGGGCGCGCTTCAACATGGGGGCCAGGAAGCGACCGGTATAGGACTCCTCGGTCTGAGCGATCTTCTCGGGCGTGCCCGTGGCGACCACCGTGCCGCCTCCTCTGCCGCCTTCCGGCCCCATGTCGATGACCCAGTCGGCGTTGGCGATGACATCGAGGTTGTGCTCGATGACGATCACGGAATTTCCCTTGGCGACCAGTCCCTGGAGTACCCCGAGCAGCTTGCGGATGTCTTCGAAGTGCAGGCCGGTTGTCGGCTCGTCGAGCACATAGATGGTCCTTCCGGTGGACCGTCGCTGGAGCTCGGTGGCGAGCTTGACGCGTTGTGCCTCCCCGCCCGACAGGGTGGTGGCGGCCTGGCCGAGGCGCACATAGCCCAGACCGACCTCCACCAGCGTGTTGAGGTGACGGGCGATGATCGGGGTGGCGGCGAAGAAGTCGGCGGCCTGGCGGATCGTCATGTCCAGGACATCCGCGACCGTCTTGTCCTTGTAGCGGATCTCGAGGGTCTCCCGGTTGTAGCGCGCGCCGTTGCAGATCTCGCAGGGGACGTAGACGTCGGGCAGGAAGTTCATCTCGATTTTGAGCGTGCCGTCGCCCTTGCAGGCTTCGCAGCGTCCGCCCTTGACATTGAAGGAGAAGCGCCCGGGAGTGTATCCACGAACCTTGGACTCGGGTACCGCGGCGAAGATCTTGCGAATGTGGTCCCACACGCCTGTGTAGGTCGCGGGGTTGGAACGCGGTGTACGTCCGATCGGCGATTGGTCGACGTGGACGACTTTGTCGAGATTGTCCAAGCCGCGCACGGTTTTATGGCGCCCCGGTACGCCACGGGCGCCATTGAGCCGATTGGCCAGGACCTGGTAGAGGATCGCATTGACCAGAGAGGATTTTCCCGAGCCGGAGACTCCGGTGACCGCGGTGAACACTCCGAGCGGGAAGGTGGCGGTGATGTCCTTGAGGTTGTTCTCACGCGCTCCGACGACGGTCAGTTCGCGGCCCTTGGACGGCTTGCGGCGGGTGGCTGGAATCTCGATGACACGGCGCCCGGCCAGGTAGTCGCCGGTGACCGAGCCGGAGGCGTCGGACAGGCCCTCCACCGCTCCGGAGTAGACGATCTCCCCGCCCCGCTCCCCCGCGCCCGGACCGATGTCCACAATCCAGTCGGCGGAGCGGATGGTGTCCTCATCATGCTCGACGACGATAAGGGTGTTGCCCAGGTCGCGCAGACGCTCCAAGGTCTCGATGAGGCGGGCGTTGTCGCGCTGGTGCAGTCCGATACTCGGCTCGTCCAGAACGTAGAGCACACCGACAAGACCGGAGCCGATCTGAGTGGCCAGACGGATGCGCTGCGCCTCTCCTCCCGACAGCGTGGCGGCCCCTCGGGACAGACTGAGGTAGTCAAGGCCGACGTCCACTAGGAACCCGAGGCGGGCGTTGATCTCCGCCAGCACGCTGCCGGCGATCTTCGCCGCCTGGCCGGTCAGTTTCAGATCTCGCAGAGTCTCGCGCGCCTCGCCGACGGGCAGATCGCACAATTGCGCGATCGAGCGGTCCCCCACGCGTACGGCCAGTACCTCGGGCTTGAGTCTGGCACCGTGGCAGGCCGGGCAGGGCACCTCGCGCATGTATCCCTGATAGCGCTCTTTGGACCATTCGGATTCGGTTTCGTCGTGCTTGCGCATGACGTAGTCGAGCACGCCCTCGAATCCGGTGGAGTAGATGCGCTCGCGTCCCCATCGGTTGCGGTACCTGACCTGAACCTCGTAGTCCTTGCCGCGCAGGATCGCGTCCTTGGCGCGTTGGGGCAGCGCCCGCCAGGGAGTGTTGACGTCGAAGGACAGCTCCTCGCCCAGGGCCTTGAGCTGGCGGGTGAAGTACTTCTGGTGGCCGGTCCACGGGGCGATGGCGCCCTCGGCGAGGGTGAGCTCCTCGTCGGGGACGACGAGCTCGGGATCGACCTCCAGCCGGGAGCCGATTCCCGTGCACACGGGGCAGGCGCCGTAGGGGGCGTTGAAGGAGAAGGTGCGGGGCTCCATCTCGTCGAGTTGCAGGGGGTGCTCATTGGGGCAGGCGCGCTTCTCGGAGAAGCGCCGCATCCGCGCCGGATCGCCCGCGTCGAGGTCGACCAGGTCGATGAGGACCAGCCCGTCGGCCAGCTTCAGGGCGGTCTCGACTGAGTCGGTCAAACGCTGACGCATGCCCTCACGCACCACGAGACGGTCGACGACCACCTCGATGTCGTGCTTGAGCTTCTTGTTGAGCTCGGGGACTTCACCCAGACGATGGGTTTCGCCGTCTACGCGCACGCGGGAGAAACCGCGGCCCTGGAGTTCAGTGAGCAGCTCGGAGTACTCGCCCTTGCGTCCCCGCACCACCGGTGCCAGGACCTGGAAGCGGGTGCCCTCGTCCATGGAGCGGACCTGGTCGACGATCTGCTGGGGTGTCTGGGAGGCGACGACGGCATCGCACGTCGGACAGTGCTGAACCCCGGCACGGGAATAGAGCAGACGCAGGTAGTCGTAGACCTCGGTGACGGTCCCCACTGTTGAGCGGGGATTTCGGGAGGTGGACTTCTGGTCGATGGAGACCGCCGGAGACAGGCCCTCGATGAAATCGACGTCGGGCTTGTCCATCTGGCCGAGGAATTGACGGGCGTAGGAGGACAGGGATTCGACGTAGCGGCGCTGCCCCTCGGCGAAGATCGTGTCGAAGGCCAGCGATGACTTCCCGGAGCCGGACAGGCCGGTGAAGACAATCATCTGATTGCGCGGGAGGTCGAGACTGACCCCTTTGAGATTATGCTCGCGGGCGCCACGGATGATGAGAGAGTCGTTCACGAGGTTCGAGTCTAGGAGCGACGAAGGTCGCATCAAACATCTGTTCGATGCGCGGTGGCGAGGGATTGCCCACTTGTCGGGCGCCCATGAGCCGGTTGAGGTCGCTAGGCTCGACGCATGAGCAAGATCTATGCCGTCGAGTATCACTACGTCACCGATCGTGATGAGGAGATGGCCGAGCTCCGTCCCTCGCACCGCGCCTTCAACGGCGCTCTGGCTGACAGAGGCCTGCTACTCGCTGCGGGCCCCTATGTGGGCACGCACGACGCGCTCATCGTGGTGCGCGCCGATGATGAGGCGGGCGCGCTGAGCCTGCTTGAGGATGACCCGTTCCACAAGGCGGGCTTCATCGCCGAGCGCGTCCCCCGCGAATGGAACCCTGTGATCGGCCTCCTGGCCTGAGCGGGCGCCAGGGCCAATCGCGCTCGAGAGCGGTGCCTGCGTCCCTCAACGCGGCTCCACCCCCGATGACGAGGCCCCGACCCTCGTGATCCGCCCCGAAGCCGCGTTGGCGGTGCAAGCCCTCGTCCATGACGATGCTCACGCACCTTCGAGTGTCCCGCCCCAGCCCGGTGCTCCGGAGACAGCCCGGCTCTGGCGTCGACACGGCGCATTGAGCGCGCCAGGTGTCCAAAACGGAGGAGATCAGCCCGGGCACCATGCAGCGCGACACTGAAGCACACCGAAATCACACCGAAAACACCAGGTCATCGCACGGTTTCCTGGAGACGCCCACGTCATCGAGGCTTTAATCCCCTCCGTTTTGGACACATCCGGCCCAACAAGCCCCGCCAATCGCTTCCCCTCGAGAACGACGCCTAGAGGCCCACGTAGAGACCCATGAGTAAGCCTCAGAGTCACTCGGAGCGCATGGCCGGGGGCACGTAGGAGTTCTCCATGGGGATCTCGCGGCCGGTCGGCGTGTCGAAAATATGAATGCCCTGTTCGTCACGGACTATCTGCAGATCAGACCCGACGGGCATATCCCAGATGCCGATAAGGGCGGGTTCAATGGCGCATAGGTCATTGAAGTCCACGATCTGCCAATTCGAAGAGTCGTTGAGGTAGTCCGAGGTGTCGATGTGACTCATGATCTGCCAGCCGTTGTCCGCAGGAACCTGCGACTCGCCCCGCACCATCCAACGCACCAGCCCCTTCTGCTCGATGACATTGCGAGTGGCCAGGCAGGCCCCGGCCTTGGGGATGAATTCAATGTGCTCCATGGAACCTACGCCTTTCTCCGCTTTCTCTGTTAAACGCCTTGAGAATTTCTCTTATTGCACCCGAATCTCGGGCCACCCATGATCCCATGGATGGCCCGAGACGCGCGCGGCTATGGTCAGAACTGACCGTCGATGTCCGTCACGGCGATGACTTTCTCGTTGACGAACTCCTTGAGTCCGAGGTCGATGAGCTCACGACCGTACCCGGATCGCTTCACGCCGCCGAAGGGGATGTCTGCGGCCACGCCGGTGGGCTGATTGATGTACACCATGCCGGTGTCCAACCGGCGCGCCACGGACTGCGCACGGTGGATATCGGTCGAGAAGACCGAGCCGCCCAGGCCGAAGGGAGAGGAGTTGGCGATGCGAATGGCGTCATCCTCGTCCTCAGCCCGGAAGATCGAAGAGACTGGGCCGAAGAATTCCGTGTTGGCCGTCGAGGAGCCAACCGGGATATCCGTCATGATCGTCGGCGGGAAGAAGGCGCCCCGACCGGGAACTGCGCCCACTTCCTCGACGGTGACCCCCGCCTCGCGGGCCGATTGGACAAGACCGGTCAGCTCATCGACCGCCGACTGCGAGGACAGCGGCGCGAGAGTGGTGCCGGGATCCATCGGATCGCCGGCGACGAGCTTCGCGACCTCAGTGCGGTACTTCTCGACGAATTCCTCGTAGAGAGGCGCAACAACAATGATCCGCTTGGACGAGCAGCAGACCTGGCCGCAGTTCCAGTGACGGCCGAAAACCGCCCACGACACGGCCTTGTCCACGTCGGCGTCCTCCAGGACGATGAATGCGTCCGCTCCGCCCAGCTCCAGAGTGGACTTCTTGAGGTTCTTCGCGGCGACCGTCGCGACCGCTGCTCCAGCGCCCTCGGAGCCGGTGAACGCCGCTCCCCGGACGCGGGCGTCGCCGAGAATCCGCTCCGAGGCCTCATAGGAGGCGAAGACGTTGACGATCAGGCCCTCAGTGCCACTGGCCTGGGCGAAGAGCCGCTCCATCAGCAGGGCCGACTGCGGCACGTTGGAGGCATGCTTCAGGATCAGGGTGTTACCGGCCGCCAGCTGGGGAGCTCCGATGCGAACCACCTGATAGAAGGGGAAGTTCCAGGGCTCGACGGCGTACAGGACGCCCTGGGGCTCGGCGATGAGTTGGACGTCGGTATCGCCGTATCCCGTCGCGGACAAGAACCGGGGCGTCAGCTGCTCGGCCGCATTGCGCACGTAGTAGCGCAGAATATCGACGCACAGGGCCACCTCGGCTTCGGCCTCCCCGATGAGCTTGCCCATCTCGAGGGTGAGTGTTTCGGCGTACTCGCGGCTTGAGGCCTCCAGCAGATCCGCGGCCTTGGCGAGGACCTTGAGACGCTCGGGCACGGGCTCCTTCCTCCAGGTGCGGAACGCGGAGTCGGCTTTGGCGATAGCGGCATCGACCTCGGCCTCGGTCGCAGTCGCGAAGGTCTTGACGACCTCTCCGGTATACGGGTTCGTAGTCTGATAGGCCATGGATCTTCTCCTTCGAGGATCTATGAGGTGGGGTCCTCCCCCAACCTATGCCGCTGATCCCGCCTCTGTCCGGAAAATGACGTCCTCAACTCGACTTCTGTGGTCCTGAGGATCGGTGCCGTCAATCGCGAGGCTCGGCACCCACCAGGCGTCGGCGCACGAGATGCACGATTTCGATCCCGAGCACAGCCGCACCACCGGCCACCACAATGGTCAGCCAGGTACCCGGATCCGGCCATGCCAGGACGAAGAACTCCCGCACTCCTGGTATGAGCACTCCCAGCACCGCCGCCCCTGCCATGAGGAGGACGAGGCCGAGTCGCCACCCCAGCAGGGGTCTGGCGGTCAGGGTGAGAAGCGACAAGCCCGAGACGACCAGCACCAGGGTGGCGGCGGTGGTGACCTGGGCCTGTTCGGCTCCCTCCAGGGCGAGCCACTGGCGCGCTGCAAGGGTCATGATTCCGGCGACCAGACCGGCCGGAACGGCGAGGGTGAGTACTCGGCGCAGAAAACCGGATCGGTAGCGCCGATCGTTGGGCGCCAGAGCCAGTGCGAATGCGGGAATACCGATCGTCAGGGAGGACACGATGGTGAGCTGTCGCGGCAGGAACGGGTAGCCGATCGCAGTGATGGCCACGACGACGGCGATGAGCGAGGCGTAGATCGTCTTGGCCAGGAACAAGGAGGCGATCCGTTCGGTATTGGCCATGACCCGGCGTCCTTCGGCGACCACACCGGGAAGCGCGGAGAACTCGCCGGACAGCAGGACCATGCGGGCAACGGCCTTGGTCGCGGGGGCGCCGTTGCCCATGGCGATACCCAGGTCGGCGTCCTTGAGGGCGAGGGAGTCGTTGACGCCGTCACCGGTCATGGCCACGGTGTGTCCTCGGCTTTGCAGCGCTTGGACGAGGGCGCGCTTCTGCTCCGGGACCACGCGTCCGAGTACCTGCGCGCCTTCGACGGCCTCGGCGAGCGCGTCCAGCGCGGTGGAATCGGTGGCCTCGGTGGGCAGTTCGCGCGCGTCGAGAGCCGTCGGCGCGCCTCCGCTCGGGGAGACCACTCCGGCATCGGCGGCGACTGCGGCCACAGTGGTCGGGTTGTCGCCGCTGATGATCTTGACATCAACTCCCTGGGCTCGGAAATAGGCCAGGGTCTGTGCGGCGTCCGGGCGGATCTGCTCGGAGAGCACCACCAGCCCGACTGCATGTCTGCCCTCCGGCAACTGCGCTTCGCCGTCGTCGTCCCGGCGGCAGGACTGCTGCGCACGGGCGATGGCGACGACGCGAACGCCGCCGGTGCTCAATCTCTGGGCGTGGGCCAGAAGCTCCGGGCCGCCATCGGCGCCGGCGAAGAGGATCTCGGGCGCGCCCATGAGCCAGGTCTCCTCATCCAGCACGGCGGCTGACCACTTGCGTCGTGAGGAGAAGGCGATGGTGTCGTGGACACGGGGCTCGACGGACTCTGGGCCGGGCAGAGCGGTCCCATCGGTGGATGGACCCACGAGCCCTTCACGCACCGCCTTGGCGGTCGCATTGGGATCGGCGCCGCCTGTCAGGGCTAGCAGAGGCTCGCGCAGCGCCGTCGTGGCATCCACCAGCCCGCCCGCTCCGTCATCGGCCAACACATCGGTCAGGGCGATTCGACCGGTGGTGAGCGTGCCGGTCTTATCGAGGCAAAGGGTGTCGACCCGCGCGAGGACCTCGACGGCGGGCAGCTCCTGGACGAGCACCCGGCGGCGGGCCAGGGTCAGCGAGGCGGTGGCGAAATTGACGCTCGTGAGAAGGACGAGCCCCTGAGGAACCATGCCGACCACACCGGCGACGGAGGCCACCAGAGCGGTGCGCCACTGCCCCATGGCCGCGCCGGCGGAATCGGCTGCACTGGCAGCATTGGCAGCGCTGGAAGCACTGATGGCCGTGCCGTGCATCTGCGACCAGAGCAGCAGCAGCGCCACGGGCACGATCACCCAGGAGATCCATCGGAGTACCCGATTGGTGCCGACCTGAAGCTCGGAGGTCACGACCGAGTAGCGACGGGCCTCTCGGGCCAACCGGTTCGCGTAGGAAGCGGCCCCCACGGCGGTGGCCCTCGCCAGGGCGGTGCCCGCAGTCACCGTGGTTCCGGACAGGACGCGGTCGCCGGTGCGCGGGCGCACGGGATCGGATTCGCCGGTGAGGATGGACTCGTCGACCTCGAGCCCTTCCGCGTCGAGAACGGTGGCATCGGCCGGCACCTGTTCGCCGCTGCGCAGTCGCAGCACGTCGTCCAGGACGACATCGGCCACGGCGAGTTCGATCTCGCGCCCATCGCGCACGACGCATGCGGTTGGAGCATCCAGGAAAGCGAGGCGATCGAGCGCGCGCTTGGCGCGCACCTCCGCGATGGTACCCGTGGCGGTATTGAGGATCAGGACGAAGCCGAACAGGGCGTCGGCCCAATGGCCCACCGTGAGCACGATGATGAGGGCCGTGGCGAGGATGGCGTTGAAGGTCGTGAAGACATTGGCGCGCAGGATGGCGGTCGTGGAACGGGAGGTGCGCACCCTGTAGGCGTTGGTGAGGCCGTCGCGCACGCGTGCGGCGACTTCGACGGCCGAGAGCCCCGTGTATTCCTGGAGGGCTTTTGTCTGGGTGCTCGTCTGACTCACCGGGCCAGCATGCCCGGCCTGCTCGCCGGATCCCAATGGGCGCCTCATCCGGGCCGCCGCGTATGGATGAGGCTCGTCACAGCCACGAGGAGAAGCGTGACGACGATCAGTCCCAATGAAAACTCAGTGGACGGCTCCGGGACGAACGTGATGGACCTGCCATCGGCGATGAACGGCAGTGTGTTCTCGTGCAGAGCGTGGTTGATGAGCTTGAGCCCGATGAAACCCAGGATGACGGCCAAACCGTATGGCAGATACACCAGCCGGGACAGCAGGCCGTCGATGAGGAAGAAGAGCTGGCGCAGCCCGAGCAGCGAGAAGGCCGTGGCGCTGAAAACGAGGAAGGGCTCGGAGGTCAGGCCGAAGATGGCCGGAATCGAGTCGAAGGCGAACATGAGGTCGGCAGTGCCCAGGGCGATCACGACGATGAGCAGGGGCGTGATCATCGTGCGCCCGGCATGGCGATGGACGAGCTTGTTGCCGACGAAGCCGTCGGTCGTGGGCAGCAGGTGCCGTACGAAACGAGTCACTGAATTGTCGACGTAGGCGGTGGGATCCTCTTCGGATTCCTCTCCCCCACGCGCGTCGAGGACCTGCTTGATGGCCGTGTAGACGAGGAACGCTCCGAAAATGTAGAAGACCCAGCTGAAGTGCTGGACGAGAGTCGCTCCCAGCAGGATGAAGAACAAGCGCAGGATCAATGCGGTGGCGATACCCAGCAGCAGCGCCTTCTGCTGGAATTCCCGCGGCACGCGGAAGGCGGACAGAATGAGGATGAAGACGAAGAGATTGTCAACGCTCAAGGACCACTCGGTGAGCCAGCCCGCATAGAACTGCCCCGCATAGGTCGTGCCGGCGCTTGCCCACACTGCCAGCCCGTAGACGACGGCCAGAGAGATGTAGCCGAGGGTCCAGCCGGTGGCCTCGCGCATGGATGGCGGATGCGGTTTACGAGCATGACCGATGAAATCGATCATCAGCAGAGTGACGACGATGACCGCCAGGGCGTACCAGGCCAGAGGGCTGACACTCATGCGCTGATGCTCCTCACAGGTATCACGCCGCGCTCAGACATCAATGGGTTCCGAGAGCCGGGCCGCATTCGGTTTGCTCCGGGATCGTCGGGAAGCCAGTACGGAGGCGATGACGGTGATGAGAATGGTGACGACGATGAAGCCCAACGATGCGCTGATGGAGGGCTCGGCGATGACATCCCAATGCCGTCCCCCGTTGATGAAGGGCACCTCGTTGGTGTGCAGGGCGTGGTTGATGAGTTTGAGTCCGATGAAGCCGAGGATCGCGGCCAGGCCGTAGTGCAGGTAGACGAGGCGGTCCAGCAGGCCGTCGA
>ERZ773099.474-NODE-474-length-34549-cov-17.200673_pt1 | contig 34549 bp, 30 predicted proteins | sample MGYA00511120_ERZ773099 | MGnify/ENA primary metagenome ERZ773099 (study PRJEB29015, sample SAMEA2738012) | human oral metagenome | biome: human oral; feature: human-associated habitat; material: dental | place: China | collected 2104 ... | reverse complement strand
CTCGGCGGCCTCGGCGGTGCCCATGTCCCACACGCCGTTGGGGCGGGGCAGGTCGGGGCGCTCGTCGAAGTCCAGGACCTGCTCGTAGAAGGCAATGCCGGCGGCGGTGCCGGCCTCGGTGAGCCCGCCCACCAGCTTGGGGTAGCGGCGCAGGTCGGCGAAAACCCGGCCGGTCAGGACGCGCTCGGGGCTGAAGACCAGGTGGAAGCCGCGCTCGCCATCGCCCTCGCTCAGGCCGGAGATCGACTCGATCATGGGCTTCCAGCGCCCGCGCGTGGTACCCACGGGCAAAGTGGTCTCATAGGAGATGAGGGTGCCGGGGCTCAGGTGCTCGGCCAGGGAGGCGGTGGCCGCGTCCATCCAGGTGAAGTCCGGCTCCCAGGTGGCGTCGTCAACGAAGAGCGGCACCACCAGGACAATGGCGTCAGCCCCAGGGATCGCCTGACCGTAGTCGGTGGTGGCGCGCAGGGCGCCGTTACCGGTGGCCGGGCTCAAGGCGGCGAGCTTGTCGGCCAGGTGGGCCTCGCCGGGGAAGGGCTCAGTGCCGGCATTGACCGCCTCGACGGTGGCGGGGTTGACGTCCACACCAATGACCTCGTGGCCCTTCTCGGCGTACTGGACGGCCAGGGGCAGCCCGATCTTCCCCAGGGCGACGACGGCGATGCGCATAGGAGTCCCTCCAAAGTCTGTAGCAGACGTTACGGCACGGAGCACTGCGCTAGGGCAATAGGGGCCGGGGGCGCCGGCCCTGACCTGCGGGCTCTCGGCATGAGGGTAGTGGACCGCGATGACTGGTGCGATAAGTGCGCGCAGGGAGGATGGTCTCATTAGGGCGGTCATCGGCGACCTCTGGAGGCGGTCGCGGGGCCCGGCTACCGGGTCCGGCGGCCCCGGGGCCCGAACGCTGAGCCCGGGGCCCGGCATCACTCCCGCGGAGTGCTCCCCGCGGCCCGCCTGTGGGATAGTTGGCGTCATTAGCCCTAAGGAGAGGTCGCTTTGCCCATGCGCGTCATGTCAGTGGTCGGGGCCCGCCCGCAGTTCGTCAAGCTCGCCCCCATCGACACCGAGCTCCGTCGGGCCGGGATCGACCACACGATCGTCCACACCGGCCAGCACTACGACCCACTGCTGTCTGATGTTTTCTTCGAGGACCTGGGCATTGCGGCCCCCGACCACCACCTTGGCGTGGGCTCGGGCAGCCACGGCCGCCAAACCGGTGCCATGCTCGCGGCCATGGACGAGGTGCTTGAAACCACGCCCACGGACTGGGTGCTCGTCTACGGGGACACGAACTCGACGCTGGCTGCGGCGCTGGCGGCCGTCAAACTCCACATCCCAGTGGCCCACCTGGAGGCCGGCCTGCGCTCCTTCAATCGGCGGATGCCTGAGGAGATCAACCGCGTGGTCACCGACCACACCGCCGACCTTCTTCTGGCCCCCACGCGCACCGCCATGGAGCACCTGGACGCCGAGGGCCTGGGAAGCCGGTCGCTCATGGTCGGAGACGTCATGACCGACGTCCTGTTCGCGGTGCGTCATGAGGTCGAGCAGCGGCCCTCCTCGCCGATTATGGATGAGCTCGGACTCGACGACGGCGCCTACTCCCTGGCCACCATCCACCGACCGGACAACACTGACGACCCGGAGCACCTCGCCGGGCTCCTGGACTCCTTGGGAGCCGTGAATCACCCAGTGGTGCTGCTGGCCCACCCCCGGCTGGTGGCCAAGTGCGAGGAGTTCGGCATGACCATTGCCCGTGGCTCGCTCCGCGCCCATGCGCCCCTGCCCTACCCCGACCTCATCTGCGCGGCGCTGCACTCGCGGGGGATTATCACCGACTCCGGGGGGCTGCAGAAGGAGGCATTCCTCCTGCGGGTCCCCGCCACGACGGTGCGACCCCAGACTGAGTGGGTCGAGACCGTCGAGTTGGGGTGGAATGTCCTGGTGGGGCCTGGCGAGGACCTGGTGGCGGCCGCCCAGCGGCCCAGGCCCCGGGACACCGACGCCGCCCCCTACGGCGACGGGCATGCTGCGCGCCGAGTCGCCGACGCGCTGCTGACCGAATTGCCCCATTGATTCCTCCTGATTCCTCCTCCTTCCCTCTTCCCCCAACGCCCAACCGACCGCGCCAACGTCTGTCTTCACCATGAGCACAACCCCGCGAATCCTCGTCATCTCCTTCTCGCCAATCCACCGCGACTCGCGGGTGCTCCGCGAGATCTCAGCCCTTGCGCACCATGGGCGGGTCACCACGGTTGGCTACGGCACCCAGCCCGCCGGATCAGCCGAGCACCTGCGCATCCCCGACAGGGCCCTCTCCTTGCCCCAGACCCCCAGCGGGGTCCTCACGTTGGCCCTGCGGCGCTTGAAGCGCGCCGAGATGGCCGCACCGGGCACCAAGGCGGCCCTCAAGCTCCTGGAGGGACGCCGTTTCGACCTGGTAGTGGCCAATGACGCCCGCGCCCTGCCGCTGGCCTTCGCCGTGGCCCACGGGGCGCCGATCTGGGCCGACATGCACGAGTGGGCCCCGGAGGAGCGCACCCACGTCACCTCCTGGAGGCTCCTGGTGGCGCCGCTCATGGACCACATCTGCCGCACTTATCTGCCGCGCTGCGACGCGGTCACGACCATTGGCCCGTCCATTGCCGACCTCTACCGGGAGCACTACGGGGCCACGGCCCGCATTGTGCGCAACGCCGCTCCCCGGGCCGACCTGGAGCCCGGCCCATTGGCCGCCGACGGCGCCATCCGCCTGGTCCACTCCGGAGGCGCCGTCCCCGGTCGCAGCATTGAGACCATGATCGACGCCGCCAGGCTCCTGCCCGACCACTTCACCCTCGATCTCTACCTAGTTCCCGGGGGCGATGGGGGCCGGTATCTGCGTAGGCTCCAGGAGCGCGCTCAAGGCTGCGACCGCATCGCCTTCCACGCCCCTGTGCCCCCCGCCGAACTGCCGGCCACGCTTAACGCCTACGACGTCGGCGTCTTCTGGATTCCGCCGTTCAACACCAATGCGCGCCTGACCCTGCCCAACAAGCTCTTCGACTTCGTCCAGGCCCGCCTCGCCCTGGCGGTGGGCCCCACCATGGAGATGGTCAGGGTCATTGAGGAGTTCGGCCTCGGAGTGGTCTCCAAGGACTACTCGCTGGACTCAATCGTGGAGACCCTCTCCTCTTTGACTCCCCGGCAGGTGGCCGACTACAAGCGGGCCGCGCACTCAGCCGCCGACATCCTCTGCTTTGAATCAGAGATGGCGACCATTGACCGGATTGTCACCACTCTTCTCAACCGCACCTGACCAACACTGGCGCTGGAGCCCAGCGCCCCAACGCCCCGGCGCCGGCTCAGCTAATGCGATTGCCTTCGGCGTCAAAGCTATTGCGGTGGCCCTCCTCGCCGAAGATCGGCTCGAAGGGGGCTTTGAGCACCCACCAGTCCCGATCCTGGTTGAACTCGCCGCAAGCGGTAATTCGGTACACCGAGGCCTCCCCCGAGGAGGCGACTAGCTCAAAACCGGTGGAGGTGTCCACATTGTAGAGGCCCGGGGAGCGCTCCTCGACGTCTATGCCGGGGACGGTGCCGGCCGGGGCGGCGTAGTAGTAGCCGATCCGGTAGTGCCTGACCACCTCGCAGATGCGCGGGTCCGTGTCGAGGTCGACGAAGTGCTCGGCCAGCAGCAGGGCGTCGGTGTCCAGTGGCCGATAGGTCATGTGAGGGAAGACCGAGCGCAGGCCGGCCATGACCTGAGCGTAGGCGGCGCCGGCGGCGGGGTCCCCCAGGACCATGAGCGTGGGGTCTGTGCGACCGCGCAGGGAGGTGATCATTTCCGCCTCCTCGGTGTTCAAGATGCGCACCAGAACCAAGGAGCTCGGGTCGTAGGAAGAGCCTGAGACGTCGTAGCGGCCTGGGGAGGCCCCGAGCCCAGCGGCTAGGAGCACCAGCGCGCAGCACACGGCCACCACCTCCCGGGGGCGGCGCAGGCGGACTCGTAGGGTTCTGCCCCCAATGCTCCAGTTCACCTCGTGACCGGCCCTGCCCTCCACCCTCTGGAGCGCCTTCTCCACGCAGGCCGCCGCCATCAGGGCGATCGCCGGGATAATGAGGGGGATAATGCGGTAGGGGTCGTTGTACCACAGACCAGTCAGGGCGGTCAGCGGCCCCAGCGGCAGGTAAGCGGCCACCAGCAGCATCATGGGCAGGCCCCACGCCCAGGCGATCCAGCGCTGCTCCCGCTCCCTGCAGGTGATCACCAGCCCGGCGCAAATGACGAGGACCTGCACAAGCTGAGTCAAGGCCATCCCAGCGCCACCACTGCCGAAGGGCCACAGGGTGACCATGGAGCGCAAGCGATTGAACAGGTTCGTGACCCCCGCATAGTTGGGACGGGCCAGCCTCGCCATGAGGTTCGGCTCGGCAGCGGCCAGGGCCACAATCCCCAGCACTATGAGGCAGGCAGAGGCCAGCAGAAGTATGCGCGTCCGGGCCCCCACCCGGCGCCACACGAAGCGGTAGACAACCCCCACAATGGTCACGAGCAGGGGCAAGCCGGTCAGGAGGATTGAGACAAGGGCGGTCGGGTAGGTACTGACAGCACCCGCCAGAGAGGCGAGGAAGGCGAGCAGGCCCAGAAGCGCGCGCCGTCGTCCGGCCTCACCGGTCATCCGCAGCAGGCGCACCGCCCGGCACAGCAGGGCCAGGGTCGCCGGCAGGACCGCGTAGCCCAGGGCGTTGGGCCACAACTGGCGGTAGGCGAGCATGAACACCGGGTAGGAGGGAAGGAGCGCCGTGGTCAGGACAGCGACCGTAGGCGCCCACCGGGACCTGGGGAAGGCCTCGCGTGCGAGTCCGGCAATGCCCAGGACCCAGATGAGGGGCACCAGGACCACGAGCACATTGGTGACCTCCACAATGTGATCAGGGCCGGCGACGGCGGCAACCAGGGCGTGCCACATGAGCGGGTAGTAGGCGGGGATGGCCCGCAGACTAAAGGACCACGAGGCACCGGTGAGCAGGGAGGCGTCGCCGGTTTGGGTAATGGTCCAGGCGAGGTTGTAGTGGAACACCGAGTCGATCTGCTGAGCGGGCAGCGCCGGATCCCACTGGTCGACAATGGGCAGGGCGGTGAGCAGGGCGGTCACCAGGCAGGCCGCCAAGGTCAAACCGGTGGCGCCCGGAGGCGGTGAGATGAGAGCAACCGGGGGTGAGGCGGTCAAACGCCCCAGAACCACTCGCGCTATGAGGGCCACGGCGAGAAGAACCACCACCGTGCCCGCCATAAGACTCATGAGGTTGAAGTGCACATCGAGGGCGCCCAGCACGAGCCCGACAGCGGCCATCACCCCCAAGGACAGCGGCGGCGCGGTCGCCACCGACAGGAAGCCGCGAAAGCCGATAATCCGCAGCACCAGGTAGCCGGGGACGGTCAGCAGGAGCATGAGCATCAGGGCGTACCCGCTAAGAGGAGCCCATGCGGTAAGGACAGACATTCTTCGGTGCTCCCAGTAGCAGCTCAGAACCTGAAACATCGTCACCTTAGCGGACAGACCGCCCCACGACTTCCACAGCGGCATCCGTAACCCACCGCCGCCGGTGGGTTACGGGGCCAGAAGGCGCTGAATGCCGCCACAAAGCGGCCTGGCCGCAGGAGCGCACCGAGTCGGACCAGTGCACAATGAGAGCGACCTCTCCCCCAACACGCACTCCCCTTCCTTGCCCTGGGCGACATCCACTGACCATTTAAGGATAGGTGGACGTCGCACAAGGCAAGCACAAAACATAGGCAGAAGAGGAAGGATCGGAAGAGGGATGAGAGGATGGGCGGCTGACGGCGGTCGGGCCGTACCCGCACACCCCGTTAGCCGGTGGCCCCGGTGAGGACGTCGCGCACCGTGCGCGCCCGGTCGGCCCAGGTGTTGGACTCCGCCATCCTCCCGGCGGCCCCGGCCCGGTCCGCGACCTCCTGGGGGTGGTCGCGCAAGTGGATCAGGAGGTTGGTCAAGGCCGAGCGCTCGTGGTCGACCACCCACCCCACGCCATTGGCCTCCACGATTCTGCCCGCCTCGGTGCCCCGGGTGGCGATAATCGGCCGCCCATACCCGATGTACTCGAAAAGCTTGACCGGCACCGCAATGTCACGGTAGGCGGATGGACGTACCGCGAGGACGCCAATATGGCTGCCCGCGTAGAGGGGGGCCAGCTCGCCGGCATGCTTGTGGTGCACGCTGACTGCGGCACTGGAGAGCTCCGGCATGGTGTGCACAGCCGCCTGCCACTGCTCGGGGCGGGTCACCAGGTCCAGGTGCACCCCGGGGACCGAGGTGAGGGACTGGAGGAACACGCCCAGGTCGTAGTGGCCGCCCAGTCCCCCTACGTAGACCAGGTTGAGCCCGTCGCCCCGCGGCGGCAGCCCCAGCACTCGGCCGGGGTCGGTCGCCGGGGGCAGTGCGGAGAAGGAGTCCCCCCCTCCGAGGCCGACCAGCTTGGACATGGGCTCGGAGGGCAGAAAGAAATGGACCTTATTGCGCCGATAGCCGACCAGGTCAAGACGTTGTAGGGCCGGGATCAGTGCCCCGCGCACGCCGCTGCTGCGCGTCTCGGGGACCCGCCAGTAGGCGTCCCGGTAGAACACTCCCACCGGGACGCGATGCCGGTGGGCCTGCCGCATAATGGCGTAGTCGAGCCGCGGCGCGAAACCGTCCTTGACGCTGGTGGCCAGGGCGTTGGGCTGGGTGGAGTTCTCCGAGTAGAGCAGTTCAAGGCGCGTGCCGGCGCGCAGCCGGGAGCGCAGGTCGCGCAACGCGGCCCGGCGCTGAGCCACGGTGCCGGTGAGGTCAACGACCTCGTAACCGAGGTCCATGAAGGCCTGGCGCATCCTCAAGGGCCGTAGCCGGGAGGCGGCGGTCGGATTGGGGTCCAGTGGGTAGGGGGCGTGGAAGGCCATGAGCGGAGGACTGCTCACTGCTCACCTCCGGGGACGAGCCCCTGGGCCAGCTCCAGGAGGTGGTCGGCCAGGTCGGGGTACTGCGCAGCGGCATTGAACTCATCTCGCCAGGTGGTGTGGGCGGCCGTGCGCATGTGCCGGTAGCGGTCCTCACTGGCGTCGGCAATGTCCGCAATGGCGCGGGCAATGTCGTGGCCGGTGGCGGCGGCCGGCACGAGGCGGCCGTTGACGCCGTCGGCGACGATCTCCCGAACGCCCCCCACATCGGTGGCCACAACGGGCAGGGCGGCGGCCATGGCCTCCATTATCGACACCGGCACCCCCTCACCGGAGGAGGTGTTGACCAGCATGGAGTAGCCCTCCTGGGCCAGTAGGCGGCGCACCCGGCTATTGGGCACATAGCCGAGCAGTTCGATATGAGCACCAGGGGCCTGTTCCTCGGCGTAGGCGCGCAGCGCCGTCAGGCGCTCCTGGTTGCGCTCACCAATGTGGGTCCAGCGCACCGCGCGGCCGGCGCGGTCAAGGACCCCCACGGCATCGGCCATGCGCTCGACCCGCTTGTAAGGAGCCAGGTGGGAGCAGGTCACCAGGTGCAGTGGTTCACGGCGGGCCGACCCGGGTATTGGCCCGGTGTCCGCCGGCCCCACCAATGGGGGCACTCCCAGGTGGCGCACACTCACGGCCGCAGCCCTCCCGTTGCCGCGATAGGGCTCCAGGAATGCGGCGGCGTATTGGGAGATCGGGTAGATCTCGTCCAGACCGCTCACGAGCCGGCGGCGGGCGGGCACATGCTCTTGGGGGGCGTCGGCCTCGTCGACGTCGTAGGCGTGAGCCCGTGACACGGCGATGACGGGACGATCGTGGGTGGCGCGCAGCATTTGGGCCAGGCCGGCGCAGTGGTGCAGCCAGTACGCGTAGGCCAGGAAGGGGCGGCCGGCCAGCCGCTCGCGGTAGAGGCGGGTGCGGGTGAACAGTTCATGGCGCCACAGCACGTCAACGGCGAAGTGGAGCTCGCGCACCGCAGAGGTGGGGTTGGACTTCCCGGCCGGGCGCTCCACCCGCCCGGGACCGATGAGCAGCCGGCGGGCATAGCGCGCGGCGCGCTGCTTCCACGTCCGACCGTCATCGAGGGGCAGTAGGACGGCGGTCACATTGGCCGGCATGGTGCGGGTCTTCGTGGCCCCCACCCCCAGCCGCATAGGCACCACCCACACGGACTCAAAGCGTTGGGCGAGATAGTCGATCTCCTGCTCGAAGAACTCCTCACCGGTCTCAAAGGGGTAATAGTCGGTGAAGACCACCAGGGGCACCTGGGACACCTGCACTCACCTCACTGCTCACACGGCGCCTCGCGCCTGGCCGTCACCGTCATTGTCACACGCCGTCACCGGCTTGGGCGCCGGAGCGCGCACCGTCGCCAGTCGGATCGCCGGTCAGATCAGCGCCCCCAGTGCCCGTGCGGTCGCCGCGGTCGAAACTGCGGGCCGCGGCCAGCGCCATGACCACCATGCCCGCCAGCAGGGCCGCCATGAGCCACCCCAAGACAATGATTGAGGTCATGAGCTCCAGGGGGCTGAGCCACATCCAGGTCAGGGGTGCCGCGCAGTAGACCACCGCAAAACCCAACAGTTGGCTCTGCTTCTCAGTGACTACGAAAATATTGGATACCGGGGAGGTGAGCACGTTCATGAACAGCCATGGCGTCAGTGCCCGGGCGTAGTAGCCGGCGTCGTGCCAGGTAGAGCCGAAAACCAGGGGGAAGAGCCAGGGCGCCAGAATGTACAGCAGCGTAAAAGGCCCCAGGGCCGCCAGGAAGGCGCGCATCAGGACGGTGCGCACCAGTGGCGTCATGGCGCCGGGCTCAATATCGGAGAGTTTCTTGAGGAAGACCTGGGCTATTGAACCGGCAATGAGCCCCACCGGAACCTGCATAATGGCCCAAGCCAGCTGGAACTGCCCCAGGGCCGCCACTGAGGCCGCCCCAATGAGCAGGTTAAGGCCGTTGTTGCGCAGCGAGTCGACAATGGCGTTGGGGCCGTTGAGCAGTGGCATTCTGCGGTAGCGGTAGGCCATGGCTCGCAGGCCAGGGGCGCCGTCGCCCAAGGGCTGGCGCAGTTCGGGTGTGCGCCGCCACAGCCCGGCCAGGGTGATGAACTGGCCAAGAATAGTGCCAATGACAATGGCCGCCAGGCCCCCGTGCAGCAGCAGGCCCATGCCCAGCTGGCAGCCCGCAGTCGCAGTGGACTGCAGCACCCGGTTCTTGGCAATGGCGCCGAAGCGCCCTTGACGAGTGAGCCAGTACTGCAGGTTTGCGATCTGGGCGACCAGGAAGACGGTCAGGCCGGAAACCATGAGCCACCAGGTCAGGGCCTCCGAGTGGTGGTAGTGGTCGTGCAGTAGTTGAGCCCCCACCACGCACACCAAGGAGGTCAGCAGGGAGGAGGCGATAATGCAGCGTGAGGCCAGCCGCAACAGGACGCGGGCGGCCAGGTCGCTCTTGGGCAGCATAATGGCCAGGTCGAAGCGCATGGCCGCGAAAGTGATAACAAAACCGGTGATAGAGCCGTAGACGCCGAATAGGCCCTTGTCAACATCGGAGTAGACGCGCGCAATGAAGACCTGGAGCACCAGGGTAATGACCTGGGCGGTCGCCGTGCCGGACACCAGGGTGAGGATGGCGCCGAGCACGGGGCTGCGACGCCCCAGCTCACGCCATGTCTGGGAGATCGAGCGGGCCATGTGCGCCATTGAACCACGCCCGCCCCGAGCGGCCACCACCGCACCGGCGATGGTGGTAGCGATGGCGATGGTGGTGGCGATAATGGACGGGCGCTGCCGTGCGCGGCGCCTCGCCCCGCACACAGTCAGGAGCCCCATGGAGCACTACCGTCTGGAGTTGACCTCCTCCACGTGGACCGGCGACGCCACCGGCCACACCCGCCTGTGGCGCCCCTACCGGGCGACCTGGGACACGGAGCGGGACGCCACCGCCGCCCCGCGGGATCTGAGCGGGGAGTGGACGCGGATCACAACCGACGGCGGCACTGTGCGCCTGACCACCGACCGCCTCCGCTCCCACCACCTGCTCTTCGCCCACGTGGACGGCACCTGGGTGGTCAGTGACGATCCGGTGCGCATGCGGGCCCTGATTCCCTCCTGGCGGCGCGACACCGAGGCCTGCGAGGTCTTCCGGCACACCGGCTTCACCGTGGGCACCCGCACCCTGGTGCGCGGGGTGGGCGCTACTCCGGCGGCCAGCACTGTCGAGCTGCGGCCGGACGGCTCATGGGACCAGGCCCTGTGGCAGGACTACTGTTACACCAGTCCTGAGGTGACCCGGGCCGAGGATTTCTCCGAGCGCTTTTCCCGGGCAATGGACCTGGTGGTGGGGCGCCTACTGGAGCGCGCCGGGGACCGTCAGCTGGTGGTGCCACTGTCGGGCGGATTGGACTCGCGACTGCTGGCGGCGTGGCTGGTGCGCCTGGGCGCACCCAGGGTGGTGACCTTCACCTACGGCAAACCGGGCGGCCGGGAGGGGGTGATCTCCCGCCAAGTCGCCAGGGCGCTGGGGTTGCCGTGGTTCAGTGTCGACCTTGACCCGGCACGGGTGGCGCGGGCCTGGGCCAGTCCCGAGGGGGCGAACTTCCAGGAGCTGACCTGGGGCCTGACCTCGCTGCCCCACGTTCAGGACTGGTACGCCCTGCGCGCCATCCACCGCGACACCCTGGTGGAGCATGACGCAATCTTCATCCCCGGGCACACCATTGTGGGCAACACTCACGACGAGGACGTCCTGGAGCGGGACTCGGCCCCCACCCGTGAAGAAGTCCTCACCCTCATTGCCCGGCATCACGCCTCCCTTCAGGGCCGGCCGGGGTCCTTCCGCAACCTTCCACTGCTGCGCCAAGAAGTGGTGCGCGCCGGCCGGGAGTGCTCCTGGCCGGGGCCGCGCGCCGCCCAGGAACTCATTGAGTGGTTCAACCTGCGCGAGCGCCAGGCCAAGTACATTAACAACTCGATGAAGGGCTACGAGGCCTTTGACTATGGCTGGGCCCTGCCCATGCTCGACAATGAGATATGGGCCTGCTGGCTCTCAGGATCCCAGGAGTTGACCAGCACTCGGCAGTGGTACGCGGACTTCACCGCACAGGCCTTCGACTCAGTCGTCGGCACGGCCCCCGCCGGCACAACCCCTGAGCTCTTCACCGCGCCCCGCACCCATCTGCCTCCGACCCCTCGAAGGGCGGCACTGGCGGTGCTGCGCGCCACCGGCGGGGACCGGCTGTTGTCCCGCTACCGCTCAGTGCGCACCATGCTGAACCACCCCATGGCCTTCGAGGCCTTCGCGGTAGGCCTCCCGCGATCCACGCAGGCGCTGCGCATGGCCGCGGGGGCCACGAGCCTGGGCCTGTGGGCGGACCTATTCCTGGCCAACGCCTGGGGTGCGGACCTGGTTCCCCCGGACTGAGCGCCTCCCCGCTGGGGGCGTGCTCGGCGGGCACAGCCCTGTCAATGCAGTCCCGTCAATACAGCTCCGTCGAATACGGGGCCCGCCGGATGCGCCCCACCGGGCGTGGCCTTGTCAGATGCGGGATCCGCCACCCCCTGCCCGGAGCAGCCCCGCCCGGAGGCGGCCCGGTCTGGGATCCCCGGTCTGGGATGCGCAACTCGCCCGGCCGCCATGCTGGTGCACCGGAAGGGCCCCCGAGCGCCGGGCGGCCCGGGCTTGGCCGCGAGCCCGGGCTTGGCCGCGAGCCCGGGCTTGGCCGCGATGCGGGTCTACTGACTTAATGCGGGCCCCCGAATACCGGGCGGCTCAGCAGGCGGTCGACGGCTGCGGCGGGCGAATGGTGCTCGGCCACCCACTGGCGGCCCCCATTGACGCGCTCGCCGTTGAGCACCTGCCCCACCGCCTCGACAATCGCGTCCACGGCCTCGGCGGGTGCCACTGGCCCGGCGAGCACGGGGACGTCACGGGTGGTGGGGTGGGCGCCGTCGTACCACTGAGGGTTGAGGGCCATAATGAGGCTCACGCCGCTGCCGATCGCCTCCAGTTCAGAGACCCCCATGCAGCCCGTCATCTGTCCGATGGCCGCTGTGCCTGAGGCAATCCACCGCACGTAGGCGCCATGGCCCATTTTGGGCAGTAGCTTGACCCCGTGCGCGGCCGCCTGCCCGGCGTCCTGCCCCCAGTCCAGCCCCTCCAGGAGGAGTGACCCGCCGTAGGCGCTTCGCAGGGCCGCCAGCACGGCGATCTGCATGGCGCCGCCCTTGGAGGCGTCCCAGCGCGAGGGGAAGAGGAAGCGCGCTGGGCCGTCGGCGGCTACCGCCTGTGGGATTTCGGTGGTGTCCACAATGACGGGCTGGAGGGTTGCCTCCTGGCGCAGTCCCGCCACATGCTCGGCCAGGTCGGGGGTGGTGTAGTAGACGTCGCACGCCTCAAGAACGGCGCGCCGAACCAGCGGGGCGTAGCGCTCCTCGTACTGGCGCCGGCGTATGTCACTGCCGTGAAGGTGGAGCACATAGGGGCGGCGCAGCCACCGGGTGTGGGCGGTGACGGTTGCGCCGTGCACGTCAAGCAGGTCGGTGCCCAGGGCGCGTCGAGCCAGTCCTGTTTCCCAGGCGGCGCCCCGCAGCGCCCGGCGCAGTGCCCGGGTGCGCGCCGACCAGCGGGGATCGGTGCGCGCCGTGTCGTACAGGCTCCAGTCCAGGCCCCGCGACCGGGCCTGGCGCACCAGGGCGCTGCCAATGCGGGCTATGTTGTTGACGTGGAGGACCTTCACCACGGGCCCCCTCAGGTGTGGCGCCCCAGGACCAGGTTGGCCCCGCGCTGCGCGGTGGCCGCCGCGGAGTGGTGCTCCTGGACCCAGACCCTCCGGTGCCCGGCCCGGGCGCGGCGCTCAGCGGGCGGGGCCTCAGCGGCCTCCAGTGCCGCGAGCATGGCTTGGGCGACTCCCTGGGCATCGTAGTCCTGGGCCCAGCCCAGGTTGAAGGCGGGTAAGTCGGTGCGGGCGGGCCCCGGGCCGGCGTAGATCACCGGGGTTCCGCAGGCCAGCGCCGCGAAGATCTTGGTGGGATAGGCGAAGTCATAGCCCAGCCCCGGGCGGATCGACACCAACGAGGCGACGGCCCCGCGCTGCCATGCGGCCGCCTCCTGCGCCGGCACCAGGTCGTGCAGATGTATGCGTGGATCCTCCCCGGCCTGCTCCCCCAGCGCCGCCCAGTCGCTGCCCTGACCGAGGAAGACGAGCTCGGCCTCGGGACGGGTGCGGTGGACCAGTCGAAGTGCCTCAATGAAGATCCCAGCGCCCTGCCACTCCGAGGCGGTGCCGGCGTACAGGAAGTACGGGGCCGCCGGGGCGTCGGGGGCGAGGGCGCCCTGCGGGCTGAAGGTCTGGGTATCAATGCCGTTGACAACAGTGGCCACGTGGCGCGCGCCCAGCTGTGCCGCCCGCTGCGCCACGCCGTCGTTGACCGCCAGAACAACGCGCGCCCCACTCACGGCGAAGCGCTCGACCAGGTTGACAGCGCGCACCACCCACCCGGGTGCGCCCGTGGAGGCGGCGGCGTCGGACCACACGTCCGCGGCGTAGTAGGCGTAGGGCACGCCGCGCAGGGCGGCAACCACGCGCACCACCGCCCCGGTGGTCGGCGGCGGCTCGGCCACGATAATGTCAGGGCGCCTGGCGGCCACCAGCCGTGCGGCCAGGGGGATGTCGAAGCTCATGTACTGGGCGTAGCCGCGGATATACCCGCTGGCGTCGCGCAGTGCCGGCAGGGAGCGCACGCTCACGCCCCGGTCCTGGGGTGGGCGGACTCCCGGCGGCGTGGAGGTGTAAACCGTCACCTCCACGCCCTGGTCGGCCAGTGCTTTGGCGAGGCCGTGCAGGCGCAGCGCCGCGGCTGCGGGCTCAGGGGCGTAGAGGCGGGTGGCCAGAGCCACCCGGCCGCCCGGCCCCCGGGCCGGGCGGCGGGCGGCGGCCACGGCCGCGCCCACTGCCCCGGCCGCCCCCAGCGCCAGGAGCAGCGCGCCCCGGTTCACAGTTCGACCGTGCGGTTCTGGGCCGCCGCCTCCAGGACGGCCTCGACGACGGCCAGGGTGGCCACGCCCTCGGCCATGGTGACGTGCTCGGAGCCGACCCCGAGCACGGCGTCCCGGAACCGCTCCTGCTCCAGGGCCAGGGGCTCGCGCTTCTCAATGGCGTAGCGGATGACGTCGCCCTCTGAGACTCCGCGGAAGTTGGCCACCTGGTCCCAGGTATGCGCCACGGTGCCATTGGCGTGGAAGGTGAGGTCCCCCGTGAGGGTGTCGGCCACGAAAGCGCCCTTCTCCCCGGTGACGATGGTGACGCGCTCCTTGAAGGGGGTCAACCAGTTGACCACGTGGGAGGTAATAATGCCGTTGGCCAGGCGACCGGTGGCCACCACCATGTCCTCATTCTCACGGCCCGAGCGGTGGGCGACCTGGGCGCTGACGGAGATGAAGGGGCTCCCGGCCACCCAGGCGGTGAGGTCGACGTCGTGGGTGGCCAGGTCCTTGACTACTCCGACGTCACTAATGCGGGCGGGGAAGGGGCCCTGGCGGCGGGTGAGGACTTGGTAGACCTCACCGAGCTCACCGCGATCCAACCGCTCGTGCAGGGCGCGCAGGGCGGGGTTGCAGCGCTCGACATAGCCGACAGCGCCCACGACCCCATTGTCGGCGAAAGCCTGGGCGACGCGCCTGCCGGCTTCAATGCTGTGGGCAATGGGCTTCTCGACCATGGTGGGCACGCCCGCGGCGGCCAGGGCCAGGGCCACCTCCTCGTGGTAGGCGGTGGGCACGGCCACCATGGCGGCATCCAGTCCGGCATCAATCAGGGCGTGGACATCGCCGAGGACCGGAAGGGGGCCGGCGACACCGAAGCGGTCGCCGCCCGGGTCGGCCACCGCCACCAGGTCCATGCCCTCGGTGGTGCGAATGACGCGGGCGTGGTGGCGGCCCATGGAGCCCAGGCCTATGAGGCCCACGCGCAGGGGGTTGTTCGCGGTGCCCTTCTGAGTCGGGTTCGCACTCATCTCAGGCACCCGCCTTCGCCACGGCAGTCACGGCCCGGACAATGCGCTCCAGGTCGTCCTGGCTCAGTGAGGGGTGGACCGGCAGGGAGAGGCACTCGCGGGCGGCCCTCTCGGTGCCGGGCAGCTCCAGGTCGGGGGCGTAGGGGGCCAGGGAGTCCAGGCGGTGGTTGGGGATCGGGTAGTACACGCCGGTACCGACCTGCCACTCCTCGCGCAGAGCCTTCTGGGCGGCGTCGCGCTGGGCGCCGGTGGCCCCCTCCAGGCGGATGGTGTACTGGTGGTAGACGTGGGTGTAGCCCGCGGGCACGTGCGGGGTGACCACACCGGCCACACCGGCCAGCCCCTCGTCCAAGACGGCCGCGTTGGCCTGGCGGGTGGCGGTCCAGCCGGCCAACTTGGTCAGTTGGACGCGGCCGACGGCGGCGGCCACGTCGGTCATGCGGTTGTTGAGGCCCACGACCTCGTTGGCGTACTGCCTCTCCATGCCCTGGTTGCGGATGAGTCGGCAGCGGCGGGCAAGATCGGCGTCGCCGGTAGAGATCATGCCCCCCTCCAGACTGGTCATGTTCTTGGTGGGGTAGAAGGAGAAGGATCCCCAGGCTCCGAAGGTTCCCACGGGCTTGGAGTCGATGGCGGCGGCATGCGCCTGCGCGCAGTCCTCGAAGACCTGCAGGCCGTGACGCCGCGCAATGTCCATGATCTCGGGCATGCTTGCGGGCAGGCCATAGAGGTGGACTACCTCAATGGCCACCGTGTTCTCGGTGATGGCGGCCTCCACCGAAGCCGGGTCGAGGGTGAAGGTGACCGGGTCAATGTCGGCGAAGACCGGGGTGGCCCCGGAGATCGCCACGGAGTTACCGGTGGCGGCGAAGGTGAAGGAGGGAACGATGACCTCGGCACCCTGCGGGAGCCGGCACGCCAGGGTCGCCACATGTTGGGCGGAGGTGCCGGAGTTGACGGCGACGCAGTGGGCGCCGGCGACCACCTGGGCGGCGAACTCCTCCTCGAAGGCAGCCACCTGGGGGCCCTGGACCACCATGCCGGAGGCCATGACGGCGTCAACGGCATCACGCTCCTCCTGGCCGATGACTGGCTTGGCGGGGGGGATGAAGGTGCGTTCCATTAGTGGCGAACCTCTCGGATTGTGTTCTCGGACTCTTCGTACAGGGTGCCGGTGACCGGGCAGCGCCAGCGGGCGGGACCGTCGGGGCCGTCACCGGATTCGACCGCCACCAGCGGCTCGCCGGCTCGTCCCACCCAGGCTATGCGCCGGGCGGGAACACCCGCGACCAGGGCGTGGGCGGGGACGTCCTTGGTGACCACGGCCCCGGCCGCCACCGTGGCCCAGGCGCCAATGCGCACCGGGGCCACGCACACCGCGCGCGCCCCGATAGAGGCGCCCTCCTCAATGGTCACACCGACCGGCTCCCAGTCGGAGGCTGATTTCAGCGTGCCATCAGGGTTGACGGCGCGGGGGAAGTGGTCGTTGGTGAGGGTGACCGCCGGACCAATGAAAACGCCGTCGCCCAGGGTCGCCGGCTCATAGACCAGGGCGTAGTTCTGCACCTTGCAGTTGTCGCCCATGCGCACGCCCTCGCCTATGTAGGCGCCCCGCCCAATGACGCAGTTGCGGCCGACAACGGCGTCCTCGCGCACCTGTGCCAGGTGCCAGACGCTGGTCCCCTCTCCAATGACGGCCCCGGGCGAGACATCTGCGGACTCAACAATGCGGGTGGCCACGGCGGCTCCTGTGGTTGGTCGACCTGTATACCGCCACAACTGTGAGGCCAATGGTCAGGCCAGCGGCTCCACCATCCTACCCAACCGTCGTCCCGGGTCACCGGCGGCCACCGCCACGTGCAAGAATGCAGCGATGGCAACACAGAGCAGCCCCAGCCCCGCGGCCGCACTCCCCGAGGACCCCCGCCCCGGCCCGGTCACGGACGCCTGGCTCGTTGTCCCCCTGTACAACGAGGCCCAGGTGGTGCACGAGGTCATTGCCGAGGCGCGCCACATCTTCCCCCACATTGTGGTGGTTGACGATGGTTCCCGAGATGGTTCGGCGCGCCAGGCGGAGGCCGCGGGCGCCATTGTGGTGCGCCACCCCATTAACCTGGGGCAGGGGGCGGCCCTGCAGACCGGCTTCACCTATGTGTTGGAGCGCACCGACGCCCAGTACGTGGTGACCTTCGACGCCGACGGGCAGCATTCGGCCGCGGACGCGGCGGCCATGGTCGCCCGGGCCCGCGCTGAGGGTCTGGCCATCGTCCTGGGATCCCGCTTCCTGAAGGGACCCTCCCCCGTGGGTTGGCTCAAGCGCCTTATTCTGCGCACCGCCGCCTGGGTGAGTTCACGGACCTCGGGCATGCGCCTGTCCGACGCCCACAATGGGCTGCGGGTGCTGCGGCGCGACGCCGTCGAGCGCCTGGACCTGCGGCAGAACCGGATGGCGCACGCCAGTGAGATCATCCGCCAACTGGGGGCCACTGGCCTGCCCTGGAAGGAGATGCCGGTGACAATCGTTTACACGGACTACTCGCGCGCCAAGGGGCAGTCGCTGTGGAACTCGGTCAATATTCTGGTTGACCTGGTCTTCTCCTGATCCCATGTTGAGGAGTGGCATTGTGAGCTCTCGGATCATTATCCAGATCGTCCTGGTCATTGCCGTGGCGGCAATGGGGTGGATGATGCTGCGCAGCCCCTCCGGGGCCCGCCATCAGGCATCGCGGCGCCTGATCACGCTCGTTTTCGTGGTCTTCGCCGTGGTCGCCATTCTGGTGCCCTCCCTGACCACCCGGCTGGCCCACCTGGTGGGCGTGGGGCGCGGCACCGACCTGCTCCTGTATTCCCTAGTCGTCGCCTTCCTGGCGCAGATCCTCTCCTCCTTCCGGCGCAATGCGGCCATGGAGCGCAAACTCACCCACCTGGCGCGCCGGGTGGCGCTCGACGCAGCGCCGGATCCCTTCAATCCCCTCAATAATCTCAATAATCTCAATAATGAGGGCCGTCATTCAACGCCGGACCAAGCCCACCAGTCCCAGCCGCACTAGCCCGGCGGGGATCAGCGGGCGTCGAGATCAGCGGGCATCGAGGAGAGTCCCCCGCTCCTCCTCGCGACTCGGGCGATAGGCGCTGATCAGCGCCGCGAGGCGCGCACCGCGACCTCCTCGCGCAGCCGCAGCCCGCCGCCAATCACCCAGCGCACCGGCGCCTGCCAGAGGGCGGGGTGGGCGGTATTGATGTAGCGGCGCGCCGAGGCGTGGTGGGCGCGGATCATCTTCTCGGGGCGGGCCTTCCAACTGGCGCCCTGGTCGTGGACGACAACCGCCTGGGGCACCTGGACATTGAGCCAGCCCGCCCGCGCCACCCGCGCCCCCAAGTCCACGTCCTCGAAGAACATGAAGTACTCCTCGTCGAATCCGCCCAGGGTGCGCCAGACCGCGGCCGGCAGGAGGAGGCAGGCCCCGGAGAGCCACCCGACGGCATGGACGCCGTCGGAGTTGGCGCCGTGGTAGGCGGCTGAGAAGGGGTTGGAGGGCCACACCCTGCCCAGGACGGCGTGGCCGGCGCCTTTGAACAGGGACGGCAGTGCACGCCCCGAGGGGTAGACGGTGCCGTCGGGGTTGAGCAGCCGGGGGCCCAGGCAGCCGGCGCGGGGCTCGTCGTAGGCGGCGTCGATTAGAGCGTCGAGGCTGCCCGGCTCCCAGACAATGTCCGGGTTGGCCACCACCACCCAGTCCTCGCTCAAGTCGGCGGCCGCCAGGTTCGCACCGCCCCCGTAGCCGTGGTTGACGCCGTCGCTGACCACGCGCGCACCGTGGGCCTGCGCTGCCGCGTGCACCACGTCATGCTGGGAACCATTGTCCGCAATGACCAGGGTCAGGGGCCTGCTGGTGGCGGCGCGGGTCGAGGCCAAGAAGTGCTCGAGCTCCTCACCCGGGTTGTAGGCGACCGTCACGACGCGGACGCTCTCGCTCCCCCCCTTCCCTGGATCGTCCAGGCTCCTGCAGGTCGTCTCCCGGCGGCTGGGGGCAGAGCTCTCGGTGTTCTCGGTGTTCTCGGTGTTCTCGATCACGGCACTGAGACTAACTGAGGCCAACGGAGCATTCCGGCACTGGAGACCTCAAAAGGCACCGGAGCGAACCTCGGCGCCCCCTGTTGGGCCCGCCGCGCGGCACCCGTGGCAAGTTTCACGGCAGAACCATGTGTGAGTCGGCTCAAACCGTGCGGGCAAACGCCCATACCTTCCCTATGATCGGAAGCGTGTCGACTCATACCAAGCCGCAGGCGCGGCACTCCTCCAAGGACCTTGGGCGCCACCTCGCGCGCAAGATCCTTCTGTGCTGCTTCACCGTGGTGTTCTTCCTCACCTCGGCGGCGGCGCTGGCCTACTACGATCTGCAGTCCCAAGTAAACCGCGTCGACATTGGCGAACTGCTGGGAACCGACCGCCCCACCCGCCCAGACGGGGAGGGCGACTCCTATGAGGGCAGGGCCGTCAATATTCTCATCCTGGGCAGCGACTCCCGTACCGGGGCCAACAACGTTGATGGCTCGGAGGGGACCGAGGATGTCCTGGTCGCTCGCTCGGACACCGCCATGATCATGCATATTTCGGCTGATCGGACGCGCATAGAGGTGGTCTCGATCCCGCGCGACACCATGGTCGATATTCCCTCCTGCAAGACCGCCGCGGGAGAGACCACAGAGGAATGGGAGGACGCCCAGTTCAACTACGCGTTCCAGACCGGCGCCGGTGAAGGTGACAACAAGGAAGCAGTCGCCGCCGGCGCCGCGTGCACTATCAGGACCGTTGAGAAGATGACCGGGATCTTCATTGACGAGTTCATGGTGGTCGACTTCAACGGCCTGTCCACCATGATCGATTCCCTGGGCGGTGTCAACGTTTATGTCGATGAGGACATTGACGACGCCGACTACACCGGCCTGGTTCTGCCGGCGGGATGCCACCACATGGATGGGACTATGGCGCTCCAGTACGCCCGAGTGCGCCACGGCGTGGGAGACGGCTCCGACCTGTCCCGCATCTCCCGCCAGCAGAATCTCATGAGCGCCATGATGCGCACCGCCAAGCAGAAGAATCTGTTGACCGACGCCGACGAGTTGTACTCCTTCGCCCGTGATGCACTGGGGTCGTTGACGACCTCGGAGAAAATCGGTGAGCTAACCACGCTCGCAGGCCTGGCCCAGTCCATTCAGGCCATTGGCATGGACAAAATCACCTTCGTCACCATGCCCTACACCCCCTCCGACTGGGACCCGAACCGTGTTGTCCCCAGTCCTGAGGCCGACGCGGTCTGGGACGCTCTCATCCATGACAAGCCGGTGCCCGAAGAGTCGGTCTCAACCACCGCCGATGGGCCCGTTCCCGGCGCCTCCGCAGAATCGACAACCTCTGAGGCCGAGTCCACCGATGACACGCAGACCGACGACCCCGATGGCTCCAGCAGTCAGACCCAACCGCCTTCGGGTACTGCTACCGCCACGGATGACCCTGCGGCCCAGTGCCGCTGACCGAGGAGAGCGCCTATGACTCCTTCTGCGGGCTCAGACGGATCCCTCCCGCCCTCCTACGCCGCCAACTCAGGCAGCCCGTCGCGGCGCCGTCGGCGCACTGAGGACTCCGACGGCGCCTGGCCCGCGGCCGTCCCCCCGCCGGGACGCGACGACGGCGCACAGCCCTTGCCGCCATCACACCCGGTGGCCCACTCCCCGGCGCCGGCCCCAGGCGGTGGGGCAAGCCGGCGCCGTTCCCCCGCACCCGGCTCACGCACTCCCGGTGACCGGGCCCGCCGCGGCGCCGGGGGCCCGGCTCGCCCGGCTCATGGTGCCAGCCGGGCCCGGGAGGGCTCCTCCGCAGTCCCGCTCGGCCAGGACCCCGCCCCCGAGCCGGCGGAGCGCACCCAGGTCATGCCGGTGGGGGCCGTGCGCCCCCACCAGGCGGCGGAGCACCCCCCACCCGGAGCCACGTACGGGTCGCCGGCCCCCGAGACCGCCCCGCCCCCCGTGCGCCCGGGGGAGGCCGGGCCCGAGGTCCGGCCGGCGCGCCCTGGGCGCCGCCGTCGACGTTTTCGCCCACTCAGGTGGGTGGCGATCGTCCTGGTACTCCTCATCGCCCTTATCGCCGGGCGCGTGGCCTGGCTCGTCCACGACGTCAATTCCAAACTGCAGCGAGTGGATGCGCTCTCGGGCGCGGCGGACACGCCCGGGCAGACCTGGCTCATTGTCGGCTCTGACGCCCGGGGGGATGGCGGTGTTGCTGATGACGGCACCGAGGGGGCCCGCGCGGACTCGATCATGCTGCTGCACCGGGCCGAGAACGGCCAGGCATCACTGACCTCCCTGCCACGGGACACCTACGTGGAGATCCCCGGCTATGGGGGTGACAAGATCAATTCCGCCTACTCCTACGAGGGCCCAGCGCTGCTGGTGCAAACGGTCGAGTCCCTGACCGGCCTGACCGTGGACCACTATGTTGAGGTGGGCATGGGCGGAGTCTCGCAGATGGTTGATGCCGTTGACGGCGTTAACGTCTGCCTGGACTACGACGTCGATGACGCCGACTCCGGGCTGCAGTGGGACACGTCGGAAGGCACCTGCCAGGACGTCGATGGGCAAAGGGCCCTGGCCTACTCCCGTATGCGCAAGTCCGACCCCACCGGCGACATTGGCCGCGGCCTGCGTCAGCGGGCCGTCATTAACGCGGTCGTGGACAAGGCGGCCTCATGGCAAACGGTGGTGAACTTCCCCCGGCAGGACGCCCTCGTCGACGCAGGCACCCAGGCGTTCACAGTGGACCGGGACACGAACTCCGTTGACCTGGCGCAGATGGTGCTCGCTTTCCGCGCCGCCTCGAGCAGCGGCCTGACCGGGGCCCCTCCAATTGAATCCCTGGACTATGAGCCCGGATGGGTTGGTTCGGCGGTGCTCCTGCAGGACACGACAGCGCCCTCGTTCTTCGCGGCCTTGCGCGACGGCGAGTTGACCGTCAACGACTTCAACCAGGGTCCCTGAGAAGGCCTTGATCCTCTCAGCCCTGGTCGTGGGCTCCTAGTCGTGGGTCCTGGCCCGGCGCGGGCCAGGACCCACGGCGTCTCTTAGGCGAAGTGGGGCCGGTTGGGGTCGGCCTGCCAGGAGGTGAAGGAGGAGGAGACAATGTCGTCCAGGTCGTGCTCGGCCTTCCAGCCCAGGACCTGGCCAATGCGGGTGGCGTCGCCAATGAGCTGGGGCGGGTCCCCGGCGCGGCGGGGCAACTCCTCGGGCTCGACCGCCAGGCCAGTGGCCGCGATCACCTTGGAGACGACCTCGCGCACTGAGGCTCCCCGACCAGTGCCCACATTGAAGATGTGCTCGGTCATCTCCCGACCGCCCGATAGGTAGTCCAGGGCGGCAATGTGCGCCACCGCCAAGTCGCGCACATGGATGTAGTCCCGGATGCAGGTACCGTCGGGGGTGGGGTAATCGGTGCCGAAGATCTTGGGGGTGTCCCCTGCGGCCAGCCGCTGGAGCACCATGGGGATGAGGTTGAGGGTGGCCATGTCCCCCAGATCATCCCAACCGGCGCCGGCGACGTTGAAGTAGCGCAGCCCCGCCCAGCGCAGGCCCCAGGCGCGCTGGCAGTCGGCCATCATCCACTCACCAATGAGCTTGGTCTCCCCGTAGGGGTTAATGGGGTGGCAGTCAATGTCCTCCTGGACGATCTCAACCGGCGGCATGCCGTAGACGGCCGCTGAGGAGGAGAAGATCATCTGATCAACACTGGCGGCCTCCATGGCCATGAGCATGTTGGCCAATCCACCCACGTTCTGCTGGTAGTACCACGATGGGCGCTCTACCGACTCGCCAACCTGCTTGCGGGCGGCGAAGTGGATGACGGCGGTGACATTGTGCGACTTCATGAGGTCGGTCAGCGCCTCGGTGGCCTGTCCGGAGGCGACGTCGAGTTGGACGAGCTCGGCGCCCGTCACCCGGCTGGGGGAGCCGTAGGAGAGATCATCAACGACAACGACCTTCTCCCCGCGCCCGAGGAGGAGTCGGACCACATGGGCGCCAATGTAGCCGGCGCCTCCGGCGACAAGAATACTCATACTGCCATAGTACTCGGCCCCGGGGCCCATGCCGGGGGTCTGGCGCTACACCTTGCAGCGCCCACCATTCGCCCACCATTCAAGGGCGCAAGCCCCCGGACCCTCTCATTCCCGGTCACTTCTGGGCGGTGGCGCGCCTCTGGCGCAGCGCAACCCCCTTGTCGTGGGCCACCCGGGCCAGATCGGCCTGGAAGTCCCGCATGGCCTGGCGCAGACGGGCCGCCTCAGCCCCCTCACCGGCCCCCAGGATTCGGGCGGCCAGCAGCCCGGCGTTGCGGGCCCCGCCAATGGAGACGGTGGCCACCGGCACGCCCGCGGGCATCTGCACAATGGAGAGCAGGGAGTCCATGCCGTCCAGGTATTTCAGGGGCACTGGCACGCCGATCACCGGCAACTCGGTGACCGCCGCCAGCATGCCGGGCAAGTGGGCGGCACCCCCGGCCCCGGCAATAATGACGCGCAGGCCCCGCCCGGCAGCGCGCTGCCCGTAGTCGATCATTTCCGCGGGCATGCGGTGCGCGGAGACGACGTCGGCTTCATAAACCACACCGAGCTCATCGAGGACGTCAGCGGCGGCGCTCATGGTGGGCCAGTCGGAGTCTGAGCCCATGACAATGCCGACGACGGGTTGAGGGATGGGGCCCATGAGGGTGTTCCTTTCTCGGGTTTCGGCTCGTTGAGTGTTCGGGGTGCTCGGCGTCAGTGCGGATCCGGTGCAGGGGCGGAGGCGTCTCCGCGCAGAATGGCGACGACGGCGCGGGCGCGCTGGAGCGCCTCCTGAAGGTCCTGGCCGGGGCCGGCAGTCATATTCACGTGGCCGAGCTTGCGCCCGGGTCGGTGGCTCTTGCCGTAGAGATGGATGCGGGCGCCCGGCTCCAGGGCCATGGCCCGTCTCAGGGCGTCGGGACCGGGTTGATGGGCCCCGCCGATCAGGTTGACCATGACCGTGGCCGGGGCGGTGGGCTCCGTCGACCCCAGGGGCAGGTCCAGGACCGCGCGCACGTGCTGGGCGAACTGGCTGGTCACGCAGCCGTCCTGGGTCCAGTGCCCGGAGTTGTGGGGGCGCATGGCCAATTCGTTGACGAACAGCCTGGCGGGTTCACCGGGATGCTCCACGGCGAATAGTTCGACGGCGAGCACGCCGGTGACCCCGAAGCGATCGGCCACGGTCCGACCAATGCGCTGGGCCCGGGCTGAGGCCTCAGCGCTCAAGTGGGGGGCGGGAGCGAGCACCTCGGCGCACATGCCACCGGACTGCACCGTCTGAGTGACGGGCCACGCCGCCACCTGACCCGAGGGGGTGCGGGCCAGGAGTACGGACAGTTCGCGGGTGAAGGCGACGGCCTGCTCAAGGAGCAGGCTGGTGACGGCGCCACCCCCGAGGGAGCCACCCCCTCCGGCCCGCGGGACCGTATCCGCTTGGTCCACTTGAGCGCCCGCCGCACCCATCGAGGCGGTGCCGGCTGCCGCAATCCACTGGGCGGCCTCGCCGTCGACCAGCTCCTCGGCGCCGTGCACCAGGAGCACGCCGTGACCGTCGTAGCCGCCGCGCGGGGTCTTGAGCACCACCGGCCAGGAGTACTTGCCGGCGAAGTCCCGCACTTGCCGGCGCATCTGCTCGACGCTGCCGCTGACCTCCATCCAGGCGGGCTGCGGGAGGGAGGCCCTGTCCAGGGCCCGGCGCATGGCGAGCTTGTCCCGGGCCAGGAGCAGGGCCTCCGGCGGGGGCTGGACGCTAACCCCCTCGGCCCGGAGGCGGGCCAGGAGCGAGGAGTCCTGGTGCTCGTGTTCGAAGGTGAGGACACTGGCGGGCTCTGTCGCCTGGAGTCGGGGGGCCGCAGCCGCACCCTCACGGCCATCGCACCCCTGAACGAGCCGACGAACAGCGGCCTCGTCGTCGGCGCGGCCCACCGGGGCGTCGACCGTGACTTGTGCCGCAGATCCGTCGGCGGCCTCAACCAGGGTCCGCAGGCGGATCCCCAGCGCACTGGCCTCCTCCTGCATCATGCGGGCCAACTGGCCGCCCCCAATGACGGCGACAATCGATGCGCTCACCACCCCAGGCTACCGGCCTCGTAGGCTAGGCGTCGTGTCTGAAGCCCCGGTACCTCCCCCTGCTCCGTCGCCGGCCCTTTCTCCACCCGCCCCGGAGTCGGGGGGTGCCGCCATCCAGTCCCCCAATAGCGCCCCAGAATCGGCGCAACCTGCGGGACTCGTGAGGGCGGGGGCCGCGTCCGCGGCCCGTCGTCTCCCCCGTGCAGTGCTCATCCTGGCGGTGTGGGGCGCGTGCACTGCGGTGAGTTTCGCGATCCTGCGGTTGGGGGCGCAGGACACCCCCGCCAATGTTTGGGCGCCGGCGGCACCGTCGTGGAGCGAGCACCTGAGCTTCTGGGATTCGGGCTGGTATGCGCGGATTCATCGGGAGGGCTACCCCGTGGTACTGCCGGTGGGCCTTAATGGCACGGTGGCACAGAATTCCTGGGCATTCATGCCGCTACTGCCCATGCTCGCCGGCCTGCTGACCTGGACCGGCTGGTCCTTCTACGTCTGTGCCGCACTGGTGGCGATCGCAGCCAGTGCGGGGGCGGCACTGGCCATGGACCGGTGGCTGTCCCCCCGCGTGGGGCCCACGGCCTCGGCCTGGGCGGTGGCCCTGGTGTGGTCCTCGCCGTGCGCCGCCATTCTCCAGGTTCCCTACGCCGAGTCCCTGGGGCTGCTCCTCACCGCCCTGGTCCTGTGGCAGGCGGGGCGCCACCGTTTCCTCATGTGCGTGCCGCTGGTGGCGCTGGCGGCCTTCTCCCGCCCCATTGGGGTGCCGCTGGCGGCAGCACTGGGCCTGTGGTGGGCGTGGGAGACCACCTGCGCGCGCGGCGTACTTCCCGAGTCGTGGACCTCCGCCCTGCTGCCCGGCACCCGGCGCCTGACGGCCGCTCAGCGCCTGCACCTCCTGATTCTCACTCTCCTGGCCTGCCTCAGCGCCCTGGCCTGGCCCGCCATTGCCTGGGCGGCCACGGGCAGGGCCGACGCATACACCGCCACCGAGACCTCATGGCGATCCGGTTCCCTGGCGCCCTTCGTGCCCTGGCTCATTCGGGGCCAGTGGTGGGTGGGGGCGCATTTGAGCCTCATCCTGGTGGCCATGGTCCTGGTGCTGACGGCCCTCATGCTCTCCGCCCCGGCCCTGCGCCGCCTGGGGCCGGCACCGTGGTTCTGGTGCCTGGCCTACATCCTGTACTTACTGGCGTTCTTCGACCCGACCAGCTCACTGCTGCGCCTCCTGTTGCCGTTGGCCCCGGCGGCGTGGGCGGCGGCCGACTGCGTGCGCGGCCTGCGGGGCCGCCTGGCGTTGGCGGCCGGCGGGGTCATAGGGCAGTTGTTCTGGGTGAGCTGGGTGTGGGACGCCTCTATAGCCATTAATTGGGTGCCGTGAGGTGCCGTGAGGCCCCAGGCCAATCCCGGCCTGATTCAGGCGGGCGCCGAAGAGACGCCAAAGAGATGGGGCAGCCCTCCCCAAGACATCCCAAGACATTACTGGCGGCGCGCCCGTAGGATCGGGCCCGTGACCCAACCGCACCTTAAGGCCTACCATATGTCCGGACAATCACCTGCGACACTGACGCTCCGCAGGCGCGCAGTGGCATGGGTGCGCGAATTCCTCCAGTTCGGCCTGGTTGGGGCATTGGCCTTCGTGCTGGACTGGGGGCTGTTCAACCTCCTCCAGCACGGCCCTACCGGGATCCTCGCCGGCCACCCGAACACGGCGCAGGCACTGGCGGCGACAACGGCCACCGTCTTCTCCTGGATGGTCAACCGCCGGTGGACGTACCAGGGCCGCACCCAGGACAACACCGCCCGTGAGGGCCTGCTTTTCGCCTCCGCCAATGTGGGGGGCATCGTCATTACCCAGCTCTGCCTGCTGTTCACCCACCACGTTCTGGGGCTGACCAGCGTTCTGGCGGACAATATTGCCGCCTATGTGGTGGGGTTCGGCCTGGCCACCGCCTTCCGCTTCCTCTTCTACCACTACATCGTGTTCACCGGCCGCCCCAAGAAGTCCGCCCCCCGGCCCACCTGAGCGTGCACGTGCCCGATCCCACATGAGTGCTGAGGGCGTACTCATGGCACCGGGGCCGCTGCTGTCCCTACCCTGGCGCGGTGACCGCACTGACTTCGGCCCTCGCCGCATTGCCCGCCCTGACCGCGCCGACATTGGGCCCCGAGTGGCTCGACCCGGTAAATATCATTACCGCCTTTGTTGGGTGGGTCGGCCCCTGGGCAGTGGTCGGCGTCATGTTCGTCATCTTCGCCGAGACCGGCCTGCTCGTGGGATTCTTCCTGCCGGGGGACTCCCTGCTGTTCACCCTGGGCATGTTCGTGGGCACCGGGGTGGTGGGGGTTCCCATCTGGCTGGCGGCGCCCGCCGTATGGCTGGCGGCCATCGCGGGCAACCAGACCGGTTACCTCATTGGCAGCAAGGCGGGCCCCGCGGTCTTCAATAAGCCCGACTCCAGGTTCTTCAAGCAGGAGTATGTGGAGCGCACCAGCGCATTCTTCGCGAAGCACGGCGGCAAGGCCGTAACTCTGGCCCAATTCGTGCCGATTGTGCGCACTTTCACCCCGGTGATGGCGGGCGTGGGCAAGATGCACTACCGCCACTTCTTCGGGTTCAACCTGCTGGGCGCGACTCTGTGGGCCTTCGGTATTACCTGGCTGGGCTGGTTCCTGGGGTCGATCACCTGGATCCAGGAGAACATTGACTTCATGATCCTGGCGATCGTCTTCGTCTCCATCACCCCCATGATCATTCACGCCGTCCAGGAGCGCCGTTCATCGCGCACAGCCCCCGAGTCCGACTCATCGCGCACAGCCCCTGAGTCCGACCGGGCAGTCCCCGAGTCCAACCGGGCCTGAACGCCAAGCACCACACCCGGGGCCCGCGCCCTCATCGGTCGCGGGCCTCCGCCGTCGCCGGGTCCCCATTCGGGGTTTCGCTCTTTCTCACGCGACTAGCCAGCGGCCTCCCCGGGCTCCTTGAGTCCGGGGGCCGCCTTTTCAGGACCGGTTCAGAACCGGCGTCGTCGACCCACCGTCACCAGGGCGCCCTTGGGCAGGACATTGTCGGGGTCCAGGGACTTGGGCACCGAGTTGAGCAGAATGGAGAAGACCGGGGGGCGGCGCTGGGTGAGCTCAATGCGCCCGCCGTCGGCCTCCACCAGCGCCTTGGCCAAGGCCAGCCCCACTCCGGTTGAGCCGTGCCCCGAAACATGGCGCTCGAAAATATTGGGGGCGATGTCGTCCGCGACGCCGGGGCCCTCGTCGGCGATATCGATGAAGACGCCATGCCCGGCGTTGGCGGTGCGCACGCTCACGGTGGTGTCCCCGGCGCCGTAGCGCAGGGAGTTCTCAATGACGGTGGCCAGTTCCTGGGCCAGGGAGCCGGGGGTGGCCAGGACCGGCCGGTTCACGTCATCACTCAATGTGATAGTGCGCCCGGCGGCGGCGAAGGCCGGCTCCCACTCCTCGCGCTGTTGGGCGAAAACGTCCTCCAGGCGCACCGCCTCGGTCGAGCCCCCACCGGTGCGTCGGGAGACCTTGAGCAGGTCCTCAACCACGCTGGTGAGACGCTCAACCTGCTCAATGCAGGCGCGCGCCTCCTCACGCACCTCCTCCTGGTCGGACAGGAACTCGATCTCCTCCAGGCGCAGGGACAAGCTGGTCAGGGGGGTGCGCAGTTGGTGAGAGGCGTCGGAGGCGAACTGCCGCTCAGCGGCCAGGCGCCCAGCAACCCGTTCGGCACTGCGCACGAGCTCGGCCTGGACCAGGTCGATCTCCTCAATGCCCGAGCTGCGCAGTCGGGGGCGGACCTGCCCACTGCCGAGCTGCTCGGCCTCGGCGGCCAGGTAAATCAGGGGTGCCGAGATCCGGCGGGAAACCTTGGCGGCCACGACGGCACCGGCGATCACCGCTATGCCGGCGAGCCCCACAATAGTGGCCACGACCATTAACACAATCCGTGCATGATCCGCGGTGGAAGCGGAGCGCAGCGACAGGATTACCCACGCGCACCCCAGGGGCAGGCCCAACACCACCACGGACACCAGAACGGCCACCATGGTCATCTGCATAGCCCGGCGGCGCATGGCGACTCCTCCTCTTGTTCACAGTCGGGGACAGTGGTGCCCCGGCTCTCGGAAGCGCGAGGCCGGGGCACCACTCCGCTTCGGGTTGACGGGCCCGTGCGGGGGCTCAGTCGATGACAATCCGGTAACCGTCGCCCTGGGCGACCAGAAGTGCGGGGGCGTCGACGTCGTCACCCAGCTTGCGGCGCAGCCAGGTGACGTGCATCTCCAGGGTCTGCACGGTACCGGTGGGATCCTCACCCCAGACCTCTTTGAGAACGTCGTCGGTGGCGACGACGCCGCCGCCCCCGCGCACAAGAACCCTCAGGAGCTCGAACTCGCGGACGGTGAGCTGGAGTTCGCGGGAGCCGACGAAGGCGCGGTGCTCGGCCACATCGACGCGAATATCCCCCACGCTGAGCTCGTCCTCGGCGGCCTCCCCGGAGGCGCGGCGCACCTGGGCGCGCACCCGGGCCAAGAGCTCGGCCAGGCGGAAGGGCTTGGTGACGTAGTCGTCCGCGCCGGCGTCCAGGCCGACAACCAGATCGGTCTCCTCACTGCGCGCGGTGAGCATGAGGATTGGGGTAGTCAGACCCTGGGCGCGCACCTGGCGGGAGACGTCCAAACCGTCCATGTCGGGCAGCCCGAGGTCCAGGACAATAATGTCCGCCTCAGACACCTCCTCCAAGGCTCCTTTGCCAGTGCCGTGGGCGCGCACCTCGTAGCCCTCGCGGCCGAAGGCGCGAGCGAGCGGCTCGGAGATAGCCGGGTCATCTTCAACGAGAAGCACAGTGGTCACACTGGTGATGGTATGCGACGAGATCGCCCGCCGCCATCCTCCTCGAGCCTGAAACCGGTGCAATGCCGGCCGGGCGCTACCCCAATGCCGCCGACCTCACGGATCATGCCCTTTCCAGGGACCACGGCGTAATGGACCCCAGCCCCTTGGCGACCACCTCGTGGCACCGGCGCACCCGGTACAGGGAGGAGGCGGGGGTGTCCTGCAGGGCCCGGGCGGTGGGCTCGTCCATGCGAATACCTCCCGGTTCGGCAGTGTCAACCAGCCTGGAGGCGAGGTTGACGGTGGGGCCGAAGACGTCCCCGGAGCGGGAGACCACGCGCCCCTCGACAAGACTGGCACGCACTCGCATGGTCTCCGGCCCCGACTGGAGTTCAGCGACCAGGGCGGTCACGACATCGGCGGCAATGGTCAGGTCATCGGAGATGTACATGACGGCGTCACCAATGGTCTTGACCACGCGGGCGCCCCGGGAGGTCACCACGTCGCGGGCCTTGGACTCGAAATCCTCCAGCATGGTGGATAGCTCACGGCGCCCCATGGTCTGGGCGCGCTGGGTGAAGGAGACAATGTCAACGAAGCCCAGGGAGCGGGTCAGCGGATACATGTCGGGCCCGGCCTCCTCCCGGCCGCGCTGCGCCACCTCCCCGTTGGTGCGCCCAATGAGGGAGGCCAGGTGACGGCGCCACACGTAGGTCAGTTGGGCTGACAGTGAGTCGATCATCTCGTCAATGTGGTCCAGGGCCACCAGCCGAGCGGAGGTGTCGTCGAGGTGGAGGCGCTGGGAAATGTCAGCCACGACCGTCTCGAACTGCCACAGCACCAGACGGTCCATGGTGTAGGACTGGGCGCGCAGGAGCTCCATAACGCTGGCGGCGCCCAGGCCGCCGCCAGGAGCGCTGGCGGAGGGCTTCCCGTCGTCGTTCTCGTCAATGAGCTCGGCCACGCCGCGCAGGGCCTGCACGTCGGCGTCAGTGAAGCGCACCAAGTCGACGGAGACGTCAGCAAAGCCCATGGCCCGCCAGAAGCGGCACGCCAGTTCCAGGCTGGTACCGGCGCGCTCAGCGACCTGCCGCAGCGCAAGCTCAGGATCGCCGCCCAGAAGCAGCCGCTCGTGCCCGGTGACGGTGGCCCAGTCATCCGGCTCGGGCAGGGCGGTGCCATCGGGGGCTACGGCAGTCGTGTACTTCTTCTTCGCTTCCTCCAGGGGTATCTGTACGTCACTCACCGCGACAGAGTAGCGCACGTCACAGCCAAACGCTTACTGGGGCGCCCGGTGGCGGAAAACCTACCCATAACGCCCGGTCGCCGGCTTCTCAGGGCAGTGCGCGCAGCAGGCTCACCTCACCGGCGCTCACCGTGGTGAGGGGCCTCCCGCCGTCAGCGCTCAGCACCAGCCCGGGACGCAGGTCCACGGCCAAACCGGTGCACTCCCCGGCCGGCGTAGTAACACTGACCTGCTGACCCAGGGTGGTGCAGGCCTCTCGCAGCCGCCGCCCTAGAGCACCGGCCCCGGCGTCCGGGTCGCCCTGCGCGCTCTCCCACTGCCCCACGACGGCGGCGAGGGCGTCGGCCAGGACACTGAGCACCTCGCCCGACGCGGCCTCGACACCCAGGGAGGCCAGTGAGGCGGCCCAGGGGACGGGAAGATCCTGGATGGGCTGAGCGATATTGACCCCGACGCCCAGGACGACGACGGGCGCCTCCTCGCGTCGCCGCGGCACCCGTGCAGCCGGCCCCAGGGCGGGGGCGATGAGTTCAGTCAGGATCCCGGCGAGCTTGCGAGTGCGTCCCCAACCGGGGACGTCCGCGGTCTTGGCGGTGGCACCCGCCCCTTCACCGACTGGGAATGAGACCGGAATGGTGACGACATCATTGGGCCACTTGGTGCCCACCTCCCAGTCGGTTCCTCTCAGGAGAGGAGCCAGGGCGTCGCACACTGCCAGCCCCGCCAGCAGCGGCAGCCAGTCCAGGCGGGCGGTGGGGACCAGGGGCCGCAGCACGAAGGAGACGGTCAGCGCGCCTTGGGCGGGAGTGCGCCACACGCGGCCCGCCCGTCCTCTCCCCGCGGTTTGGTGGAGGGCGCGCAGGGCGGACAGGTGGGGCCAGGCGGCGGCGCCGGCGGGATTGAGGGCCCCGGTTGTGTCGGTCAGGGCTCGGCGCAGGTCCTCATTGGTGGAGCCGGTGCGCTCCACGGTGACCAGGCGGCTCAGTGCTGCGGGGGTCTCCTGGGGGCTCATGGGCCGAGCCTAAAGGCGCTGTGGCGGAAGTTCGGGGATTGACTCCGGATTCGAACCGGCCCCGGGCCCCAATGGCCCGGGCCGGCGCCCACCTGCGCCGTGCTCCGGAGGCGCAGCAAGCCCGAGCCCCCAAGGGCGCGGGCTGCGGCGGACCGGGCCCGGGCCGCACCCCCGCCACGGCCCGGACCTCAAGGGCCCGGGCCGACGGCGCGGATCAGTCACCGCGGGCCGACGGTGCGGGCCGGTTAAAGTGGAGGGGTGATCTGCCTGGCCTCGAAGTCTCCCGGCCGCCTGTCCACCTTGCGCGCCGCAGGCGTTGACCCTCTGGTCCGGGTTTCGACCGTGGATGAGGCGGTCGTCCTGACCGCCCTGGCGTCGAGCCGGGCCCAGGAGGGCCGCCCCGCCCCGGGGCCGGCGGAGCAGGTCCAGGAGTTGGCCCTGGCCAAGGCGGGCGAGGTGGCGGCCCGCACTCTGCCGACAGAGGCCGAGGTGGTGGTGGGCTGCGATTCCATGCTGGAGATCGACGGCCGGGCGGTGGGCAAGCCCCGCACCCCTGAGCGGGCCCGCGAATGCTGGCTGGCAATGCGCGGGCGCAGCGGGGTTCTGCACTCCGGTCACGCCCTGGTGCGCACCGAAGACGGGGAGCGGGCCCTGGGGGTGTCCTCGACCGTGGTGCGCTTCGGATGCCCGACGTTGGAGGAGATCGACGCCTACATTGCCACGGGGGAGCCGTTGTGGTGCGCGGGGGCGTTCACCATTGACGGCCTGGGAGGGGCGTTCATTGAGGGCGTTGATGGGGACCCGCATGGGGTTGTGGGCCTGTCCCTGCCGCTGCTGCGCAGATTACTGGCCGGGCTCGGGGTGCGTTGGACGGCCCTGTGGGCACGGGACTGACCCGGCGGGCCGGGTGGCGCGCAGGGAGTCTTCTGCGGCCAGGCCGGGCATGAGCCTCAGCCGGCATGAGCCTTGCCCGGGCATGGGCCTCATCGGCGCCGCAGGACGGTTCGCCCCCCGTGCCGCACGTCCCCGCCCACGGTGTCCACGACCATGCTCACCGGGGCGCCCCCTGGCCGCCCCGGTACCGGCAGTGGCGCGGCGAAGCGCATGTCGTAGGCGCCCGTCGGCCCCGGCGGGACGAGCGCCAGGGACAGGGCCGCCAGCATGAGCCCATGGGCGACGACCTCATGGCCGGCGGCCGCCAGCCCGGCCCGCCCGGCGGCGCCCGGCTCCAGGTGGAGGGCATTGTCGTCCCCACTGGCCCGGGCCCACGCCGCCACCTGGGGGCGCCCCAGATGCAGCAGGCGGTCTGAGGATGTCAGTGGGCCTCCGTGCGCCTCACCCGCCCGAGCCCGGGGCCCTGTGGCCGCCGGGGAGCTCAGGGCGCGGGCCAGTTCGTGGGTGACGCTGAGGTTCCCCGTGGCCCGGCGCAGTGTTGTGCGGGCGGTCGTGATCTCCCAGCCGGCGCGTTTCAGCCGTGTGATCCTGACCCCGGGTTGCGCTGTGGCCGACCCGTCTTCACCGGGGGTCACCAGGCAGCGCCGATGGACCAGCCCGTCCCACGGGGTCAGGCCCGGTTCGCCGCGCAGGCGCCCCAGGGCCTCCACGGCGGGGAGGATCGCTGCGGACGCCCGACTGGCCGCCCGGTGCGCCTCCTCCCCCAGCACTGGGGCCAGGAGTGGGGTGAGAGCCCTTGTCAGGGCGGCGGCGTCCACCCCGCCCGACGGGCCCGGGGCGCCCATGAGGGCGCCGGGCCCCCCGTCAGCGCGGCCGGCACTGTCTGCACAGCCAGCACGGCCGGCACTGTCGACCGGGCCGGTCTCGCTGCTCCCGCTGCCGCTGGCACGGCTTTCCCGCCTCCTGGGGCTGGTGTGAATAAGGCCGGCGGGCCCGTCCTCGGGGAGGGAGCCGTGGCCCGGGACGGGGGCGCGGCGAAGCCCCGACGACCACGGGCCGACGGGGCTTGCGTTCATGTCCCGACGCCGTCGGGAGGTCATGGATGTCGCGGGGCTCAGCGGGTCTCGCGGTGCTCGGTGTGCTTGCCGCAGCGGGAGCAGAACTTTGAGATCGCGAGCCGGTCTGGGGTATTGCGGCGGTTCTTCTTGGTGATGTAGTTGCGCTCTTTGCACTCCGAGCATGCCAGAGTGATCTTAGGGCGAACGTCAGCGGACTTGCTGGCCACGTGAGTCTCCTCTGATTGATCCTCGAGCAGGCGGGGTACTTTGCTCGAAATCTTGCGTAGCGGGGGAGGGACTCGAACCCTCGACCTCACGATTATGAGTCGTGCG
>ERZ773099.473-NODE-473-length-34594-cov-2.880744_pt1 | contig 34594 bp, 29 predicted proteins | sample MGYA00511120_ERZ773099 | MGnify/ENA primary metagenome ERZ773099 (study PRJEB29015, sample SAMEA2738012) | human oral metagenome | biome: human oral; feature: human-associated habitat; material: dental | place: China | collected 2104 ... | reverse complement strand
CAACCTCATCAGAGAGTTCAATGTCATGGTCATGGGCATCCGGCCCGCCGGAGAGCGTTCCTTCGCCTTTGTGCCTCCGGCTGCAACCGTTCTGCACAAGGGCGACACTCTGGTGGTGGTGGGCAAGGCCGATTCCATGGGCAACCTCAAGCCCTGACGGGCAAGGCCCACCAGGGCAGGTTTTGCCAGGCGCGGGTGAGGGCTTTTTCCTTTTCCGTCCAGTGCGGCGAGCGGCGGGCCAGTTCGGCCCGGTAGGCCGGAGAGTGGTTCATGTGGAGCAGATGACACAGTTCGTGCAGGCAGAGATGCTCCAGCAGGGGAACAGGCAGAAGCAAGGCCCGCCAGTTGAGATTGATGCGCCCGGAAGGCTGTTGCCGTCCGGACGGCGCGTTTTTCGTGCGCGAGCAACTGCCCCAGCGGCTGCTCTGGTCGCGTATGCCTGTGTGCGTTACGGTCATCCCCTCGCGGGCTGCCAGCCCTTCCAGATAGGGCGGCAGAAGCACGGCAGCCTTGCGGCGGCACCAGATGCGCAGGGCATGGGCGCAAAGAGCCGCATCATCCGGCGCGCCGAAAACGCGCAGCAGGCCCGGTGTTTCCAGCACAAGCAGGCGCTTGCCCTCCACAGCAAGCAGGGTGGCCGCTCTGGCACTGGCCGCCGCATGCCGCGCCGGGAGGGGATCGTTTGCGGATTCCACGCAAAAGGTCTCGCCGGGCAGGGGCAGCACAATCTGCGGCGGCAAGTGGGGCCGGGGCAGGCCACTCCCCCGTTTTTTCCAGACGCGCTCCAGCCAGGGCTGAAAGTGCGGCAAACTCTGCTCCAGAAGGGCGCGGCCCGTGCCCGCCGGAACCGCCAGCGTCAGGATGCCCGCAGCGTCCAGAGAGAGGCGCACCCGCGCGGTGAGCAGTGTGCGGTCAGCCAGCCGAAAATCCGCGGTGGCAGGCAGGGAATCGTCACGGCACCCCAAAAAAGAAAAAATAACCATTGTTGCAGGTTATGCCAAAAGCCCCTGCGGGAAAAGCCCTTTTTGCGTCATATTCCGGCATTTTCTTGACGTTATGGTGGGTTCTCTGTATTTTTAAAAAAATATCTGAAGCGGAGCACGGGTATTCTGTGATGCACCCTGCCCGAGACATCTACCTTTATGTGATGATTTTCTGAAAAACTCGTTTTGAATTGCTTATGGTTGAAGCGCAGATTTCATTGAAAACGTGAAGCCCCCCTGCCCCGCCTGTTTGACTTTTGTCTTGGAAGCGTGCTGAGCCGCATCCGAGAGCAGAGCGTTTTTTGCCTGGCGGTTTTGTGCCAAGGGGATCCGGGTTTTTGGGTATTTTCTTGCGCCGCATCGGGCGCAGACGCATTGGGGGACGGCCGTGACACGACATTGAGCGTTTCAGGGTCGACATAACTGCAAATTTTTCCATGGAGAGTTGAGGTATGAAAAAATATTTTCTCCTGCTGGGCATTGCACTCCTGTTTCCGGGCGCGGCCTGGGCAGCGGGCAGCGACTACCCGCCGCCTCCGGCAGCCGGGCAGCCCGTCAGCGTTGAGGATTCGGTCTATGGTGTGCTGCGCAGCCACCGCGCCCTGCGCGGCATGCAGGAAAACCGTCAGGTTCTTGAGCATGAAGTCCGGCGCGCCCAGGCGGGATTCGGACCGCGCGTTGACGTGACCGCGCGCGCCGGAAGCAGCCTGTTGAGCGATTCCTCCACCCGCAGGCAGAACCTTGACGACCAGATGTACGGAATGGTCGGCCTCAGCGCCCAGCTGGTGCAGCCCATATGGGACGGCTTTGCCACCCGTTCGCGCGTGCGCACGGCAAAATCCACCCTTGAGTCGGTGAAGCACCGCGTGTTCGACACGGCCACATCATTGTCGCTGGACGGCATCATCGCCCATATTGACCTTTTGCGCCGCAGAAACATCTACGCCCTGTCCGAGGACAATGTTTCCCGGCACAGGCAGTTGGTGGGGCAGGCTCAGGAAAGGGCCGATCTGGGGGCCGATACGGCCGCCGACGTAACGCAGGCCCAGTCGCGCCTGCAACGTGCCCTTTCCAGCCGTTCGGAAGCCAAAGCAGCCCTGCTTGTGGCCGAGGAAACCTATTCCCGGCTCACCGGCCTGTCCGCGCTGGGCAAGATGCTGCCCGTGCCCATGCCGCCCGAGATCTATCCCGAGGCGGCCGCGGTTTTTGCCCAGGTGGAAAAGAGCAATCCCAAGCTGGCGGCCTATCTGCAGGACATCCGCGTTGCGCGCGGTGAGCGGGAGCTGGCCGAATCCGCTCTTTACCCCACGCTGAATCTGGAAGCCGGCCCCAACTATACCAACCGCGGTGGAGGCACGGATCGCTGGGTCTACAGCTTTGACGTGATGGGCGTGGTGCGCTGGAATGTCTTCAACAGCGGCGCAGACTTGGCAGAGACCCGCGCGGCCTCCGCGCGCATGCGCCAGGCCCGTCAGGCCATGCACAACCTCGTGGACGACCTCAAGCTGGAAGTGGAAAGCACCTGGACCAATTATCAGGCTGCCAAGGAACAGTACGAGCACTATTCCAAAGCCATCGAATACAACAAATACACCCGCTCCGCCTACATTGAGCAGTTCCAGATCGGCAAGCGCAGCATCCTGGACGTTCTGGATACGGAGAGCGAGTTGTACAACTCCTCCACGCAGGCGGAAACGGCGCGCGGCAATATTCTGGTGGGCGCGTACCGCCTGAGCGCCATCACGGGCACCCTCCTGCCCCAGATGTCCATTGTCCCCAAGCCTCTGGAACAAGCGCCTCCCAAGGATCCGGTGGACCCGCGCGAAGAATTCGCGCCAGGCTGGTTCAATTAGGTTTGGCTGCATATCCCGGACGAACCGGGATATGCAGCCAACTGTTCCGTATCGCCGGAAACCTGCCTGAAGGCGGGTTTCCGACTCTCTTTTTCCGGGTCTTCCGGCCTGACAAGCGGGATATGCAGCCATCATGGACAGTTCCATTGACATCGCCCCCCATGCCGCAACCTCAGGAAAGGACGCGGCGCAAAACGCGCCTCCGGCGACGGCCGGGCAAATATCCGGCAGCGAGGACGCTCCGCAGACCTCTGCGGAACCCGCCGCGGCAGCGCCCCGCGGGGCCACCACCGGCATGGGGCCGTTGCGCCCCTCGGACGTGGACTTCATGCCCGGCATGCTGCGCAGTTTGGCCACTCTGCTGCGCCTGAAGGGAAAGGTCGTCTCTCCGCAGTCGCTGCTGGCCTCCCTGTCGGGCAGCAGGGTCACTCCGCAAGCCTGCCTGCGGGCCGCGCGCAAGGCCGGACTTTCCGGGCGCATTTCCTTCCGCCCTACGCTGGAGGATATTCCCGGTCTTGTGCTGCCCTGCATCCTGCTGTTGAGCCATGACCGCTCCTGCGTGCTTACGGCCCAGGACGGCGAAATGGCTGAGGTGATCTTTCCGGAGACAACGGAAAATACCCAGCTTGTGCCGCTGGAGGCGCTCAGGGACGAATATTCCGGCTATGCCCTGTTCGCTGCCGTGGAGGCCGCGCCCGAAGAGCGCGTCAAACGCCTGTCCATCGCGCGGGGAACCCGCTGGTTCTGGGACGTGCTGCGCTACTATGCCCCCATCTACCGGCATGTGGCGCTGGCCAGCGTGGTCATCAACCTCATTGCGGTGGCAAGTCCCCTCTTTGTCATGAACGTCTATGACCGCGTTGTGCCCAACAACGCCATTGAGACGCTGTGGGTTCTGGCCACGGGCATTCTGATCATCTATCTTTTCAATTTTCTGCTTTCGTCCCTGCGCACCCACTTTGTGGACGTGGCCGGACGCAATGCGGACATTGTCATGTCCAGCGCCCTGATGGAAAAAGTTCTGTCCATGCGCATGGACGCCAAGCCCGAATCCACGGGGGCTCTGGTCAACAATCTGCGCGAGTTCGAGCAACTGCGCGAGTTTTTCAGTTCCTCCAGTCTGCTGGCCTGCATTGACCTGCCGTTTCTGGTGATCTTTCTGTGCCTTCTTGTTTTTATTGGCGGCCCACTGGTTTTTCTGCCCCTCATTGCCATGCCCATTCTCCTGTTCATGGGTCTTCTGCTGCAACAGCGTTCGCGCTCCAGCGCCGAATCCAGCTACAAGCAGAACATGCAAAAGAACGCCCTGCTGGTGGAAATTGTGGCCGGGCTGGAAACCCTCAAATCCTGCATGGCCGAAAGCCGCATGCAGAAACTGTGGGAATCGGTGGTGGGCATTTCGGCCAAAGCCAACAGCGAGGCCCGCAAATACAACAATCTGGCCATCACCCTTTCCACCCTGGTTACCCAGATTGTGACCGTGGCCATGGTCGTGTGGGGAGTCTACCGGATTTCCGACGGGCTGATGACCATGGGCGCACTCATCGGCGCCAACATTCTTGTGGGCCGCATCATGGCTCCGCTGCTGCAACTGGCCTCCCTGCTGACCCGCCTGCAAAATTCGCATGTAGCGCTCAAGGCGCTGGACATGCTCATGACCCTGCCTTCCGAGGATCAGGTGGAAAAGACGTGCATGGACTTCGGCATGCTGCGCCCCTCGTTCAGCATGGAAAACGTGTCCTTTGCCTATCCGCACCATGAGCGTCTGGCGCTGGACCGTGTTTCCCTGCACATTGCGCCGGGAGAGCGCGTGGGCGTCATCGGCCCCATGGGATCGGGCAAAAGCACTCTGGCCAAGCTGCTCATCGGCCTCTACCTGCCGCAGCAGGGCGCTGTAAAATTTGGCGATGTGGATCTGCGCCAGATCCCCAGCACGGACATTCGCGGGCGCGTGGGCGTTCTGCCCCAGGATGTGGTGCTGTTTTACGGCAGCATCCGGGACAATATCGCCCTGGGCGATCCCTCCATCAACGACCACCTGATCCTGCGCGCCGCAGCTCTGGCCGGGGTGAGCGATTTTCTGCGCAACAATCCCGCCGGTTTTGCGTCTCAGGTGGGCGAACAGGGCAAGGCCCTTTCCGGCGGGCAGCGGCAGGCGGTGGCGCTGGCGCGCGCACTGGTGCGCGACCCCGAGGTGCTCATTCTCGACGAACCCACCAGCAATATGGATACGGATTCGGAGCTTCTGCTGCAAAAACGCCTGCAAACGGCCATGGCCGGACGCACGGTGGTGCTGGTGACGCACCGCCTGTCCATGCTGCGCATTGTGGACAGGCTCATTGTCATGGAAAACGGCCAGATCAGGCTGGACGGCCCCCGCGATGCCGTATTGCAGGCCCTGCGCGACCGTTCCCGGCAGACCGTGGCCAAAACCAGGGGAGCCTCCCCGCACGAAGCCGGAGCCGCGGAACGTCCGGCCTAACCCGGCGATTCCGGCCACTGCCCGCGCAAAGAGCCGCCCGTTGCGGCCAAAGACGTTTTCCGTGGAGCACGACATATGCAGTCCAACAGCAACATCCCCCCCGACGCGGAGCGGCAGCCCCAGACCAACGGCTCCCCGACCGCGCGTGAGGACGCGGCCCTCCCACAGCGGGATGTCAGTGCCTTTTTTTCCGGGCAGGATATGGGCCTGCCCTTTGCCACATCTTTTCCCGAAGTGCCGTCGCACGACACTCCCCTGCCCCCCATGCCGGGCAAACTCAATGCCGGCGTCATCCCGGGTTGGAAAGCCGGAGAGAGTGCAGGGCTTCGGGCCGGAGACAGCCTGGGGGCCTTCCCGCTGCCGGGCGATACTTCCCGTGAAGAAAAAGCCGGAGCACAGCAGGAGGCAGGAGGGGCCAGAGGTTTTTTGCGGGCCCTGTTTTACGGCAGTGAGCAGGAGCAGAAGCCGGACAAAAGCCTGCGTGATATATGGAAAGATTTCTGGAATCGCGCCACAGATGCTCCCGGCGAAGGCGGGCAATCGCAACAGTCGCGGCCGGGCCTCTTCACGGCACTGGATGCCCCCCTCAACGGGCTGACTCCCGACGATATCCAGTTTGCCAGCGAGGTGGATGCGGCTCTGGCCAGAAGGCCGCGCTTCGGCGCGCGGGCGCTCTCCATCTGTGTGGCTGTCATGTTCGCCTGCCTGATTCTCTGGGCAGCCTTCGCCCATGTGGACGAAGTCACCCATGCCGAAGGTTCTGTGGTCGGCTCCCAGCGGACGCAGGCCATCCAGAACCTGGAGGGGGGCATTCTGCGCGCGGTTCTGGTGCATGAAGGCCAGACGGTGGAAAAAAATTCCGTTCTCGCCCAACTGGACAACGAAATGGCCGAAAGCTCCTACCGCGATGCCGTCAACAAGGCGCTGGAAAACAGCCTGGCCATTGTACGCCTGGAAGCCGAAATCAGGGGAGTGCGCCCGGCCTTTCCGAAAGACATGGAAGCATGGACGCAGCAGGTCATCGGCCGCACGCTGGAAAGTCACCTTCTGGGCCATGTGCGCCAGATCATCCGTGACCAGGAAAATGCCTGGGACAGCCGCCAGAGGCAGGTCGCTGCGGAAATCGAAATTCTGGAGTCCCAGTATACCCAGCGCATGCACGATGTGGAGGAACAAACCGCCCTCAAGGTGCAACTGGACCGCAGCCTGGCCCTGGCCATCCAGCAGCAGGAAACTGCCCACGCGCTGGTGCAGCGCAACAATTTTTCCAAAATGGAATATCTTGGCCTCCAGCAGCGGGTGGTGGATCTTCAGGGGCAGATCGCCTCTCTGGCCGCGACCATTCCCAGGGCGCAGGCCGCCGCGGAGGAAGCAAAGCAGCGCGTTGCCTCGCGCAATGCCGAATATGAAGCTGCAATCACCGAAGAGATCAACAAGCGGCGGCAGGAACTGAACTCTCTGCGAGAAAGCCTGTCGGCGGGGCGGGATCGCGTCACACGCACGGAACTGCGCGCGCCCGTGCGCGGCACCGTGAGAAAGATCTACCACTGTGGGCGGCGTGGTCAAGCCGGGCGAATCCATCATGGACATTGTTCCCCTTGACGACACGCTGCTGGTGGAAGCCAGGGTCAAGCCCCAGGATGTGGCTTTTCTGCGGCCCGGCCAGGAGGTCATGGTCAAGGTTTCGGCCTATGATTTTTCCATCTATGGCGGCCTGCCCGGCACTCTGGAGTCCATCAGCGCGGACACCATTGAAGACAAGCGGGGCGACCAATACTATCTGGTCAAGGCGCGCACGCAAAAAAACGCCATCATCTACCGCAATCAGACCCTGCCCATCATACCGGGCATGATCGTGACCGCCGATATCCTCATTGGCAAAAAGACCGTTCTGGACTATCTGCTCAAGCCCATCCTCAAGGCGCAGCAGAATGCCCTGCGCGAGCGTTGATCAGGGGAGCACAAGGTTGGAAAAAGACATGGCAGCACACGAATCCCCTTCGCAGGGGGCACACTTTCGCAAGCGCCGGGCAGCCCTGATTCTGTTGGGACTTTTCGCTCTCGCTGCCTGCGTGATCCTGCTGGGGGGCTACTGGTTCCTGCAGGATGCCCGCAAGCGGATACTCCATGACCTGGAGAGAGATATGGGCGTGCAGGCCGGTTCCGAAGTCGCTCTGGTCACGGTCTGGACAGGCTCTCTGCTGGATCAGGTACGCAACTTCGCCGGTCAGGATATGCTGCGTCTTTTTGCGGAGGAAATCACGACTTCCGGCATCCCGGCGGACGCTCTTTTGCGCATGGCCCGTGGCGAAGATACGGAAGCGGCATCCGGCACCCCCAATGAGGTGGCATCACGTGTGTCCGTGATGTCGCGCCAGCTTTCCGCCTTTGCACAAAAAAACGGTCTGCTGGCGGGCAGCCTGGTCACCACGGATTTTCAGGTTTACCTGAGTTCCGAAGACGTACCGCAACTTGGTGAAGAGCAGCGGGTTTTTCTGGCACAGGCCCTGCAATCCGGCGAACCTGTCTTTTTGCCCGTACGGCGCTGGAAGGGCGAACTCGCCATGGAGATGGCCTTTCCGGTTTTTGCTCCTCTGTATGTGGATGCTTCCGGCAAAAAGACGGCCTCCTTTCTTCTTGTCACCTGCAGCATCCAGCAACTGGCCAAGGCCATCACCCGGCATGCCACAGCCGGGAACTTCGGTTCCGCCATTGTACAGCATTTCGGCGACAGGCTGCAGCGCATTGACCCCGAGCATCCCGACGGCGTGGTGGACCAGCCCCAGTGGCGGATGGAGAACGGCAGTATGCCCCTGCGACTGCGCCCTAACACCGCGCTCCAGAACGGGGAGATGCTCTATATTCTGGCCCAGCCCGTGCCCAATCTGCCCTGGTTGGTGGAGCAGGCCACACGCGCCGACTTTGTGGAAGAAAGCTATGCCGGAATACGCACCAATGTGGTTTGGGTCTGCTTTTTGCTCACAGTTCTGGCGGGCCTGCTGCTGACCTTTCTCTGGTGGTGGCTGGTGGGGCGCAACGAAAGGGCCATGACCGCGCAACTGCGGCAGCTCTATCTGGTGGTCAGCCAGCAAAAACAGATCATGGACGGAGTGAACTCTGCCCTTTCTGCGGGTATTGTTCTCAACGATCTGGACGGCGTCATCTGTTACGCCAACCAGAGCTTTGCCCGCATGGCGGGAAAATCCGGGGAGGAACTGCCGGGCCTGCCCCATACGGAACTTGCCCACGATCTGGCCCGCAGCCTGGCGGCGCATACGGTGGAAATCCACAAAACCAGCATGCCCGCAAGCTTTACCGAGCCCTTGCTCGTGGGGGAAGAGACACGCGTCTACCATGTTTCCTGCACGCCTTTCGGCGGAGACGATGGACGTCTGGCGGGCGTTGTTTCCGTTTACAGCGACATGACCGACCAGGCCCGGGCGCAGCAGAAGGCACAAAAAATGGTCAGCCAGACAGTGCGCGCCTTTGTGCGCTCCATAGAAGCCGTGGACGCCTATTTGCAAGGACAGTCGGCCTTCACCGCGCAACTGGCCGTGCGTCTGGCCTCCCGTCTGGGGCGGGACGACGCCGAAACCCTGTCTACCCTGGGCATTGCGGCCAACCTCCTGCACCTCGGCATGGTGCGCCTGCCCAGAGATCTGATCACAAAGTCCGGCGCGCTGACCAGTGAAGAACGCGCCCGGATGCAGCGCCATGTGGAATACGCGCGGGACGTGCTGGAGGACATTGATTTCGGCCTGCCCGTGCTGGAAGCCATTGTCCAGTCCTGCGAGCGGCTGGACGGTTCCGGCTATCCTGCGGGCCTTGCGGGAGACGCCATTTGCCCCAATGCGCGCGTACTGGCCGTGGCCAATACGTTTTGCGCTCTCGTGCGGCCGCGTTCCTACCGTGGGGCGCACAGCGCGGAAGAGGCCCTGCGCATTCTGGAGCAGACGCCGCCCCGGTATGATGCGCATGTGGTCAGCGCCCTGCGGGCCTTGCTGGATACGGAGGAAGGACAGGCCTTTCTCCTTCAGTTGGGCGCACATCGGCCTCAAACCGAAAACCGGGAGTAGCACGCATGCGGATACTGTTTCTGAATTCCGTTTTTCCCGGACGCTTCCGTTCTCTGGCGCAGTTTTTTGGGATGAGCGGCGAGCATACGGTGATTTTTCTGGCCGAAACGGGACAGCGCGAATCCCTGCCGGGCATCCGCAGATTGCGGCTGGCCCCCCCAAGAGAGCACGCAAGCCCGGATCCGGCCGAAGTGGAAATCGTTACGCGGCTGCGGCGTGGGGCGCGGGTGGGCAATGCCCTGCTGGCCCTGCGCAAGGACGGCTTTGTGCCGGATCTGATCTGCGCTCCGGCGGGCATGGGCGGCAGTTTCTACATACGGGACATCTTTCCCGAAGCCTTTTATGTGGCCTGCGGCGACTGGTTTTATGCCCGCGACGAAAGCCATACGTTTTTTACACGGGGCAAACCCCGTCCCCCGGCGGATTTCGCGCTGGGCCGGGTCTGCAATTTGTGGGAATACAACGCGCTGGACGCCTGCGATCTGGCGCTGACTGCGTCTGACTGGCAGCGGGAGCAGTATCCCGAACTCATTGCCCACAGAATGAGCGTGGTGCGCGACGGCATCAATACGCGCTATTTCTTCCCTGATCCCGGAGCGCGCCTGCGGGATGTGGGCGGGCTGCCCACACCGGGCAAAAACGATCCGCCGCGCGAACTGGTCACGTTTTGCGGCCCCCTGCACGATGCCGCACGCGGTTTTGCCTGCTTCAGGCAATGCCTGCCGCACCTGCTGGCCGCGCGGCCGCGCTGCCATGTGGCTGTAGCCTGGCTGGGCAGGGGCAAGGGAGAAGGCGGAGGACGCGAAAGTGGCGGCGTGAAAGATTTTGCCGATCTGGCGCCCGAATTCCGGACGCGGGTGCACATGCAGGGAGCCCTCTCCCTGAACGGATACCGCACCCTGCTGCAGGCATCCACAGCGCACGTCTATCTGGCCGCGCCGCACACGTTTTCCACCGGCCTGCTGGAGGCCATGGCCTGCGGCGGCCTGGTTCTCGGTTCCGACACGCCGCCCGTGCGCGAGGTCATCCGGCACGGCATCAACGGCTTTTTGTGCGACTTCTGGGACAGTCGGCAAATGGCGGACACTCTGGCCGGAATGCTCAATATGGCTCCGCGCCTGGAGCCTGTGCGCCAGGAGGCCCGCCGGAACATGGTGGAACACTACGACATCAAAACGCAGACCAAACGTCTTGCGGATCTGATTTGCGAACGCATGGAAGGGCGAAACGCCGGACACCACGGATAATCTGCCCGCTTGCGACAGCAGTGTTCGCGGCATGCGCACAAAGCTGGCCGCTTGGGGGCTGCGCACAAACGCCACAGGCCAACACCGCACGGTTTTGCCAAAAAAGTGCGGCGTGAGCACACCGCCCACGCCGCCAGACAGCCCGCAACAGCGGGAAAAAATCAGAACTGCACCACAGGTGCCTGCCGCTCTTCCACATTGTCCAGTTCAAAGTATTCCGCCTTGGCGAAGCGGAACATGGAAGCCACCATGTTGGAGGGAAAGAGCTCGATAGCCGTATTCAGATCGCGCACAGTGCCGTTGTAGTAGCGGCGCGCCATCTGGATGGCCTCTTCCAGGCCGCTCAGTTCCGTTTGCAAATGCATGGAATTGGTGTGGGCCTTGAGATCGGGATAATTTTCCATCACGGCAAAGAGCCGCCCAAGAGCCTGGGTGAGCATGCCCTCGGCGCGCCCCGCCTCCGCCGGCCCCGCCCCCACAGACTGCTGGCACATGGAACGGCAGCGGGCCACTTCTTCCAGCAAACCGCGCTCGTGCGTCATGTATCCCTTGACGGTGTTCACAAGGTTGCCCACCAGATCATGCCGACGCTTGAGCTGCACATCAATGCCGCTCCAGCCTTCCTCCTTGAGATTGCGCAGCCGGACAAGGCGGTTGTAGATGCTGATGAACCAGACCAGCGCAAGCACAAGAACAGCGGCAACCACAAGAGCGGGAACAAGCATGGAGACTCTCCTCCTGTTTTGGCGAAAAAAATGTCAGGCCGTCCGCCGGGCAGTCCCGGCGGACGGCCCCCTCACTATGCCGGTTTGTCTTTCTTGAGCCAGGGCATCATGCCGCGCAATTCCTTGCCCACTTTTTCGATGCTGTGTTCGGATTCGTTGCGCCGTGTGGCATGGAACACGGGATACCCGGCCCGCGCTTCAAGAATGAAATTGCGGGCAAAAACGCCGCTCTGGATGTCTTTGAGCACGGCCTTCATTTCTTTTTTGACCGTATCGGTGATCAGCCGGGGGCCGGTCACATAATCGCCATATTCGGCGGTGTTGCTGATGGAATAGCGCATGCGGGAAAGCCCGCCCTCGTACATCAGATCCACAATGAGCTTCATTTCGTGCAGGCACTCGAAGTAGGCCATTTCCGGCTGGTAGCCGGCTTCCACCAGCGTTTCAAAACCAGCCTTGATCAGGGCGGAAACGCCGCCGCAGAGCACGGCCTGCTCGCCAAAAAGGTCGGTTTCGGTTTCTTCGCGGAAGGTGGTTTCAATAACGCCGGAGCGGGTGCCGCCCACGCCCTTGGCATAGGCCAGAGCCAGAGCCAGAGCCTTGCCCGTGGCGTCCTGCTCCACAGCCACCAGGCAGGGCACGCCGCCGCCCTCGGTAAAGGTGCGCCGCACAAGATGGCCCGGCCCCTTGGGCGCTACCAGAAAAACGTCCACATCCCTGGGGGGCCGGATCTGCCCGAAGTGGATATTGAAGCCGTGGGCAAAGAGCAGAGCCTTGCCTCCGGTCAGATGCGGCCGGACTTCGTTTTCGTACACGGCGGCCTGCGCCTCGTCGGGCAGAAGCATCATGACCAGATCGGCCTGGGCTGCGGCCTCTGCCGCGGAAACCGGCGTGAAGCCGTGCTCTTTGGCCAGGTCGTAATTCACGCCGCCGGGGCGCTGCCCCACCACCACCCTGACGCCGGAATCGCGCAGGTTCTGGGCATGCGCGTGGCCCTGGCTGCCGTATCCGATAATGGCCACGGTCTTGTTTTTGAGGCAGGTGATGTCCGCATCCTGATCATAATACACTTTCATCGTCATTTCCCCTGAAATTGCATCTGTCGGTGAACAAAAATCCCTGAGTCCGCAACGGCCTCAGGCCTGATCCGTCTTTTTGGAACGCCGCATGGCCACCGCGCCGGTCCGCGCCAGTTCCCTGATGCCAAAACGCTGCAACAGGCTGATGATGGCTTCCAGTTTGTCGTGGTTGCCCGTGGCTTCAATGATCATTTCATTGTGGCTCACGTCCACCACCTTGCAGCGAAAAATCTCCACTGTCCGCAGAATTTCCCCCCGCACCGGTCCCTCGGCCTGCACCTTGACGAACATCATTTCGCGGGAAACTGCGGGAATATCCTCATAATCCACAACCTTGAGAACAGAAACGATCTTGTGCAACTGCTTGATGATCTGCTCCAGAATCAGGCTGTCCCCCTCGGTTGTGATGGTGATGTGCGAAACGCCCTCCTCGTGGGAAGGGGCCACATTGAGCGAATGGATGTTGAATCCGCGCCCGCTGAACAGGCCCACCACACGGGAAAGCACACCGGGTTCGTTTTCTACCAGCACGGAAAGCGCGTGTTGTTGCATGGCCATCTCCCTTACACCAGCAGCATTTCGTCCAGCGCCGCACCTGCGGGCACGATGGGATAAACGTTTTCCTCGCGCGCCACCTGCACGTCAATGATCGCCGGATTGGGCGAATTGAGGGCTTTTTCCAGCACGGGCAAAAGCTCCTCCGGGGTGGAAATGCGGTAGCCTTCGGCTCCGTAGGCATCGGCCAGCTTCACGAAATCCGGCTGTGCCTCCATATTGGTGAAGCTGTAATTGCCCTCATAGAAAAGCTCCTGCCACTGGCGCACCATGCCGAGATGCCTGTTGTTCAGGATGACCACCTTGATGGGCAGTCTGTTGGCCACCACAGTGCCCAACTCCTGCACGTTCATCTGGAAGGAGCCATCGCCCGCCACAGTGATGACCTTTCTGTCGGGAAAGGCAAACTGCGCTCCCAGCGAAGCCGGAAAACCGAAACCCATGGTTCCCAGGCCGCCGCTGGTCAGCAGCGTGCGCGGCCGGGTGAAGGAGTAGAACTGGGCCACCCACATCTGGTGCTGCCCCACCTCTGTGGCAATGATGGCCTCGCCGCCCGTCAGGGTGTGCAGGGCCTCCACCACTTCCTGCGGCTTGATGCTCCCGTCTTTTTTCTGGTAGTTCAGGGGACGGGCGTTCTTCCAGCCCGCAACGGTCTCCAGCCAGGCCTTGTGCTCGGCCGCCCAGTCCTTGCCTTCCAGCTTGGCTTCCACAATGGCGAGCATGCCTTCCAGAGCCAGGCGGCAGTCGCCCACCACCGGCACGTGCACTTCCACGTTCTTTCTGATGGATGTGGGGTCAATATCAATGTGCACAATGCGCGCTTTGGGCGCAAAGGCCGTCAGCTTGCCCGTGACACGGTCGTCAAAGCGCGCGCCCACGCAGAGCAGCATGTCGGCATTGTTGATGACCATATTGGCGGCATAGGTTCCGTGCATACCCACCATGCCCGTCCACAACGGGTCGGTGGCCGCAAAACCTCCCAACCCCATGAGGGTGCCGGTAACCGGCACATGCACCTTGCGGGCCAGCGCGGTGAGCGCCTCGGCCGCATCGGAAAGAATGACTCCGCCCCCGGCCAGAATCACCGGACGTTCGGCCCTGGCCAGTTCTTCCACAGAGCGCCGCAACTGGTTGAGGTTGGGCTTGTAGGTGGGATTGTAGCTGCGCATGGACACGGCTTCGGGCCACACAAACTCCGCCTTTGCCTGCACAACGTCCTTGGGCAGATCCACCAGCACAGGGCCGGGGCGGCCCGAACGGGCGAGATAAAAGGCCTGCCGGAGCGTCAGGGCCAGTTGCGTCACGTCCTTGACCAGAAAATTGTGCTTGGTACAGGGCCGGGTGATGCCCACGATGTCCACTTCCTGAAAGGCGTCGTTGCCGATCATGCGGGTGGGAACCTGCCCGGTGATGATGACCATGGGGATGGAATCGCAGTGGGCCGTGGCAATGCCCGTGACCGTATTGGTGGCCCCCGGCCCGGATGTGACCAGGCATACGCCGGTCTTGCCGGAAGCGCGGGCATATCCGTCGGCCGCGTGCACGGCCCCCTGCTCATGCCGCACAAGCACATGGCGCAGATCCGGATGGCGCGACAGCTCGTCATAAATGTCGATAACCGCTCCGCCCGGATAGCCGAACAGAACGTCCACGCCTTCTCTCTTCAGGGATTCGAGAAGAATCTGCGCGCCGGTATATTCCATGATGCCGACTCCTTGCCCTGCGGGCTGTCTCAAAAAATCCGCTCCGGCACGCTCCGGAGGGCCACGGCGCTGCCGGGAGCCCGGCAGCGTTTTAAACCGATGCCAAACCCCGCTGTGCGGGGTTTGTACCGTCAGGCCGTGGCCTGTTCGCAGCGTCCGAAAAAAACACTATCGGCGTGCAGCCCCAAACGCTTCCGCGCCGGAGCTGCTGCCGAAAAAAGCTATTTCAGCCGCTCAAGCATGTCGATCAACTGGGTTTTCACTTCCAGCTTCTGTTTTTTCAACTGCTTGAGGGTCTGTTCTTCCATGGGGGTGCGGAAGGGCTTGCCTTCCAGTTTGTCCACCTGTTTGCTGTAGAGGACATGGTCTTCCCAGAGGGATTTGACTTCGGGATTCGAGGCCGCGTGTTTTTCGATCATATCCAGTTCGTGCTGGTCCATGCGAAATCTCCCGTGTTGCAGTGTGTTGAACGGTTGGGCAGCGCAAGGCCCGCGCTCTCTCAGCGGAGCGTGAGCGCGTACTGGGCCAGAGAGGCGACAACAATGCGGTTGAACAACTCAATCCCCAGCAGGACTATCAGCGGAGAAAAATCCATTCCTCCCGAATAGGTGAAGGGAAGCCACTTGCGCACCCGGTAAAAAACAGGTTCGGTAAGTGCGCGCAACGTGCGCACGATGGGGTTGTAAGGATCGGGCCGCACCCAGGTCAGAAGGGCCGCGATGATGACAACCCAGAAATACAGGTTCAAAAGTGATCCGAGCACCAGCGCAACGGCGCTCAGGGTATTGGCAAGAACAATCATGCACCCTCCGGCGGACTGTAGTGCGGCGGCCGCATTTTTTCGGCCACCAGGGTCGGCAGCAATGCGCACAGCAGGCAGGACGGCTGCCCTTGCCTACACGGTTGCGGCCGGAAGAACGTCCGCAATGACCGCACGCAACTGGACAAAATTTTTCACAACAATCTGCCCCGGCAGCGCGCCTGCGTCAAAGGCGGCAAAAACAACGCCCGCGCCCTCGGCGGCAGCCTTGTCGTGCGCGCTGTCACCCACAAAAAGCACTTTTTCCGGGGCGCAGCCCCATACCTCGCAGATATGCCGCGTCCCCTCGGGGGAGGGCTTGGGGGCGGCGGTATCGGCAGCCACCACAGGAGTAAAATAGGAGGGCAGGGAAAAAATGTCCAGAACCGTTTGGATGCCCGCATGCCGCCGGTTGGTGTGCACGGCCATGCGCACGCCGCGCAGGCGCAGATCGTCAACAAAGTCCCGAAAGCCCTCCCGCAGGCGGAGCAGGGGCAGAATATCCCGCCGGTAGTTGACCACATCCCTCGTCACCCGCGCGATTTCCCCGTGCAGGCGGGGAGGCACAATGTGCGCCAGGCATTGATCCGCCGTGGACATGAAGCAGTACCGCTCCTGCTCCGGCGTCATGGGGTCAAGATTCAGAGCGGCCAGCACGCTGTTGTAAAAAAGATTGTTGGATTCGCGCGAGTCGATCATGACCCCGTCGCAGTCAAAGATCACCCCGGCAAGCCCCTGGGCAAAAAGAGCGTGACCCGTCATGCGCTCCTCCGGATGCGCCAGATACGCGGCGCGTCAAGAGCGGCATCCCCAACGGGATGGCTGCGGCCCAGAGCGGCCCAGGCCGGAGCGCGGGCCTCGAGAAAATCCGGGGCGTCTTTTGCAAGGTGCGGGGAAAGCGGCGCAAAATCCAGAATTTCCGCCAGATCTTCGGCCATCATGTCTTCGGCGACGATCACGGCTTCAGAGGGCAGGAAACGCACGGCGCTGGACATCACAAAACGCCACGGCGGCACAAGGCCCGTGTCCGCCCGCAGTGCAGCGCCCTGCCCTTGGCCGCCAAGAGCCGCGGCCAATTTTTTTTCGCTCTGCGCAAGACCGGCGGCCAGCGCTGCCAGTTCTTCCAGGCGTTCTTCCTGCAACCAGACCCAGAGCAGAGCTTTCTGGGCCTGCTGGCGCGCAATCAGAGCCTCGCGGGCGGACGCAGCGCTTCCGGCTGCCCCGGTGTTGCCGCCGGAACCGGTCAGGGCTTCACACAGAGCCGCCTCCGCAGCGTGCTGCGCAAGGCGCGCATTGTCGGCGGCAAAACCCCCGATGCACAGGCCCGAAAGCGCGGCCTCCCCCATGCCCCGCATATCGCCAAGGCAGGCCGCAGCCTGCTTCGGCGAAAAAGGCCAATTTTCCGGGCAGAACCTCCCTTCGCGGGGAGCGTCGGGCAGGCCGGGCCAGAGGCGCACCGCTCCTTCCGGAGGCTGCCATGCCCGCGCGCCGAAAAATTCCGCAGGGAGCGGACCGCGCAGCCGGGGCAAAAGAATGCAGGAGGAAGTTTCGTTCATGGCGGTTTTCCTGAAGAACGTGAAGCATAGCCGGAGGAAGGCGGGAGCGCAAGGTGCGGAACAAGGATATTGTCAGCCCGCGCCGATTGGCATATATACACGCAGGCCGCGCCGCGCAAGACGCGACCTGACCAACGCCACGGTCTTGCGCGCGCACGGGGCGGCAAAAATGCTGCCCTGGCGGCACAGCTTTCTTAAGGAGAACAGCAAGATGGAACAGGGAACCCTCCGCCTGAAGACAGGCCTCGCCGAAATGCTCAAAGGCGGCGTGATCATGGACGTTACCACCCCGGAGCAGGCGAAGATCGCCGAAGCCGCAGGAGCCTGCGCCGTCATGGCCCTGGAGCGCGTTCCGGCGGACATCCGCGCAGCGGGCGGTGTGGCCCGCATGGCCGATCCCAGCATTGTGACACGGATCATGGAGGCCGTCAGCATTCCCGTCATGGCCAAGGCCCGCATCGGCCATTTTGTGGAAGCGCGCATCCTTGAAGCCATGGGCGCGGACTATATTGACGAAAGCGAAGTTCTGACCCCCGCTGACGACAAATACCACATCGACAAGCGCGATTTTACCGTGCCCTTTGTCTGCGGTTGCCGCAACTTGGGCGAGGCCCTGCGCCGCATTGCCGAAGGCGCGGCCATGATCCGCACCAAGGGCGAACCGGGCACGGGCAACGTGGTGGAAGCCGTGCGCCACATCCGCCAGGTGCTGGGCGAAATACGCATGCTCTGCGCCCTGCCCGAAGATCAGGTGGCCAATTTTGCCAAGGAAATCGGCGCTCCGCTGGAAATCTGCCATCTGGTGCGCAGCCAGGGCCGCCTGCCTGTGGTCAATTTTGCCGCAGGCGGCATCGCCACCCCGGCTGACGCCGCCATGATGATGCACCTTGGCTGCGACGGAGTTTTTGTGGGTTCGGGCATCTTCAAATCCGGCGATCCGGAAAAGCGCGCCAGGGCCATTGTCCAGGCGGTGACCAATTACAAGGATTTCGCCATGCTGGCCGAAATTTCCAAGGACTTGGGGGAACCCATGGTGGGCATCGAAATTTCCACCATTCCCCAGGCCGAGCGCATGCAGGAGCGGGGCTGGTAATGCGCCCTCCGCGCGTGGGAGTGCTGGCCCTGCAGGGAGCCTTTCGCGAACATGTGGCCGCCGTGACCCGCCTGGGGGCGGCGGCCACAGAGGTACGCCGCCCTGCGGAACTGGACGCCGTGGACGCCATGATCCTGCCCGGCGGCGAGAGCACTGCCATCGGCAGGCTGCTGCAACAGAGCGGCCTGCTGGATCCGTTGCGGCAGCGCATTCTGGACGGCATGCCTGTTTTTGGCAGTTGCGCCGGGCTGATACTGCTCTGCCGCGAGATAGAAAATTCCGACCAGCTTCGCCTGGGCGTGCTGGACGCCACCGTGCGCCGCAACGCTTTCGGCCGGCAGGTGGACAGCTTTGAAACCCCCCTCCGTCTGCCGGAGCTCGGCTCCGGCACCATCCCTGCGGTGTTCATCCGGGCGCCGGTCATCATCCGCACCGGCCCGAAAGTGCAGGTGCTGGCCAGCATCAACGGTCAGGCCGTGGCCGTCCGCCAGGACAATATTCTGGCCATCTCCTTTCATCCCGAACTTACGGCAGACACCCGCCTGCACAGCTACTTTTTGTCCGAAGCGTTCCGGAAGCGCGCTGCCTGAGGTGACGTCGCCCGTCAGGTCGGTGAGGTTTGGCTATCGCCAAACAACCATCCAAACCGGCAGGAGGATTGGCACCAATGCTTGCAGCGATATTGACTTGCAACTGAAAAGCAGTATCGTTTTTTCATGAACAGCAAGCACCACTTCCTGAAAACGTAGACCCGCCATAAGCGTACTTGCCTGTAAAGGCTATCAGGAACGGTTACAATATGCCCCGGATGCCGATATTTTTCACGGCGATGTGTTGCACAACGATGTGGTTGCTTTATCCCCAACACACCTGACCGCATGATCCTTCGCCGTGCCGCACTGGATTTACTTTTGCAGCAGCCACAAATGGGGAGATTACATCACAAAAAGTTCGTATGGTGCTCGAATAAAGGTGCCGGATGAGAAGGTATTCAGATCAAGAGCTTTTGGCACTATTGGATTCCCTGGAATCTGATCGGGTCGAACGTAAAGAATCGTTCAGAGGCGATGTGCCCAAAAAAGCACGGCAAGCCGTATGCGCGTTTGCCAATGATTTGCCAAACAACAATGAACCAGGCGTTCTGTTTATTGGCGCAAAAGACAATGGCGAACCATCTGGCTTGCTGGTGACTGATCAGCTTTTGCTTGCTCTGGCGGACATGAAAACAGACGGCAATATCCTGCCACTCCCCGTGCTTTCAGTGGAAAAACGAATGCTGAAAGAGGCGGAAATGGCGGTTGTTACCGTCATGCCTTCCGATATGCCGCCGGTAAAATATGACGGCAGAATCTGGATTCGTACTGGGCCTCGCCGCTCCATTGCCAACGAGCAGGAAGAGCGCGTTCTCAACGAGAAAAGAAGATATAAAAATCTGCCCTTTGATATTTATCCCGTACCCTCGGCAAAAATCACGGATTTATCGAAATCGGTTTTTGAAAACGAATTTCTCCCCGCAGCATTTGCCGCCGATGTGCTGGAATCCAACGGTCGCAGCTATGAAGAACGATTGGCGACCTGCAAAATGATCGTTTCTCCAGAAAACACCACTCCGACAGTATTGGGCTTGCTGGCCATCGGGAAGACCCCACAGGATTTTTTGCCTGGAGCGTATATTCAGTTTTTGCGAATCAGCGGAACTGACTTGGCTGATCCTGTGATTGACGAGGAAAATATCGGCGGAGCGATTGTTGAACTGCTTCGGCGCACCGAGGAAAAACTCAAAGCTCACAACCGCGTAGCCGTCGATATCACTTCAACCCCAACGCACCAAATCGAAATGCCCTATCCGCCGGCGGCGATTCAGCAGATTCTATACAACGCTGTTCTTCATCGCACATACGAGAGCACCAATGCCCCTGTTCGGGTATACTGGTTTGATGATCGAATCGAAATCAACAGTCCCGGCGGCCCTTATGGCAACGTCACCCCTGAAAATTTCGGCAAGCCGGGCATTACTGACTACCGTAACCCGAATATCGGTGACGTGCTAAAAACTTTCGGTTTCATACAAGCCTTCGGAAGAGGCATTGCCACTGCACGAAGAGAGATGGAAAGAAATGGCAATCCTCCGCCGGAATTCGAGACGAATCAGAGCGCAGTCGTATGTATATTACGGGAGAAACAATGACTGCACCTGTACTGACATTTTTTAACAATAAAGGGGGAGTAGGAAAAACCGCTCTCATTTACCATCTGGCCTGGATGTTCGCCAGTCTGCGCAAGCGAGTCGTGATCGTTGACCTGGATCCGCAGGCCAATCTGACCGCGGCCTTTCTGGATGAAGACAAGATTGAAGCAATTTGGAACAAGCAGGGGGTGGGATCGACCATTTACCAGTGTGTAAAGCCGCTGACCGGTGTGGGCGACATTGCAGAACCTGTTCTTCAAAATATCGCAACCGACTTGTATCTGCTGCCTGGCGATGTAAACCTCTCTGGCTATGAAGACGCCTTATCCGCCGAATGGCCCAACAGCATGGGGGACAACCATCTTTACCGTCCGATGCGAATCCTCAGCTCTTTCTGGCAGGTTATGCAACTGGCGGCCAAAAAAGTTCAAGCAGATATCATTCTGGTAGATATCGGTCCGAACTTGGGCGCAATCAATCGGTCGGTACTGGTGGCGACTGACTATGTAGCTATCCCGCTTGGCGCGGATCTTTTTTCCTTGCAGGGTCTGAAAAACCTGGGGCCCACCTTGCGTAGTTGGAAAAATCTCTGGCAGAAAAGGCTGGACAACTGGAATGCCAGTGCTGAAAAAAGCAGCTTCCCGGATTTCAAGCTCCCGCATGGAAAAATGGAGCCCATCGGTTACCTGTGCCAGCAACATGGTGTGCGCCTGGATCGGCCGGTCAAAGCTTACGACAAATGGGTGCAGCGTATTCCGGATGTGTACCGGGAGTCCGTGCTGTATGAAATGCCAGGCAATGGGGGCCATCAGGCGGACGACCCCTATTGCCTGGCAACCATCAAGCACTACCGCAGCCTGATCCCGATGGCGCAGGAGCATAGAAAGCCGGTTTTCAATCTGACCTCGGCCGACGGCGCCATCGGCAGCCATGCCAATGCCGTACAGGACGCGAAAAAAGACTTCAAACAATTAGCAGAGAAAATCGCCGAAAAGATAGGCATTCAACTTTGAAGGCACAAGGATAAGCCGTATATCACATTAAAATTATTAACATTTTACTTTTGAGCACTACCACAAATGGGGAGATTACAGCAGCGCCTGATTCATTTTCCAGGATGGTTTAGCATTCTTAAAACTTTTCCCCAGCCTTTTTTAGCCTTGGGCCTGAACACATAAAGCATGTCCTCTTTCGCCATGGCCATATACGCCTGTCTTTTGGACAGCCCTTCATGCTCTGTCAGATACCTCAGGCGAAAATGGTTCATGGCAGCCACTTTGGGCGATCTGCTGAAAATATGGGCTTTTTTGCCACAAAAATGAAGAACAGCGGGCCGGGTGGGATTGCCCGATCGCAAGGATTGGGGGGAATAGTATTCGAGTAATTCCTTGTTTGTATGGTCAATGGGAATAATCTGGTATTGCTTGCTCAAAACCTGTATATTTGACTTTTGCAAGCTATAGAAGACCAAAAAATTCCACATACCCATATCTGCAGGGTAAAAAATAGAATCGTCCTCTTTTTGCAATGTATATGTTTTTTTATATATTTCAAGATCCAATGCTCCGCGCCGTGCAAAAAATGTCCCATTGCAGGCATAGCGATCTCGATAGTTTCTGAAGTTGAAATCTGGATAGTAATGCAATATCTTTTCTGGATTGAAGAACCAGTAAGCGATTTCTTCATCAGAATATACACGCTGTTGATCGACGATAAAGTCGTATTCCCCCCCCTGAACAAAACCAAGCATGTCGCCCCAGACAATGGTATCCGCGTCCAGATAGAGGAAGCGTTCAAAAGGGCTTTCCCAAAGCATGGCCATCTTGGTATGGCCCCAGCCACGACAATGCTCGCGGAGCCAAGGATCGCGCAGTTCATTGTTGGACATGATTGTCACACCCGAAATACGGGTGGCGGCGGAAAAAATACTCGTGTCGCCATCAACGAACAGGCAGACGGGAACATTGCCCAAAAAATGGCGAATGCTGTATACACAGGCCTTGGCGTAATGGGCATCGGATGTGCAGCAGGTGATTACAATGCCAAATTTGTTCACAGAGCCTCCCTATATGCCTTCCTTTAGATAACAACGCAATACAGCGTACATCGCGCTGAAGGAACCCCGTCAAGAGCTTACGAAATTAATCAGATCAAATACCCCGCTCAATACTTCCAAGAGGCACCAAATCGCACAAGGAAAAATCCCTTCAGGCGCCCCACAAACATTGCCATGCGATATCGGATAGCAGAAAAACCTTCTGCAGGCATTCGCAGCAAAGGGTAAGCAATGTTAAGAACTTGAAACCACAAAGGCAGATCATGCTTGTGGAGCACATACATTCGCCCGACGGCATAGGAGGAGATTTTCTGTATATTTTCTTTTGCCGCAGCCACATCAACCTCATTGTGCCGTACATGAACCGAAGGCACATGCATAACTGTCAGGCCGACTTCAATAGCTCGCAACAGATAATCTGTGTCTTCTCCACAACCGTAGGGCAGCCCGGTTCCCGGGCCAATGACAGGGTCAAAGGGGCCGATGTGATCCACAGCTTCCTTTCTAAAAAACTGCACATATGTCTCCCCCCTCTTGAAAATGGAATACCGTGTGCCCAAAGCGGGAGCAACAGCGCTCCGGCTACAACCGGGGGCAGACCAACTCGCCTGAATGACGTGCACATGCAGGTGTGTTGCAAAAAAGTCTTGCACTCTATGCAGGGTATCGGGATTGTAAAAGCAGTCATCATCAGGAAAAGCTACATACTTTCCTGTCGCAAGAGGCAACAGAGCATTGCGTGCCTGTGACACGCCCTTGTTGGGCACCTGTACGATTCGAATTTGCAAAGACTGCGCGTAGGCCTCAATGATTGGCTGCAAAAATCCCGGAGGATTCTGGTCGGCGATCAGTACTTCGAACGCATCCGTGCGGATTGTTTGTTGTTGTAAACTGTCAAAAAGCCTTTGTAATGGCTCTCTGCGATTAATGGTGGCAACCAATAGAGAAAACATCGGTCGTTTGCTATCGTCAAACTTTGCGCCGGGCAGACGCATGGCAGGTGGCAAAGGATGCCGTAGCGCCCAAACTGGTGGCTTGCCCGACAATTTGCGATAAAAATCTGCGCAGGCGGCCGCCATATAAGCCCCGCAGACCTTGCTCAACAGGTTGAAGGTACAAGAAAAGATCAGGCGCTTCCGCAACGTCCGGCGGCTACGACCAGCAAAAAAGTGTCTGGACACGCGCAGGGCTTCACGGTTTCGTTTGACCATACCAGCCAAATTACCACTTGCGCCGCCAAGACTCATGCAGACCGGAGCGGGAATGTCAAGATAGGCAAGATTATCTGGAGCCAAGGTACGACAAAGAAAATCGTAATCACCTGTAATGCGTAGCGAGGCGTCAAAACGATTCGCCGTGAAAAGCCTGCGCCGGTGAAACAGCCCCTGATGAGGCAAGGGCATACCCGAGGGCAGGTCGTGTTCAAGATCTCGGGAAGGGAAAAGCGTATCCACTGCAAACCCCTGTTCATTGACCAGAGTGACAGGGGCTGACGCATAGTCAATGTTGCCCTGTAACCCAACCAGGGATATCAGTGCTGCGTCCAGATGCTGCGCCGAACAAATAAAATCATCCGCACCCAAAAACAGCACCCAAGAGCCTCGTACTGCGCCATTTTCGTCAAGCACCTGATTCCAGGCATCATAAATACCTGCATCGGATTGGCTTATGAGCCGGATAGGAAGTTTGGGCGCGCAGGATTTTACAATAGCTTGGGTTCCGTCAGTTGAGGCGCAATCCTTGATGATGATTTCGATATTTGATGTATTGCAAGACAAAAATGAGTCAAGACAGCGCTTAATGGTTGGTGCAGCATTGTGGGTGGCAATGACCACTGAAAGAATTGGAGAAAGGTGGTTCATGCAGAGGCTCCAGTAGTCCCGCCAATAACTCAAAGAGGTGCTGGTCCAGTTGTGGCAATACTCCAAGGATACGTGTACACCTTGCACCCCCACTCCGCAAATGAACCCAAAGGCGCGGTAAACCTACCGTAGTATTGCAAGCATCCCTAATGATGGAGAGGGGTCATGACCATAGGATCACCAAGGATTTCCGCCTCCACTCGCGAAGAGTATTCTTGCAAGTGCGCAAAAATGTACGCATTCTTTTCTGTTCTTGACGGACACCCACAAACGAACTGAGATCAATGACTTTTTTTGTAGTATGTACTGCCGAAGAATATTTTTTTGTATATGGTTCAACAATATTCTCTATGGCAGATACATTCCCCAGACTGTCATAGCCAAGCAGTCCCGAAGAATACAGTGGTCCACAAATATGCTTGAATCCGTGGGCGTGGTAAAAAATGAGTTGCTCACCATCAATTGCAGGCACAAAATTTATGCTCGAAATGTGAGCATCTGACAAGTTCCAAGGGGCAGCACCAGCCCCCTTATGGCATATAGCATGCACTTTTGAAAAAAGATGTGGAAAATCGTCCAGATATTTTTGATCGGCAAAGCGGTTTTCTTCCACCTCATCTTTACACCAAGAGAGACAAGATTTCCGATACCAAGAAAGACACTTCATTCCCTCCATCGTTCTACAAAAAGTTATCCAGCTTACATTATAGATACCGTACTTGACCAAATCCGAAAGATGCTTGGAGAATCTATGTGGGGTGATGATAACAGAGGCATCTGCCGCCTCCACAAAAATGGGCTCGGGCGATGAAAAGAACATCATGTCCGCATCTAGGTAGGTAACTTGATCAAGGGGATTTCCCCGTGTGAGCAGGTACCACGGCAGACACGGCGTAATCGTGAAGTAGTATTCAACAAGACTACGCGTGGAACGGGTTGCGGCCAACTCTGGATCCGCCGCTTCCAAGTCGACAAGTCGAACCAAAGAAACATGAGGATAGGCGAGTTTTGTCAGCGCGGCATAACACTGCTCCGAAAGACAAAGAACATGCACATGCGCATGGGGACAATGCTCACGCAGGCTTTCCAGCATGACCATACCGCGCGGCAGATAGTTATGGTCAAAATATGTACAAAAATGGCGAACGGTCACAGATATTTCTCCAACTGGGGCGCAAAATAGGCAAGGGTTCGCGTCAAACCCTCTGTCAGAGAAACACTCGGACGCCAGCCAAGCTCTTTACGGATACGCGTATCGTCGGAATAGTAGTTACCAATATCAATTTTTTTTCGTTCTGCCGGGAATTCTCGCAACACATAGCTGCCACTGCCACATGCCGCAACAAGTGTTTCAGCCAAATCGTGCAAACTCACCACGCTATCGCCGCCCAGATTGTAAGTACGCCCGTTTGCCTTAGCGCTTTCTGCCGCCAAAAGCAGGGCCTCCACGCAATCATCCACATAGGTAAAGTCGCGCAACTGTTCGCCCCCCCACACCTCAAAGGGTTTACCCTCCAAAATTAGCCGAACCCAGATGCCCACAAAAGTTTGACGGGCATCCTTGATGCGCATGCAAGGGCCATAGGTGTTGGTCAGCCGCAATACTGAAGAGCGCAGACCGTAAACACTATTGTATAGCAGATGGTACCATTCACCCGCAACTTTATGAATGCCGTTGATATCCACAGGTCTGACGGGATGATCTTCATTCACGGGCAGATAGTCTGGACGTCCATAAACCTGCCGTGTTCCGGCAAATACGATTTTTATACCTGGATTGTGGGCACGACACGCCTCCAAAATGGAAAGCTGCGCTTTGGCATTGATTTCAAGATCAGTAAATGGATCGACCATGGAATCCATATGGCTGGTCTGGCCCGCCAAATTGAAAAGAAAATCCTGGCCTTGGATCAGGTTGCGCATGGCGTGAGGGTCGCGCACATCCGTAATGTTAAGAAAAATTTTATTGCGAAGTCCCTCCAGATTGGCCATATTGCCGCCATATTCTGGGATAAAGCTGTCTGCAATGGTTACTGTCGCCCCTGCACCCACAAGACGTCGGGCCAGATTGGAGCCAATAAAGCCCGCCCCACCGGTAATGAGAACATTGGCCCCTGAAAAATCCATACTGCCCCTTCCTCTCCGTGTTATACGCCCACTCCACACCATTCGCGCACCGCCGAACAAACCTGCATAATATCGTCCTCGCCCAATTGCGGGAACATTGGCAAGCTGATCAATTCGGACATGATCCCCTCGGTAATGGAGAGTCCATCTGGGGCGATGATTATACGATCCCTGTATGAAGGCTGCAAGTGCACAGGCTGTGGATAGTGGATAGCTGTACCGATACCTCTTTTGCGTAAAAAATGCATGAGTGAATCTCTGCCCTCTACGCACCGCACAACATAAAGATGAAATACAGGCTTCGCCCAAGCAGCAGTTTGTGGCAGTATCAGCCCGCTTGCGGCGAGCTCTTTTGTATAGATCGCCGCCAGCCGCTGTCGGGCGGCGTTATCCGCATCCAGATGGCGCAGCTGCACCCCAAGAATAGCGGCCTGCACGGGATCAAGGCGGCTATTGATTCCCGGAAGCGCGCTGATATACCGCGTTTTCCAACCATATTGGCGCAGGGCAGCCATTTCTTCAGCCAGCGTTGCAATATTGGTGGCAACAGCACCGCCATCGCCCAGCGCGCCCAAATTCTTGGTAGGATAAAAGCTGAAAGCCGCGGCAATGCCCATGGTTCCCACTCTGCCCCCTCTATAATATGCGCCGTGAGCTTGAGCGCAGTCCTCCAGCACAACCAAACCATGCCGGGCAGATATGGCCAAAATGGCATCCATGTCGCAGGGGTGCCCATAAAGATGCACAGGGATGACCACAGCCGGAATCACATCCGGACGGTACTTTTCCAGATATGCAATGGCTTCGCCCAACGAGGCGGGGGACATGGTGTAGGTGGCGGCATCAATATCCACCAGAACCGGCACCCCCCCAGCGCGCTCAATGGCCGCCACCGTGGCCACAGCCGTATGCGATACAGTAAAAACCGCCTTGCCTGGGCCAACGCCCAGTGCCCGCAAGGCCAGCTCAATGGCGTCTGTGCCGTTGGCGCAGCCGACGACATGTCCAAGGCCGAGCCACGCGGCGAAATTTTTTTCGAAGAAATCTACTTCCGGCCCAAGAATGTACTGACCAGCATCAAAAACCCGAGCCACACAATCCAGAATTTCCTGTCTGCGTTGGGCATAGGCAGCGTGGGGACTGGCGAAGGGAATACAGAAGGAGGTCATGTTAACCATTTATGGCTGAGGTTGTAAAGTAGAGCTATACCAGAGAGTTTCACGCTTTCAATGAAAGGCGTACTTCAACTATATGAAATTCAAAACAAATTTTTTGAAAAATCATCATAAAGGTGAATGTCTCCTATACCATCTGTTTCAGCTTCATGGCCGGGGGTGATGCCACCGGTGCCCACATCGGGCCGCTCATAATTGTAGATCCAAATCCAAACTATGGCAAACTCCTGCTGCAGGAAATATCGTATCTGAGGTGTAGTCCGCGTCCATCCTCTCAGACGGGCGTTTTTTTCGCTCCAGCCCCCTCACCCTACCGTCCATGCCGTCTTTTGCTCGCCACTTGTAGAAAGCTGCACCGCCCATCCCGTGCTGGCCGCAAAGTTCCATTCCCGGCATACCGTTTTCGGCCTGCTTCAAAATTGCCAGAATCTGGCGGTCTGTCTGTAAATCGTAACTTTTTCATGTGAAATCTTCCACTTCATAAGCATGGGAAATGCTACTCGGAGGGGGATTGCACTCAAGTCAGTGCCCATCAAGAGGATACATATAAAAAATTCAAAAAATTCAGCAATATATTTTTTTTAATTTTTGTTTTACCCACCGTGCAAACAACAGCAATCCCATTTTTTTGAGAAATACCCTTACCGCACAGAAGAATTTATTATCTCGCTTATATATATGTGTAAATTGTTTTTGAACTTTATCGTCAACAAAAATATGGTCAATCCATCGGATTTTTTTTTCAGGAATGGCAGAATTTATATCATTTTGAAAACTCGTTGACTCTTCTGATCCGTGTGTTCCGCATTTCATACCTATATTTATAGTGTATGAATGAACGGGGCCAATGCTTACACAACCTCGCTTAAAAAGATTGTAATTAACCCTGATAGCCCATGAGTCAATTTTTTTTTCAAGCTGTGCATCAAGCATTCCGCATAAATCTTCTCCGCCTTTGTCAAAAGCTTTGCGTAGCGTGGGACTATTTTTAAAAATACCATAATCTGCAATGTCCCAATCCATAAAATCAAATCTGTCACGCCAACTGGCCCACCCCCAACAGTTGAAACGGGGGATAGCATACACATCATAGGGATATTCTTTGGAAACTGGAAAAAGCTTATAAGGCGGTGACCACGCTGCGATACTAAAGATAACCTTCCGTCTTTCGTAACGATCAAGGCCGGCATTAAGAAATTCCAACGTATGAGGAGAGCATACTATATCATCTTCTATGACGATAACCCGGTCATAAATAGAAAACATGCACTGCAAACCATCAATGACGGATCTCGCGCACCCATAATTCTTCTCTCTTTCAATCACCCGTACAGATGCAAAACCCAAAGCCTTATGCGCTGCTGCGCGCACTTCATCTGTTTGCAAACTCTCCATCTCATTTCGCGGCCCATCACAAAATATGGTAACGTGGCTTTGGGTAGCCAACGTGTTAGCGGCAAGAGCATCCAAAGTCCGCTTTAAGTGGTCTGGACGGTTGAAAGCAAAAAGAGCAATGGGGGCTGGTTTATTCATTTTGGCCGCTTCCACATGTTTTTTTACCTAAACCAATCTGGCACATGTCTACACTGAAAAAAAGGTGTCCTTTAACACGTACAGATTCTTGATGCATGCTATCACATGTTCCTATATTTTTTTGAAATACACATGCCTTTCCAGACAATTTGTAACACATTCTTGACATCTGCCGTGCTCGAGAATGTATACGACATAAAAAGCGCAAAAAAACATTCATAATCTTTAGAAATGGTATACTACAGTGATTAATGCGCACCAAGTTTTCCCAGCAAGCGGTGATTTCAGCATCCTGCCTTCCTGATATTCTAGTCAAAACAGAAGAAATGACAACATATTTAACAAAGAGAGAGGACACATAATTGCAGACGTGGTGTTTATATAATGCATGGCTTTGCAGTAAAGCTCCCCAAAAATACAAGGGGCTAGAAGAAAGCCGAAAATCACCCACCAAGGGGTGACATAACAGTTTGCTTTTTTTAATTTTTTCAAGGTATACAGCGCGCAACTCTGGTGCAGCGTCGTGTGATATTGCCAACCCTGCACTTTTGGGGGATGTCCCCACCCAGCCCAAGGGGATATATGAGAACAAATATTTTTTTTCAAGAATACAGGCTATGGCTGCCAAATTCGCATCTTGCGGGTGCGTTACCATAACCTTGCCGTCTTGCAGGTATCGCGCCTCTTCAATGAGCGCTCTATGAAAAAGAGAGGTGGTATACATTTGCGGAAGTTCATGATAGTCGATTAACCCTGAAAGTGCTTTGAGCGCATTCACACGTGTTGACCTTGTCTCCACCTTTGGCATGGCAAAAAACTGCACACCAGTATTGCCATAGACTTCTTGACACCCCGGCCAAAAATAATACGCACGTTCAGAGGCAATGGCCCGCAAGTTCTCCTGTTGAGCTTTTTCCACCAACACATCGGCCAATTCAAAAAAATAGGCCTGCAGGCCGTCATCCTGCCCGACAAAAATGAGCCACTCTCCGCGGGCATGCGAAAGCAACCAATCCCAATGTTCACTCATGCTCATGCTTTCAGGAGGGCAAACCACTGAGACGCGCGGATCACTCAAGGTGGAAAGATATTCTCTGGTGCCATCACTAGACGAATCGTCGCTAACGATAATTTCTACGTCCTTATAGGGCTGTGAAATAATGGTCTGCAAACATCCTTCAATGTATTTACCAGAATTAAATGTAGGGACTAGTATGGAATATTTCATTGAAGTCTGTCCTTGCGTGTATCTGGTATTGCAAAAAGCACAAAATCTGCCCTATCCCTAAAATAAATTTTGTATCCACAATCGAGGACGTTGATAAATTCTGAAAGAACAAATATATCGTCAGGTTTGTGATATGCGCTGATCATAAGTATCGGTTTGTCACGCAGAATGGTATCTCTTGCACCAACAAGAGCATCAAATTCGTCTCCTTCGATATCCATCTTGAGAATATCAACATTGATGCAATTTTTTAAGCAGAAATCATCAATTGTCATTGCAGGTACCCTTCCATCAGCTTTTCCTTTATAGCAGGGGGAATAGCTTGCTTCACCCACTTGTGCAATAATGGCCGCATTGACCACAGAAATTATATTATCAAAGCCATTTCTCTTTATATTCTCATTTGCCGACTTAAAATAGCCAAAATCCGGCTCAAATGAGTATACTTTTCCAAGATTTCCACACAATCTCGCAAAATATATAGCTGTTTCGCCCAAAAAGCATCCACAGTCCAATACAGTATCGCCGGAGGAGACCAGTGTAACATTGTCAAACATATATTGTTCTGCAACGAACGTTTGTACGATAGCGATATCGGTAATTTTTTTACCCGCTCCACACAGAGTAGGAACCCATTCGCAGCTATGTCCGTCATATTTTTCAAGAAGATAATCAGTATTTAGCGTGTAAGAACAATATTTATTTTCATCGCAAAACAAAGGCAAAGCAAACCTGTAGTTTAAATATCTATCTAAGCTTAACCTTGAAGCATCATCAGCAACCATCAAATAGACTTCATCAACACGTGTTCTTTTAATGATAAAATTCCTCGCGAATTTAGCATTGAGTTTCAATCCTGACTCTACGCTATAGTATTTTTTTAGGGAGCTATTTTTCATCAATGCGATGCCAAAAATAGAAAAAAACTTGTGCACCAAACTCTTAACCACATTGATGAACTGCACTCCACTTGACACAGGAGAACATGCTGTTTTATCAAATTTAGGCAAATTGGCAGTTTTGAGAAGTCTATCAACATTCATAGCGGATTGTAATCTCCCCGGGGCAGCCCCGCCATTCAACGATATTCTCTAGGGCGCGGATTACCCGCTCCGACGGCAAGGAAAAATCAATCTCGATGCCGAGCCCTTCACGGGTAAAGTCGTCCAAGACGTTCAAGAGGCGGGCACAGCGGCTGTCTTGAAGCTACCGTGCATAAACACGATCCGGCCTTGGCGTCTATGTCACCACACCTCGTTCGCCTTTGCAGAAAGCTGCACTGCTCATTCCGTGGGCCCGTTTCAAAATTGTCAGAATCTGGCTGCTCGTAACCCATGACTTTCGCATGCATCCCGCTTCATAAGCATAGGGAATGCTACTTTCAGACGCTGTTCTTTTTTTCGGCATGAATCATTTTTTTCAGCATTTTTTTGCATTTATTGACGACCAACATCGCAGCAAATTTGACAAAAAAAATGTTAAAAAGGGCAGATACCAGGACAATAAACATTTTTTTCCTAGATAATCCGTCATATAGACCAAGATGAAGATGAACAAATTCTTTTTGCTCATGTGTTACATGCTCAATATGCTTATTGAAAAGTTTTGATACATATCTATATTTATGTGTGGCATAAATATATTCACCTGACGCGATATTACTGTCACACTTGTTTATAAGCGTAGGTTCACGACCGTGCAAAAAGAAAGGAATACCCATCTCTACAGAGTAATAAGTGTAAGACCCTATTATGGATGATGTGCTATACCGAAAGTTTTTTAAAATATTATAGAAACGTTCAGCAAATCGAACATCCAATGTATTACCTGCAGTATAAACGGGAAAACCATTATCAAAAAAAATTTTATGATACCCCTTGTGTATATCATGCATATGCAAACAAACACAAATGGGATGAAACCTTTTGTCCAATTGTTTGAGATCGTGTATATAGTCTTCGTATGAAGTCGCTATCTCCACGCTAGGCGTAGAATGGGCTGCAAACGCAAGCGTTCCACACGGACTGGAAACCTGCATTACGTTATTTTTTTTCCTGTACCAAACAAGCGGCGACAGCATACAGTAGCAGGGTTTTGATGAAGACCTTTTGAACATGTTTACTGTATGAGGCGAATGATAAAATTGAACAGCAGCATTATTATTCAGCTCATGAGGATGTACTGAATCAGAATAATATCCGGGGCCGTGGTCAGTGTAACAATTGAGAGGAACAAAAGAAGGCAGATAAGCATAGTCACGTATATGCCTTCCCAAAGAATATATCTCAGATGTCCAAAACATCCACGGGGCAAAGCCGTGGCTACCAAATGATAAGCTGCAAAGAGATTCAAGATCTTCATATGATAAGCCCTTGAAGTCAAAAAATATTGAAGTATCTTTAAGTTTGGAGGATAAAAACATCGCCATTACTTTTTTCAACCCAAAAATATTTTTTACCTATTGATGACCGCGGAACTTCCACACCACAGATGACATCGGTAATAATGGATTTGTGCCAAATATGTTTTTTTCAACAGATTGGATTTCAACTAAAGGATCAGCAAAGAGCTTGGAAAAAAAATCCACATTGTAAGCATTTTTAATCATATAGCTTTTTTGCATTTGCCCCATTAAAGTATTATCCATAAAATCGTAAATAGGCTCAAAGTTGGCTATTAACTTGAATTTTAGATTTTTAATTGCTTCCATAAAGACATGGTAATCAAAACTAACAAAACAAGTTGCGTACGAAGTCATCAGCACGGACTGTTCTGGTATAGCGACTTCAGTCAACTTTTTCGAATGAAAGTCGCATTTGCCAACCTTTAAATTTATTCCCAGCCGTGCTGCCATCAGCTTCATGACTCGCAGGGCGCTTGGCATCATATCAAGGCCAAACAGGCTTGAAGATTCCAACCTCGTGGCAAGTCCCATGAGATTCCGCCCATTTCCTGCGCCAAAATCAACCAACGGGCAGCCATCTACTACGCTTTTCACGACAGACTCCATGCACAACAACTGCACCTGAAACGCCTTATCAGGAGTCATCATGCGAAGTTCCTTACCCATAAGACAGCACATCTGTGTAATAGATGGATAAACCACACGGAAAAGAGCGTCATAGCAACACAAAGCGGGATCGTTTTTTAAGAGGTTTAATTGTGGCTGATACGTTTCCTTTTCATATTCTCTAAGAGCTTGTACCTTATTGCGTTTAGGCGGAGCCCATTGTTCCAAACCAAGAAGTCGTGCTGGCCATTTGCTGTGTTGAGTAAAATCCATTAATGCAATGGGTAAACCTTCACCCCATATTTTTTTAATCGAATCGTTGTTACAGCTCATGACAATTCTCCCATACTTTCACATACGCCGCCACAATATCTGCTACATCTTCTGACTCAAGACTTGGCAGCATAAACTCACTGAGAATGCAGCCGCCTTCGTGCAGTTTTTCACACTCGGGGCAAATGCCCTTGGCGTAGAAAGGGCGCAGGTTCCCCTGGGGGGGATTTGTCACGTACCGGTCCACGTTCCGAAAAATGGGAAGAAGGTAGAGGGGACGAACATAGCCTACCCCCAGTTTTGTTCCCTCTTTTTCACGCAGCCTGAAATGAGGCAGTTCAGCTTTCAGAGCTTCAACAAATCGATGGGCCGACACCCCGACTTTGTGTTCATCATAAAGACATGCATGCACGTAGTACACATGCCTGCAGCCTTCTCGAACTCGAGGCATTGTCAGACAGGGTACTTGAGACAAGCCCTCCTCAAGCAACTCGACATTTTTGAGTCTTTTGGCGTTCAGGTCAGCCAATTTTTTTAACTGGCAACGCGCAATAGCTGCATCAAGTTCAGTCATGCGAAAGTTATACCCGAGCATATTTGTCTGATCTTGTATACCCATGCCCTCCACTACAGATTCAGCATGGTTGCGGATAAGCGACAAGCGCTGGGCCAACGTATCACTATTGGTAACGATGATTCCACCTTCACCACAATGAATATGTTTGTGATAATTGAGAGAGTAGACACCAATATCGGCCAGTGTACCTGCGGGGCGGCCGTTATAGCTGGATCCGGGAGCTTGCGCGCAATCTTCTATGACGTACAATCCATGCTTTTTGGCAAGAGCATTGATGCTATCGGCATCGTATGGCTGCCCAAACAAATCCACTGCCAAAATGGCTTTGGTGCGAGGCGTAATTTTTGCCTCTATTGAGGCTGGATCAAGGCAAAAGCAATCGGGCTCAACATCGGCAAAGACAGGAATACCACC
>ERZ773099.472-NODE-472-length-34598-cov-8.153316_pt1 | contig 34598 bp, 31 predicted proteins | sample MGYA00511120_ERZ773099 | MGnify/ENA primary metagenome ERZ773099 (study PRJEB29015, sample SAMEA2738012) | human oral metagenome | biome: human oral; feature: human-associated habitat; material: dental | place: China | collected 2104 ... | reverse complement strand
GAGTTCCTTATTTTTCTTTTCGTTCAAAGTAAAACACCTCCTGTGATTATCATAGACAACTATATGTAAATCAAGAGTAAAGTGATGAAAAAGTTTGAAAATAGATAACTTGATAAATATACGTGTCGATAGTTCTTTGAAAAGTGAATTGTGTACAACAAAAACAACTATCCTTACATAGCATGGCTTTCAACTAGAATGATGGGATTAAGACTATTTCAATTTTTCAGGATTGAATCTTTCACCTGTGGAAAGTATCTTGTATATAACGCGTAAGAGTTTACGTATACAGTGACCTTGTGCACAGCGGTAACTCTTACCCTGTGAAATCTTCTTTTGATAGAATGCTTGGAATATAGGGTTGAAGCGTATGACAATATCAATGATTTGATATAGTGTCTTGCGCAAGTATTTTGACCCTTTCTTTTCTAGCCGTGTATGTGTCATACTATAGGTGCCGGATTCATAAACGCATGGGTTTACACCGGCGAACTTGATGAGTTTCTTTTCGCTAGAGAAATAAGTAATGTCACCAAGTTCGGAGATGATCGACATAGCTGAAAAGTGGGAAATTCCAGATATGTCCAAGATAGGAGAGTTTAGTTGATGACTGAATTCTTCTATTTTTTTATCGATTTCACCTAATATTGAAGTTAATCTTCTGATAAGAGAAATCAAAAATGGAATATCCATTTCAATCGCAAGGTTGTGTTGACCAATAGATTCCTTGGCAGCTTTCTTAAGTTGTTCTGCAGAGATTGATACGGAACGACCTACGCCAACATTTTTCAATGTATTCCGTAACAGACGGATATCGGTATTGGCGATTGTATAAGCACTATGGTAGGTATCTAGTATCTCAAGATAGGTTTTTGAATATTTGGTGTTGAGAAGAGAATTGAATTCTGGAAAGACAATATCAATTGATTTCTGTAACTGACACTTATAGCGGTTGATTTCTTCCGTATGTGTATGGTGCATACGTGTCAGTTGACGTACCGTAGCGTAATCAATAGATTGTGCATGTTGGTCTCTGTAGAAATTAGGATTCATCATCGTGTTGGCAATGACGAAACAATCGATTCTATCGTTTTTGGCTTTGTTGGAAGCCTTACGGATATGAGATGTAACGATGGGGTTTAACATAACGACCTTATACTGTTTTTCCAATAAGAAGTTGCGAAGATTGTCTCCGTAATGTCCCGTATCTTCCATACCAACGAGGTGTTTCTTTTTAAGGAATGGTTTGATATTTTTCAATAAGGATTGGAAGCCGATGATATCATTAGTGAAATCAAAGGATTCTACAAGGACGATGCCATACGTGTCTATGACACAAGCGGTGTGTTTGAATTTAGCTACATCAATACCAATAAAGTAACGCATAAAAATATATCTTTTCTGTAAAATATGAATATGTATTCCACTTGCAAAGTATCCGCATAGATCCTGGTAAAAGATAAGAGTTCAAAGACCCATACAACTGATCTCGATTCTGAATGTTAAGAAGTGGCAAGATTCTAAAAAATGAAGTCAAAGCTTCAAGGAGGTTGTCAAAGTACACATTCACGATTTCAATTCTATCAAAAACAGTCCTGACGGATACGAGGTCAGGTAGAAAGAAAACGTATATTCAATTCAGTCAGCTATATGAGTCAAATTGAATATACCAGGAGGTAGATAGCTGTGACTACAGAAGAAAGAGAAATAGGTGAATTGCAGAAAAATCTTGAAATGCTTAGAAAACTATTCGGATGGACTGCAGAACAAGTTGGTAATAGGCTTGGTGTGACAAAGCAGACAGTTTTAAATCTTGAGCATGGCAAGCCAGTGATGTCAAAAATTCAATATATAGCAATTAGAACAGTTATGGAAACAGAAGCAATGAGCCGAGAGGGTGAGGAAAAGGAGAATCTTCTTAAAGTACTGAGCATAGTTTTTAATGAAGATAAATCAATAACAAAAGAACAAAGAGAAAAAGCTATTAATGCAGCTAAAGTTGTTTCAACTGCAACGGCTGCTGGTGCTGGGATAACTGCTATGGGTGTTCTCACGGGTTCACTTACAGCTCTTGGAATTGGTTCAATTGTAGTAAATCCTGCAATTGCTGCCGTGGCAGGAGCAGTGGGTGTTGGTGGATGGGTCGCTGGTATGTTGAATAAGACAAAGCGGTCTGAGATGCAGAATAAGAAAGGGGGCAAAAAGGATGATTAGATTTGGTCATAGTATTAAAACTACCGTACCACTTTTAAAACAGGCTGGGAACTTCATTAAGGTAAATCCGCACCTTCTGATAGAAGGGGTACTTCTCGGTAGTCTTCTTGTTTCAGTTGGACGCAATATTCAGTCTGAAAATAAATATGTGTATCAAGATAGGCTATATAAAGAGCAACTTAGTAAAATCAGGGCAATAATAAATGATTTCAACTCAATAGTGGAGAAGGTCGATAAACTTGAAAGGTGTAATGATTTTTTGATGGATGCGCTGACAAAACTCTAGAAAGATGGTAGAAACATAGGAGGTATTTCATGGGAGATTATGTGACAAAGAAGGAAGATATGATTTTTAAAAATGTTGAATCACTTCAGCAAATTATTAATATCATTAATGAGGCTGCTGTGGCATCGAATGATAAAAAGAGGACTATTAGTGAGAGCTCTATTCCGGAGGTGCTTAGTGGTGCACTCGGTGCAGGTGTTGGTGGTGTTGGGTCTTTTATGGCATTATATGGACTTGGAACCGTTGGTTTATCAGCAGCAGGAATTACTTCAGGATTGGCAGCGGCCGGATCTATCGTTGGTGGAGGTATGGTTGCTGGTGTATTTGTTTTGACAGCACCAGTTGTAGTTCTTGCTGCTGGTGGAGTAGGAGTTGCCGCTCATCTAAAGAGCAAGCAACTTCGGCAAGAAAAAGAGAGAATTTATATGGAAGCTTTAGCAAAGCATCAAGCAATAATTAATCTTCTGGAAGAAGAGAAAGATGTAACGCAAGAGCGCTTAGATTATCTTCAGTCTCTAAATATAATGTTGGAACAAGCGATTAAGGATCTGAGTAAGGATTTGGGTGAAACGGCATGAGCAAAGATGCAGAGAAGCAAATAGACAATGTATTTGTTTATATAGATAAGAAACTTAAAAGACTTCAGAAGCAGTATGCTGAGATCGATACATCAAACATAGATATGCGAACTGAAAAGTCAGAAGCACTTTTACGCTCATTAGGATACGAATTGACAGATACTAAAGAGCCAATGGTCCTATCAGATAGAAAAGTGTTAGTGGTCCCTTCATTTGATGAACTTTCTAAAGAGGCTGAAATCGCTATTGGAGATAATAACAGCATTGAAGAACTTTTTACAGAAGAAGAGTTACGGGAAAATGAGCGAGTAATTAAGAATTTGAATCATGATTATAAAATGATTCATCATTTGGATAAGTATGATGTAATAATATCTGTTGCCGCAGCAATTTTGGGTGCAGCGGTAGATATTGTTTTGGTTGGTATTCCAAAGAAAGGACCAGATGGACTAGAAGCAGGTAAACTTGCAGAGTATATTCGAAAAAAGTTTGATGAGAAGTTTTCACCAAAGGAAATGGAAAAACTTGCCAATTCTAAGGAAAGCAAGGTGCCGTATGATGCTCAAGATAATCGCAATACAGAAACATATGTGGAAGGGCTCTCAGCATATTATCATAGAATGCTATCATTAGGACATGATCCTATTCTTGGTTTTGTGCTAGGAGTTTATGACATAATGCATGGAACAATGACTACTATTGATAAAAGAGGACACATTGTTTGTCAAGTTATGAAAGTGTATAGTAATCGTAAGGCAACTGATATAGTAAGTGCATTATTAAAGCAGATAATCCATTTTAAGTCTGACATTACGACCTCTATGGGCTTACCCGCTCCACTTATGGGGTTATTTAATTTGTGTCAATTTGGTAGCATAGGTGAGGAAGAACTAACTGTAGCTGAGATAGTACAGGGGATGTATTATGAGGGTTTTGACTTCATTCATTTCTGTACACAGTCTATTCCGACTATACTTATTGAATTGGTAACACGTCTAGGATATGCAATTAAGAGAATTAAGGAAGGGAACAGGGTTAAAGATTCCATTCCGATATCAATGAACAGAGAAAAACACCCGAAACTTGCAACAATGCTTTTTATGGCTCATACTGGGGCAACTGCAATAAATGCTGGTAAGGTATATTTCACAAAGAATCCAATTTCATTTAACTATCCGCAGTGGATACTATTTGCTAAGTACTCTTATAAGCAGCTTAAGTGGGTGCTTATAGAAAAGCCTGAAGCTAGACAGAAATATGTACAGGGTATTCTGAATGAGGAACTGAACAATATTCTTTATGAAACTGAACTTTTATTTAATGAATATACTAGAAACTACACAGTTGTATTTAAATAATCATTGTCTACTCAGAACGAGCCATAACGATGGTCCTGATGCTATTTATTTTAAGAATCATAATTGTTGATATCATTCTTCTGGCTAGGGTAAAAGCGCAGTACTCCGATGTTTATATTCATTGACACATTATTGATTTTTGGCATACACAGACGACTATCGGAATTTATTAACATCTTGCTTGAAGTTTGGTAAATGCATTCTACATCATCATAATAAAATATGATTATACACATAAGAAGTGAACCTTCTGCGAAGTTATACAACTTTAGGGGTTCACTTTGCGACTGTTGTTTTCTTTGATACTAAAAAAATCGATCGAAGTCGATTTGGTAGTGACGCGTACGGGATTCGAACCCGTGAATGCCGCCTTGAGAGGGCGGTGTGTTAAGCCGCTTCACCAACGCGCCGTTATTGAAGCTTGCTAATAGATTATACTAAATGAGAATCGATACTTCAATAAAAAGTTTTGAAAAATGCTTGTTTGATGGAGCGAGTAATCAATAGATATATGATATACTAACTAGTACAAATATGTTTGTGTAAAGGAGTTATTCTATGTGTGGAATAGTAGGATTTGTAGATAAAAAAACACAGAGTGAAAAAGCAGTGATTATTAAGGACATGATGGATGCGATTATTCACCGTGGCCCAAATAGTGCTGGTCAATATATTGATGACGACGCGGCTTTGGGCTTTCGTCGTTTGAGTATCATCGACTTAGAAGGTGGTAGTCAGCCATTATATAACGAAGAAAAGACAAAAGTTTTAACTTTCAATGGTGAGATTTATAACTATCAGTCTATTCGTAAGGAACTTGTTGAAAAGGGTTATCATTTTAAGACAAATACAGACTCTGAAGTGTTGATCCATGGTTATCAAGAATATGGTGTAGCACTTTTACAAAAGTTACGTGGTATGTTCGCCTTTGTTATCTGGGATACAGAAAAGAAGGAGTTATTTGGTGCTCGTGACCATTTTGGTATTAAGCCATTCTATTACTACAACACGGATGAAGTATTTATGTATGGTTCTGAAATTAAGTCTTTCTTACATCATCCATCCTTTAAAAAGGAGTTAAATAAGGAAGCTCTAAAACCATACTTAACATTCCAATATCCAGCAATCAAAGAATGTTTCTTCAAGAATGTATATCGTTTACCGGAGGGACATTATTTCATCTTTAAGGATGGTAAGTTAGATATTCAACAGTATTGGGACTTACATCAAGAAGAAAAGGATATGACCCTAGAAGAGGCTGTAAACTTCATCGATGAAACAGTACAGGAGTCTGTGGCTACGCATAAGATTGCGGATGTAGAAGTAGGTTCGTTCTTATCCTCTGGTGTAGACTCTAGTTTGGTTGCGTCTATCTTGAAACCTGCGAAGACTTACTCTGTTGGTTTTGGAACTTCTTACAATGAATCTACAGAAGCGAAGGCTTTAACAGATATTTTAGGATTACGCAATACATCTCGTACATTAACTGGTGAGGAGGCATTTCAATACTTCCCGCAGATTCAATATTACTTAGATGAACCAGATTCAAACCCATCTGTTGTGCCGCTCTTCTTTCTATCTGAACTTGCTGCACGCGATGTGAAGGTTGTTATGAGTGGAGAGGGTGCGGATGAGTTATTCGCTGGTTATATTGATTATGGTTGGCATTCTAACTCTATGACCGTACGTAAACTTGGTGAAGCTCTAAAGAAGTTATCCCAAAGCAAGCGTCATAAGTTATCAGAGCACTTAAAGAAATTACCAAACTTCCCTGGTAAGTTACATTTATTAAAGGCTGTACAACCAGCTGAAGAATACTTCATTGGTCAAGCACTTGTATTTACAGAAGAGGAAGCAACAGCGATTGTAAAGCCTGAATATCGTAAGTCACCGTCTGTGAAAGATATTGTGATGGATAAGTATGCAAAAGTTAAGAACTTATCTGAAATCAAAAAGATGCAGTACTTAGATATGCACCAATGGATGCCTGGAGATATCTTGTTAAAGGCTGATAAGATGTCTATGGCACACTCACTTGAGTTACGTGTTCCATTATTAGATAAAAAAATGATGGAATGTGCTGAGGTGATTCCTACAAAGTATTTATTCAACGAACACAATACGAAGTATGCTTTCCGCCAAGCTGCGTTCCGTCATATTCCTAAGGAGTGGGCAGCACGTCCTAAGCTTGGCTTCCCAGTTCCTATTAAGGACTGGTTACGTACAGAGAAGTTCTATCAGATTGTACGTGCAGAATTTTCCAAGGACTTCGTTGGAGAATTCTTTGATCAAAAGGCAGTGTTACAACTATTAGACGACAATTTCCAAGGTAAGGTGGACGCTCGTCGTAAGATTTGGACACTCTATACATTTATCACTTGGTATGATGTATACTTCATCCAAGGTGGCAACAAACCTCAAGTTGCTTAGTCGACGCAGATGCGTCGATTTTTAAAAGGAGATATGCATGCAGGTTTTTCAAAAGAAAAATATAAAGTGGGTCATTGTACTTATTTGTATCAGTATCTTCGTATATTTGATGCAAGCAGTATGGGGGAGTCGGGTATTACCAATTGATACTTCTGGTTATGGCTTTATGTCAAAACACTTTATATCCAATTCACTAACACCAGTGATGAGATTGATTACACAGTTTGGTGGTACAATCTTGATGATTGTATGGGCTCTTGCATCATTGGTGCTGATCAAAAATAAAAGAATCGCTATCAGTGTCGTATCAAACTTAGTATTAATTGCATTGTTAAATAACATACTAAAATTGATAGTACGTCGTGCTCGTCCAACTGGATTTCGTTTGATTGCGGAAACAGGGTACAGTTTTCCATCAGGTCATTCCATGGTAAGTATGGCATTCTATGGATATTTGATTTATCTGATTTATAAAAATGTTAGAAATAAGAAGCTACGTTGGACTTTAATTACATGTTTTAGCCTATTGATTCTAATTATTGGTATGAGTCGTATTTATCTTGGGGTTCATTATACATCTGATGTGTTTGCGGGATTCTTATTTTCACTTGGATACTTAGTTATCTATACTAAATTGACTGATCCAATTGTATTTCTAAAGAAATAAGTAAAAACAGAGAAGCTATTTTTGGCTTCTCTGCTCTTCTATAATCTTTTCGATTTCTTCAATCAATGCTTGTTTAATTTCTGCTTGCGGTACTGTACGGATAACTTTTCCTTTCCGAAAGAGAATGCCTGACTTTGAACCACCTGCAATACCAATATCAGCACGGCTAGCTTCTTGCATACCATTAACAGGACAGCCCATGACTGCGACTGTGATATTTGCCTTGATACTGTGGAGATAATCCTCCATCTCTTTGACAAGCGGAATCATGTCATACTGGATTCTTCCACATGTAGGACATGCGACTAAATCAGGTACATCTTCAATCAAACGGAAACTACGTAGTAATGCTTTTCCGATGATCAATTCATCCTTTGGAGGACCTGATACGGAGATACGAATTGTATCACCAATTCCTTCATGTAAGAGTACACCTAATGCGGCAGAAGATTTTACGGCAGAATCCGCAAAACCGCCAGCTTCTGTAACGCCTAAATGAAGAGGATAGTTAAATGTCTTTGCGGCGAGTTCATACGCATCAATGGTAAGTTCTACATTAGAAGATTTAAATGATAAACAGATATCATAGAAATCCATACTCTCAAGAATATCGACGTGACGCTTAGCACTTTCGACAAGAGCTTCTGCACATGGACCGCCGTATTTCTCTAAGAGTTCTCTTTCTAAAGAACCCGCATTGATACCAATACGAATTGGTACATGCTTTTCTTTACATTTGGCAACGACGGCTTCTGTATTCTTGCGTGATCCAATATTACCAGGATTGATACGGATTGCATCAATACCGCCATCTAGACAGATGAGGGCAAGTAAATAGTTAAAGTGTATATCTGCGATTAGAGGAATGTTGATGCGAGCTTTGATTGCTGGAATAGCACGAGCATCTTCTTCGTCTAATACTGCTGTTCTGACAAGTTCACAGCCATTTGCGGCTAATTCATTGATTTGTGCGACTGAGTGCTCCACATCCTTTGCAGGAACATTTGTCATGGATTGTAAAACACATTTATTTTGGCCACCAATCTGGACATTTCCTACAAATATAGCACGTGTTTCAGTACGTTTCATTATTTCGTCTCCTTTATGAGTACTATTATCCCACGATTATAAAATTTTATCGAGTTTTTCATCTCTTAAAATCATAAAGCACTTGGAATTGATTTATGAATATGATATACTCATCATGCAAAATCTTAGGAGGATTATTAACAATGGCAAGAGAGAATGTAATCTTGGTATGCACAGAATGTGGTGAAGAAAACTACATCACTACAAGAAATAAGCGTAAGCACCCAGAAAAGTTGGAAGTTAAGAAGTACTGTCCACGTTTACGCAAAATGACATTGCATAAGGAGAAGAAATAACCTTTGTTGGTTATTTTTTTATATTTTGTATGAGATTAGATATATTACCAATTGGACAGTTTGAAGAGAATTCCTACGTACTTCATGATAATGGTCATGTTCTCTTTATTGATCCAGGAAGATATTATAAGAAGATTATGGAATGTGTTGGTAAGGATGAAGTCGTTGATGGTATTGTTTTAACACATGGACATTCTGACCATACAGGAGCTGTGGATGATTTATGTGATGTATACAATTGTCCAGTATATATGGATTATCATGATTTACCACTTGTACTACCAAGCAATGCTGGCCATTATGGATATAGTGCACCCGTATATGCATCAATTCACGATTTAAATGAGAAACAGGTTAAGATTGGAACATTTTCTTTAGAAATTCATCATACACCTGGGCATACGGATGGTAGTATTTGCGTTCGATATAAGAATATTCTTTTTACTGGGGATACGTTATTTGCGTCTAGCTGTGGTAGAACGGATTTATATTCAGGTAGTGATGAGAAGATGCGTCTTACATTAGAATATCTCAAGACACTTCCACATGATTTACAAATCTATCCAGGACACGGGCCAGCTAGTACGATAGGAATAGAAGTTCGCAATAATCCATATATGATTTCTTACTTTTAAGAATTTATCAAAGTTGTTTTGTCTTAATTTCGTGTAGAATAGAAGCGAGGTAGTAATATGAAGAAATTTTTGATTGGTTTATGTTTGAGTTCGGTATTACTAGCAGGTTGTCATCAAGAGAAGTCAACCTACGTAGCGAAGGAAGATAAGATTGCGATTTCTACAACTGATTTTAAGGATGAAGATGCCCAAAAATTGGTAGAGTCTGTTTTAAAGAAACAGTATCCACAATATGAATGTACTATAACTCAGACAATCATTAAGGGAAATAATGTCTATGGTATTTATACATATCAGAAAAATGGACGTACAATGACCCAACAGGTATCTTTATATACGGTTTCCGTCAATAAGAATAATCACAATGATATTATCTACTTGCAGAGTTCCTTTGGTGCAGTTGATCATCGTATCACACAGATGATTGAGGAGAAGACAATTCCTACTGATAATACGGTTGAAAAACCAAAGGATGAAAAAGAAAAGGAATTTGATCTGCCAACAACAGTCGATGATCCAGATTCTGCCACAAGTAAACAAGCAACTGAGATTCAAAATTCTGGTGGACTTTATATTGTGCGTTTCTATCTAAATGCAGGAAGTCTTAGAATCTATGGTAAGCATACAGGTCAAGGAACCTTTGTGGCGAAACTATATGATCTAGAACAGAATATGATTGCGGAGATGGTTAATATTGAGGGATATGGAGAGTATAATCAAACGACACAGACTCCTCCAGGTTACTATTATCTGATTGTACAAAAATCAGATGGAAAATTTGATTTAAGCTATGAATATTGATGTTCGAGAAATCGAACATTTTTTTATGGACTTGTTACATTCCTAGTGAATATAGAAGTGCGAGGGCTACTATGGAAGAACGTTTGATTGAATGTTTAAAAATAGCGATGGAATTTCATGTAACAGATATCCATTTTCATCTAAAAACATATCCCAAAGAGAGTTTAAGTATTGAGATGAAGATTGAACAGGATGTTAGACAAATGGTTCCGAAAGAGGATGATATACGCTTATTTCGTTATTTGATGTATAAAGCAAATCTAGACTTATCAGATATCCACCATCCACAAACAGGAAGATTTGAGATGGAAATTGACGGGCAACCAGTATCTTTACGCTTTGCACTAGTTTCAAGTTATCACAATACATCAGGTGTATTACGAATTTTGAATCAGCATTCACCACTACACATTGAAGATTTAACAATTGATTATGATACTTCGATATGGCTAAGGAATATTACCAAACATACATCAGGGCTTTTTGTGTTTTCTGGACCAACAGGTTCTGGCAAGACAACAACTCTGTATACCATTCTCAATGAGACAAAGGGAAAGAAAATCTTTACTTTGGAAGATCCTGTCGAGGTATATCATGAAAATTACGTACAAATACAAATCAATGACCATCAACATTTATCCTACGATGAGGGTATTAAACAATTGATGAGACATGATCCAGACATCATCATGATTGGAGAAATCCGTGATAGCCAGGCTGCCTTAATGGCAGTGCGTAGTGCACTAACAGGGCATTTGGTTGTGACGAGCTTACATAGTCAGAATTGTATGTCTGCGATTGATCGTCTTTTAGATTTGGGGGTGAATATGTATCAACTTAAGGATGTGCTGATTGGTGTATCAAATCAAAGGTTATTTAATCTGGGTGCTGGAAAACGTTGTGGTGTATATGAATATATGAATCGAAAGGAGGTGGCTTATGCCTTGGAGCATCGACAAGTTTCCGAAACATTTATCTCACTGCAACAACAATTACAATGTGCAGTTAAGAAAGGATATATTGCGTCGGATTGTCTGGAGGAATACACGCTTTGATAAACTGGAATGCCAAGGGATTGTAAGTTTGATGGAAAATGGATTTAGCTTTACCGATACTTTACTAATTCTGAAGACAAAAAGAAATGAACAGCGCATCACGCATGTATTAGAAAAACTAGAACAAGGACAGACGTTCAAAGATGCATTCTCTTCACTACTGCCGGTTTGTTATAGAAAGTACTTTGATAACTTTATCCGTTATCTACCAGTACTTGAAAGTATGCGTATTTCAATAGAACTAGCAAGCTATGAAGAGCGCACAAAGCAGAAGATGATGAAGGATATGATCTATCCGATTATCATGTTGTTTTTGATGTTTTTTGGAATGTATTTGTTCAATGGTTTTGTCTTTCCACAGATGATTACATTAATGACTAGCTTTGAAGTCAATGTCACAAGCTATTACTTCTTACGGAGTTTGATTCAACTATTATCATGGGTAACGACATTCGTAATAGTTATGGGAATGCTGTTATGGATTGTATTTCAACATCCTCAAAGAAAATGTTGGTTATATCGTGTTCTTGTAAAGCATGTGCCTGATTCACTTATGGTTCAAAAGGCTTCTGCAGAATTTGCAAGATACTTTCTTGAATGCGTAAGAGTGCGCATCTCAACAATACAGACAATGAAGATACTGTTAGATATCAAAGAGAAACCTTTGGTAAGTTTGATAGCACAAGAGTTAAATGAGTCTTTATGTAAAGGTGAATCTTTTGAAAATACATTACATACACCATATGTAGAACATGCATTACAGCAGTTTTTTCAAATTGCTTTGCATGGTTCAAACTGTGAGAAGATGCTAGAAGGATATCTTGTAATGAACCAGCAACGACATATCAAACAAGTACGTATCTTTACGCGTAGCGTACAACTATCCTGCTATGGGGCGATTGCGTTAATATTGCTTGTTGTATATCAAATATTAATGTTACCAATGCAGATGTTACAAAACATATAGATCAGGAGGTAAGCAATGAATAAAAAAGGATTTACTTTACTAGAGATGACGATTGTAATCTTAATTATTTCAATACTGTTTTTATTAGTAATACCAAATATTAAAAAAACACTAACGATTGTAAATGATAAAGGTTGTAAGGCTTTGGAGAAGATTGCGGACTCCGCTATCATCCAATATAAACTAGAATACGATAGTTATCCTGGAAGTGTTAGTGACTTGGTTAATGCTGGGCTATTAACCGAACAACAGATTACCTGTGATGGGGAAAAGAGTCTTGTGATCAGTGATGGACATGCGTATATCGAATAAAGGCTTTAGTTTACTAGAAATGTGTGTAGTGCTTTTTGTGATTTCAATATTTATGATGTTGTTACCAACGAATATGCATATGCCGGAAACGGAATATTATGGTTTTGTGGATGAGTATCTATATTTACAAAGTACTGCAATGAAACAAGCAAAAAGCATATCATTTGATGCGTATGGTGTAAGCTTTAATCAAAAGGGAAATGTGAATCAGGCAAAGACAATTCATTTTAAGAATGAACGTACTATCATTGTAGAACTAGGTGGTGGTAGACTTGCGATTCAATAAGAAGGGACTATTTACTGTCGAAGCATTTGTTAGTTTAAGTATCACATTATTGTTAGTTGGTCTAATCACGAGTATCGTACAAGTAAGTCACGCACAATATACAGTATTTGAAAGGAAGATACGTGAGATGGAAGAGTCATTATTAGAAGTGATGAATGATGTAGAAGGGTGTTTACAAGCATGTCAAAAAGAAAAGGATTCGCACTCATTGAAATCTTAATTTGTATTTTAACAGTATGTATCTGCATTCCAATTTTGGTACAAGTCATATCTCTAACACGCAGTGTCTTAAAAGATAGAACTTTATTACAAGACCAGATTGCGCTAGTACAATTACGTCATTATCTAGCTGTAGCGTATGATATTGAACTACAACCAACAGCTCTATCATTTCAAAGACAATATGAAGAAATGAGATTGCGCCTTGTTAATCAGAATCTCATCATACAACCTGGTACACAAATATTCTTGATAGATATAGAGAGTGCAATGTTTTACTTGGAGAACGATAGCGTGATTTTACGGTATGTTAGAGATAACCATGAATATGAAGTATTCCTATGTAAACAATAAAGGTTTTATCAGTGCGTACTTTCTTGTTATCTTTCTATATGTGATAACACTTGTAACAGTACTTAGTGTTAATCTAAATTATCAAGCAAAAACACTAGAGAACTTAGAAATAATCTATGCCTATGAACGAGAAGAACTTTCAGCTATTGCTGAATTAAAGAGAGATTTATGTACCGATATCCATTTAGAAGAAAAATATCAAATCAAAGATCGTTATATCTATATTCAACTAACAAATGAGATACTTATTGTGGAGTATGATACAGATAAAAAAGTCGTTTTGGATTATGAGGTGATCCGATAAAGTAAGGTTTTTTGAGATTCTTCATAATTAAGAGTGTCATAAGATAGTCTTTTTGTTTATAATGAAACTACTGGAGGCGAGTTTCATGGAGAAAGTAAGATTTATTGGCAGTAAAAGAAGAACAAATACTCCTATTAGCTACCGTCAGCGTGTTGTACAGTATCGTCATAGATCGTTTAAACGACATGCAATTTATAAAAGTTTGCAGACATCTAAAGCAGAATCTGTTATCAATCAATTGATTCCTCAGAGGTTTGTTGAAAATATCAAATTAGATGAGAATCTGGATAAGGCAAAAGCTACACTCGGCGATGTAGGTGGAAAGGTGAAATCTTTCTTATCGGTTGCTGGAAACAAGGCAAAAGTGTCTTCTCAGCATGCATGGCAACTATTACAGGAAAAATATATATCGCTTAAAGATGGTTTTCAAAAGCGAAAAGAAGAGCGCTTAGAAAAGCAGAAGGCACTACAAGTTGCGAAAGCAGAAGAAGTAGATAGAAAAAAGTCTGTTGTAGAAGAAAAGGCTAAGCCTATTAAGATGACGCGCAAAGAAAGATTGATTGCGGAAGCGGATAGAGATATTAGTACTGCAAAGACAGATGCCTTAACAAGACTATTATTCCCAGCGTATGCGATTGATCGTCTTGCGAAAAACCACGATGATTTTATGATGTTCATAGGTGTGGTTATTCGTAATACAATTCATTGGATTGCGTTTACTTATTTCTTATCTGCAATGCTTGCTGGTTATATTAATCTTTCACCTTTTGGATTTACTAGAATGAACTTTAGTGACACATTCATCATGTCACTAAAACTAGCATTCTTATTCATCTTATTTGAAGGAATCTATTTGGTAATTAGTGGGTTTATTGCAAATATCAAGGTATCCTATAATTATCGTCATCAACTTGCGTCATTAACTTCTATCGCAAGCTTACTTCCAACTGTGATTTATATTCTTGCGATTCTATTTTTATCAAAGTCTATGCTGGTCGGATTCTTGTTAGGTGCTCTTGGTATGGTGGCAGGAGTATATCTACGTATTCAGGCATATATAAAGTCTGCACCATTTGCGACAAGTGCACAGATGATTGTACTGATGATTGTGGTTGCTGGATTTATTTGTACTGCATACTTCTATATTCCACTAACAATGCAAAGTACAGTGGAGATTCTAAAGACATTATTAAATATCTAAGGAGGAGAAATCCTTCTTTCTTTTTACTGGTAAGTGTAAATAAACTGGTATATACTAAAGAGGATAAAACTCAGGGCAGGGTGCAATTCCCGACCGGCGGTATACCCCGCGAACCGAAAGGTTGAATCGGTGCAATTCCGATGGCGACAGTAAAGTCTGGATGGAAGAGTAAAAGTTTTTTCATCATCAATTTTTACCCGAGGTGTTATCTTAGATAGCCTCTTTTATTTTGAGGCAAGGAGATGAAACCATGTCAGGAAGTAAGAAAGTTTTAACAACCAAATTTATTGCGAATGTAGCGGTCCTCGGTGCAGTGGCGTTTGTACTGATGCTGTTTGATTTTCCGTTACTATTTATCGCACCTAGCTTTTATAAGCTAGACTTTAGTGAAGTTAGTGTATTGATTGGTGGATTTGCATTTGGCCCATGGGCTGCAGTTCTCATTGAAGCAATCAAAATTGTTTTGAAGTTGTTATTTAAGCCTACACAAACAATGTTTGTAGGTGAACTTGCAAATTTCATTATTGGTGTTGCCTTCACTATGCCAGCTGCGATTATCTATCGCAAGCATAAGTCAAAAAAGAATGCTCTAATTGGAATGGTGGTAGGTACATTTGTGATGGCTGCTGTCGGTATTCTAGCTAATTATTTTGTACTATTGCCGTTCTATTCAACGCTATATGGAATGCCTATTGATACATTTGTAAAGATGGGGGCTGCAATCTTCCCGTTTATTAAGAGTGTATGGGGCTTACTCTTTGTTTGTGTATTACCATTTAATTTAATCAAGGGCTTTGTTGTAAGTGTTATTACAAGATTGCTGTACAAGCGTATCTCAAGTTTTTTACATTAATCTGAAAATTCAGTGAAAAGGCGCAATAACACGCCTTTTTTCGTGTGTAAATGATAAAAATGTCCAAGCGGGTAAGTGAAATAAATGCGGATATGGTATAATATTTCTGTTTATTGGGAGATGTACATATGGCTGAATTATCACGTATTAAGAAATATAAAGATTTGCGCGAGAGTATTACGCAGGATTTAGATAGTAACGACGTAACAACAACCAAAGAATTATCTCGTTTTCAAAAGAGATTAAATCAGATTGATGCGAATAATTTCCACAGAAGTGGAGATTATACAGAGAGTGCTAACGAAGGCATTCATCGTCGTGTGAGTGCTCCAACCAAAAATGTAGAGCCTGCTAAACCAGTGATTTCTGAACCAGTCACTTCTTTTGAACATGAAGAACCAGCACCTACATTGGCAAACTTTGAGGCTGGTGCTTTTACGACTGTCAATGACTTGGCTGGATATGACAATGACTATTTAGATCAGTATATTCGTGAAGTCAAACAATACAATATCGAGCAGGGTAACTCTTCTTTAGAAAACACATCCATGGATATTTTACGAAAGATTAAGGGTGATTCGATTGCGAGTAAGAAGATTCAAGAAGCACGTAAAACACCTGTGAAAAAGCCATATTCTAATAGTACGGGTACAACTGATATTCCATTTATGTCATCAAATAAACAACGTACATCTCAACCTGCAAAACCTGTAACTCCATCACAACAAGATAATTTATTTGATGTACCTTATACAGGTGATAACAACCATATTAACGATCCGATGAGTCTTACAAAAGAAGACATCATGGCGGAAGTAAAAAATTTAATGAATGAGAAGAAATCCAATCCACAAAATTCTCTTCCTGAGATTCCTGCCTTTACACCACGTGTTAGTCATATGGATTCTAGAGACTACGTGAGTCAGAATACATCTAGTTTTCCACCACTTGAAAATACTGCGCAATTTAGTGATGTGTTTGGTAATCTAATGAATCCACAAGAACCATGCAGTGAGGAACAAACAAGTCACACAGCGAAAGATGATGATGCGTTTGCGATGTTTCCAAGAAAGACGGAGAATTATGAAAGCACAAATCAACGTCTATTAAATGAAACAACACAGATGCGTGTTCAATTGGATAACTATGAAGCAAATCTAACGGATGTGAATGAGAAGATGCAGTATACAAACCATGTATTGAATATTGTGGTTGTTGTGCTAATTCTATTGCTTGTAATCTTATTATTACTAGCAGTTTATGGCATTGTAATGAATAGTGGTAGGGCATAAGATGAAGATAAATATTGCGATTGATGGACCTGGAGCAGCGGGTAAAAGTACCATTGCTAAGTGTCTAGCAAAGAAATTAAATTATGTACATTTAGATACAGGTGCGATGTATCGTAGTACTGCATATAAGGCTTTACAAAATCATATTAGTTTAGAAGATGAAGAAGCTGTATGTGAGATGCTAGAACATACGAAGATTCAATTATTGACGGATGGCTCTATCTTCTTAGATGGCGAAGACATATCAGATAAAATTCGTACTAATGAGATAAGCCTAGCAGCAAGTCTTGTATCTAAGTTGGCAAATGTACGCCATATGCTTGTTGCACGCCAACAAGAAATGGCAAAGGAAAAGGGCTTCATTATGGATGGCCGCGATATTGGAACTGTTGTTTTAACAGATGCGGAAGTAAAGATCTATATGACAGCCACCCCGATGGCCCGTGCGAAGCGTAGATATGATCAGAATATTGCTAAGAATATTCCGACTGGAAGTATCGAAGAAATAGCGAAGGAAATCGCAGAACGCGATTTACAAGATATGACACGTGCCAATTCGCCACTTAAGAAAGCGGACGATGCTGTTGAAATTGACACAAGTGATATATCAATTGAAGAAGTGACAGAACGTATCTATGATCTTGCTAAGCCTTTTATTGAAAAGGAGGTTTTGTAATGCATAGTGGAGTAATCGCAATTGTTGGTCGTCCGAATGTTGGAAAATCAACAATTTTTAATCGTATTGCGGGTTCTCGTGTATCTATCGTTGAGGATTTTCCTGGTGTAACACGTGACCGTATTTATACAACAGGTGAATGGACTGGAAAGAAATTCCAACTCATTGATACAGGTGGTATCCAATTAGCGGATCAACCATATCAAGAAGAAATTCGTGCACAGGTACAAATTGCGATGAATGAAGCGGATGTTATCCTTTTTGTTGTAAACGGTAAGATGGGTATGACAGATGATGATTCCTATATTGCAGGTATCTTACAGAAACAGACAAAGCCGGTTGTTCTTGCAGTAAATATGATTGATGATTCAACTCGTATGATGAATATCTATGAGTTTTATAACCTTGGTTTAGGTGATCCAATTGCTGTATCTGGTGTACACGGTATTGGTATTGGTGATGTGTTAGATGAATGTTTACGCTTGATGCCTGAAGAGGATAAAGAAGATAAGCATACAGGTATTCATATCGCTGTTATTGGTGAACCAAATGTTGGTAAATCTTCACTCGTAAATGCAATCCTAAAGGAAAAACGCTCCATTGTTTCTAACGTACAGGGTACGACGCGTGATGCGGTAGATACACCATTTGTTTATGAAGGAAAACCATATGTTATCGTTGATACAGCAGGTATTCGTAAGCGTGGCAAGGTGTATGAATCTGTTGAAAAGTATTCTGTACTAAGAGCGATGACAGCGATCGAACGTTGTGATGTGGCTTTATTTGTTATCGATGGTGAAGCAGGTATCCGTGAACAAGATAAGCATGTTGCAGGATATGCATGTGAAGCAGGGAAACCAATCGTTATTGTAGTCAATAAGTGGGATGCAGTTGAGAAGGATGATAAGACAATGAATGCGTTTATTGAGCGTATTCGTATTGAATTTGCGTATCTAAGTTATGCGCCTATCGTATTTGTAAGTGCTCTAACACATCAAAGAGTAGATACAATTATTCCGGTCGTTGATCAGGTATATGAAAATTCATGTCGTCGTATTGCTACAAATATTCTCAATGAGGTGATTACTGATACACAGATTACAACACCAGCTCCAGCACGAAATGGAAAACGTTTCCGTGTATACTATGGTACACAGGTATCTATCCAACCACCAACATTTGTACTTTCCTGTAATGATCCACGACTCATGCACTTTACGTATGAACGATTCTTAGAGAATTCATTGCGTCAAGCATTTGATTTTATTGGTACACCAATTCGTATTGTTGTTAGAAAGAAGGTATCCGAATGAAAATATGTGTATTAGGAACAGGCAGCTGGGGTACAGCTCTAGCACAGGTTTTAGCGGATAATCAACAAGAAGTTATTATGTGGGGTATTGATCCGTGCGAAGTTAAAGATATCGAAGTAAATCATCACAATACAAAGTTTTTTGAAACAGAAATCAATCATGACATTCATGCAAGTACAGATTTATCTGTTGTGGCAAATGCAGATGTAGTATTAGCGGCAGTTCCGACAATAGCACTCGAAGAAGTACTTACAAAGGCTAGTCAACATCTAACAAAGCCGGCGATTATTATCAATGTCGCAAAAGGTTTCCACCCTGTTACACATGAACGTTTGAGTGTTGTGATTTCTAAGATCGTTCCACAAGAAAAGTGTAAGGCTATCGTATCCTTAATTGGGCCATCGCACGCTGAAGAAGTTATTCTACGTTTGATGACTTCAGTTAACGCAGTAAGCGATAACGAAGAAGCTGCTAAGACGATACAGCACTTATTCTCTAATCAATATTTCCGCGTATATCGTAACTCGGATGTGATTGGTGCTGAGATTGGTGTTGCCATCAAGAATGTGATGGCAATTGCGAGTGGTATTCTAGAAGGTAGTGGTCAGGGTGATAATGCAAGAGCTGGTCTTATGACGCGTGGTCTTGCGGAAATGACCCGTTATGGTGTTGCCTTAGGTGGTAAACAAGAAACATACTTAGGTCTTGATGGTGTAGGTGATTTGATTGTTACATGTACATCACGTCACTCCCGTAACTTCATGGCTGGTTACCAGATTGGTTTAGATCAAGGTGCGAAGAAGTTCTGGGAAGAAAATAAGAAGACGGTAGAAGGTGTATTTGCATGTAAGGTTGTTTATGAAGAGGCGAAGAAACGTAATATTTCGATGCCTATCACAAATGAAGTTTATGCAGTACTCTATGAAGGGAAAGCACCATTAGATGCTATGAAAGATTTAATGGCAAGAGATTTAAAGGCTGAATAGTGCATTGGACATCTATGTGTGATGTCCTTTTTTGTGCATAAAAAGAATCTATATCGCTATAGATTCTCTTGGGTTATTTTGTATCTTTGGCGGCTGTAGCGTCTGGATCGTAATAGCCAGCATCAGTACAGATAGTTTCTGATTTCTTACCACTACTTGTCACAAAGTAACCACAGGCTTTGATTTTGCCTTTGAAATATTCTGGGATACCTGCATACATGTTTGTCTTACTCGTTACGGAAGTAATATAGACATCATCCTGATATAAGTCCGCATAGAATTTACCATTTGCGGATGATTGTAGGAAACTGTTGTACGCAAGACAAGCGCCAGATTTCGAAATGTTGTTATAGTTATCCTTTAGGGATATATTACGGCTACCAGAACATGTATCTTGTGTTAGCCAATTAATATACACAATTCCATTTGAAATAGAAGCGTTAAGGCCTGCTAAATAACTGTTATTGTTACGATAGGAACTTGTGTATTGTGTCGGTGTGTAATTTAAACCACTAGAAGATACTTGCGAGGTAATTGTCTTGCCACCATAATTTGAATCATCATTTGTGACGTGTGGATATGTACCATAGAGATAAGTGACATCTTGTACATCACTTGGTTGAGATACACCTCCAATTGTATCAGGAGAGATATAGGATTCAATATCTAACATATGACGATTGATTTGTCCTGGTGTATTCCAATCTCGCCAAGTAGGGAAGTATGTCATTTCACCATCGATTGCTTGGTCAAATCCATACCATACTGCATTGGTGTATTGTGATGTACTAGCGACCATCCATTTATCTTTCGCAGCTCCACTTGGGATACCGTATTGTAAACCGTCATTACCCCAGTCGGTTGTACCAGTCTTTGCATAGACTGGATAACCACTCTGTAATATCTGCATGTGATTGTAATATTTATTTTGATTAACGTTATTTTCCATCAATTGGTCTACTAAGTAGGCACTACCAGATGAGAGTGCTCGTATGTTCTGATTTTGTGGTTCATATACATTACCATCATCTGTTAGAATTCGACGAATCGTATGTGGTTCGTTATAGACGCCTAAGTTGACCAACATCGCATGTGCAGCTGCCATCTCAGCGACGGAGGCTGTAAAGTCATTACCACCGATTGCGTAGGATAGATGATAGTTACTGTACTTCACCTGTGAAAAGCCAATCTTCTTAAGGTAATCAACAACCGCATCAGAACCAATCTTGGCTGTAACTTTCTGAAGAGTTTGGATCGCAGGGGTATTTAAGGAGTTTGCCATTGCGTCCTTGATTGTAACATCACCCTCATATTTGCCGTTATAGTTTACTAGAACACGTTGTTCTGCAGGATAGGTAATTGGTTTATCAACTAAGACTTCATCCAAAGAATATCCTAAATATTCAAATGCAAGTGCGTATTCTAATACAGGTTTGATACTAGAACCTGGCTGTTTGTATTGTTGTAGGGCACGGTTTAATAGACGTGATCCACCATCGCCACCATAGTTTCTACCTCCACCAACACCAACGATTTCACCGTTCTTATTGTTGAGGGTAATCATTGCAAGCTGTACAAGGTCACTTTCAAAGTCAACGACTTCGCCATTTTGAATCGCTTCAATCTCGGTTTGAATCGTTGGATCTAATGCGGTATAGATTGACATACCGGTTGATAATGGATCAAGACCAGTCATGCGTTGTACTTCATCTAATACAACGTCTAAATAAGATGTGAAACGTGTATTACCTGTATTAAAGTTAGATTTACCAACAAGTGTATCTTCAACTTTGATGGATTTGGCTAGTGCGCATTCTTCGCTTGTAATATAGCCATGATATTGCATCAGATCTAATACATTATTACGACGTTGTGTTGCATAATCTAGGTAGTTATATGGGTTATAGGTATTTGGTAAGTTGATAATACCTGCAAGTAGTGCAGATTCTGCGAGTGTAAGTTGACTTGCGTTTTTACCATAGTAGTATTGGGCAGCTTTTTGTACACCACGGATACGGTCACCAAAGTTTAACTTATTTACATATAACTCAAAGATTTCTCTCTTGCTGAGTTGTTTCTCTAACTGCATACTCAGCACAATCTGTTGTGCCTTATAGGAAAGGGTGGCAGAACGCTCTGTACTGTTATCGCCATCTTCGATGGAGAAGTAAGTATTCTTAACTAGCTGCATCGTGAAGGTTGATCCACCTTGTGTATTGTGACGTAATACTGTTTCTAATACAGACTTCGTAAAACGTGGAATGTCAAATCCATTATGCTCGAAGAAACGTGAATCTTCGACGGATAGGAATGCGTCAATTAAAGATTCAGGCATTTGTTCATATGGGATATTCTCACGATAGTAGGTGCCAATTTCCGTTAGGAGTGTTCCGTTACCATCATAGATTTTTGAGGATTCTGTACTAATTAAATCATCTACATTTAACGTTGGCATACCTTTTAAAAGTTTACTTGCATAGCGTACTGCATAGATGCCGCCAACGACATAGATGCCGACGACCAAAACCATAAATACAGTTAAGATCTTCTGCCAACGTAATTTACGTATATATTTCTTTCGCAATTTTTCGCGCTGCTTTTCATCTGGCTGTTCGACTTTTTCCGGATGATCAAAGTCAGGCAAAAATGACTTTTTCTTTTGTGTCATGGAGCCTCCATTTCTTAGCAGATTTTAAAATATTGAATCGCAATACAACCAATGCCTGTATGTACTGCAATTGCGTTAGGTAATTCAATGACTTGAATCTTTGCAGTAGGAAAGCGTTCTGTCATTATGTGATATAGATTCATTGCTTCAGAAACATTTGCAACATGTGCAATTGTAATGAGTGTATTCTCATCGGGGTTATCTTTGGCAATTTCATCTACCGCAGTGCTAAGTGCTTTGCGGAACGTACGAACTTTTGTTAGGGTATCAACTTTACCTGCAGTCTTTTTGTTGATTTGTAAAACAGGGATAATCTTTAAGAGTTTCCCTAATTTTGCCGCAAGTGGAGTCATGCGACCACCGCGAATAAACTGATCCAGTGTTTCTGGAACAAGTAATGTATTTGTAGAGTTGATGATATTTTCAACGAGGATTTGAATTTCAAGATGAGACTTACCTTCTTCATACCACTTCTTAATATGCGTGATTAAGTAATCTTGGACAACTGCAGTTACATAGGTATCGATACAAATTATCTTGATATCTAAACTATTAGCAATTGCGGTCATTGTGCTGATTGTGCCAGAAAGACCATTACAAATAGGTACAGCGATGATTAATTCAACACCCTGTGCCTTTAGACTTTCAAAACATTCTTCAATAATACCTGCAGATGGTTGGGAAGTAGTTAGAGCTTTTCCTTCCTTCATCAAGCGAATACAGTCATTTCGATTCAATGTTTCCATATCTTGATATGTTGTATCATCTACGCTGATTTGCAAAGGAAGACTCACAATTCCTTGTTCTGCGTATTCGTGAATGGATTTTCCAGTACCACTATCTGTAACAAATGCAACTTTCATACTGATTGACCTCACTTTTAAAAATGTATCATTTAATATTATATCGCAGTTTTACCTCTTTTTTAATTTTAAACGACAACATTAACTTTTCTTTTAAGTTATTTCTTAATAGTATCCCCTTAGGGTATAATAATTACATGACCACACATCTATTCGTACGTAGCTGTTACACGTTACTGGATAGCACAATTCGCATTCCAGAACTTGTTTCAACAGCGAAAAAATATGGATATCAAAGTGTCGCTTTGACCGACCATCATGTGATGCACGGCGTAGCGCGTTTTCTGCATGAATGCAAAAAAGAGGGAATTCATCCTATCATAGGATTAGAAGTTGATGTTTTCTATCATGAACAAAAAGTTCCTTTTTTACTACTTGCTAAAAATAATAAAGGCTATACAAATTTGATGAAGCTTTCTTCTATGCTATGTGATGGAAGAGAGTATGCAACATATGAAGAACTGATTCAATACTGTGAACATAATTTCCTTGTTGTGTATGGTGAAGGTGGATATTTTGATGCAGAACTCATCAGTGAAGATCGTACAGGAATTACACAGAAATTAGCGCTGATGAAATCAGAATTTCCTCCTTTTGATATTGCAATTTCTTATGAAGAAACATCTTTATGGCGCTCTAAGAATGCAGTGTTAAAAGCGTTAGCGAAAGCACAAGGAATTCAGACAGTTGCTTTAAATAAAATCTATTATCTTGGACAAAAAGATTATGAAACATTAAAGGTATTATCCGCAATCAAACAGGGTACAACCTTGCGTGACAAGAATGTGACACCAATTACAGGAAGATACTTCTTATCAATCCCTGAAATGGAACAGATATATGATGCGGATGATTTACGTAGGACAGATGAAATCGCAAGCGAATGTCATTGCGATGGGAATCTAGAAAAGACAGGGATACCTGAGTATCCATTAAAAGATGGTATCACAGCAGAGCAATACTTACCGCAATTATGTCTAGCAGGATTAAAGAAACGTTTGAATGGTGATTTAAAACCTGCGTATGTAGAACGTTTAAAACATGAATTACAAGTCATTCACCAGATGGGCTTTGAGGATTATTTCTTGATTGTCTATGACTTTATCCGTTATGGAAGACAAAAGGGAATTTATATTGGACCAGGAAGAGGTAGTGCTGCTGGTTCTTTGGTTGCGTATTGCTTAGGAATTACGATGGTAGACCCTTTACAATATAATCTTTTGTTTGAACGTTTCCTCAACGCTGAACGTGTATCTATGCCGGATATTGATACAGATATCCCAGATATCCATCGCCAAGAAATTATTGATTATGTATATCAAAAGTATGGTGAACAACATATTGCTAATATCATTACATTTGATACTTTAGCAGCGCGTGCTGTCTTACGTGATGTTGGTAAAGCAATGGATATTCCAAAGCGAGAAATCGATATGATTGTTGGACTGATTCCGCAAACGCCAAAGATTACGCTTAAGAAAGCGTATGAACAGAAAGAAAAATTACGTGTATTACTCAATGCAAGTCCACAATTGATGACATATTTTAATATGGCAAAGCGGATTGAAGGACTTCCAAAAAATAAGAGTATCCATGCGGCTGGCATCGTCATGTCGGGAAAACCAATAGAAGAGATCATTCCGACAATACAAATGGCAGAGGGAATGAAGACAACACAGTTTGTTGGAAATTACTTGGAGGAAAGAGGTCTTATTAAGATGGACTTCCTTGGGCTCAAGAATCTAACAACGATTGATGAAATCGTACAGATGATTCACAAGAAAAATCCAGATTTTCATATCCTATCTATCCCACTTCATGATGCAAAAACATATCGTTTATTTGCGCAAGCAGATACGATTGGAGTCTTCCAGTTTGAATCGGATGGCATGCGTAATTTATTGCGGAAGATGAAGCCGAATTGTTTTGAAGATATTATTGCGGCGTTAGCACTCTTTAGACCGGGTCCTAAAGATCAGATCAATGTCTATCTAGAAGGTAGAAAGAATCCATCGTCGGTTGTATATCCATCCAAGGAATTGGAGCCAATTCTAAAGGAAACCTACGGTGTTACAATCTACCAGGAACAAGTTATGTTGATGGCACAGATTGCGGCGAAGTTCTCACTAGTGAAAGCAGACATTCTTCGTAAGGCTATTTCAAAAAAGAATGAGGAAGAATTAGCTGGATTAAGACAAGAGTATGTACGTGGGTGTAAAGAGAATGGCTATAGTGATGAAACGGCTAGTTATCTCTTTGATTTAGCAGAGAAGTTTGCGGGGTATGGTTTTAATAAGTCACATGCGGTTGCGTATGGCTTGGTTGCGTATCAATTGGCATATCTAAAGGCAAACTATCCATTGGAGTTTTATACATCTATCTTAAATAGTGTGATTGGAGATAGTACCAAGAGTGCAATCTATATTACTGAGTGTAGAAGAAAGCATATCTCTATCGAAGCGCCTGATGTAAATCGCTCCACAGATATTTATTATCACAATGGAAGGTCGATTATTTTACCACTATCTATCATCAAAGATGTCGGAACATTAGCCGCTAGAACAATCTTGGATGAACGCGATAAGAAGGGAAGCTTTAGCGATTACTTTGACTTTGTCGCAAGAGCTGTATTACGCAAAATTAATCGAACACAGCTAGAACGTTTGATATCTGCAGGCGCGCTAGATTGTTTTGATTTAGGTAGAACCACAATGATGAATACCTTAGATGACGCAGTCAAGTATGCAAAATTGGTACAAGTTCCTTTCGGAACACAATTATCCATTGATCCACAACTTGTATCTAAACCGGTTGTGGTTCGTATGAAGGATAGTCAAGAAGAACTCAGTGAAAATGAAAAAGCAGCACTTGGATTTAATCTGGGTGAGCAACCAATTGCTCATTTAAGACAAAAACTAGGAATTACGTATCCGCCACTTGCGGAATTAAATAGTAATCGAGGTTTATACCGTGGGTTTGCGTATATTCAAAGTGTAAGACAAATTCGTACTCGTAAGGGAGATTTAATGTGTTTCTTAAAACTAACAGATGAAACAGGTGAAAGTGATATGGCGGTAATGCCAAATTTATATTCACAATATGGTCAGCATCTTGTAAAAGGGGTTTATATTCAGTTTTATGCTAAAATTCAAGATGAAGCATCCTTTTTAGCAAATCAAATAGAAATAGTAAGGCAGAAATAGTATGGCAAAAATTTTAATTGTAGATGATGAAGCAAATATCCGTGAAGTCGTACGTGAGTATTGTGAAATCAATGGTTTTGAAACAGAAGAAGCAGAGAATGGTTTAGTGGCAATTGAGAAGGTGAAGAATACACATTTTGATTGTGTGATCCTAGATGTTATGATGCCAGTGTTAGATGGTTTTTCTACTTGTAAACAAATTAAGAGTATCGACCAAGTTCCTGTGATTATGTTAAGCGCAAGACAAGAAGAATATGATAAGTTATTTGGCTTTGAGTTAGGTGTTGATGACTATGTCACAAAGCCTTTCTCACCTAAGGAACTGATTGCGCGCATTAAAGTTGTTTTAGAGCGTGGCAAAAAGACACAGGCCAATTCCGATGTGATGATTTTTAAGGGATTGCAGATTGATGTGCTCGGTAGAGTTGTGACAGTTGATGGTGAAAAAGCACCATTAACGCCAAAGGAAATCGATTTACTTCTTTATCTAGCAACACATCCAAATGTTGCGTTATCACGTGAAACGCTACTTGTAGAAGTATGGAATTATGATTATTTTGGTGATGATCGCACGGTTGATACACATATCAAGATGCTAAGGCATAACTTAGGTCCTTACCGTGATTTTATTACAACAGTACGTGGAATGGGGTATAAGTTTGAAGCTTGATACACATGGTATCCGCTTTCGTTTGTGGCTAGCGTTCTTTACGATGGCCGTTGGCATTACGTTATTCATCGCTCTATTACAGACTGGCTTGATTCGTCCGTATTATCGTAATTCTAAGATTGCGGCAGTACGTACCGTCGCAGATCATATTCAACAAACACTCATCACAAATAATGCAAGTGGTAGTGGGGTAGAGTCTGCGATTCGTGAAGCGGTCAATAATAACGTATGTATCGCTATTTATAATGATAGTGGAACACAAATCTACAGTGCAGATAGTTTAGGCGCAGGCTGTGCCTTACAAGATCCTAAGTCCGATGAGATTCAGGGTCTTTTAGACCTTTCAACGATTGACAGTAAATTACAGAATGGCGAACTCAGCATGAACATGACCAACCAACGTACTGGTCAAGAGATGATTATCTATGCTCGTCATATCCGTGAAAATCTTGGGAATTATTATCTGTTTGTCAATACTGCATTAGAGCCTATCGATAGTGTTGTAACATTCTTTACGCGCCAATATGCACTCTATACGATTATCGTGATTGTCGTTGCCTCAATAGTGTCCTTGATGATTTCGGGTTTGGTGACCGATCCTATCATTCGTATGAAACAAGAAGCAGTAAAACTATCACAAGCTGACTATAGTGCGCATTTTGATGGTGGATCTTTAACAGAACTACAACAGCTCGCCAATAGTTTGAATACGGCTAATCGACAACTATCAAAAATTGATGAGTTAAGAAGAGATCTTTTGGCGAATGTATCACATGATATCCGTACCCCAATGACGGACATTCGTGCATACGCAGAAATGATTCGAGATATCTCTGGTAATGATCCAGTCAAACGTGATAAACACTTAGGGGTCATAATTAAAGAGACTGATTATATGACAAGACTTATCAACGATATGAGCGAGCTTGCCAAGATGCAATCAGGTAATTACGTACTCAATCGTACAAATATGGATCTGGCGGATAAGATTCGCGAAATTATCGAATTAAACCAAAAGTCTATCACCCAAGGTGGACAGATTGTGGAGCTAAAGATTCCTGGTACCCTATATATCTATGCGGATGAAGTAAAGATTGGACAGGTTATTACAAACTTCTTAACCAATGCCTTAAAACATACTGCCGCAGGACAACACATTACAATACAAGCGTATCGTAAGCCTGATGAGGAAACAATGCATTTTGAGATACGTGATGATGGTGAAGGAATTCCTGAAAGTGAACTGCCATACGTATGGGATCGCTATCATAAGACATCACGTTCTTTCTCACGCAATCAATTAAATACAGGTTTAGGTCTAGCAATTGTTAAAGCAATTCTAGATGCACATGATGCACAATATGGCGTTATGAGTATTGTTGGAAAGGGTTCAACTTTCTGGTTTGAATTAAGGGAAACACATGAAGCTTGATTATCTAGGTGGAACAGACTTTCTCATTGACCAAGGGGAAGAGTTTTACCGTATGAACGCAGATACAGAATTACTTGGTCGCTTTCTACGTATCAAACATCAACATCGCTTTCTTGAAATTGGCTGTAATACAGGTGCAATATTGCTGTACGCATCATTACGTAAGCCAAAAGAACTGGTTGGTGTAGATTTGTTTCCAGAAGTATTTGAACTAACAAGAGAGAATTTAGAGCGATATCAAGTAGATGCACAATTACATGCATGCAGGATTCAAGATTATCAAGATAAACCCTTTGATGTGATTGCATGTAATCCACCATACTTTTCTACATCAAATCAAAATTTGATGAATGTAAATCAGTATAAAAGAGCAGGTAGACATGAAGAAAATTTACCGCTTAGTGAGCTATTTACAGCAGTGAAACGATTGTTAAAGTCAAATGGCTCGTTCTATCTTGTGCATCGTGCTAGTAGATTAAATGAGATTTATCAATATGCAAGCAGAATGGGGATGTTACCTGTAAGAGTAACGTTTGCCTATGATCACATGAATGGGGTGGCGAAATCAGTACTCATTGAATTTCAATTTGCGACATCGCATGAATGTTTAATTCACGAACCAGTTTATCTAAATGATCGTAGTACATTTCCTACAATTGAATGAGCTATGATAAAAATCCACCAATCGGTGGATTTGTTGTTTATAGGCTGTTATGGCGCTACTGTTGGAACAGGTGTTGGAGTAGCGTTAGGATCAGCTTCTGGCGTAGGAGTTGGTGTAACTTCAGGTGTTGGGGTTGGTTCTACCGTTGGCTCAGGAGTTGATTCTGGGGTAGGTTCTGGTGTTGGAGTAGCTTGAGGATTATCGTTAAGTGTTCCTTGCGTTGTATTTGTTTCTGTTGCTGGAGCTGTTGATTTTAGAGTGTAGCATACAACTTCGGCTGGACTTAAGAAACGCATATCTGCACCAATCGTGCCGACTCCGTTTGTGATATCAAGCATAAATGAATTTTGAATCAAGTGCTTTCCACGCAGATAATTGACTGCCTTATCAGGTGCATAGTAGGCTCCAAGGAAGTAGTATGCTTGACCTCCTAAAGAATGACCTGCTAGGAAGTAATCTGTTGTATCAAGAGGAACTAGTGATGCAGTGTCTGGTGTATGACAAACAGTAATAACATAGTTATCACTACTTACATTTGCGTAAGCTGTGTTAACATCTGGCGTACTGTTTAGTTCATTTTCAAGCCCAACTAATGAGATAAATCCAGATGAACCGTTATGAATGGATACAGAAGTATTTGATAGAACTTCAAAGTTTGCGGTTTGTAGGATAGATAATACATGAGATTTGATATCTGCAGTTGTACAGTCTTGATCACCTAATACTGCAAACTTGCCGAGTGGAGCTTTGATGGAAGCTAGTGCAGTTTTGACTTCATCATCAGATTCTGTTGTGATTGTTGCGTTAGGAGCATAGATATCGCCACCAAATACAACTGCATCAGGAGCAATGCGATTGATGGTATCCACTAGCTTTTGTAAACGACTTTGATTCATATGATTGCCATAATAGATATCAGAGACATATAAGATTTTGGTGTTATTAAGATCTTGTGGAATCTTATCCGATGTAAGTGCTTGGTAGCGTACTGTAAACTTACTTGGCGAAAGTAAGAATGCATCTACCAATAGATATAGAATTAAACCGAATATAATACCCAAAATCAATAATATCTTTTGTATTTGTTTCATGTGTTTCCCTCGCGTGTATTATCATATCACATCTATGTGATACAATAAGCACACGAGGGAAGAAAATGTTAACAAGTAAAGGCTATATCATACAATTAGAAGCATTGATGCAACAAAAACAAGCTATGCTAGGTGCTAAAGAACTGATTCATGCATTCCAAATGGAGAATATCAGTTATTTGATTTTGACAGAGCGTTCTTCTGTAACAGCTGATGAAATATTAAATCAGTTAGAACATTGTGGAATTCATGGCGTTAGAAAAGAGAATATCTATACGTCTACAATGGCTGCAGTAGAATATATCGTTACACACGATAAAAAGGCGATTGATGTTGATTACATCGGTGGTAAGGGAATTCGCCAGGTGTTGACTGATACAGGTTTTCACATTACCCATCATCATCCACAGTATTTCTTTGTGGGAATGGACAGTAATTTATCTTACGATGAATATCAGGATGTCTTTACACAGTTAAGGAAGGGGAGCCAACTTGTGTCTGTGGATCATCGTCGTATTCAAATGGTTGATCAAGTTGAGAAGATTGGAAATGGCACGATTGTGCGTATGCTAGAGTATGCGGCTGGTGTAAAAGCGATGAACTTTGGTTGTGGAACAAAGATCTTATTGAAGTTCGCAAGTAAGCATCTACCATATTCCTTAAGTGAAACAATCATGATTGGAAATCGCTTTAAGAAAGATATTGTACCTGCATTACAGTTAGGAATGTTGACATTCTATGTCGCGGGTAGTGAAGAGATGATGAAACAAGGTATAAATGATGAATTTCATCCAGATTATATTTTGGATAACTTAACAGGATTATTACGATAGAAATTAAAAGAGGAGAGCGATATGAAGATTTTGGTTCCAATAGAGAATGGTATGATTTATCAACATTTCGGTCATACACCTGCATTTCGTTTGTATGATGTTGAAGGAAATACGGTTCTTCATACAAAGGATTATATAACAACTGGACATGGTCATGTGGTGATGTGCCAGATAGTGTTAGATTTAGGTGTTAATGTTGTGATTGCAGGAGGATTTGGTATGCCTGTACAGAAAACACTATCTTCCAATGGCATTCAAATTTATGGTGGCGTTAGCGGTAGAGCAGATGATGCAGTACTTGCATATCTTGCTGGTACACTAGCGTATGATCCAGATATTGCGAAGCAGCATTGTGAGTGTCATCATTAAGCATTGAAAAAATAAGTGATGATTGTTAATATATTGGTAATGCAGTGATAAAGAATAGTAGTGAGTGATTCATTTCCAGAAAGCCGTGGGGTGATGTGACACGGTATGATAACCTACATGAACTCGCCTTTTGAGCAAACGTAACTTCTGCGTTAAAGAAGATTTGAGGTGTATGATTGATTTACAATCATAAACTAAGGTGGTACCGCGTATATAACGTCCTTAGAGTGGGGCGTTTTTTATTTTGAGAAGGAGATTGATTATGTCATTTGATCACAAGAAGATTGAAACAAAGTGGCAACAGTATTGGGACAAACATCAAACGTTTAAAACAAATGGTTATGATTTTTCAAAGCCTAAGTATTATGCGTTGGATATGTTCCCGTATCCATCTGGTTCTGGTTTGCATGCAGGTCATCCAGAAGGATATACAGCAACGGATGTTATCTGCCGTATGAAGCGTATGCAGGGCTTTAATGTATTGCATCCAATGGGATTTGATGCCTTTGGTTTACCGGCAGAACAGTATGCAATTAAGACGGGTAATAACCCAGCTACATTTACAGAAAAGAATATCGAGACATTCAAAAAGCAGTTACGTGCCTTTGGTTTTAGTTATGATTGGGAACGTGAGATTTCTACTGCAGATCCTTCTTTCTATCACTGGACACAATGGATCTTTAAACGACTCTTTGAAGATGGTCTTGCGAAATGTGTTGATATGCCAGTGAACTGGTGTGAAGAGTTGGGCACTGTACTTTCAAATGATGAAGTTATTGATGGTAAGAGCGAACGTGGAGGATATCCTGTCATTCGTAAGAATATGCGACAATGGGTTATCGATATTCCAGCATATGCTGAGAAGTTATTGGAAGGTCTTGAAACAATTGATTGGCCAGAGTCTACAAAGGAAATTCAACGCAACTGGATTGGTAAGTCTATTGGTGCCCAAGTAACATTCAAGGTTGATGGTCATAATGATAGTTTTGTAGTATTTACAACCCGTTGTGATACATTGTTTGGTGCAACATACTGTGTGCTTGCTCCTGAACATGTACTTGTTGAAAAGATTGTAAGTGGCGAGCAAAAGGAAGCGGTAGAAGCGTATCGCAAAGAATGTGCGACGAAATCTGATCTCGAGCGTACAGAACTAAATAAAGATAAGACAGGTGTATTTACAGGTGCGTATGCGATTAACCCAGTCAATGGCAAGAAGATTCCAATTTGGATTTCTGACTATGTACTAGCAAGCTATGGTACTGGTGCGATTATGGCTGTACCTGCACATGATGACCGTGACTATGCATTTGCGAAGAAGTTTGGCTTGGAAATCATTCCAGTGCTAGCTGGTGGCGATGTGACGGTAGAAGCTTGGACACAGGATGGTCTACACATTAACTCAGAATGGCTAGATGGCTTAAATAAGCAGGAAGCTATTGATAAGATGATTGAATGGTTAGAATCTAATCATATTGGTCAAAAGAAGATTAATTACAAGATTCGCGAATGGATCTTTGCACGTCAAAGATATTGGGGTGAACCAATTCCTGTCGTTCATCTAGAAGATGACCGTTATGTGGCAATTAGTGATGAAGAGTTACCACTTGTACTTCCGGTATTAGATGACTATAAACCAAGTAAGGGTGGACAATCCCCACTTGCGAAAGATGAAGAATGGGTAAATGTAACTATAGATGGCATCAAGGGTAAGCGTGAAACAAGTACAATGCCAGGGTCTGCTGGTAGTAGTTGGTACTTCTTGCGTTATATAGATCCAAAGAATGATAAGGCGATTGCCGATCCAGAACTGCTGAAACACTGGATGCCGGTTGACCTTTATGTTGGTGGACCAGAACACGCTGTAGGACACTTGTTGTACTCTCGTATGTGGAATCGTTATCTCTATGATAAGGGTATCGTTTCTACGAAAGAACCATTCCAGAAGTTGGTTCACCAAGGTATGATCCTAGGTGCAAATGGTATTAAGATGGGTAAGCGTTATCCAGAATTTGCGATTGATCCAAATGTATTAATTGAACAATATGGTGCAGATACTGTACGTTTATATGAAATGTTTATGGGACCATTAGAAACCAGCAAGCCATGGAGTGAGCAGGGTGTAGATGGTGCGCACAAGTGGTTAGAGCGCGTTCACCGTTTGATTGTGGAGTCTAATAAGCTTAGTGATACAAATGATGGTTCCTTGGATGAGGTATATCATGCGACTGTTAAGAAGGTCACAAGTGATATCGAAAGCTTGAATCTCAATACGGCTATTTCACAGATGATGATTTTCATCAATGAATGTTATAAGGCTGAAACTCTCTACAAGCCATATATGGAAGGCTTTGTACAAATGTTTGCGTGCTATGCACCACACTTAGGTGAAGAACTATGGCAATTCTTAGGTCATGATAATACTCTGACATTTGAAGCTTGGCCAAGCTACGATGAAAGTAAACTTGTAAAGAATCAAGTTGAAATGGTTGTACAGGTCAACGGTAAGGTTCGTGGTAAATTCATGGCAAATATTGATGAAGACAAGAAGGTTGTAGAAGAAATGGCACTAGCTATACCGTCTGTACAAGCACAGATGGAAGGAAAGACATTACGTAAGCTCATTATTGTGCCAA
>ERZ773099.471-NODE-471-length-34621-cov-19.539895_pt1 | contig 34621 bp, 42 predicted proteins | sample MGYA00511120_ERZ773099 | MGnify/ENA primary metagenome ERZ773099 (study PRJEB29015, sample SAMEA2738012) | human oral metagenome | biome: human oral; feature: human-associated habitat; material: dental | place: China | collected 2104 ... | reverse complement strand
TATGTCTACTACACTTTATTATACAACAAATGATGTAGACACAGCAAAATATGTTGAAACTAGACTAGGAAACAAAACAGAAAAAATAGTAACTAAATCTTATAGATTTGGAGGATTTTTTAGAAAAATAAACTATAATGAAAGTTATGTAAAAAGACCACTTATGACAGCTGAAGAAGTACATACAATGGATGAAAAAGAAGTTATAGTTTTATCTGCTGGAAAAAATCCTATTCATGGTAAACAAGCAAGATGGTACGAAGTAGATGAATTTAAAAATAGACTTGCTAGAGAAGCATTTTTTACAAATGCAACACCTTCAGACATAATAAAAGAATACAAATAAAGGAGTCATTATGGGAAAAAGTAAAACTCTTGATGAGAAAATAAAGGAGTTACAAGAAAAATTAAAAAATACTGAACTTTTAAAAAAACAAGCAACTCAGAGAAAAGGTTTAAATTTATGGAATAGAATAAAAATTTTATTTTTAGAAGATGAAACAATAGTTGATGAGTTACTTAAAGACAAAGAAAAATTAGAAATTATAAAAGAAAATATTAAAAAAGTGTTAAATAAATTATTTCCAGAAAAATTAAAAAAAGAGGTAAAAGAGGAGAAAACAGAAAATAAAGAAAATCAAAAAGATTTAAAAGAAGTTGATAAAAATGAATCTTAATTTAATGGATTTATTGGAAATTTCTTTAGGCCCTCAAATAATGAGATATATGAAAGATAATGAAATAATAGAAATAATGGCTAATGATGATGGGAAAGTTTTTATAGATCATATAAAAAATGGTATGTCTTATGCTTGTAATATTTCTCCTGAGAATGCTAGAAATGTTGTTACACTTGTTGCTAATCATGTAAATCAAGAAGTAACTGAACAAAATCCTATTGTATCAGCTGAACTTCCTGGAAGTGGTTTTAGATTTGAAGGAAATATACCTCCAGTAAGTTTTGCCTCAGTATTTAACATAAGAAAATATAGTATTTTAGATTTAGAATTAGATAGTTATGCTGAAAATGAAATAATGACAAAAAGAGAGGTAGAAATTATAAAGGAAGCAGTAAGAGATCATAAAAATATTCTTGTTATTGGAGGAACTGGTTCAGGAAAAACAACTCTTTGTAATGCTATTTTAAATGAAATAGCTCTTTATAATGAAAGAGTTATTATTATTCAAGATACAAATGAATTGAAATGTAAATGTGAAAATAGATTATTTTTAAGAGCCAATCGTTGGACCAGCATTAGAGATTTATTATTTTCCACACTTCGTAGAACACCAACAAGAATAATTATAGGAGAAGTGAGAGATGGGGCAGCTCTAAATCTAGTAAAGGCTTGGAATACAGGACATAGTGGAGGAGTATGTACACTACATGCTAATTCAGCTCCTTTAGGACTTATACAATTAGAAAGTTATATTTCAGAAGCATCTGATACTAGTCAAGAAATAACTATAGTTAATACAATAGATTTAGTTATTGATATTCAAAGAGTAGGTGTAAAAAGAAAAGTTATGCAAATTATTGAACTTAAAGGCTGCAAAATAAATGGAGAAATTTATATGAAAGGAGATAGTAAAGCAGATAAATACATATATGAGAGAGTTATTTAAAAAAGAGGTGTAAAAATGAGCAATAAAATAGATTTAAGAGAACCAATTTGTAGAGCATTTACAACAGAGCCGACTACAGCAGGAGGAGCTAAATTACCTGTTTCAGGAAATTTCTTCTTAGCACTTATTACTATAGTTGCAACAAACAGTTTATTAGCTGGACTTCCATTTATATTTACTCATATAGGGATTGTATTTTTAACTAAAAAAGAACCTAAGTTTTTTAAAATTTTTATTAGTCACTTAAAATTTAAAGAACATTATTATTAAAAATGGAGGGGTAAATTGTTTAAGGAATATAGAGTACCAAAAATAAATAAATATAAAGATTTTAAGGAAAATAATTATTTCTACCATCTTCTTCCTTGGGCATATATTTATGAGAATAAAGATTTTGTTATAAGAATAAAAGATGATAAAGAACTTAAAAATTTTCCAATAATAATAACAAAAGATGGAAGTTTTCAAACAACTTTTAAATTTAGAGGAAAAGATTTAGATAGTTGTACAACTTATGAACTTTTAAATATGTCTTATAGAGTTAATGACACTTTGAAACAATTAAATAATGAGTGGACCTTACATATAAATGCTATTAGAAAAAGAATTAAAAAATATGATAAGAAAACCAGAATTACTAATTATCCAATAAGAATAATAGAATTAGAAAGAGAAGAATTTTTTAAATCAGGAGTACATTTTGAAAGTGATTACTACATTACTTTAACTTGGCAAACACCAGAAGATAAATTAGCCAAAGCTAAAAGTTTATTTTTTACAAAAAGTGATGAAAAAGCAATAGAAGAAACATTTATAAATAATCTTAAATACTATAATGATGAACTTTTAAAAGTATATACATTTTTAAATGAAGTTTTAAATGAATGTGAAATTTTAAGTATTGATGAAACTTTAACATACTATCATTCTCTAGTATCAGATGCTAATCATCCTTTAAAAGTTCCTAGAGCTTTTTATGATAAAAATAAATTAATAGCAGTAGGTCAACTCCCTGAAAAATTAAAAGACTTATATAAAAATAATAATAATTTAAGAAGTGAGATTTTACCTGTTTTAATAGACAGCTATATAACTGACTGTACTTTAACTGGAGGTATTGAACCTAAAGTAGGAGAAGATTATATAAAAACAGTTTCTATTTTAAATTTTCCTGGTGATTCTATTCCTGGTATTTTTGATAGTCTTAATAGAACAGATATTCCATATATTTGGAGTACTAGGTATATTATGCTAGAAAAAATAAAAGCTCAAAAAATGATGGATGATTACTATAAATTATGGTTTGCTGCAAGAAAATCAGTTAAAAACTTACTTGGTGAATCCTTTACAAAAACAGAAAGTGCTAACCAAAACTATTCTGCTTTGAAAAAATCACAACAAGTAACAGTAGAAAAACTTAGATTAGAAGATAATGAAACAACAGTGGGTTACTATACAACAACAATAATTTTAAAAGATAAAAATAAGCAAGTTGTAGAAAAGTATGCTCAACAAGTAAAAACTTTAATAAATTCTTTGGGATTTAATGCTGAAGTTGAAGGTTTTTATAACCTTGACACATATTTAGGAAGTCTTCCGGGAAACAAATATTTCAATGATAGGCGTCCTCCAATGAATAGTCTTGTATTATCACATCTTATTCCAACTAATGCTGTATGGGCCGGAGATAGTTGGAATAAACATCTAAATGAACCACCATTAATTTATTGTCAAACTGTTGGTAGTACACCATTTAGATTAAATTTACATTATAATGATGTTGGCCATACATTAATCGTTGGTCCTAGTGGTGCTGGAAAATCAGTTTTACTTGGAGATATTCAAGCTTCTTTTTTAGGATATAAAAATGCAAAAGTTATAGGATTTGATAAAGGAGCTTCAACAAGAGCATTATGTAAAGCTACTGATGGTATATTTTATGATTTAGGAAATAATGATGTTAGATTCCAACCTTTAAGAGAAATAGGAAAAATACAATCAAATATTGATAAAAAGATAGAAATTCTTAAAAAACAAGGAAAAAATATTACAGAAGAAACTTTAAAATATCTAGAAAAAGAGGAAGAAATTAGAGCTGAAAAAGAAAGAGAATGGTGTCAACAATGGCTAGAAGGTATTTTAGAAGATAATAAAATAAATATAACTACTGATATAAAAGAATATATAAAAGTTGGTTTGAAATATTTAGCTGTTCCAGCTATTCCTGTTGAGATGAGAACTATTTCATCTTTTGTAGATTTAGTTGGAGGGCAGTCTCAAGAAATAAAAAAAGCATTAAGTCAATATTGTAAAGATGGAATCTATGCAAAATATTTTGATGGAAATTCTGAATTTTTAGAAGAATCACACTATACAATTTTTGAAATGGAAAAAATTATAGAATCTAAAAATATATTATCTCCAGCTCTTGAATATTTATTCCATATTATAGAAACAAAAATGATTGATAAAATACACCCAGCATTACTCACTTTTGATGAGGTATGGATATTACTATCAATACCAAGATTTAAAAAGAAAATAGAAGAATGGTTAAGAGTAATGAGAAAAAATAATGTATCTGTTGTTTTTGCCACACAATCACTTTCAGATATTGCAAATAGTGATATAAGAAGTGTTATATTAGATCAATGTTTTAGTAGAATATTTTTACCTAATCCTAGTGCAATTTCAGAAATTCAAAGTGGATATTATAAAATGTTTGATTTGAATGATAGAGAAATTCAAATAATATCTCAAGCAGCTCCTCAAAGACAGTATTATTATAAGTCACCAAAGGGCTCAAGATTATTTGAACTAGCTTTATCACCATTAGAATTAGCTTATATTGGTACTTCAAGTGGAAAAGATCAAGATAAATGTAAAGAATTATCTGATTTAAGTTATAAAGATTTTAATATAGAATGGCTAAACTATAAAGGTTGGGATGGAAAAGCTATTATAAATGGTATTGAAAAAATAATAGAAAATGATAAAAAAGGAAAAAATTAAAAAAAGTTTCGGACACGCGTGTCCAAAAGTTATCATAAAATTAATACAAAATATATAATTCTTATTTGAAATTTAAAATATTTTAAGGAGAAAATATGGAAGAAACAGGACTAAAAAAATTAATGAAAGATTTAGGTGTAAAAGATTTTAAAGAATTAAATGAATATATAAATAATCCTCTCCATAGAGAAGAACCCATAGTTATAGAATTTAAAAAGTTTTTAGAATATGTGCGAAATAAAGGTGAGTAGTTATGGAAAATAATTTTTATAGCTATTTTAATTGTAATAATAAAGAAGAACTATATAGTTTAATAAAAAATCAAGATAAATCAGTGAAAGAATTAATAGATTATATAGAATATGCAAAAGAAAATATATTAGAAAGAAACTATAAAATTACAAATCAAGACCAGCTTGAAGAAGCATTTAGGATGGGGGATATTATAAATCCTGGTTCAGATGAAATATCAATTATTTTCTTTGATTCAGCAAATAATATTGTAAATAATAAAGTATTTGATAAGGAAGCTTCATTAGAGGATATAATGATAGAATCTTATTCACCAGTTGCAAGAAATTTTATGTTAATGAATGGAGAAAATTCTACAAGAAAGACACTGGAATTAGCAAATAATTTAAGTAATATTGGTTTTACAGAAATAGATATACTCTCAAAAGAAAAAGGAAATATTTTTTATTCAAAACTAGCATATAGCTCAAAGGACTTTGGGGTACCTAAGAAAAATGAAAGTCCACATAATTTTTCTGAAGAAATAAATAAATTAGAGAAAATGGGAAATTATCAAGAATTTATGAAATTTTATACTAATAATGAAATTATAGGGAAAAATATTCTTTATCAAAGTGAAGAAATTGGAGAACTTCTAAAAATTGCAAATCAGAAATTAACACAAGAAGAATTTATAGTTCTTCAGCATGATAAAAATTTTAATGTAATAAGTTGTGAATCTATCTTTAAAGGTGGATTAGATAGATCTACTGTTGATTTAAAAACTATTTTACCAAAAATTTTTGAAAAAGGTGTAGAAGGAATTTCAATAGTTCATAATCATCCTTCAGGAAATTCTAATCCAAGCAGAGCTGATATAGAGCTTACAAATGCAATAGAGAAGATGTGTAAAAAATTTAACAAAAACTTATTAGATCACTATGTTGTTTCAAGCTCAAAAGTTTTCAGTTTTTTAAATGAAGGTTTGATAGATGATAGATATTTAAAAAATATTAAAGATATTGATGATAAAAATATTTTAACAGAAATTATAAAAAGAGATTGGAGTAAACTAAAATATGTAAATCCTGAACTTATAGAAAAAAATATAGCATTAAAAGCTGTTTCTGAAAATGCTTTTGCATTTAGTTATATTCCAGAAAAACTACAAAATGATAGAGAGATAGTTTTAACTACAATAAGAAATAAAGGTTCTTTATTTGACAGTATCGATTCACAATATTATCAAGATAAAGAAATTATATTTGAAGCTATAAAAAGTGAGCCTTTTTACTTTCCTAAACTAGCTAAAAAAATAGAAGTAGATAGGGATATAGCATTATTTGCAGTTAAACAAGAAGCAAGTAATTATTTATTTTTAGATGAAAAATATAAAAAGGATAAAGAAGTTATTAAGAATGTTCTAAAAAATGGAAATAATCTAGTTTTATTTGATGCTAAAAATAGAAATAATACTGAAATAGTGGAAATAGCTGTTAAAAATAATCCCGAATCTATAAAATATGCTTCAAAGGAATTACAAGAACAGTTCCAATTAAAAAATCTTTTAAAAGAAAGAATAGAAAAAGGAATATCAAGAGGTAATTACAACTGTTTTTCAGGGAATGAAATAATTATGCCTAATCACAAATCTAATGACAAAAGATGGGTAAGAGTTGATGATGTAGAAAAAAATAATATAAAAGTTAAAGAAAATGAAAAGCCTATGCTTACAGTACTAACAGGCAAAAATGAAAAAGGTAATTTAAAATTAACAACTGTTGAATTCTATAATGTATCTCAGTTACAAATAACAAAAGAGATAGAACAGAAATTTGTTCCAATGAAACAGAAAGAACAAGAAAAAATAGTAGAAAAAGCAAAAGATAAAGGAGTTGGAATAGGATATTAGAAAAAAGTTTCGGACACGCGTGTCCGAAAGTTATCATAATAAAGATACATTATTTTAAAAAAAGGAGGAAATATAATGAAAAAAACATTATTTATATTTTTATTAATATCAGTTTTAGCTGAGGCAAATACACAAACAATGGGAGTAGGAGTATATTATAAGAATTCTGTATATCATTCTAAAAATCAGATTAATGCATTACCTATAATAAATTTAGAGTATAATCGTTTTTATTTAAAAGGATATAAACCAGGATTTATTCTTTATAAAGAACCTGATTTTAATTTTTCTGCAATAGTAGACCCAATTGGAGGATATTCAGATTTTGCAATAAGAAAATCTCAATTTAAAGATGGATATAAAAATTTGGAATCAAGAAATACTCAAGTTATGGGAGGGCTTGCATTAGATTTTAAAATTGATAAAAATATTGTTGGCCACTCAGAAGTAATTTTTGGAAATCATGGAACAAAAGTAAATGTCAAGCTTAATAGAGCTTATAAAGTGAATTATAGAGTTACATTTATACCAGCTGTAACATTTAATTATTATAATTCAAAATATATGGATTATTATATTGGTATAAAAGAAAAAGATGTAAAAAATAATAGTAAAATAGAAAAAACATATAAAGGTAAAGATACTATAGCAGGTGGAGTTAGTGCAACATTAGATATGGCAATGACTGAACAAACATCATTTTTAGTATTTGGTGGAATAGATATATATGATAAAAAAATAAAAAATTCTGATATTGTAAAAACAAATAATCAATATTATATAGGTGCAGGGCTAAGGTATTCTTTTTAAAGATGAGGTGATTTATAATGCTAGGAACATTATTTTATATATTTTGTATGATAATTTTTGCTCTAATGGCTATTATTTCATTTTTAATGGGAACATTAATTGTATTTAAAACAGGAAAAATAGTAGAATGGTACATTATTGGTACTGGAGTAGGACTATCATTTTTCCTATTTCTTTATTATTCTTATGAAAGGTTTAATTAAAGGAGTGAATATTTATGGATAAAGCAGAAGAGTTGTTAATAGAAAAAAGAAAAAAAATAAGAGAAAAAATTACAAATTTAGAAATAAGAATGGAAGTACTTCAAGATAATTTAGATGATACAAAAAGTGTCATTAGAGAATTAAAAGAGATTTTTATTAAGATAGAAAAAGTATAGAAAGAGAGAAAACTATCCTCTCTTTCTAAAAATATTAGATTTTAAAATAATAAAAAATGGAGTAAAATATGAATAAAAAAAATGAAATATTCTTAGGAGAAATTGAAGAAGTTGAAGCAAATAAAGAATTGTATATTTCTTTTATTTCCTTTTTATTAGAAGATTTTCTCAAAGAAGAAGAGGTTAATTATGAAGAGAGCTGTTGCATATTGTAGATTTTCTTCATCTAATCAAAGAGAGGAAAGTATAGATGCTCAGATAAGGGCAATTAAAGAATATTGTGACAAAAATAAATTAAAATTATTAAAAATATATAAAGATGAGGCAATATCAGGAACTTCTACAAAAGATAGAGAAATGTTCTTAGAAATGATTCTTGATTGTAAGAAAAATCTTTTTGATTGTGTGATAGTACATAAATATGATAGGTTTGCTCGTAATAGATACGATCATGCTTTGTATGAAAAGATACTGAATGATAATAATGTTAAATTAATATCTGTCTTAGAACAATTAGTTGATGATAGTCCAGAATCAGTTATTTTAAAATCAGTTCTCGCAGGGATGAATGAATACTATTCTAAAAATCTTTCTCGTGAAGTAAAAAAAGGAAAAAAAGAAAATGCTTTGAAAGCTATACATAATGGAGGAATACCTCCACTTGGGTACGATTTAGATGAGAATAAAAAATACATTGTTAATAAAAAAGAAGCTGAAGCAGTAAAATTAATATTTGAATTAGCTTTAGATGGGGTTGGTTATGTAAGTATTGCTGATATACTTAATAAGAGAGGCTACAAAAATAAAAGAGGAAAAGAATTTAAAAAAATATCAATAAGAGATACTCTTTTAAATATAAAATATATAGGTACTTATTATTATGGGTTAAAAGATGGCCATGGGAGATTACAAAAAGAACCAATAATAATAGAAAATTCTCATGAAGCAATTATAGATAAAGATATTTTTTATAAAGTTCAATCTAAAATGAAAAAGAATTTAAAAGGTCCACGAAACAGAAATGGCCAACTTTATTTTTTAACAGGTTATTGTATTTGTGGAGAATGTGGAGGTCCTTTTTCAGGAGGTTATAGGTCAGTAAATAGAAATGGCTCAATTAGTTATGGTTATTATTGTCAGAAAAAAAAGAGAAAAGAAACAAAATGCAATAATAAAGGAATAAGAAAAGAATTGCTTGAAACATTTATCTTTGATATAATTAAGAAAGAAATATTTAATGATGAAAAGATAGAAAAAATAATAAAAGATATTATTAGTTTCAGTGAAAGCAAAAAGCTAATGAGAGAGGAGGAAATAAAGGAATACACAAAAGAAATTGAAAAGCTGCAAAAATTAACATTAAAATTGTTGGAAAAGAATTTAGAGGGTAATATCCTAGATGAAATATTTAATATAAAAAATAATGAGTTAAAAGAAAAGATTCAAGTTTTGAGAGAAAAAATATACTCTGTAAAAAATATTACAAAAATAAATGAAGAAGAATTAAGAAAATATCTTAGAAAATTTAAAGAAAGTGCAAATGAACAAGCAAAAAGAAAAGTGGTAGAAGCATTTGTACAAGAAATAAGAGTATATAGGGATAAAATAAAAATAGTCCTTAGAAAATTTCCTAAAGACTTGGATATGGTTAAGATTGGTGGAGATGAAGAAATAAAAATTATAACCATAGGAAGAAGTCTTTTATATGACAAGAATTTTTTATATATCTAGTAAAGCCTCTAAAAAGAGGTTTTTTATTATAAAATAAAAAATCTATATTTTCAAATAGTCTCAGGAGGGTTAGAGGGTTAATCCAAATCAATCCAAAGAATTAATTCAAAAATATAGATATTCTATTCTCGTATTTATATTTTATATTAACCCTCCTAAAAAAGCAAGTATTATTTTTTATTATTTTTAAAATTTAAGGAGGATTTTTTTATGGAAATAAAAATGAGAATTGATTCAAAAAGTTTTGTTTTAAACACATTATCACAAGATTCAAGTTGGATTACAAATAAGAAAATATTTTATACATTAGGTCTTCAATTGACTCAACTTTTAGTATATCTAATAGAACAATACAAATATTTTGAGAATAATAACTTATTAAGAGAAGATGGTAGCTTTTATGTAAGTAATATTGATTTACAAGTATACAATACAATGAATGAAAGTTTAATAAAAACTCTTAAAAAAAGAGGAATAGAAGAAGGGATTTTTAGAATTAGCTTAGAAGGGATTCCATTAAAAAGTTATTATTACTTGGATTTTGATAAAATTGCAGAAATAGCAACAATTGACAAAACAAATAGTGAACTTGCTTATGAATATTTTAAGAAAACTACTGGAACAGATATAGAACTTCAAATAAATAATGAAGAAGATATTTTAAGCTTAAATAAATTATCATATAAAGAGTTAAGATTTTATTGTAAAAAAAATAATATAACATACACTGGAAAGCATAAAACAAAAAATAGTTTAATAGAATTAATTTTAAATAAGCAATGTCCTGAGTTAGTAAAGGCTGATTTTTCCACAGTGGACGATATATCGTCCACTAGTGGACAAAAAAATATCCACTGTGAAATTTTAGTGGACGAAAAAACATCCACTAGTGGACAGAAAAATACCCACTGTGAAGAAATCGCTAGTTCAGAGGTACAGTGGACAAAAAAACACCCACTAGTGGACGAAATTTCTGCCCATAACCAAGACATAAATAAAACATGTAATATATGTCATGTACATGGTGAAAAAAATAAAAAGGAAAAAGATACAGAAATTGAAAAAATATTCCATGAGCTTGGAATAAATTATACAGACACAAATGAAAAAAATTGTTTATTAGTACTTAATGAATTTAATGGAGATAAAATTCTATTAGAGAGGTACTTAATAAGTATTTACAAACAATTAGGAAGGCTAACTAATATAAAAAATTTAGCTGCTCTTTTTAGTAAAAAATTAAAAGAGATTAATTTTTCATTGATAAATAAAATAAAAAATGAAAATAAAGATAACTCTGAAAAGATTAAAGAAGAACAAGAAAGAATTGAAGCTGAAAAAAAAGCGTTAGAAAATATTAATAGACAAGAAAAAATTATTGATTATTTTATTAATTTAGATGAAAGTATACAAAAAGATATAGTGAATTTAGCTGAACAAGATTATTTAAAAGAAATGCCTAATATAAATACTGAAATGTTACAAATATATAAAAAAAGTTCATATAGAGTTTATCTAAAAATGATATATTCTAAACTTTCAAATATTTTAAAAATAGAATACCCTGAGTTATTAGAGAGAAAATAAAATATTTTAAGGCAAAATAGGAGGTAAAAATGGATTTAGATAAAATTTATTTTCTTTTAGAATCAAAAGAAAATAATAATAAAGAAATCTTTAAAGTTTATACAAAATTAGTTTCAAAACTTGGAATAAATAATGCTGTATTTTTTACACAAATTTTAGATTCTTTATATCAACTAATAGAAGATGAAGCTATAAAAGAAAATGAATCATTCTATATAAATTTAAAAGATATTCATGATTATACTAAATTGAATATGGATACAATAAAAAAATCTTTAAAGGAAATTGAAAAAATAGAATTATATAAAATTTTGAATGTAGATACAAGCGAATATGAAGAGGAAGTATTAATTAATTTAAATTTAGAAAAGATATATGAACTATTATCTTGAAGAGGCTAAAATATTTTAATAGGAGAGTAACTATGAAATTTTCTTTATACATTGGAACAAATAAATATTCACTTTCAACAGAAGATGATATTCTAAAACTTTCTCCTGGTAATTTTGAATGTAGTCATAAAATTTTAATTGGGAATAAAGATATTTTAAAATCTACTCAAATGTCTTATAAGAAATTATTTCAAAAAGCTATTGAAAAATATAATAAAAATAACCTTAAAAAAGAAATTAAAAGTTACTACTGCAAGATAAATGAAAGTAAAAAACAAGCATTAGCAACTGGTATTCTTGTTAAAATTAATGAAAAAAACTATAAAAACTTGGATGAAGAAAAAATAATTGAGTTATTTTTAAACCAGATAAAAGTAGTAAAAAGAATACTCAAAAATTTTTATATAGTGTCAGCTGCACTATATTTTGAAAAATCCATGATATTAAGAATAATTGGAATCCCCTATACTAAGGATAAATCTAACGAATTGGAAGTAAGAGTATCAAAATCATCTTGCTTCACAAGAGAAAAAGTTGAAGAACTGAGACTTAATCTTCAGATTCAGGCTAATAGAGATTTTCTAAAGTTTTTTGTAAATAAAACTAAAAATATAATTGAAAATAAAAAGAAAATTAATATTAGACAATTAGAATTATTTAATACTTATAGAGAAAATAGAGTTTAAAATTAAATAAACTATTTTTCTAAGTTTTCTTTATCTGGAATGTACTCAATTAAATCTTGTGTATTGCATTCTAGTAATTCACAAAATCTATTAAGATGTTCTGGGTTAATTCTTGTTATAGTTCCATGAAAATATTTTCCCATAACAGTTGGAGTAATTCCAACATATTGGCTAACTGCTTTTTGAGAAAGTCTTTTTTCAGCCATTCTAATATGAATTTTAAATTTTATCATAGTAAAACCCCCTTAGTAATATTATTTTTTATTATAACAGATATTAAAAAATAATAAAAGGTTAAAAATAACTTTAAAGATTATTTTTTAACTTTACAAATAATTTTAAAAATGCTAATATAATATTAGAAGTTATTTAATAATTTTTATAAATATTAAATAATTTTAAAATATAGATTTAATTGAAAATAGGAGACTAAAGAAATGAGAATAGGAGAACTCAAATCACAAAACAAAAAAGGCTTCTATGATGAGGGGAGAGAAAGCCTTTTAAGTCTATTAAAGTATTTTTTAGCAATTTATTATACCATAAAAAACAAGGGGGATAAATGGGAAATTTAAAAATTATAACAACGGATGAATTTATAGAAAAATTTGATAATGATACATTAGAAGATGAAGATTTAGAGGCTATTTATTTTCAAAAAACATTTGAAGATACAAATAATTCTTATTGGGAAGAAGTAGAAAATGGAGAATATTACATAATATTTAAAATTGTCATCAATAATTTTTTAGAAAGGTACTTCATTAAAACATACTATGAAATAGGACCTATATTTGAACTGAAATATAAAGAGAAAAGATAATTTTTTAGGGGATATACAGGAGAAAAATATTTATGAATGAATTTAATGAGTTTTTGATGAGAAAAATGAATGAATTTAATGAGTTTTTGATGAAAATTGATGGAATATATGAGATTTTTGATATTTTGTTTTTGCTACTTATTTTTTTATTTTTTATGCTACTTCTTAAAGATGCAATTTTAACAATTAATGAAAATGATGAAGATTCTATTTTTGGAAAGTTTATATGGGTATTAATTATTCTAGGTTTCTTTATTTTAATGAGAGTTTATATAGCTTTAAAGATTTAATAATTTAATAATTTAAAATAATTTTTAGAATTATAGCATTATATGAATGGAGGATAAATTATGGATAATCAAGATTTATATTTTAAAAATGAGGCATCAAAATATATTTTTTATTTAGTAGCATTGGAAGGTAAATTACAAATGGATTTTTTAGGTATAGATAGAGGACATTATGGAAATAGAGAAAGAGCAAAAAATTGGTATGAGGAAATAATAAAAAAGATTGAAAAATCTGATCATCCAAAATTAGAAGAAGCTTTGGAAAATTTAAATAGATTGTACAAAGGAATGATATAGGAGCAAAAAATGAATGATATTAAAGGAAAATATTTAGAAGAATATAAAAATTATGAAATTAATAAATTTAAAGAAGAATTCGGAATAGTTGATGAAGGTGAAATTGTATCTGAAGAAGATTTAGAAGGTGAGAAAGATGGCTAGAAATCCTTTTGATGTTGTAATGGAAGATAGAAAAAAACTTGTTGATAGAATTATAGAGAATATGGAAAAAGGCGAATTGTCTTGGAATAAAAATTGGAATGCTGGAGCTTTACAACCACAAAATCCAGTATCTAATGTAAAATATCAAGGCGTTAATAAATTAAAATTAATGATGACCGCGATAGAAAAAGACTATAAAGATCCTCGTTGGGTAACTTTCAAACAAGCATTTGATAATGGCTGGAAAATAAAAAAAGGAGAAAAAGCTGTTTTATGTGAAAAATGGATATTTACAAAAAAAGAAATTGAAATAGATGAACAAGGAAATAAAATAGAGAAAGAAGTTAAATTAGATAAACCTATTCCTAATTTTTTCTATGTATTCAATGGAGAGCAAATAGAAAAGATTCCTGAATTAAAATTACAAAATGAACTTGAAAAATCTGAAATAACAGAAATTGCACAAGACTTTATAAATAGTTCTGAATGTAAAATCAAAGAAATTGCACAAGACAGAGCTTTTTATAATCCTTCTACTGATGAAATAATTTTACCTCTTAGAGAAAGTTTTAAGAGTGAACAAGATTTTTTAGCAACTACATTACATGAAATGGTACATTCAACAGGGTACAAAGATAGATTAGATAGAGATTTAAGTGGAACATTTGGAAGTGAGAAATACGCTAAAGAGGAACTTACAGCTGAACTAGGAGCAATGTTTCTTCAATCAAAACTAGGAATAAAAATAGAGGGAGAACATTTTGATAATCATTCTGCATATTTGAAGTCCTGGATAGAAACATTAAAAAAAGATCCTAATGAATTATTTAGAGCAGCTAATAATGCAGATAAAGCAACTGAAATGCTATATGGAAGATACATAGAGAAACAACAAGAAGAGCTAAAAGAAATTAGTAATATTTCTATAAAAGCAGAACCAATGGATTTTTTAAGAGTAAATTTAAAATACTCTGAATTAGATAAAATAGGTGATTTTAAATTAGAAAACAAAATTTACAGAGGAGCTGAAGCATATAAATTACTAGGTAAACTAGCTGAATTTGATAAAAAGTATAATATTGAAAGAGAAAAAACGGCAAAATTAAATGGCTATTATAAAACATATTTAGAAATTAATACAAAAGGTTATTCTACTGGAGAAATAAGAGTAGATTTAGGAGATAGAGAATTTGGAGGTTTAGATAAAGTATCAAATGCACTTGAATACAGATTAAAATCTTTCCCAGAAGAAATATTAACTCATAAAAAAGAGTATGCTCAACTTAAAAATATGTCTATTCAAGAAATTGAAACTGAAGCAAAAAAAATAGAAGAACAAATTGATAAATCTATGAATTTTTTTAAAGAAAAAGAAAAATTATATTTAGAAAGTGAAAAAATTAAAGAAAAAGAATTAACAGAATCCATAAAAAAAGAAATAAAAGAAAATTCTTTAATAACGAAAGAAGAATTAAGTAAAAAAATAAATATTTCTGAAGATAAGATAAAAGAAGAAATAGATAAGATGATTAAGAATAAAGAAATTTTTTATACTAAAGAACAGGATACAACAAAATATTTTATAGATAAGAAAGAATATATAAAAGAAATTAAAGAAGCAGAAGTAAGAAAAGAAGCTGCAATAGAAAATCGTAAAAAAGAATTAGAACAAATAATAAAAGAAGTTACAGAGAAAGAAATACCTAGAGGAAATTATAATTGTTTTTCAGGAAATGAAATTATTATGCCTAATCACAAATCAAATGATAAAAGATGGATAAGAGTTGAAGATGTAGAGAAGAACAATATAAAAGTGAATGAAAATGAAAGACCAATACTCACAGTATTAACAGGAAAAAATGAGAAAGGTAACTTAAAAGTAACTACTGTTGAATTCTATAATGTATCTCAATTGGAAATAACAAAAGAAATAGAAAAAAAGTTTGTTCCAATGAAACAGAAAGCACAAGAAAAAACAGTAGAAAAATCAAAAGATAAAGGAGTTGGAATAGGAGATTAGAAAAAAGTTTCGGACACGCGTGTCCGAAAGTTATCATAAAAGCAATACACGGAGGTAATATAATGAAAAAATTAAGTTTATTATTTATTATAGGATTATTAATTGTATCTTGTGGGAAAGACTATGAAGTGTATACTAAAGAAAAGAAGAAAGAGATGTATATAGAAGCCTTAACAGAATCTAAAAAGGGAAATAACGAAAAAAAGGAAAAAATCCGTGAATTAATGCAAAAAACTTCTATAGCAGCAAAAAATGGGGACAATGAAGCTTATACTGAATATAGAGAGTGGACTAGTGTTATTCACGAAGTTGCATCAGAGAAAAATATTCCAACCGAAAAAGCTGATTTATTAAAACGGAAATGGTAAATTATTTAATAATAAAAAAGTTTCGGACACGCGTGTCCGAAAGTTATCATAAAAAATATACAAGGAGGTAAAATTATGAAAAAATCAAAATTACTTATGGTGTTAATATTAGTTGTAGGAATTGCAACTAATTCCTCAGGGGGAATTTTTGGTGGAAAAGGAAGTAGTTCAGGATTAAAGAAAATAATAAAAATATTAGTTGCAATGCAAGCAAAACAAGCATTAATGGAAACAGAAACTGGAAGATCGATGTTAGAAGCAATTGAACAAACTCAAAATCAATTGAAGCAAATTGAAATGGAAATGACCAATATGATGAGTCTAGCTCAAGAACTTACTACTGGTCAGTTGATGAAAATCCAACAAGATTATCAAGAATTGATGAACATTCAAAATCAATTTAAAGATACTATTTCATCTTTTAAAAATTTTGAAACAAGCTTTAAAAATACTTATAAAGACTTTAAAAATTTAGAAGGACTTAGTCCAGATGATTATATAAGACAAGCTGATGATTTGCTAAGTGCAACAAAAGATATTACAAAATCATCATTTTCAATGGCAGGATTAGGAGATCCTGACAGACTAGCTAGTGATACTCAAAGAATAGCAGAATTAATGAAAGTAGCAAATACAGCTGAAGGACAAAAAGCTGTTTTACAAGCTGGAGTTAATATGGCAGCTGAACAAACAAAAGCATTATTGGAGTTAAGGACATTATTAGCTTCATCTTTAAAAACACAAAATGCTGAAGAGATGAGAAGATTACAAAATGAAAAGGCACAAATAGAACATAGAAAAAAAGTATATAAATTTGATGATTATGATACAAGTGAAAAAGCTGACTTATTAAAGAGGAAATGGTAAAGTATGGAAACAAATATATTAACACAAATCTTAAAAAGATTCACTATTTATTTAGAAGATCTTCCTTCAAATTTAAGGTTAATTTCTCATACTTTATTGTTTTTTCTAGCAACAATTGATATTGCTTTAACTGTTTATACTAATATAGATAATGAAAATTTCAGTTATTATAAATGGATAAAAAATAAGATATTAAAATTAGGATTTATATTATTTGCAATAAATCAATATGAATGGCTCTTAAGTGGAGTTAAAAGTTTCTTCTTTGATGTAGTAGAAAAAGGAATTAGAGTAAGAATTTATGATAGTGAATATTTTGAAAATCCTAGTCTTCTTTATAAAAAAGGTACTGAGTTAGCGTTTAAAATATATGATGAAGGTGTACACTGGTATGACTTTGATACATGGATTTTTACTATATTTTATTTTCTTATAACACTTGGTTTTTTAATTATGACACTTAGATTAATTATTTGTTGGATTGAATATTATTTTTTAACAGGAATTTCAATAATATTTTTACCTTTTGGAATTTTAGATATAGGATTGAGTTATTATAAAAATGTTTTTAATGTGATTATATCATCTTCTATAAAATTAGCAGTTATGAATTTTTGGTTACTCTTGGGAACCAATATAATGAATGATTTGTTTAAAATTACACTAAATGATATAGATTTTGATAAAGTTTCTTTAATAGTAGGAGTAATATATATTATTGTTGGAGTTGTACAAGTTCTTCCATCTCTAACTACAGGATTATTAACAGGAAGTCCTTCTATTAATGCAAGTGCAGCAATAGCAGGAGCAACAGGAGCTATTAAAGGGATGGGAAAAGGAATTGCAGATGCTTATAGAGGTGCAAAAGAGGTAGTCAAAGGAGCTTGGGAAGGTGGAAAAACAGGAGCAAATGTTGGAGGAACTGCTGGAGCAACTATAGGTAGTCTTGCTGGCCCTATTGGAACAGCTACTGGAAAGGTTGTGGGAGGAACAATTGGAGCTGTAGGAGGAGCTGCTGTAGGAGGTTCTTATGCAGGGGCAAGATATGCAGTATTTAAAGAAAAATCAAAAGATAAAGATAAGGTAGAAAACAATAATGGAGGTAATTCTTCTTATAGTAATAGTTCTTCAGGAAATTCTAATAGTGGAACTTCATCACAAGGTGGAAGTACTGGAGGAACTCCAGGAAGTACTCCTAATCAACAAAATTCAAATAGTTCAAGTAATAATAGAGGTAATTTAGGAAGTAGTCCTCAATCACCTTCTAATGGTACATCTTCAGAAGGAACTAGTGGAAACAGCTCAACAGGAAGTGTAAATTCCAATACTCAAGCACAAATGAACATTTCTAGTAGTACACAAACTACATCCAATTCAAGTGGAACATATTCAGAAGCTTCTGCTCCAACTGAGGATAATACTATAGCTGGCAGTACTAGTACTACTCAGACAAATAATATTTCTCAAAGTGCTGAAAATGATGTATCAACTAATACAAATTCAGTTAGTAATGACACAGGTACAACAAATAACAGTACCTCATCTAATACTGGAAATGGTGCTGAAAAAAGAGGAGTTAAAGTAAATGGTGGAGAAGCTGGAAAACTTCCAGAGTGGATGAAAGATGATTATTAAAAAGAAAGATGGTGAGATTAGATAAAGAAAAAATACAAATATAGAATATTTATAATTACCTTTTTTACTCTTTTACTTTTACTAAGAGGAATAGCTAAAAATTACACTATAACAGTTACAGAAAGTTTACCTTTAGGAGTATATAAACTTTCAGAAATAAATAATATAAAAGTTGGAGATGTAGTTCAATTTAAACCAGATAAAGAAATAATGGATTTTATTTACAACAGAGAGTATCTTCCAAAATATGCAACAACATTATTAAAAGAAGTTGCTGCTGATTATTCTAATAGAGATGAAATAGAAATAATAAATGATGGTGAATTTTCCTATTTATATGTATCAGGAAAAAATTATGGGATTATTTTAAATACTGATTCAATAGGAAGAAAAATAACGCCACTAAGAGTAGAAGATTTAAAGCCAAGAAATAAAGATGAATACTTATTATTGTCATCACATATTAGATCTTATGATAGCAGATATTTTGGACTTATAAATAGAAAAGATATTTTAAAAAAAGCTGAATTAAAAATAAAATTCTAGTTGACTTCATACCTTAAAATTGGTAAAATGATATTGAAAATAAAAATTGATATGAAGAGGTAAAAATGAAAAATCTAAAAAATTAGAAAAAATTTTAGAAAAAGTAGTAAAAATAGGAGTGATAATAATGAGGAAAATAGATGAAAAAATAGAAAAGAATCTGAAAGAAAGTATACATTCAGTTGAAATAGAATGTGGAAAAATGTCAGAAGAAGAAATTGAGCTTTTAAGACAAGAAGCATATGGAGAAATAACACAAGCAGAATATTTTATAAAATTAAAAAAATTGGCAAAATTGGCAAAAGAATATTGCAGGGGGAATAAAATTTTATGACAGATCCATATGTCTATCCAGGAACTGAAATACTAAAAAATAAATTTAATTGTAGAAATAAAGAAGAATTTAATATATTAGAGAGAAATGCTACTGCAAAAAGACTAAAAGATATTAGAGAAATGGAAGCTATTGGTAATTTTAATTTTGAACATTTAAAGAAGATACATAAATATATATTTCAAGATGTTTATAGTTGGGCAGGAGAAATAAGAAATGTAGATATATCCAAAGGGAACTCTTTATTTTGTAAGAGTGAACATATAGAAAGTTATGCTTCAGATATATTTAGAAATTTAAAAAGAGAAAATTACTTTAAAGATATAGATAATAAAGAAATATTGTCAAAGAAATTAGCAGAAACTTTTTTAGATATAAATGCACTTCACCCATTTAGAGAAGGTAATGGAAGAACTCAAAGAGAATTTATAAGAAGCCTAGCAAAATTTAATGGATATGAATTAAGCTTTTCTAATATAAGTAAAGAAGAAATGATAAAATTATCTAGTTTAAGCAACGATTATTCAGATGAATTAGCTAAAAAATTTTATAATGGAATGGAAAAAATAAGTGATGTTAAAAAAGAAGTAGAGACTTTTTTGAAAAAAAATAAAATATCTAAAGATAATTATAATGTTTTTACTGGAAACAGAATAATAGTTGAAAACCATTTATCAGGAGATAAAAGATGGATAAGACTTGAAGATGTAGAAAAAAATAATATAAAAGTAAATGAAAACGAAAAACCTTTAACAGCTATATTAACAGGAAAAAATGAAAAAGGTAATTTAAAAGTAACTACTGTTAAATTTTATAATGTATCTCAATTACAAATAACAAAAGAAATAGAACAAAAATTTGTTCCAATGAAACAGAAAGAGCAAGAGAAAACATTAGAGAAATCAAAAGATAAAGGAATGGAAATAGGAGATTAACTGTTAATAATTAGAAAAAGAGGCAACCAAATAAATGATCACCCCTAAACAGCAATTAGAGTATATCATTTATAGCCTTATTTTTCAATAAAAAAATATAGGAGGTATATATTATGGTATTACATTACATGAAAGATGGTAGTATAACTATGAAATTAAATTTAAGAGGAATAATTTTAAAAAGAATTTTTTACTCTGAAGATGAATATAAAAATTTCATAGAAACTATATTGTAGGGAGACCAACTATGAAAAGGAAAATAATTATTTCTTATAAAAAAAATGGAATATTAAACCAGGCAAGACTAACACTGGATAGAGAGTTGATTTCTTCCATTGGAGTAACTGATAATAAGGATAATAATATTTCTTTTATTTATAAAGATGATGAAATTAAAATAAAAAAGATTAATAAACCAATTATAGAAAAAATTATTTTAGACAAAGAACAAAACTTAAAAGAATTTACAAAAAATATGTCATTTTCCTTAAACTATACAAATAAAGAAAAAAACTACTATACTTATAATCTGTTAATTCCTCTTATTGTTACCAAAGCAATGAAATTAAATAAGAATTTTTTTGTAAATATTTTACCTGGTGAAAGAGAAATTAGTATAAAGAAATATGGAGGTATTATGAATAAAATATATACTATAAAAGTAAATAAAGGTGGAATAGGGAAAACATTTATAACAGCACAATTAGGTGCAGGTTTAGCTTTACAAGGATATAAAATATTACTTCTTACTTCAGATAGCCAAAATAATATATTACACTATACAATGAATAAAAAAGATTTAGAAAAACATGACATGGACCATGGCTTGAGACATGTTGTTTTATATGGTGATAACAAAGAATTATACATTAAAATTAGAAAAAATTTAGATTTTATTCCAACAGAATCATCAGTTTTTACAGAAACATTTGAAAAGAAATTTGAAGCTTATATAGAAAAAAAGCGTGAAGAATATGATTTTATATTAATTGATTCAATTCCAACAATGGATATAGATAAGAAATTTGTAGAACATTCAGATAAAATAATAATTCCAACATTTTGTGATTATTCAACAACTGCTGGAACAATAAAAGTTATTAAAGAAGCTGGAGTAGAAAAAGTACATTCAGTTATAGTGAATCTTTTTAAACCAACTTCTAATCAAACAAAATATTATCTTGACTTAAAAAATGTATTAGAAGAAACTGATGTTATTTTTCCTGAGCCAATTCAAGAGCTATCAGTTATTGAGGGACTAATTGAGAAAGGAAAAACTATTTGGGAAAGTAAATCTAAAAAGTTGTTAAAAGCTCAAAATAGTTTATTAGATATTATTGATGGAATGGTAGAAGATATAAAAAAATAAAAAGTTATATCTAAAGACTGGGAGGTATATTTATGGCAAATCCACAAGATACATTACGAGAATTAATGGAAAAAAGACAAAAGAAAAATGAAATAGTTGAAACAAAAACTAATAGAGAACTTATAAATATAGAAAGAATTTTAAATTTTTCATTTTTTAGTAATCTTAACATAGATAAAGAAGAAGAAAATTATCTTATTTCTAAAACAAAAGAAGTAATTTCATTACAAGCTGGAGCAACATTAGAGCTAGGAAAAATATTAGAGGAAGTTTCAGAACACCTTTCCAAACAAGGTAGTAAAGATGGAATCTTTGAAAAATTCTTAGAATACAATGGAATTAATACAAAAAGTGCAAGAAGATATAGACATCGTTATCAACTTTATAATAGAGCAAAAGCGGATGTTAAACCTATTATAGCATTATTATCAGTAAAAGAAATTGAAACTTTATATAAATGTCCTGAAATACTAGATGATATAACAGAAGGAATCACATTAGAAGAGGCTAAGGAGTTATTCCAAAAAGATCCACCTAAAAAATTATTATTATCAGAAAAATTAGAAAAACATTTTGAATTCTCTTTTTTAAACCAAGATTTTCAAATAAAGTTAGAAAATTTATCTGAAGATAAAAAGGAACAAGCATATAAGTTATTAGAAAAATTAAATAAGATTATAGAAATTTAAAATAAAAAGTTTCGGACACGCGTGTCCGAAAGTTATCATAAAAAATATACAAATTAATTTAAAAAATTATTAATTACCTAAAGTCAGGGAGTAAGTAAAAATTATGAAAATAGAAAATAAATATAAAATGTCTGTAGAAGAAAATGTATTTTATGCTAAAAGAAATTTAATAGATTCTATGTGGAAATCTGCTAATCTTGAGGGTATTGCTGTAACATATCCTCAAACAGAAATGATATTTGAAGAATTAGCAATACAAAATATGTATATTAAGGATATTAATGCAATTATAAATTTAAAACATGCTTGGTATTTTATATTAGAAAATGTGAAATATCCTATTGATATCCCTTTTATTCTTAAAGTACATCAATTAATAGGTGAAGCTAATGTAATTCCTTACCCTGGAGTAATAAGAACAACGGCAGTTGACATGGGTGGAACAGAATGGAAACCTTCCATTCCAAATAAAGAAGAGTTTAAAAAAAATATAGAAAAAATTTTATATTTTCCTGATAAAAGTGAAACAGAAAAGGCACTTGATATGATGTTATATATCTGTAGAAGTCAACCTTTCTATGATGGAAATAAGAGAGTTGCAACACTAGTAGCTAATCATATCCTTATTCAGAATGGAGTAGGATTATTAGCTATTCCAATTCAAAATCAATTAGAATTTAAAAATTTACTTATCCAATTCTATGAAACAAATAATGATAAAAATATAAAAGAATTTTTATATAAGGAATGCATTAAAGGTATGGTTTTTAGAGGTGAAGAATAAAAGAATATACTCTCAGTTTTTTGAAAATAACTAGTACATAAGGAAATTATATATTTTTAGGAAAGAAAAGTATGATTAATAAAATAATCGCAGTATCAATGATGATTAGCTTACATTTTGGTATTTGTACATAGATGATGAAATTAAGATAAAAAAGGTTTGATTATATAAAAGTTAAAAATATAATTAGAGGCATTATAGCATTGATACTTTTTATTGGATTAATCTTATTAATAAAACTTTTTTAGAATTATATAAAAATTGTTTTGAAAATATAAAAAATAATATTGAATTATCTTGAAAGTATGGTATAATAAATTAACAAAGCAGATATGTGAAGGATCTGACAGTTGGCAGGCAACGGAAAAACCTGAAGACAGATTCATAGATGTACAGGATATGACAGTTGGCAGGCAACGGAAAAACCTGAAGATAAAATAATTTGAGAGTGTCTGTTTGAGACACTCTTTTTTTAGGAGTTAGAATGGAAAACAGCAAAATTTTTAAAAAGATAAAGTTGGCTCAGGAAGTTTATGATAAGAATTTTTTAAATAGAGAATTTTTATATATTTATGAGGATAAAAATGAAATTAAAAAGTTCTTAATCACTTTTAAAAAACAAAATTTTTTACATTTGACAGGGGTAAAATATGGTTCTGAGGATAATATGAATCCATTAAATTTCTATAGAGCAGTAAAAGAAAATAGATTATCTTTATCTGAAAAAAATATCAATGATTTTACATATATCAAATTAAAAGTATTCCCTAAATTAACAAATCTTCTACAAGAAAGTTCTGTTTTTTATAAGTTTTCTCCAAAAAAAGGAAATGCAAATTGGCTATATATTGATTCTTTTATTACAGAAAATCAAAGAAAAAAAGAATCAGTTATTCTTGGTATAACAGAAAAAGGGGGAAATACAAATAACTATGCTCCTTCTTCCATACTAAGGGCTATTCCTGATGAAAGAGGTAACTATATTGGAAATGTTTTAATTATTGCTTGTAGGGATTGTAATCTAAAAAAAGAAAAATATAAAGCAATATATAGAGTAACAGATGTTTCTAAAATTCCTGATGAATTAAAGAAAGATATTTTAGATTTAGAAAACTATAATTGTATTACAGGAAATCCAATAGGATATGCAAAATTTAAAAATTTTGAAAATAGATGGATAGCAAAAATTGATGTTGAAAGATATGGAATAGAAAAAAAAGATATTAATATACAAGGAACTCAGATAAGTTCTGGTTTTATAGAAGAAGAAAAACTTTATGCTGGAAGTATGATTTACTATAATATATCAGATTTAAAAATTACTAAAGAATTAGAACAAAGATTTGTGCCAATAAAGCAGAAAGAGCAAGAAAAAACAATGGAAAAAGTAAAAGATGTGGGCATGGAAAGATAGTAAATTTATAAAGAGGTAGATAAAATAGGGAAAAACTACTACAATATACCTTAGGACTTTTGGAACAGAAGGGGATAAAATTTATTTAAAAGTGAGACTGAAGAAATGGTAGTATTTTAAAATGATTAAATTAAACTGATATAAAAAATTTAAAGGAGACTAACTATGAAAAGTTACATTATATACAATGTATATTTTAATATACCAATATCTGAAAAAGAAGAAGAAATTAAATTTACAAATTTTTCTGAAGAGTTTATAGACAATATAACTATAAAAAAAGTAAATTTATCTGAAAGTAATAAAGTATACATTAGAAGGGTGCAAATAAATTTTAGAGATGAATATCTAAAAGAAAAAGATATAGATAACATTGAATTATTTTTAATTGAATTCTTATATAAATTTACTTTACAAACAAATAGCTTTTTTGTTTTTTATATAGAACAAGAAAGAAGCATAAATAATAAAAAAATTTTTCAAGATTATGTTAATGTAGAAGATGGAATTGAATTTTTGGAAAATTTTTCTAATTATAGAAAAAATATAATATCAGAAAATATAAAATTTAAAAAACATAAAGATAAGTATTTTAAAATAATTAAAATTTTAGAATTTGCAGATGAAAGTCCAGCTGTTGTATTTTTAATATTATATGATTTTTTCTTAGAATGTTTATCTCTTAAATTTTCTAAAGTGAGAAAGCAAAACCTTGTAGTAAATTATATAAAAAATAATAAGAAAATCTTGGAAAAACAGAAATATATAGGATTTGAAAAGTATAATTTTATAATTAATCCTAATAACAATCATGAAGAAGATGATTTGACAAGACTTAGAAATGATATAGCTCATGCTGAAGAAAGGGTAGAGTTAAAATCTTTTCCAAATTTAAATCAAAAAGCAAAATATCTTATAAAACCTTTAGTATATGCAATAACAAATTTTTTAAAAAATAATTAAAAAAGCAAAAGAATAAAATAATCTCCATAGTTTAAACAATCTTTTGCTTCTTCTTTATTAATTTAATTAGTTATTGTTCCTTTTTTTATATGATATTGAATATTGTTTTTTTCACAAAATTTAATAACTATACTTGCTTGTTTATTATAAAAAATTTTATGCTCTTTATAAGAAGTTACATTTTTATTATAGTTTGTTCTTCCAAAAATTATTTTATCTACAAAAACTAGTTTCTTTAGAATTTTTTTAATATCTTGTTCTATTATATTAGGAGTGGGATAAGGTTCAACACTAACCCATGTTTTAAATCCTTTATTATGTAAATATTTTAGTGCAGCCACTCTATCTTTATAAGAAGAAGCTCCTGGCTCTATTTTTTTTTGAAAATTTTCATCTAAAGAAATTAAAGTTATTCCATATTCATTTTCTTTTGACAATTTCCCAAGTTCCTTTGGTAAAATTCCTTTTGTTAATACCCTACATTTTATACCATTATCATTTAATAATTTAATAACTTCTAAGCTCATTTTTTCAATTTCTTTATAACCTACCATAAATGGATCAGTAGTAAAGCAAAGTTGGACTGATTTAATTTTATCTTTTAATCTTGGTATTTCTTTTTCTAAGAGTTCTAAAGTATTCTCAACTAAACATGGTTCTATCCATTTATCGTAAGTTTTAACTTTTCCAAATCGCTTTGCCATTAAAAAAGCATAGCAAGGATAATTACAACCATGAGAACAGCCTAAAACATGATTTATAGTATAATCACCATATTCGACACCTGTTTTATATAACATAGTTTTTCTTTTTATTTTTTTCATTTATTACCTCATTTTATAATATTTCATAATCATCATCCTTGTAATTTTTTTTACCATTTCTATTCATTTTTATTATTTTTCCTTCTGAAATTAAAGGTTTTAGAATATTATTTATGATTTGCCTTTCCTTCATAATAGTTTTCAATAATATAAAATCTTTTATTTCTTTAAATGAAAGAGTCTGTAAACTAAAATTATGGATTAATTTACTTTTAGCAATATTTGAATGCTCTTCAATGAAAGAAACTTCTGAATTAAATAAAGGTAACTGATTTTTATTTAAATCATTAAAGTAAAAAAGTTTCCCTCCAAAAACTTTCCATATAGCTTCTTTAAGTTTAACAATACCCTCAATATTTGGAGTTATAAAAATTATTTTATACATTTCCGTTTTCTTTGAATTTTTAAAAGTATAGGAAAATGACATTTTATTAATATTTTTTATTTTATTTTTAAAGTTTTTTTCAATATCATTAATATTTTTTATCTCTTTTTCATTCATATTTTTAATATAAAGCTCACCATTTCTAACAATATCACTAGAAAAAAAATTATAAAATATTTCACAATAATATGTTTTAACAAACTCATAAATATTTTTTGGATTCACTGCTTTAAAATTATAAGGATCTACAAATAGAATTGTTGCAACCATTCCTTTCAAATAACTATCTAAAATATGAGAATTTTTTAAGAACAAGTTGACATCTTTATTAAAATACTGAACTTTTAAATTTGTAAGATTTTTTTTTGACTGCAATTTTGCAATTATCTTTTTTATTGTATTTATTCTGTTAATATTTATATCATTTACAAAGATATTAAAATTTTTTTCTGGATAATTAATACAAAATTCTTGAAATAATAAAAGAACTTCAGTAGCTGTTCCTAAATCTCCATCTAAGTAAATTCCAGCATTACACATAGAATCAATAAAATTAATATTTTTAATATCTTTTCTTTTACAAAAAACAAATAACCAGTTTTTTACATATTCAACAATATATTTAATTTTATATAATGTTTGATCTTTTTTAGATTGAAGAAATTTTTTGTTGATATCTAGTTCCTTTATTAAATAAGCATAATTTTCCACAATAACACCTCTATGAATAATTTTTATATTTCAAATTCATCATATAATCTATTTATATCCTCTTCTTCAATACCAATATATTTTAAAGTTATTCCTGGTGAAGAATGATTAAAAGCTTGCATAAGTATTCCTATATTAAGTGTCTTTTCATAAACATTTTTTCCCCAGGTTTTTCTTAATGAATGAGAACCTAGTGGATATGGAATATTTAAAAAACTTTCAATTTTTTTAAATTCTCTTGATACTCCATTTATTGTAAAAGGACTATCTAATTTGAATTTTTTTTGATATGGAGAAAGACTTTTAAATAAATATCCTTCTTTTATAGAATAACCTAAGTCCTGGTAAAAAGATTTTAATTCTTTAATAGCTTTTTGACAAATACTATTAAATTTTATAGTCCTTTTTTTCTGTGTTTTCTTTTCTATAAGTGTTAAAGTCCAGGTCTTCATATCAATATCTTCAAATCTCAATGTAGATAAATCAGAAATTCTAAGCCCCACATTTACTCCAATATTAATGAAATTTAACAAAGTAACTTTATTTTTATATTTTAGGTACTCTCTTATTTTTTTTAAATCTTCAGTTCTAATATATTTTACTTCCTGTCCTTTTTTATTAAATTCCATTTTTCCTCCGATACTACATATTTTATATAAAAAATAAATATTATATGTAGTAATTTTATATCAATCAAAAACTCTAATTTAAAAAGTATTGAAAATAAAAGAAACAATACTACATATTATAGTTTAATATGTAGTAAACCTTTTATTTTTTCAAAATATTAAAATAAATCAGTGAAGCAGTTTTTTCATCAATCTCTATGACCTCTTCATTAGATTTTTTTATTAAATTCCATTCTTCAGAATCAACAATAAAAATCCCAAGTTTCTTTGCAATTTCTTCAGGTGAAAGTCCAGTAAAAGGGTTCCCCATTAGCATATCATTTGAATATATTCTTTTCTCAATAATTTTTCCATCCTCATCATATAATGTACTAATCCCATTTAGTTTCCCATATTTCATTTCACACTCCTCTTTTATATTACCATTCTTGTAATAACTTTTCCATATTTTTTTTTCCATTATTCTTTAAGCCTCCTCTTTAGTATAAAATTGTTGCCTTTTTCTTTATAATGTATTTTTTGTTTTTCATCTAACAAATGCAAACTTTCAATATAACCTACCTGAATATTTAAAGGATAAAATTCTGTATCTGTCATTTCAAATAAAGCTCCTAAACTAATTAATTTATGGTTTCTAGCTTTTCTTTCATCTCTACTTAAAAAGATAACTTCTTTTTTATCATGACTTTCTATAGAAGTTTCTGTCAATATTTTATTTCCACTAAATTTTATTATCTCCAGCTCTGCTTGACTTCTATTTTTTAATTCACTTAAATAGCCTATTATTAACTCAATAGAATATATATCTGCAAGAGTTATTTCAAAAATAATCCCAAGTTTTAATAATCTTCTAGCTCTTTCAATTCTAATCTTCTTTTTTTCTTTATTCTCTTTAAATTTCTTTTGTTTTTTCAGTACTGCAATTTTCCTTTTTAGATTATGAATCTTTTGGTTATAGTTTATCTTTCCCATTCATATTCTTTCTCCTTTTCAGTTTTTAAATTAATTTCAAGATTAGATCTAATTTCATAACTATCAACTATTGAAAGATTATTTATATTTCCTCTTATGCTTCTAGGAGAAAAACTTCTTGTATATCCTTTACTTCTACTTCTCTTTGGAATCCTTGTCATAGTTGTAACAGCTTTTTCACGATTTACAACATTAGATTTCAATTTGTAATTTACTTTATTTTCTTGTTTTAAGTGAATTGATATATTAGTATAATCTTTTAGAACCTTAGCATAATACTGATTAACCTTTTCAACCTCTTTCTTAAAATTAGAAGTATTTTTATATCTTTTTATTAATTCTTTTTCCTCATTATTAAGAGAAACTAATTTTTCTTTATGAAGTTCTATACTTTTCTTCAGTACACTTCTTCCAAATGAAATTACTCCCATTTCTTGAAGTGCTTTCTCTTTTCTTGATATTTCCTTTCTTAGTTCTTTTTGTTGCTTATAGAGCTTCCAATATTTATTTTTAGACAATCTTCCAATTACAATGATTTCTACTCCACTTAAATTATATTTTTTACTATAAGCTTTCATAATATTATTTAATCTAATTATAGTGTCATCTGCTACTTTAATTCTATTATTATTTCTTTCAATATCTTTATTTATCTTATTTAAGTTTCTATTGATAAGCTCTTCAGTATTTCTAATTATTCTGTATTCACCATTAAGTAAATTTTCAATAGCCCCCACTTCTAAAGATAAATTGTAAAGTTTTTTATTGTTACTTTCCTCTTTTGAATTCTCTTTATTATAGATTTTTTCTAAAAATGAATGTCTATTTAATAATTCTAATCTTTCTTTTTCATAGCTTAAATCAGTTAAGGTAATTTTATCTTTTGATGTAATTTCTCTAATTACTTTCAACTCTAGCTCTGTGTTATCTTTTATTTTTTTAGATAGTGCTTCTAACTTGTTTTTATCTACATTATCAATCATATTAAGTAAAGAGTTTTTACTTAATTCAATATTTTTATCATATTCACTGATTTTATCTCTTATATTTTTTAATTCACCAGGATTAAAAAGAGTAGCTTCTTGATAGTGCTTTTCTAATAATTCTTTTTGATTTTGCATATTAAAATTGGCTACAAGCTCTCTATTATACTTATAGTTTGTTAGAACATTAATAGCTTTTTCCTCATAATCTTCACTTAATAATATTTGTTCTTTTATTTTTAAATTCAATTCACTAATATTTTTATACTTATCCACTATTTTTTCTTCAGTTTTAGTAAAATATTTTTCATCAAATTTATGTTCAAATAGATTCTTAGCCTTTTCTAAATCTCTTATTTTATTTAATTCAAGTTGTTTGCTTATATTTATATATTTTATAGATTTTTCTGTATTCTTTTTTAATATTTCAATTTGCTTTTCTAATTCAGCTTTTTTAATTGATAAAGCCTTATTTTTAGGATATATTTTAGATTTTTTTGCAATAGCAAAATATGTTTTCTTTAATTTAAAATACTCACCTTTAGTTACAATATTTAAAGCTCTTTCTTTACTATCTTGTTTTTCTAATTTTTCTATATTAGCTTTTAAATCTTTATATTTTTTTTCTCTAATTTTATCTATTCTTATTTTTTTAGCTTTTAGAAAGTCATTATATTTTTCAGTTTCCTTTTCATTTAAAGGAATACTTCTATCTACTTTATACAAAATTTTTCCTGATATATTTATAGGAGTTCTATTATATTTTTCAGCTTCATCAAACATCTCTTTTTCTAATAATTCTCTTCTAATATCTAATAATGATCTACAATCAACCCTTGCTTCAAATCCATATTTTTCTAATAAATTATTAGATTCAATTTCCCAACTTTTTCTTAATTCTAAAAGTCTTGATTTTTCTTGCCATTTTCTATTTTTTTCAGCTCCACCCTTTTCAGGTTCTTTTGAATTAGCTCTTTTAAAAAATTGAGAAAGTTCTCTATTAATACCATCTAATTCTCTTTCAGAAAACATTAGATGACAATGTAAATTTTTTTCTCCACTATTATTATATGATTCATGGATTGCATAAGTATATGGAAATTTTTCTCCTAATTCTTTTTTTACAAAATTATTAATAAGTTCCTTGGCTTGTTCATGGTTAAATTCATTAGGTATATTTATTTCTATTTCTCTATATACAACAGAATTAGCTCTCTCATAAGTATCAGCATATTCCCAAAATTTTACCGCACTAGTTCCATCAAACATTTCTATATTACCTGATTCTTTATATACAAGTTCTTCTTTTCTTGAAGTATAATTTTCCTCTCTTAGAATGTATGCTGCATGATTTTTCGCATATCCTAATTTTCCTTTTTTGTAACAAAATCTATATTCTGCCAACAGCATACACCTCCTTTTCAGCCCAAAGGGCTACTTTATTTAACAATGGCAAAGCCTTGTTAAATCACGCTGCTGTTTCTCAGAATGAGAAACGCGTAAGCGTGCATTTTATTTTTTTCAAAAATAAAATGACTGGTTTGTCATTTTTAGAAAAATATGTAACATTTTTCTAATTTTTTGCTTGAATTTTTAGCTAAAAATGTTTATAATCATATAAAGTGATACTACATATTAAACTATAATATGTACTAAACCTTTTTTTCATTTTAACAAATTTTCTAAAAAAAGAAAACAAAAAATTAATCAGGGAGGGAATAAAAAATGAAAAAAAATTTTAAAATTAGTAAAAAACTTTATTTATTAGGAATTATGTTAGTGAGTTCCTCGCCAGCTATGGCTACAACATCTAATATGCCTTGGGTAGGTATGTTTGATAAATTTGTTGGTGTTCTTACAGGTCCTTTAGGAAGATTAGCTGTTATTGCTGCTATTGCTATCGCTGGATATTTTTATATGTTTGGAAACTTTGAAGGTGCTAATAGAAAACTTGTAGGAGTTATTCTAGGAGCTACTTTAATATTTGGAGCAATTAGTTGGGCTCCTCAATGGTTTGGTTATTCAGGTGCTGTTCTTATTTAATAGAGGAGGTTAATATGGGAAATGGGAAATTTAGTTATAAGCCTAAAAAATCTCTCTATTTGAATGAAGGAATAGCTTCTCCTGAAAATCCTTATTATGATAGGATGTTATCTTTATCTAAAAGTTGTCGTAACTGGCAAATTGCTTTTCTTGTCATGTCTTGTCTTGTATTTTTTTCTTGGATTGCTTATGTAAGGTTAGCAAACAAAACAAAATTGGTTCCATTTATTGTTGAAATAGATAAGGAAAGAAAACCAACTTTTGTAGGAAGAATGGATCAGATAAGTTATGTAGCAGATGACAGTGTTGTTTTTTCTATTCTTAATGAATTTGTTATAAATGTAAGGTCTATATCTTTAGATAAGGTATTTACTTATAGAAAAATTAAAATGGAATATTCTTTCTTAGGCAAAGATATGAAGAACAAGATGAATGGAGATATAAATGCTTTGAATCTGGAAAAGAAATTTAAAGATAAGCAAACTGTTGATGTACAAGTGACATCAATGTTAAAAAATTCAGATAATATTTATCAAATAAACTGGACTGAAAAATATTATACAGATGGAAATTATACTTCTTTAAAAAAATGGACTGGAGTGTTTTCAATCACTCAAGATAAAAATTTATCTGAAGAAGATATTTTAATAAATCCACTTGGAATTATTATTCAAGACTATCATATAACAGCTGACTTATCTAAATAAAAAATAGGAGGAGAAATGAAGAAAAAATTATTATTTATTATTTTATTGAGTTTAATTAGTTCAATGGCTTTTGCAACAGATTTTGCTTCTGAATTTGATCCTTATTCAACTCAACAACCAAGTATAGAAACAGGATATAAAAAATCAAAAAATAATATTAACAGCACATATTTCTATAATGAAAATGATAGCTATAATATAGCAACAAGAGCTGGATATATAACTACAATTATTTTAAATCCAGATGAAGATATAATACATGCTGAAATAGGAGATGCCACTAGATGGAGTGTTCAAACATACTATGCAGGAACTTCAAGAGGAATGTCTCCAGCTATTTCTATAAAACCTTTTATACCTGAGTTGAAAACAAATCTTGTTATATCAACGACTAAAAGAATGTATAACTTAGTATTAGAGGCAAAAGTAAATTCTTATGCTCCAGTTATTTCTTTTGAATATCCAAAAGAAATAGAAATAGCTAAGCAAAAAGAAAGAAATTTAAAAGCACAAGAAACAAAAGTTAATGTGAATAATCTTAACTTTGAATATACTTGGAATAAAAATAAAGAAACTTGGTCTCCTGTACAAATTTTTGATGATGGAGAACAAACATTTATTGTAATGGGTGAAAAAGTAAAAGCAACAGAATTACCAATCTTATTTATAAAGGATGAACAGACTGGAGAAGGAGCTTCTGTAAGACACAGATATGATCCTGAAACTAGATATTATACAGTTGACAGATTATTCCAACAAGCTATTTTAAAATATGGAGAAAAAGAAATAGTAATAAAAAGAAAAGGTAGTTTTATAAAATCACCTAATGATCATATTTCAGTTAGTATTTAAGGAGGAAAAAATGAATTTTCAAGAGCCAGAAAATGACAATATGAATGAATTTGAATTTGAAAATCAAATGCCAAATAATACTCCTAAAAATTCACAAAAAATAGATGGTAAATTTTTTAAAAAGAAATATCTAAAATTAGGATTTATTGTATTTATATCATTATTAATTTTCTTTCTTTTTAAGGATAGTATATTTTCAAGTAAAAAAGTTAATGAAAGACAAGTAGTAAATAATGAAGAAGTAGAGTCAAAGCCTCCTATTTTAGAAGCTACTTATGATGATTCTCCAAAAGATTTGGATGCATCCTATGATAGAGATGAAAATGGTGGATTAACAGAAGAAGAATTAAATATGCCAGCAATTGAAGATGAAAAATCAACTGAAGAAATTGAAAGAGAAAATAAATTAAATCAATTACAGCAAGAAGCTGAAACAGCATTGAGAAGTCCAACAACAATTACTATTGCTACTCGTCCTCAGACACAACAGGTTGATAACAAAGTTCTTTTAGCTCAAAATAATAAACCTGTTCAAGATTATGATGGAAATAGACAAGAAAGTAAGAAAAACTTTTTAATGAATGAACAAGCTCAAAAATTTTACCAAACTAATTTTTTAGTAGAACAATTATCTGAGTTTGAATTAAAAGCAGGAGATTTTATTCCAGCAA
>ERZ773099.470-NODE-470-length-34645-cov-7.577739_pt1 | contig 34645 bp, 33 predicted proteins | sample MGYA00511120_ERZ773099 | MGnify/ENA primary metagenome ERZ773099 (study PRJEB29015, sample SAMEA2738012) | human oral metagenome | biome: human oral; feature: human-associated habitat; material: dental | place: China | collected 2104 ... | reverse complement strand
AATCCCGAACTAGCCGCCATTTTTTCCGATAACGGCATGCGGTGAAAAAGAGAATAGAAGCATGGTCAAAGCGCCATTCGCTGCAGGATCGCTGCGGCGAATGGCGCTTTTTTGCTGGGTTTATCCTGGCGAGAATTTATGAGAATGATACTACCCCAAAATTTTATGCCTTAGGCAAAAGGAGGTGTGCTTATGTCCCTGTCCGTATTTTTCTTTTCTGAAATGTTTGCTGTTTTGTTTCTTTCGGGTCTTTTCGCCGGCGTGCTCATTCATATTTCCTCAAAGTAGAAGCAGCGCAAGAATGAATATGATACTACCCCAAAAAAAGGAGGTGATTCTTATGGGGTCGATCTTTGTTGATTTTATTGTCACTGTCGTTGATTATGCTCTTTCTGAAGAAGACACGTGAGAAGAAATTTCCCTTGTGCTAAGAAAGGAGGTGCCATCATGATTATGTCTACGTCGATTGTTGTTATTCATGAGACCGAGGAGATGTAAGAAGCGGCCTGGCCGCAAGGAGAGAAGTATTTTATGTTCGCCGGCGCTGCCGGATTTGTAGAAAGGATGATTTTTATGCCGTTCTTGTTTGTACCTGCGATTGAAGCCATCACTGTAGCAGCTACTGCTTTTATTGGAGGCGCCGCCCTCGGGCAGAGGGTTTGTGACGCCGTTGAGCCTTCCAGGCGGGAGCATTTCAGGCGGGAGCATCCCTGATGCAAAAGTCTGTTATGTCGAAAGGATTTCTGAGAAAAAGAGGAGGTGAAGATCATGCCTTTGTGGTTTTTAGCCGGATTTACTACGGTCGTGCTTACGCGGATGATGTCGGAATAACGTATGTCTTATTGTCAGATTTTGCCGGACGCCGGGACCGACTCCTGCATACAGGACCCGGCAGGCTTCGCTGTCAGGGCAGATGCCTGTACTGATACAGGTACCTGCCTTGACAGCGAAGCTTCCTGTGTGGTATTTTATATTTGAGTATAGGCACTTGTGGTTACGCTGAACGGATGAAAGGGACATTGTCCGTTTGCGATGACGAGGCTGTATCAGACATTGATGAATGATTGATATGTACTCCATCCTTCCCGGATGCAGCCACAGGCAGAATATACAGAAGCAAAGGGACGTCGGCAGCCGCCGGCGTCCCTGCTTTGCTTTTGAAAGCTGTCATTCGTATACCATGCTTTTGCCGTCCCATAGGGTTTTTCCCGTGCCAAGGTCGCGAAAAAAAATTCCGCCCCTTTTTTCCGTTGCAGACAAGTCTTCTTCTGCCACGATGGCAAAGAGGCTCGTCCAATTCGGATGGAGCCGCAGCTTTTTTACATTTCCTGCAGCAAGTCGGGATTCGATGAGCTGTTCTCCGGAATCTGTCAGACGATATTTTTGCAGATCTGCTTCTTCGAACTTATAGTCCTTCAGAAGCAGCCAGTTAGCGATATCGGTACTGTTGATAACGGCGTATTCCTGTCCGTTTCGTTCCATCAGGTAGACAGCTGTCGTTTTCAGCAGGAGATCTTTTTCCTTGTCCAGCAGAGGTTTTCCGTCTTTCTTGCTTCCCTTCGTATATTTTCGGACAATATCCGCAGCGAAGGGATCTTTTTCCGATACAAGGTAGCGTCTTTTCAGCGGGCCTTGGGCAAAAGCATTAGCGAGGATTTTATCGTAGGTAATTTTCTTAAAATCGTTATCCCCTTTGCCGTCCTTGCCGTCTAGATTAAACAGTGCCTCATTGAAATATCGCTGCTTCTGCGCCAGCTCCTCCAGGCTCTTGACAGCAGCAAGGAGCTGGCTGACAGCCTTGATGAGATCTTGGTTTTTCGTGGCATTTGCGGCGCCTTTTAGGGAAGGGATATGCTCTATTTTTTTCTGCAGTGCAGGTAAAGGATCTGCCGGGGAGATGTGCTCCAAGACATCTAAAAATTCCTTTCCTTGCTCCATATTTTCGGTCTCCCGGAGCAGTTTGCTGCAATCTAGCAGCGCTTCCTTGAGAAAGACTTGGCGCAGGTAGCGCGGCAGCCAGTCTGCCACTTTCTCCGTGCCCGGGGCGGCCTTATGGGTGAAACCGCACCAGGCTTTTAGTACTTCGCGGCAGGCAGGAATACGAGCCTCTTCTATTGTTGCTGCGTTTTCTTCCGCGGCGAAAAGGTGACGGCGCGCAATGATGGTCATGGCGCGCTCCAAGCCGGAAAATTTGTTTTTAAGGAAGGTTGCGTACTTCAAGCGGCGAGTGCTTTCGGCCATATCCCTGCCCTCGCCTGCGGCCAAGAAATTTTCTGCTGCCATCGTGTATTGTTCATACTCTCTGACTTCATCCAGCATAGCTGCCGCCGCCTTTCCGGTTCGTGTCTTCCTCGATGTTTTGTACCTCGGGACTGTGGATATTGCGCAGAATTTCCTCTTTGCTGAAAACATCCCAGAGAAAGCGGCTCTTGCTCTTTTCATTTGCCGCATAAAGCAAGGCCGTGTTCATGTTTTCGCCGAAGATGTTCATGAGGTGGCTGCGGCACAGGTGCTGTATTTTCCGTCGCCAGACAGAGGCGGTTTCTTTTTTTTCGCTTGCCTTGCAATATGTCTGGTAAAGTTCCTCCCAGTACGGATTGCCTTTCGGTATAGGAAAACGGCTCTTTTCCTGCGGGTTTCCATCTCCGTCCATGTAAGTTGCTATATCCATGTTTTCACGGAAGTGCCGCCTCACATCCTTGAGAATGTAGTAGAAAATCATATAACCGCCGTTACGAAAATTACTCAGTAGTTCGATCACCGCCTGCGGCAGCATTTCATCTTTCCCTAAGTTCAAAATACGGGCGATTTTTTCTTCTCGTTGCTCTTCCCTGGCAAACTGCCATTTTTCATCAAGCAGGCGCACTAAAGCGTCGCGCACCTCGGCTTCTGAGGTGAACGTCCCCTCCAGCGCAGCATATGCCTGGCGCTGGGCTTCCTCGACGGAAACGCCGCAGGGCAGAGGCGTTTGCCGGCTGTCGTACTGAAGCTTGAGCAAGAATCCGACACGATTGGCATAGTCGCTGTCTTCGTAAAAAGCACGGCTGCGCTTCAGACGGTAATCCAGTTTTCCCAGAGCGATGTACGCCTGGCTGAGGCGGCTTGTTTGCTGTAATTTCTCTTTATCCAGCGGCGCACTTCCGTTTCCTTCGCCTTGGAAACGGAAAAGGATGCAGTCCCGTGCCTTATTCTTTTCCCAAGAAAATTTTTGAGGTTTTTCCGCGAGGCATTTGAGATACTCGCCGGGAATCCGCTCGAGGTTTGCCACAGCCGCCGTTTTGTCATAAACCGGGATATCGGACAAGAGAAACTTCTTCTTTTTTCGAAGGGCAAGGGACAGGGCGCCTTGCCCTTTGCTCGGGACGATTTGCGGCTCAGCATAGCCCGCATAGATCTTTTCGCTGGCCTTCTTCGTTTGCAGGAAAAAGCTTTCTTCTTTTTTCACGCAGGTTTCCAGCGCTTTGATATTCGCATTGGGATGCAGCCCCGTCTTCGCAGCGTCGATTTCCAGTCCCGTGACGATCGTGCATTCCGCGCATTTGTTCCGGAATTCATGAGAGCTTTCTTTCCCTTCCCAGTATTCCCGCTTGGCAATCTTGACGGCAATGTTGGAAATCTGTCCGATGCGGTTGGAAAAAGTATTCGCGACCGTTTCGAAAGGTATGGACGACGGCGTAAGAATCTCACTCTTCTGTTTGGCGCTGGGAATCTGGATGACGGGAAGTGTCCGAGTATATTTTCCGCCCTCTTCCTGATAGACTTTTCGCTTGACGGCTTCAATGACGGCCTCTTCACGGATGATTTTTACAAGATCTCCGTCAAAATCCGCTCCGCCCAAGGCCATCGGCACGAAGGAATTCTTTGCTGTCATGACGGTACCGACGAGATGTGAAAAGTATCGTCTATATGGCCCATCCGTCTCCCTATGTGGGATGAGGAGGCATTGTTCGTTGCGCGACAGATGGGGGCTGCGCAGGATGGCGCAGCAGGAATCCTCTGTTGGCTGCGCGCTTGCTTGGGGCAGATAAAATTTGTCCGGGAGCAGGCACAGACTTTTCGACAGTTTCTTCAGCTTTTCCTTTTTGTCGGGTGGAAGATTTTCCGTTTTTTGCAGAATGTAGAAGAGCAGGGAAAGCAGGTCGCCTGATAAATAGCGATTTTCGCCTAGGACAGCAAATTTCCCTAGACAAAAATTCTTTTCCATGTTCCTTATGGTCTCACGGACGAAGTCTTTGACATGTTTATCGCTGAGAAAAGCAGGATTCCTTTTGAGCGCGGCCCAATATTTGTCGCGTGCGTTTTCCCGGTCTGTCCAGGATGATTCTTCTCTGTTGATGAAAGCATCTTTCTCCGGCAGAGCAGGTTTTCCTTCAGCACTTTCTGCGGCTTCATTTTCCGGCAGGGAAAATTCTGCCGCACTTTCTGCCAACATGGAAGCAGCATCGTCTTCAGCAGGCAGGGAGAACATCCCGTTGGCTTCTGTTGGGGCTTCCTGCAGGCGGCGTATGGTTTTACGCTCATTTGCAATCAATTGCAGAAAACTTTCAGGCTCGATATCGAGCGTACTGAAAAACTGGTAGTTCAGGCGCACTCGCTTTTTGCGGGAAAGGCGTGCATCCGTGCCGCTGACATAAAGGGTATGGCCATATTCCTGCATCTTTTGGAAAACATGCTGCATCGGATCGAGCCGGATATTTTCCTTTCTTGCTTCGCTGTCTGCCTGTGCGGTGTTGCTGTGGTTTTTCCAATATCTCTTCAGCCAGCCGCAGCATTTGAACATGCTCTTCGTCAGGATGATTTTTGCCTTGCGCAGATCGCGCCGTATATCAAAGGCGTCTTGGATATAAAGGGCTCCGTCGCCGCCAAATTCTGCAAAGAACTGCTCAAAATCAACTTCGTGCAGCATGCCTTTTGTGAAGGGCATACGAATCTGGAAGGAGTGGGAATCCCTGCGAAATCCGTATCGGATTTTGAGCAGTTCGCTTATATGACGGGCATAGGCAGGGCAGATGAGGCCTTCACCGTCAAAGGGGTTGACTTTAACGCGCTGTCGGTTTTTGCATACGCCGAATTGCCAGAGCGTTTCTTCGTCCGGAGGCTGTTCCCCGACATTAGAAAATATCTGGACATCTTCTATATCGGCAGTGTCATCTTCCAGCACAAGAACACTTTCCTCATCAAAACAGAACGCTCCTTCCTGTTCGAGGCGGTATCCCGTGCTGAGGTAAAGACCGCGATAAGCATAGTACTTGCTGGGGGTGAGGTTGATTTTGGAAAAATCTATATCGAGCAGGAGGCGCTTTTCGAGTTCCTTCAGGAGAGTTTTATCGATAAAGGAGATTCGTCCCGAGCGCGCCATGCTCCCGCTTTTGTCAAAAGGGACAAAATTCCTCGGCACGCCGTCGTTAAAAGTAAGCTCGATGCCGTTTCTTTTATCGAAGAGCCATTGCAGACGGGCTCTGTGGCCTTCCTTGGACAAGAGATTCCTTTCGCTGAGATCCTGGTAGCGTTTTTTCAGCTTGTCGTCCTCCGCCTGGAAGGAAACGTTCTGGAAATCGAGGAAAATGAGGGAGCGGCGCAGACAATCGCATGCTTCCTTCCCGTCGTCATCCTCCGGCAAATCGGCCTTTGTCCCTTGCGCTTTCAGGCATTGGCGTATTTGATAAAACAGCGCATTGTCGCTGCATCTGTCCACGGAGAGGATGATATCTTCGTCCGCCAGCCCTCGCCCTCCGGCGGAAAAATCAAAGCGGAAGGCGGCGCGATGTTTCCCGTCTTCTTGACGAACGACCTGGGCTTTTTCCAGCATCGTCTTCGCGTCCAATGTCATCAAATGATATGCATGCATCGCCACAACCTCCATTTGCGTCGTCATCGCAAATTCCCAGTCTTTCATCTGTCTTTAAGGAAATTCGTTCTTTCTTTGGGAAAATCCTGCCTCGAGATTTGTCTTTCGGAGGCTGCCTGCGAAAACTCTGCAGGAGACTGGAGGCGTCGTGTTTCATGGCCGTGCATCCAACGTCCGGCCGGCGTTCCTCTTCCATTGACAGCCGCCTTATATCAATGCTATGATAAACGAGGCAAAACAGCGGACGGCGTGGGGCTTTCCGCTGATGATGACAGGAGGAATCGCATCCATGATAGAACGCTACACGAATCCCGAGATGGGCAATATCTGGACCTTGCAGCATGAGTTTGAAACAATACTCGATGTGGAACTTGCGGCCTGCGATGCCATGGCGGAGCTGGGGGAGATCCCCAAGGAGGCTGCGGCGAACATTCGTGAAAAGGCAACTTTTGATTTGGCACGCGTCAAGGAGATCGAGAAGGTCACGAACCATGATATCATCGCGTTCCTTACGAATGTTGCGGAATATGTGGGCGAGGACTCGAAATACATCCACAAGGGGCTTACATCGAGCGATGTCAAGGATACGGCGCTCGGACTGATGATGAAGCGTTCGGCGGATCTCATCCTCGACGATCTCCGGAAGCTGCTTGAGGTGCTGCGCCGCCGCGCGGTGGAGTTCAAGCATACGCCGTGCATCGGCAGGACGCATGGCATCCATGCCGAGCCGATGACGTTCGGCCTGAAGCTTCTTCTTTGGAGTGCTGAGGTTGAGCGCGACATCGAGCGCGTCGAGCACGCACAGAAAGTCGTTGCCGTCGGCAAGCTTTCGGGCGCTGTCGGCACCTATTCCAATATCGATCCGCGCATTGAGGAGATCACCTGCCAAAAGCTCGGCCTTACGCCGGTTCGTCTGGCGACGCAGGTCATCCAGCGCGACCGCCATGCCGAGTACATGACGACGCTCGCCATTGTCGCAAGCTCTTTGGAGAAGTTCGCGACGGAGGTTCGCAACCTGCAGCGCACGGATATCCGCGAAGCGGAGGAATACTTCGCCCCGGGGCAGAAAGGCTCCTCCGCCATGCCGCATAAGCGCAATCCCATCACCTGCGAGCGCATTTCGGGCATGGCGCGTCTCGTGCGCGGCAATGCCGTCGCAGCGATGGAGGACATGACGCTCTGGCATGAGCGCGACATCTCCCATTCGTCGGTCGAACGCGTCATTCTGCCGGACAGCACGATCAATGTGGACTACTGCACGAAGAAGTTCACGAATATCATCGACAAGCTGCTCGTTTATCCCGAGGCCATGCTGGCCAACATGGAAAAGACCGGCGGCCTCATCTACAGCCAGCGCCTCATGCTTGCCATCGTCGATAAGGGCGTGCTGCGTGAGGACGCCTATAAATGGGTGCAGCGCAACGCCATGAAGCGTTGGATGGAGGGCGAGGACTTCCGCACGAATGTGGAAAAAGACGCAGATATCCTGAAGTATCTTACGAAAGAAGAAATCGACGCCTGCTTCGATTACCAATTTTTCCTGCGCCATATCGACAAGATTTTCGAGCGCTTTGGGCTGTAAACTACACGCACAAACAGGCATTATGGGATGCAACTTGTTTGCAAAAGAGAAGGAGTAGATCGCTATGTCAGCAGTAGTAGTCACGGGCACGCAATGGGGCGACGAGGGCAAGGGGAAGATCGTTGACTATCTCGCCGAAAAAGCCGATACTGTCGTGCGCTACCAGGGGGGCAGCAATGCCGGCCATACCGTCACGGTCAAAGGCGAGGAATTCAAGCTGCGCCTTCTGCCGTCGGGCATCCTCTACCATGGCAAGACGAATGTCGTCGGCAACGGCGTCGTCTTTGACCCCGAGGTTGCGCTCGAGGAAATGAATGCCATTGAAAAGAGAGGCATCGATACATCCGGCATTCGCATCTCAAACCGGGCGCACGTCGTCATGCCGTACCATCGCCTGATGGACGGGCTGACGGAGGAAGCGCGCGGCGCGGGCAAGATCGGCACGACAAAGCGCGGCATCGGGCCTTGCTACATGGACAAGATGAACCGCATCGGCATCCGCATGTGCGACCTCATCGAGCCGGAAGAGTTCAGAAAACGTCTGAAGGAAAATCTGGCGATCAAGAACAATGAGCTTGTGAAGCTGTACGGGCATGAGCCGCTTTCCTACGAGCATATCCTTGAGGAATACGAGGCCTATGCCGGTATCCTGCGGCCGCATGTCGTAGACACCATCGCCCTTTTGAACGAGGAGATCGCTGCGGGCAAGAAGGTGCTTTTCGAGGGTGCGCAGGCCACCATGCTCGATATCGACTACGGCACCTATCCCTATGTCACGGCTTCGCACCCCGTTTCGGGCGGCGTCGGCGTCGGTACGGGCGTAGCGCCGAAGCAGATTGACAAGGTCATCGGTGTGGTCAAGGCCTACTGCACGCGCGTCGGCGAGGGGCCTTTCCCGACGGAGCAGCTCAACGAGATCGGCGATAAGATCCGCGAAGCCGGACATGAGTTCGGCACGGTCACGGGACGTCCGCGCCGCACTGGCTGGCTCGACGCCTGCATCGTGCGCTATGCGGGACAGATTTCCGGCCTCGACTGCATGGCCATCACGCGCCTCGACATCCTCGACGGATTCGAGGAAATCCAGATGTGTACGGGCTATAAGCTGGACGGCAAGCCGCTGAACGAGGTTCCTGCAAGCCTCAACATCCTGGCAAGGGTCGAGCCGGTCTATGAGACTTTCAAGGGCTGGAAAGAGGACATCACGGGCTGCCGCGAATATGAAAAGCTGCCGGAAAACGCCAGAACGTACCTCGAACGTCTCGCTGAGGTCACGGGCGTGCCCATCGGCATCGTTTCAGTCGGTCCGAACCGTGACCAGACGATTGTCTGCGACACGAATATCTTCTGAGAATTTTCTGCAGCGGCAGAAATATAAGAAAGAAGGCTGTTCCTAAAGCATTTGACTTAGGAACAGCCTTCTTTTTGGCGTTTATCTGCGGTGCAGAGCCGTCGTGCCGTCGATGAAGAGGTAATCGCTCGTTTCTCCCGCAAGGCGCCAGTCCATCTGTATGCCGCGCACCTTGTCGTTGTCCATGACCCAGAAGATGGTCGTACCCATCGAGGGGCCGTTTGCCAAATCCTCGTAGTCGAGGACTTCCCAGTCGTTGATCTTCCTGCCGTAAATCTCCAGGACGAGACGGTTGTTCCCATCGAACCAAGCGCCCTCCATCATCTTCAAACGTGCATCAATAGCCTGTTGGCTCATCTTCCCCGGCATGTCCGCCGCCCCGTTCCCGGGCGCAGCCAATGCCCCAGCTGCAGGGAAAAGCAAAACCACAGCGAAAACCGCCAGCAAACAGATTTTTTTCATGATGCTCCCCTCCTAAACGCATACAGCCTTAGATTCTTTCGGGCAGGAAATCTTCACCCATATTATCGAGATTTTTTCCGGAAAAAGAAAGGTTTTTGCAGGCAAAGAAACGAGAGAGGCAGTATTTTCCTAAAATTTTTCTTTTATGCCTCTTCCGGATATTTCAGCCCCCAAGACTTGCGCAGCCGCGTCATGATTTCCATGACGTCGGAGGTATAGTCCAGGTGCATGGCGTCCGTCTCGCCGGCAGCGGCGGCTTCCATGTCGAGGACTTCATAGCAGAGCGCATCGCCGGCAGAGCCTGCCGTGATTTCCTCGCGTCGGCCGTCCGCTGTCCAAACGACGGCGGCCTTGTCGGCGCGCGGGTAGTCGAAGATTTCCATATAGCCTTTGTCAAAGACGATCGTAGCGCGCTTCGGCTGTTTGGCATGAAGGGAAAGCGTGACAGCCGCCATCTCTTCCGCGCGGTTTTTCAGCAGGATGGACGACTGTTCATCGACGCCTGTCGGCGCAAACCGCACGGTGGAAAGCAGTTCTTCCGGCTTTGCGCTCATGAACCAACGCGCGCAGGAAAGCGCATAGATGCCGATGTCGAGGAGCGCCCCGCCCGCCAGATTCTTGTTGAAAAAGCGGCTCTTTTCGTCGTAGGGCTTATAGCTGCCGAAGTTCAGCTGGGCGAGGCGCAGGGCGCCGAGTGCGCCTGAGCGGACGCGTTCGGCCAGCTTTTTGAAAAGCGGCATGTGGTAAAGCGTCATGGCTTCGGCAAGCACAAGCTGCTTTTTTGCGGCAAGAGAGGCGGCGAGGGAAAGCTCGTCGCTGTTCAGAGTGATGGATTTTTCCGCGAGCACATGTCTGCCGGCTTCAAGCGCCCGGAGTATATAGGGCGCGTGGGTGTTGTGCGGCGTCGAGATATAGACGATATCGACGTCGGGATCGCGGAAAAGCTGCTCCGGTTTTTCGTAGACCTTTTCGATGCCGTACTTTGCGGCAAAGGCGCGCACCCGTTCGCTGTTTCTTGCCGCAGCGCCGTGAAAGCCGCCGCCAAGCCGCGCCATGGCCTCCGCCATTTCGCAGGCAATCGCGCCGCAGCCGAGTGTCGCCCAGGAAAAGCGCATTTTTTCCATGGAAGTCCCTTACTGCCAGACCGATTCGGCAATCTTGCGGATGAGGCGCAGTTTCTCCCACTGATCTTCTTCGGTCAGGATATTGCCCTCTTCCGTTGAGGAAAAACCGCACTGCGGGCTGAGGCAAAGCTGCTCCAGCGGCACATATTTTGCCGCCTCTTCGATGCGCCTCTTGACGGCTTCTGCATCCTCCAGCTCTGCCGTCTTGGACGTTACGAGGCCGAGCACGACGCGCTGCTTTTGGATGTGCTGCAGCGGCTCAAAACCGCCGGCACGGTCGGAGTCGTATTCGAGGAAGAAGCCGTCGACATGGCAGCCGCCGAAAAGGATTTCTGCGACAGGTTCATAGCCGCCCGAGGAGAACCATGTCGAGCGGAAATTGCCGCGGCAAATATGCATGGTGATCGTCATATCCGCGGGCTTTGCTTCAAGCGTGCGGTTGATCATCGCCACATAGGCGCGCTCGATTTTTTCCAGATCGAAGCCGCGCGCCTCGTAGGCTTTGCGCTTTTCCGGATCGCAGAATTCGCCCCACGATGTATCGTCGAGCTGGAGGTAGCGGCAGCCCGCTTCGTAGAAAGCGCGCACGGCCTTTTGATAGGCGAGTGCGATGTCCTCGAAAAGAACCGCCTCGTCCTTGTAGCGCTCGATCGGCGCATAGTCCGTCGCGCGCACGCAGCAGATGAGGTGCAGCATGCTCGGCGAGGGGATCGTCATCTTCGCGAGTGCGTCGCCTGCAAGCGACTGCAGATAGCGGAAATGCGCCAAAAACGGATGGCTGCCGAAGTCCACCTTGCCGCTGATCTTCACGGTCGCAGCCTTCGGCTGGGCGCCCTTGAAGGCTACGGACCAATGCTCCGCTCCGATTTCCTCGATGCCCTCCAGAGCGGCGAGGAAGTCGAGATGCCAATAGCGGCGGCGGAACTCGCCGTCCGTCACGGCCTTGAGCCCGACTTCTTTCTCCTTTGCCACGAGTTCGCGGATCGCTGCATCCTCGGCCTCTTCAAGCTCTTTCGCCGTGATCTTGCCGGATGCGAATGCTTCGCGCTTCTCCTTCAGCGCCGCAGGGCGCAGAAAGCTCCCCACGATATCATAGCGAAAAGGCGGCCGATTCTCTGTATTTGCCATGGAATTTCCTCCTTGCCAATGCCTTTGCCTGCATCTTCTTTGCTGCAGGCTTCTTTCTTTTAGGAAGCGCTGATAAATTCAGCCCGCCATCTCGGCGCATCTTTTCCGCTCGTTCCGCGTCGACAACTCCTCCGCATAGCCCCACTATGCGTCCGGGTTGTCTCCTTGATCGAACGAAAAATCTGCACCCATCGGACAGACTTCATTTTATCAGTGCTTCCTTTATTTTATCACAAATGATAGCCGAGCGGCATACTGGACAGCAAAGAAATAGCATTGGATGGGATGGGGCGTCAAGAGGTGTGCTTTTCTTTCGGCAAACCGATGAGCAGGAAGAGGAATTGGCCGATCCATGGCGTGAGGCCGAGCAAGCACATGAGGCCGGCTCCGAGGCCGAGAGAATCCTGCCCCGGGGGCGTGTATTCGGACCAGTGCGCGGATACGTCGTCGATAAAAGCATTGCATGCCAGGAAATAGAGAAGGGAAGAGAGCGGCCCCAGGAGCGCCCAGAGGCCGCAGTGTCCCAGGGCGTGCAGGCGGCGCGCAGCGAGGGACGTCTGGGAGATATAGAGCGGCAGCAGGAGAAGGAGTACGCCGCGGGACGGCGTGTCTGTGGAAAACTCGGGCGGAGCCATGAAATTGGCGATCAAGAACAGGATGGCTCCGATATGGAAAACAAAAATTTCCAGAGTGACAAGAGCTCCCCAAGCAAAGAGATAATCGTGGCGCGATATATTTCCCCGGCAGGAGAAAAGGAAGCGCAGAATTTTATCCATAGGAAGCCTCCTCCGGCGCTTATCGTTTCGCCTCTTTTGCCGCCTCTTCTGCGGCGCGGCGGCCGATGACGCTGTGGGCGCGGCTGTAGCCGAAGTAGACGCAGAGGCCGAAGAGGAGCCAAAAGCCGAAGCGGTGCCAGGTGGCAAGCGGCAGATTCGCCATGAGGTAGCCGCAGGAAAGGACGGCGAGCGGGGCTATGATCCAGACGGCGGGGCATTTGAAGTTGCGCTTCAATCTCGGCTCTGTTTTTCGGAGCACCATGACGCCGATCGAGGCGATGAGAAAGGCGGAGAGGGTGCCGATGTTCGCCATTTCGGCAATCATGCCGATGGGGAAGAAGCCCGCGATTACGGAAACGAAAATGGCGCCGAGGATTGTCACGCGGTACGGCGTATGAAAGCGGCGGTGGATCTTGCAGACGTTGGCAGGCACCATGCCGTCGCGGCTCATGGCGAAGAAGATGCGCGACTGGCCGTAGAGGATGACGAGGAGCACGGTCGTGATGCCGCAGATGGCGCCGACGGCGACGATGGCGGAGCCGACATTGTAGCCGATGTGGCGCAGCGCAAAAGCGACGGGCTCCGCCGTGTCGAGCATACCGTAGGGCACGATGCCGGTGAGGACGGCGGCGACGACGGCATAGAGGAGCGTGCAGATGAAGAGCGAGCCGATGATGCCGATGGGCAGATCGCGCGCCGCATTGCGGCACTCCTCCGCCGTTGTGGCAACGGCATCGAAGCCGATATAGGCGAAGAAGACGATGGCGGCGCCGGAGACGATGCCGCTGTAGCCGAAGGGCAGGAACGGCTCCCAATTCGTCGCGTCGACATGCGGCGCAGCGAGCGCGAGGAAGAGGAAGATGGCGCCGAGCTTGACGAAGACGAGTATGCGGTTGAGCTTGACGCTCTCCTTCGTACCGCGCACGAGGAGAAATGAGAGAAAGAGCGTGATGAGGACGGCAGGCAGGTTGAAGAGGCCGCCGTCGGCCGGGGCGACGACGAGCTCATGCGGCATCTGAAGCCCCGCCGAGGCGAAGAGGCCGACGACGTAGCCCGACCAGCCGACGGCGACGGCGCTCGAGGTGACGGTATACTCCAGGATGAGGTTCCAGCCGACGATGAAGGCGATGAATTCGCCTAAAGAAGCATAGGTGTAGGTATAGGCGCTGCCCGATGCCGGCACGATGGAGGCGAATTCGGCATAGGCAAGGCCCGCGAGCGCGCAGGTGAGACCCGAGAGGATGAAGGAGAGCGGTACGGCAGGCCCTGCATATTTGGCAGCGGCGACGCCCGTGAGGACGAAGATGCCCGTGCCGATGACGGCGCCGATGCCGAGCATGAGGAGATCGAGAGCGGTGAGGTTTTTCAGCATTCCGGAAGCTGCGGCAGCCGCCTGCAGTTCGTCGATGCTTTTCTTGCGAAAGAGATCCATAAGTCATTGTTTCCTTTGCGAAAAAATTTGGGAGAGATAAACAGCGGCGTTCCCCGACAAACAGCGATTTTCTGCCGTATGAAGCATGGACGCCCCGGAGCCACGAATTTTCATCGTCTCCCAGCGGCTCCCGTCATGCTGCTAATTATACTGCCAAACCGGCCATTCATGCAACAAGCCTTGGATTTTCCAAGCTTGCTGCATTTTTACGTGTCGCCTGCGTACCATTTGTCTGCAAATGAAAAGCGGTCTTACTCCATACAAAATATGGAGAAAAACCGCATAAATCAGCGTAATTCTACGACAGAGGCTTATTTTCTTGTCCGCTTAACAGGGAGCAGTCCATGCGCTTTGGGGGCTTTTCGCATGCTGGAACGGTTTCACTATCACATTTTAGCTACCATAGTATGGCATATTTGCCTGTTCGTGTGCAAGTCAAACGGAAAGCCGATCGCGCAGGGCGGCCTGTAGGATCTGTGAGAAGTTGAGACGTTCTTTTTCGGCAAGCTCGTTGAGATACCAAGGGATGGTGATGGTTTTCTTCACGGGGCGGTTATTCATCTCGGCGCGTATGGCGAACATATTCGCATCAAGCAGGCAGAGGGTGTCGCCTTCTCTTGTCCGAAGAGTGTCGAGCGCACTGGGATGGGGGATGTCTGTGCCGTCCTGCTCCATGCCCCAGAGGTGCAGGGAGAGCCCTTCCTTTGCAGCAGCGGCGGCCTCGTCGGCGGTCGCGCCCGTTGCAATGCAGCCGGGCAGATCGGGAAAGTATACGCCGTAATGCCCGTTTGTCTTTTGCAGAATGGCGGGATATGTATAGTGATCGGGAAGATGCGTCATCGTATAGACCTCCTTAACGGTCAAGCAGTCCTGCTTGTGTCAATATGGATTTCTCCATGTCGAGGGAAACATCGTCGCTTTCGCGATGTCCGGAGATCGTGACACGTCCGGGCTTCGTCGGATGCTTGAATTGACGATGCGAGCCTTTTTGCGCGACGAGTTTCCAGCCGTCCGCTTTGATGATGCGCAAGAGATCTCGCACTTTTCTCGGCATGGGTTTTCCTCCTTCACGATATTGCACATGGCATGTATGTGTACATGGTTTCGATAAGTCTGGTACGATGACAGAAAGCCCTATATGCGCCGATGAGGTTTGCGTATGCTGTTTTGAAACGGGAGATGAGATTTGATCGAAATCATCGATAAAAAGCAGTCCACTATAGACCTCCCTGCTTATTATACTGCCAAACCGGCCATTCATGCAACAAGCCTTGAATTTGCAAGGCTTTCGCTTGATGTAGTTTCAAAAGCGTATGATGCTCGGGGATGTCCTATATGTGCATAAAAAACTTGGATTGGATGAAGCGCCGGACGGCAAGACGACGACTTTGACGGAGGCACAGTGGCCCACGGTGCGCACTTGAAGAGCGTGTGGCATTGCAGATTTCGGAGGAAATAAAAAAAGATGCCGACTTCTCTGCAAATCCTGATCCCAAATCAGGGGGAGAGAAATCGACACCTTTTATTAAGAAGAATATAGCAAAATGATGGGTGGATGTCAAGGATATAAAAGAGAAACGCGACATTCTTAGGCTGTGCTGCTGCTGCGTGTTCAAAGATACGGAGCGCATTGTGCACAGACTTGCGCACTACACGGTGACTGGTTCTGGATTTTGGCTGCAAGCAGAAGTCGTGAATATGGAATATTCGTTGCCGCCTACGGGAGGCTTTTTTATTGCTACGGCTTGCATACGCCGCAGGGCTTGTAGCCGTCGGCAATCGCCGCGTCGCGCGAATCGTAGGGCACGAAATGCGGCGCGTCGGGGTGCTTGATGGTGCGGCAGTTCACGAAGTGGAACTTGCCCGACTTCGTATTTGCGAGGTAGTCCGAGGCGAGGGCGGGCGTGGCGATGGAGAGAGCCATAGCCGCAATGGCAGCAAGTGCGAGTTTCTTGAGCATGCGGAAACCTCCTTTATTTAGTCCCAGTCGATTTCTATATGAGAAAACGATTCGCTATCCGCCAACGCGCAGCCTATTTAAGAAAAAGGGGGGAATCGGCTATATTCGGTGGAAGCTATGGAAATAAAAAGGCTTCCAGGAACTGGAATGCCGCATACAACGCTACGGAGGGCGTGCTGACTTCATTCCCACAGGAAGCCTTTGATAAAATTATATCTGATGTTTTCGGAAAAAGCAATTCTTCATCGTCTGCTTCACAGCTCCATGGAAATCCCTGATCGGCTTCAGGTTAAATCGTTCTGCCTTCGCTGCCATTTGTTGTCAATGAGCAGCAAGGGACGTTTGAGATGGCATATCTGGCTCTTAATGAAGTTCCTCAGAACAAGCTGATCTTAGCTGCACTGATCGAGAAAGCATTCTCATCGGTTCAAAACCTACAGGGCGCAACAGGGAGCAATGGGCAGCCCATCTCTTACAATGAGGCGAAGAGCCTTTTTCAGTCATGGATCGATGGGCACACGTTCTCTGTTGCCGTTGAACTCGGTACGGGCGATCAGAAGCTTCACAAGGTCTCTGGTTCGGACAGAGAATACTATATGTCGTTTGCCAGTCGGAGTTGGTGCAGGAATTTGGCGTTATGGATAAGACCATCGTCGGTGAAGAGAGTGGTGATATCATTGCCTTCAACCTTGTGGAACTTAGCCTCTATGATGTAATCATAGAAAATAGAAGCTCTCGTCCCCTGCAAGGAATTTCACCTTTTGTTGGGTCAACGAGAGCTTCTGACACCATCAGTATACGCGATATGCTCACTGGTGTCAAGGACGCAGAAAGAAACTCGATATTCGCAGGCTGCGTGTTGAATCATCGTTCTGCTTGTTTGAAGAAAAAGAAGAGGCCGGCAAGGGGGGATATCCTTGCCGGCCTCTTCTGGTAGGTGGTTTTAGCGGGCTTCTTCCCAGAGGACGAGCGCGTGTTTCTCGCGTGTTTTTTTCATGTCGATGAGCCTTTGGTTGCGGCTGCCGCGGAAGGGGAGCGTGAGGTCGCGTTCGCCTTCGCGGTAGTCGCCGTCGACGAGGACGTCGGTTTCACCGAGGAGCGCTGCAATGCCCTCATCGTGCATGTTTTCAAGCGTTTCGAGTGTATATCCCGTATAGACCCAGACGTCAAGGCCATGCGCGTGCACTTCGCGGGCGAGTGCGGCGAGCGACGCGGCCTGGCAGAAGGGTTCGCCGCCGGAGAGGGTGATGCCTCTGAGCAGCGGATTTTCGAGGATTTCTGCCAGGATGGTTTCCGCCTCGACGTTTACGCCGCCCTCGAAATCGTGCGTTGCGGGATTCTGGCAGCCAAGGCAGTGGTGCGGGCAGCCCTGGGCGAAGAGGGTGTAGCGCATGCCAGCGCCGTCGACGATGGAATCCGCGGCTTTGCCTGCGAGTTTAATGGACATCATGCTTGACCCTGTCGTGTTCTTCGGCGCGCTTCGCGTTGTTCCAGCGGTCGATCGTGCCGACGAGGTAGCCTGTGATGCGGCGGATGCGCTCAAAGGGGCGATTGCCTTCCTTGCGGCCGCAGCGCGGGCAGATGTTGTCGATGATGCCGTTGTAGCCGCAGACGGGATCGCGGTCTACGGGATGGTTGACCGAGCCGTAGCCGATGCCTGCATCGTGCATGTAGCGGATGATGGATTCAAAGGCGGGGATGTTTTTCGACGGGTCGCCGTCCATTTCGACATAGCTGATGTGTCCTGCATTCGTTAGCGCATGGTAGGGCGCTTCGAGGCGGATTTTCTTCGCTGCTGCGATCGGGCAGTAGACGGGAACGTGGAAGCTGTTGGTATAGTAGTCGCGGTCCGTCACGCCTTTGATTTCGCCGAAGCGTTGGCGGTCAAGGCGGACGAAGCGCCCGGAAAGGCCTTCGGCGGGCGTCGCGAGCAGGGTGAAGTTCAGTCCCGTGCGCTCGGATTCCTCATCCATGCGGCGGCGCATATGGCTGACGATGGCGAGACCGAGCGTCTGCGCCTCTTCGGATTCGCCATGGTGCTTGCCGATGAGCGATTTGAGGCATTCGGCGAGGCCGATGAAGCCCATGGAAAGGGTTCCGTGCTTCAAAACTTCGGCGATTTCGTCGTCGGGGCCGATTTTCTCCGAGTCGATCCAGACGCGCTGTCCCATGAGGAACGGATAGTTGCGTCCCTTCTTGGCGCACTGAATCTTGAAGCGGTGCAGGAGCTGGCGGATGACAAGCTCCGTGAGGCTGTCCAGCTCGCGGTAGAATACATCGAGGTCGCCCTTGGCGAGAAGCGCAAGGCGCGGCAGGTTGATGCTCGTAAACGAGAGGTTGCCGCGGCCGCAGGTGACTTCGCGCTCGGGATCGAAGACATTGCCCATGACGCGCGTGCGGCAGCCCATGTAGGCGACCTCGGTGTTGTAGTCTCCCTCTTTGTAGTACTGGAAGTTGAAGGGAGCGTCGAGGAAGCTGAAATTCGGGAAGAGACGTTTGGCGGACGTCTCCATGGCGAGGCGGAAGAGGTCGTAGTTCGGATCGCCCTCGTTGTAGTTCACGCCTTCCTTGACTTTGAAAATCTGCACGGGGAAGATCGGCGTTTCGCCGTTGCCGAGCCCTTCCTGTGTCGCCAGCAGGAGATTTTTCATGACCATGCGTCCCTCGGGCGAGGTGTCCGTGCCGTAGTTGATGGAGCTGAAGGGCACTTGTGCGCCTGCACGCGAGTTCATCGTATTGAGGTTGTGCACCAAGGCTTCCATTGCCTGGAAGGTCGCGCTGTCCGTCGCGTCGAAGGCTGCGCGGTAGGCATAGGCGTGGGCGCGCGCCGTGAGTTTTTCCGATATCGGCTCGAAGCCCAGCTCCCTCTGGTGGGCAGGCAAGAAGTCGATGAGCGCGTCACGGTAGACGTCGGCATTGCCGATCGTGATGCTCAAAGGCTGGAGCGCACGGCGCACTTCCTTGGCGAGGAGTTTTGCATCCTCGGCCTTCATGCCGAGAGTGATGGAGAAGAAGTTCGCCAGCTCCTTGAAGTACTGTTTGCGGAAAGTCTTGCGGACGCCCGGAGCCATGGCATAGTCGAAGTTCGGTACGGCCTGGCCGCCGTGCATCTCGTTCTGGTTCGCCTGGATGGCAATGCAGCCGAGCGCCGCATAGGAGCGGATGTCGTTCGGCTCGCGGAGGTAGCCGTGCCCGGTCGAGAAGCCGTCCTTGAAGAGCTTCAGGAGGTCGATCTGGCAGCAGGTCTCCGTCAGCATATAGAAATCCTTGTCGTGGATGTGGATGTCGCCGTCGATATGTGCAGCGGCGATATCCTTGGGCAGGATGTGGTGGTCGACGAAGTATTTCGAGCCTTCCGAGCCGTACTTGAGCATCGTGCCCATCGCCGTATCGGCGTCGATGTTCGCGTTTTCGCGCTTGATGTCGGCATCTTTGGCGCGCTTGAAGGTCAGCTCGTTGTAGATGTCCATGAGGTCGCCTTCCGCCTCGCGAATCTTCGCGTGTTCCGCGCGGTAGAGGATGTAGGCCTTGGCCGTCGAGGCGAAGTTGTTTTTGATCAGCACCTTTTCCACGATGTCCTGGATGAATTCGACGGTCGGCAGATCCTCGTCCTCGATGCGGCGCACGACGCTCTTCGTCAGCTTTTCAAGCTGGCTTTTGGAAAACGTCTCGTCGATGGATTCGAGATTCGCCTTGCGGATGGCGTCCGTGATTTTTTCCGCGTCAAAGGGTACGATTTGTCCCGTGCGTTTCTGGATATTCTTGATCGTCATGGCTCGGGTTCCTTCCTATATGGTATTTGGTGGGAAAGCGGCTCCCGGCGGCTTCCCGTTTGCACGCTTGATTATACAAGATGTAGCTTATGCAGTCAAGATTAAAAACTAGATATTGTGTTTTATCCACAAGAAAAGCGCCCTTTATCCACAGGGGAAAAGGGCGCTTTTCTTGCAGTTTCGGGCATGGGAAAAGTTATGCACAGATTTTTCGGGTCGGGAGCGGCGCTTGGTGCGGCAGGTATCCCGGCGGCGCAGGACTCATTCTTTCGCTTGGACGATCGTGCGCACGGGGAACGGGATGTCGATGCCCTCCTCGCGGTAGCGTCGTGTCAAGGCCTTGATGAACTCATGCTTCAAGAGGAACTGGTTGACGAAGCTGCTCGTTCTCAGAACGACATTGAATTCGATGGCCGAGTCGCCAAAGGTGTGGAAGCGCACGGCGGGATCGCTTTCGACGCCGTGATCGAAGGCATTCATGACCTCGTTTGCGACTTCGAGCGTCACGCGCTCCACCATGTCGAGGTCGCTTGCATAGCTCACGCCGACGGGGATGCTGATGGCGATTTCCTGCGCGGGCATGTTGTAGTTCGTGAGGACGGCCGAGGCGAGCTTCTGGTTCGGCATGATGATGGTGCTGCCGCTCAAGGTTTGGATCGTTGCGAAACGGAAGTTGATATCGGTGACCTTGCCCTCATCTCCTTCCGCTATGCGCACGAAGTCGCCGATGCGGATCTGGCGCGAAAGGATGAGCTGCAGCCCGGAGAAGACGTTCGACAGCGTTTCCTGCAGGCCGAGGGCGAGCGCCGCACCGCCGACGCCGAGAGCGGTGAGGATCGGTGCGACGGAGATGCCCACATACTGGAGGACGACGAGCACGCCCATGGCGTAGATGATGCCTGAAAGAATGGAGGAGAGCAGCGTCGTCTTCGGCAGCGCCGCCCCGCTCGTGCGCGTCTTCATCTCGATGAAGCCCGTGACGGTGCGCGAGGCGACGCGCGTCAGCGTGAACACGATGATGCCGAAGAGGAGATAGGAGAGGAACTGGGCGATGGTCGGGAAGAAGTCGATGGTCTTGATGGACCAATAGACGCCGACGCCGAGGCACCAGGAGACAGGCACGCCTTTCAGAGCATGGATGAAGAGCGAGCCGATGGTGTCATCGGCCATGTTGATCCTGTTTTGGATCTGGCGGTTGATGAGCTTGTTGAGGAAGAGCCCCGCAGCCAGAGCCGCGAGCATGATGCAGGCGGGCAGGAGCAGGAGGTCGGTCATTTCATGTACGGTCAGGGATTGAAGTCTTGTGAAAAAGGACAAAATTGCCCCTCCTTTAGCTGTGGTGAATCTGTGGATAAACAAGCCGTTTTTCTTGTTGTATCCAGTTCGTCAGAAAGGCGATTTTCGTGCTTATCCCCAAAAAGTTGTGGATAACTGTGGAAAACAAGCCGTTTTCTTGTGGATAACTGTATTTCCCGCGTTTATTTCTTGCTGCTTGCTGCGGCCTCGTCCGCTGTTTTTGCCGTCTTGTAAAGGAACTCGGCCAGCTTGTACTCGCGGCTGCCTGCCTTGAGCTGCGGCAGAGAGCCGCTGTTCAGGACATCCACGATGGAGAGATCTCTCTGGGCTTCGGGGACGGTGGAAAGAATCATGCTCGACAGGGGCTTTCCGGCGGCGTCATAGAAGAAAAAGATGGCGTCGGGCGCTACGCTCTTCGTGGCCTTTTTCTTATGGACGACCTCGAACACCTGCGCCGTGATCACCTGGCGCTTGTCCTCCATACTCTGGCGGATGGCGTAATGCGTCTCCACAACGCGGAACCAACGGATGGGATAGGCCGTCTTTATGGCGTTCTCCGACTTTGCTTCGCGGCCCTCCAAGGGAACGAGCTGCACGTCCGGCACATGGAGCATCTCGCTGAATATGGCGCTCAATGTCTTCAAAGGCTGCTCGGGTGATTCGGCGCTGAGATCGATGTCCTGGTAAAGGTTGTTGTCTGCGACGATTTTGCGGGCCTCTTCCACGGAAATCGGTGTCTTCTTGGCATTTTCCTCCTCTTCCTGGATCGCTTTGTCCAAGGCTGCCTTTGCCTCGGCGGAAGGCGCTGCCCCGGAGCCTGTGCTGTTCGCCGCAGAAGCCGTGCCCGTAAGGCAGAGGAGCAAGGCCGCGATGGCGGAGAGTCGTTTAAGATGGGATATTTTCATGATGCGATTCCTCCAATACGATATGTTTGCATTGCATTAACCATTCCGGTATTTTTGTGACCGCCGTGTTTCGGCGATTAAGCTGCATAAAGTTTCACTTCATCTCTGTTCAGGTTTTCGACAAAGCGGTTTATATTCGGCAGTGTACTGACGATATCGACACTGCATCCAAGGGCTTCCACCAGTTCCAGCCGAAAGGCACTCAGAGTAAACAAGTCTTCAATACCGCCACGTTCAATCCGAAAATCCATGTCGCTTTTCTCCGTTGCCTCACCTCTTGCATGGGAGGCGAAAAGATAGAGAGCCTTGACACCATACCTGACGCAGATCGGCGTTATGCGGCGTTGAATTTCGTCAATCGACAGCAGTCTGCTCATATAGATTCCTTCCAAGCGGCTGCAGCCGCTTTACTTTGGCGAATTCGAGGCGCGGGATATGGTTGACGAGGTTCAGTGCGTGCGCCATGCGGTAGAAGAGCTCAAGCCCTGCCAGATGCTCTTCCTTGAGATCCCAGCAGATGACTTCGAGGTATTCCTCAAGCTCCTCGAAGCTGAAATCCTTTTCCCCGAGCACGGATTGAAGTGTCGCATATTTGTTGGCAAAACCGTATTCCATGCCGCGCAGCAGGCGCTCGTAGACGAGCTGGAGCTCGTGGGGGCGCTCCTTGGCGAAGGTGCGGTTGGCAACCCAAAGGGAATAGACCATGCCGAGGCCCGTGAGCTTGTGCCATTCCTCCCCGAGGTCGTAGTAATGAAGGCCCGGGTGGCGGTGGTGGTAAAGCCAGAGCGCGTCGTCGCCGATGAAGAGGGCGCCCGCCGCATCATCGGGCACTGGATTCTGCGGCACGATATGGCGCACATAGTAATTGGGGCGTGCGCCGTAAGCTTCGCTGAGGATGATCTTCAGCAGGCAATGGCTCGTCGCCGATTTCGCCGTAAGAATGATGCGCTCCGTTTCAAACTCTTCGATCGGCTTCTTCGTTACGAAGAGGATGCTCGTTACCTTGTCGTCGGTGCGCACGCAGAGATCGGGCAGGATGACGAGCTCCTCGTCGTGCTCGGCGTAAAAGATGGACGAGATGCCGCTCACGTCAAGATTTCCCGCTGCAAGCGCGCGATTCAGTTCCGCCGGGACGCCCGGCACGAGACGAAGTCCTCGGTTTGCGCCATGCGCAAAACTCCAGGTGAGAGGCAGGACATTGAGAAAATGAATATGTCCCACCCTTGGCTCCCCCATGAAATCCCTCCTTGTTTCCAGGAGCCTGCCCGAAAGTGCAGGTTCCGACATTGCTCCCTCCATTATACTGCAAATCGGCTGGAAAACAAAAGAGTTCCGGATGTTTTGGGAAAATAATATCTTCAGGCGGGCGCAAAGCGCAGCCCGCCCCTGCCGCTGGCTGCACTTTTGCGGTTCGTCTTGTCAAAATGCCGGCCAGGCAGAGGCGACACGCTGCATAAGCTCCGGCAGCGGCAGAACATAGTGGAATACCGTATAAAAATGCACGGAGCTGCCGCCCAGCACGAAGAGATGCCAGATGACATGGCTGTACGGCATTTGCCGCGCGAGGTAGAAGACGGCGCCGACGGTGTAGCAGAGGCCGCCTGCTGCAAGCCACCAAACGGCGGCTTCCGGCAGGGTCAAAAGAAGCGGCTCCACCATCACGACGGCAAACCAGCCCATGCCGAGATACGAGAGCGTGCGCAGGATGCGGAAGCGTCTCGCGGCAAAGATCTGGAGAAGGATGCCGACGGCTGCCAGCCCCCAGACGATGCCGAAAATCGTCCAGCCAAGACTGCCGTGCAGCGGAATCAGCGTGAACGGCGTATAGTTTCCCGCGATCAGGACAAAGATTGCCGCATGGTCAATGGTCTCGAATACCGCTTTGAGGCGCAGATTGCGAAAACTGTGATAAAGCGTCGATGCCAAATAGAGCAGCACGAGCGAGATGCCGTAGACGAGGCAGCTCGTCGTATGCCAGATGCCGCCGTCAGCATAGTAGACAAGCATGCCCACAAGAGCCGCAAGGGCAAGGGCCGCGCCTACGCCATGCGTCGCAGCATTGAGGATCTCCTCCAGCGTCAGGGGAGCTTTGAGCGTTGCCGTATTCTTCATAGCAGCCTCCTTTGTCTGTTCGTTTCCTATAAAGAAAAGAAACTCTTTCTCTATTATCCCCATTTTTCTTCGTCATGTAAAGTCTGACCCTCGATTTCCAATGGAAAAACAAAGGAAGATGCCGTACATCCAAGAAATCACCGACCAATTTTTTCCTTTCTCTAATTTATCTTGAGGAACCTTCTCCAAGGGCTATACAAACGATGCCAAATCCCTTAAAATATGCTTATGTATGCTCTGGGCAAGGCCGTCGCTTCCGTTTATGGCCGAGCCTTGCGGAGAAGGCGGAAGATGCCTTGACAATCGCGGGCATATATGATAACATGCAAACCATATAAATTTGGTATGAAATAAAACGTCTCCCGTCCTGCTCTCCAAGTAAAGGAAGTGATAGAAACATGAGCATGATCAAGCTTTGTCAGATAAAAAAATCGTATCCGGGCGCGGCCGGGGAAGTCACGGCCTTGAAAGGCATTGACCTCGAGGTGGGACGCGGCGAGATCTACGGCATCATCGGCCTTTCGGGCGCCGGAAAATCGACGCTGATCCGCTGCATCAATATGCTGGAGCGCCCGACGGAAGGGCAGGTCTTTGTCGACGGCGAAGAGCTCACGGCCATGGGCAACAAGGAGCTGCGTGCGGCGCGCAAGAGCATCGGCATGATTTTTCAGCATTTCAACCTGCTTTCCTCCGCGACCGTCTACGACAACGTGGCTTTTCCGCTCCGCCTTTCCCATGCGGACGAAAGTAAAATAAGAAAGAAAGTCGAGCCGCTTCTCTCGCTCGTCGGCCTTGCCGACAAGGCGCAGCAGTATCCGGCGCAGCTCTCAGGCGGACAGAAGCAGCGCGTCGGCATCGCGCGCGCCCTCGCTTCCGACCCGAAGGTGCTTCTCTCGGATGAGGCGACGAGCGCGCTCGATCCGCAGACGACGAAATCCATCCTGAAGCTCATTCACGACATCAACAAGAAGCTGGGGCTGACCGTCGTCGTCATCACACATGAAATGCAGGTCATCAAGGATATCTGCGACAAGGTCGCCGTCATCTCGGACGGTGTGATTGCGGAAAAAGGCGACGTGCTCGATATTTTTACGAAGCCGAAAGAGGCCGTCACGCGTGAGTTTATCAGCACGCTTCTCTCGAACGACCTGCCCGTCAACTATCGGGAAAAGGACATATCGCCCGAGCCGGTGCCCGGCGGTGAGCTTCTTCTCCGCCTGACATTTCTCGGCGAGAGGGCGGACGACCCGGTCATTGCCGACGTGATTCGGCGCTTTCCCATCGAGGTGTCGATTCTCTACGGTACGCTCGACCAAATCAAAAGCGTGCCGTATGGCCGCATGATCGTCGGCATCAAGGGCGAGCAGGCCGAAATCGACCGCGCGCTCGCCTATCTCGACACGCGTGACCTCAAGAAGGAGGTGATCGGTTATGTCCGCTGATATGGTTCCTCTCCTGACGAAGGCGCTCGGTGAAACCGTCTACATGGTCATCGTCTCCATGCTTGTCGCGAGCGCCATCGGCATCCCGCTCGGCGTCCTGCTCTTCACGACGGGCAAGGGGCAGATTTTGGAATGCATCCCCCTGAACCGTGCGGCTGCGGGCATCGTCAATGCGATTCGCTCCATCCCGTTCATCATCCTGATGGTCGCGATCATCCCGTTCACGCGCTTCATCGTCGGCACATCCATCGGCACGACGGCAGCCATGGTGCCGCTCGTCCTCGCTTCGATCCCTTTTATCGGGCGGCAGGTCGAAACCTCGCTGAAAGAGGTGCCGGAAGGCATCGTCGAAGCCGCGCTCTCCATGGGAGCGACGCCCCTACAGATCATCCGGCGCGTGCTCTTGCCGGAAGCCATGCCGAGCATCGTCGCCCAGCTGACGACCGTCATCATCGCCCTGGTCGGTGAATCGGCCATGGCGGGCGCGATCGGCGGCGGCGGTCTCGGCGATCTGGCCATCCGCTATGGGTACCAGCGCTTCCGTCCCGACATCATGATCGCGACGGTCGTCATCCTCATCGTTCTCGTGCAAATCGTCCAATTCCTGGGCAATCGCCTGGCGGATGGATTAAATAAAAAATAAGGAGATTTCAGGCAAAAGGCGGCGCAAATATCATCTGCCGCTTTTGCCAAGACATTCAAGGAGGAAAATCATGAAAAAGCTTATCGTCATTCTCGCGGCGCTGTCTCTCGCCGTATTCGCCCTCGCGGGCTGCGGCGGCTCAGATACCGCCTCCAAGACCATCAAGGTCGGCGCAACGCCGGTGCCGCATGCCGAAATCCTCGAGACGATAAAACCGCTCCTCGAAAAGGAAGGCTACAAGCTGGAAATCGTCGAGTTTACCGATTATGTGCAGCCGAATGTCGCCCTGAACGACAAGGAGCTCGATGCGAACTTCTTCCAGCACCTGCCGTATCTCGAAAACTTCATCTCCGAGCATAAGGAAATGAAACTCAGCAGTGCCGGCGGCATCCACATCGAGCCGATGGGCGTCTACTCGCGCAAGCTCAAGGACTTGAGCGGCCTGCCTGTGGGTGCTTCCATCGCGATTCCGAATGACCCGACGAACGGCGGCCGTTCGCTTCTTCTGCTTGCAAAAGCCGGCCTCTTGAAGCTCCGGGATGGCTCCGGCACGAACCCGACGGTGCAGGATATCGTCGAAAACCCCAAAAACCTGAAGTTCCAGGAAGTCGAAGCCGCCCAGGTGCCGCGCACGCTTGACGATGTCGATGCCGCTGTCATCAACACGAACTATGCGATGCAGGCCGACCTCGTTCCCACCAAGGACGCGCTCTTCATGGAAGACAGCACCTCGCCCTATGTGAACATCGTTGCCGTTCGAGCCGGCGATGAGAAGCGTCCGGAAATCGAAGCGCTGATGAAGGCGCTGAAGTCCGATGAGGTCAAGAAGTTCATCGACGAGAAGTACAAGGGCGCGATTGTTCCCGCCTTCTGATTTGAAAAATACATCTGAGGAAGCACAGGGCAACGCTCAACGGACTTCCTTTTAGCCGCGATTCCTTAAGAAACGGCGCCGTGCGGATTCCATCGAATCCATGCGGCGCCGTTTCTTTCTTTCGCATCGAGGCGGCTCATATCCATGCCGCTATTCTTGCGTCATTGACAAATAAATCGTTACATCGTAATATATGGATATAACAATCCAAGGGGTTGAAAATATGACAGGGGATATGGAGCTTGAACATGCGGCAGAAATCCTGAAGGCGCTGGCGCATCCCGTGCGGCTTTGCATCGTGCGGGGGCTTTGGCGGAACGGCGCCTGCAATGTGGCGCACATGCAGCAGTGTCTTGAGACGCCGCAGTCGACGATTTCGCAGCACCTCGCAAGGCTCCGAATAGCCGGCATCATCGAGGGCGAACGCAATGGGCTGGAAGTTTTTTATCATCTCAAGAGCCCGGAAGCGGAACGGCTGCTGCAGGGACTTTTTGCAAAGAAGAAACAAAAGAAGAAGCAAACGTACGTTGATACGGAAGGATCCTAGGATAAGAAAGGCGGAATCATCATGGAAGCAAAGGACAGCCGGGGAGCCTCGGCCGCGAAGCGCTATGTCATCGTCGGCGGTGTTGCAGGCGGAGCGACGGCTGCGGCGCGCCTGCGGCGGCTTGACGGGGAGGCGCAGATCATCCTTTTCGAGCGCGGGGAGGATATTTCATTTGCAAACTGCGGCCTGCCCTATTATGTGGGCGATGCCATCAAGGAGCGCGAGCAGTTGCTCCTGATGACGCCGGAGCTTTTTCGGACGCGCTTCGCCGTCGATGTGCGCACGAGATGCGAGGTCACGGGCGTGGACATCGTCGAGCAGCATGTCCATGTGAGGACGGCAGACGGCGCACGCTATGACGAACCTTACGACGCGCTGCTCCTGGCGCCCGGTGCAAAGCCGCTGCGGCCGCCGATTCCGGGCATTGACAGCCCGCGCATCCTGGCGCTTCGCAATGTGCCCGATGCGGCTCTCCTGCGCGGCCTGGCAGACCGCTCTGCGGGATCCGGCCGTGTCGTCATCGTAGGCGGCGGCTTCATCGGCGTCGAGATGGCGGAAAACTTGCGGGAACGCGGGCTTTCCGTCACGCTGGTCGAGGCGGCGCCGCATATTCTCGCGCCGTTCGATACGGATATGGCGAAGCTGGCGGAAAAGGAGCTCAATGAAAACGGCATCGGGCTCGTGCTGGGCGACGGCGTGCGGGAATTCAAAGAAACGGAGGAAGGAGTGCGCGTCCTTCTCGGCAGCGGACGTGAGCTTGCGGCGGATTTTGTCGTGCTGGCGATCGGCGTCAGCGCCGATACAGAATTTTTGCAGGACAGCAGCATTGCGCTTGCACAGCGCGGCCATATCCTTGTGAACGAATATCTGGAAACGAATATTCCCGGCATTTATGCCGTCGGCGACGCTGCAGCGACGCACGAGCGGCAGACGGGGCGTCCCGGATCCTTGCCGCTTGCCGGCCCCGCGAACCGCCAGGGCCGCCTGGCCGCCGACAATATGGCGGGCCGCCATCATGCCTATGACGGCTTCATCGGCACCGCCATCCTCAAGGTCTTCGGCCTCACGGCGGCTGCCGTCGGCAAGAACGAGCGTACGCTCGAGCGGGAAGGGCTGCGGTACGGTGAGGACTATCGCGTGGTGAAGCTGCACCCGTTTTCGCATGTCACCTATTACCCGGGGGCGGCCGCGATGACCGTGAAGCTCATTTACGCTGCGAAGAATCCTGCGGGAAAAATCCTCGGGGGGCAGATCGTCGGCGGTGACGGCGTGAAGGCGCGCATCGACGCGCTTGCAGCTGCCATCTCCCTGGAAGCGGACGTCGTGTTCCTGTCGGGACTGGAGCTTTCCTACGCGCCCCCTTACGGTGCGGCAAAGGATCCGGTGAACATGGCGGGCTACATGGCCTTGAACGAGTTGGACGGGCTTGTGCGCTTTCTGCCGGCCGAGCGGCTTGCGGCGGCAAAGAAAAACGGCGTACGCATCCTCGATGTGCGTACGCCGGGTGAGCTGCAAAGTGCGCCCATGGAGTCGGACGTACAGATTCCGCTCGACGAGCTTAGGGAACGCTGCGAAGAGCTCGACAAAAATACGGTCTGGGCCGTGCTCTGCAAGGTCGGCCAGCGCGCCTACAATGCCGCGCGCATCCTCGCACAGAGAGGCTATCAGGTGCAGGTCATCTCGGGCGGCTATACCTCGCTCGTCATGGAGGCGTTCGAAGCCTCCCCCGAAGCCGCGCCGCCGCGGCCGATTTTGTGATGCGCTATATTGCATTTGCGTAACTTTCGCATTAGAATGGCGGTTTTCCCTTCTAGCCGAAACGGCCGCATTGCAGCAAGGAAAAGCTCCTTGCTGTGCAGGAAGTGCGTGACCTCATGGACGGGAAACCGCACGCGAATATGCAAAAAATGAAGGATGCCTGGGGCTGCCGCATGATTTTGTGCGGCAGCCCTTTTATCCGCGCGAAAAGAGCTGGGAAATCAATGGGGATGGAATCTTTTTATCGTTATCGTGTAGGTGGACAGCAGCAGGTTCTGCATATCGGGCATATAGATCGTTTTATAAATACCGGATTTTTCAAGGGCATTGATCCACCAGGGCACAACGATGGTTCCGTCGGCCAAGGAATCGATATGCTCAGCTGCTTTATGCAGTTTTTTGCTCTTACAGCAGTTTCTTCGATTTTTTCCCCGTCAAATGCTCGATTTTTAGCTCGATCATGGCGAAGGCCGCCCATGTCCTTTTGATTTCCGCTTCGCAGTCTTCCGGATGGCCGGGGTAGTAGGTTTCTCCGAGGAATTCCGCTGTCCGGAACTTTTCCTCGTCGTCCGTGATAAGGCGCAGACGGCCGAAGGCGATGACGCTCCGGTAGTACGTCGTGAATTGGCTCGGCACGACCGTGTCCTCGGCAATGATGGTGAAAGACGCCTTGTCCGAGCGCGCGATGGCGTCCATCTTATGCCCGGTGCGTGCGCTGTGGAAGAGCAGGCGGCCTCCTTCCTCGTCGTAGGCGAAGCTCAGCGGCACGGCATAGGGATAGCCATCGTCGCCCGCGAGCGCGAGCACGCCCGAAGTCGCCTCCGCCAGTATGTCGCGGGCTTCTTCGTCTGTCATCTGCTGCCCTTTGCGGCGCATTTCCCTGAACATGGCATCGTCTCCTTTTCGTAGATGGATGTTGATGTATATAGCATAAGAAATTGGCGCAAAAGCATTCTTTCATCGCCGCATATCTCTTTTGTCGAAACCGTTTTTCCTCTTGGGGCTTCACGCTAAAATGCTTAAAACGTAAACATGTATGGATGAGGTTGTTCTACGGAGATATTGTATAGCGTACCTCGGCGAGGAATACCCTTCCGTATTTTTGCAAGATTGGGAAGTTGGCCTAAAGACGCCCTTCACGGGTAAAAGGTTCTGCTGTCAGCAGTTCCCCTTATGCACATAGCGCAGATGCTTCCCTGCGATGGCAGCGAGCTGCTCGATCGTCTCGACGGGCGTCGCAGGTGCGTATTCTTTCCAGCGCGGGAAGTAGCGGCTGATGTGGAGAGGCAGGTCGGGACTCAGCGAGGCGAGCCAGCGGGCTTCTTCTTCCATATCGCCTGCACTGTCGTTCTGGCCAGGGATGATGAGCGTCGTGACCTCGACGTGGCAGATTTTTGCAGCGCGGGCGATCGTATGCTTCACGGTATCGAGGTCGCCGCCGAGGCGGCGGTAGAAGTCCGGCTGCCAGCCCTTGAGGTCGATGTTCATGGCATCGACATGCGGGAGGAGCGCTTCCAAGGGCGCAGGCGCGATCGTGCCGTTTGTCACGAGGACGACGAAGAGGCCGGCTTCGTGCAGCAGCGGCGCGGCTTCCATGATGAATTCATAGCTTAGAAGCGGCTCGTTGTAGGTGAAGGCGATGCCGATATTGCCGGGCGGCCGGCGGCTCAGATCGCGGGCGAGTGCGGCGAGCTGCTCGGGCGTCACGTCCTGCGTCTCGCTTTGCTCGTCCGCCATGGAGATGGCGTAATTCTGGCAGAAGGGGCAGGCGAGGTTGCAGCCGAAGCTGCCGACGGAAAGGATGAAGCTGCCGGGATGGAAGTGGTAGAGCGGCTTCTTCTCGATGGGGTCGAGGGCGAGCGAGGTCAGCCTGCCGTAGTTCTTGCAGACGATGCGTCCGCCGCGGTTTTCCCGGGCGCGGCAAAAGCCCGTCTCACCGGGCAGGAGGCGGCAGTGGCGCGGACAGAGGGAGCAGGCGGTGCGTTTGGGCGGCTGCGTCTCTGTTGTGGCCGCGCCAGTCTCTCTTGTCCGTGCGTGTTTTCCTGAAAAATCCCGGTGTGACGGGAGCATTTCCCTGTTCAATGGTGCCGCTCGACTTCGAAGCGCCAGATGCGAATCGGCGCGTCGTCCGGGATGCCGCCCTTCTTGCGCGCGATCTTGAGCTGCTCGTCCGCCGTGTCGACGCCTTCTAAGTCGGGCAGGAGAAGCCCCTTGCGGCCGCGCGATTCCACAATTACGCCATACCGCTTCGGATCGAGGTCTTTTGCCGCATCGTTGATAAGCTCCGGCTCTGCCAGGACGTCGACGCTGTAGACGATATCGGGCAGCTCGTCGTCTTTGAGCGGCGAAAAGCGCGGGTCGTGGATGGCGGCGGAAACCGCATTGTAGAGGATTTCTTCGGCAATATTCTTTTGCGCGGGCTGGAATGTGCCGATGCAGCCCCTGAGTTCGCCGTCCTTTTTCAAAGAAACGAATACGCCGGCGCGTCCGTCCATCTCTTCCGGCAGATCCTCCGGGAGCGATGCATATTGCCCGGTCACGACGAACTTCTCAACGCTTTCGCGCGCCAGGCGCACATAGGCGTCTTCCGCCGACTTGATGTCGTCGAGGCTGCGGCGCCGTGCAATCTCGTAGCGCATACCGAAGTTGCGCTTCAGATCCTCGCGTTTGACGACGAAGGAAACGAGGCCGTAGCCGACACCGAAAGGCCCCTGATAGGAGAGCTTCTTGATCTTCAGCGCCTGGCAGTCGAGCGCTCCCGCCATGATCCAGAAGGAGCGCAGGCCGCACTCGGCAGCCTGTTTGCAGAGCGGCGGATCCATCTGCAGGAGCTTGAGGAACGTTCCTTCCTCGAGGTTTTTCATGCACGTCTTGTCGAAGCGCGGTCCCTCGGGCGCGAAGCCGTAAGGGCCGTCGGGGGAGAGTTTGTGCGAGAGATCGCCGCTCGCGATGAAGACCGTCTTTCGATTGAGCTCCTCCGCCGTCCGCGCGATGCTCATGCCGAAGCGGTAGTGGTCGAGCGGCGTCAGTCCGGAAAGCCCGACGCGCACGAGGCGGAAATCCTTCGTATGCGCCTGCAGGAAGCGCAGCGGCACCATCGTGCCGTGATCGAGCGCCGCGTTGCGCCCGCCCAAAGGCCCGGCCTCAAGGCCTGCCTCCCCCGCGACAGTGGCGAGCGTTTTGGCGAACGCCGTGTCGTATTCGGCATGCACCTCGACTTCGGGCGCACCGAACTGGGCGAAGCTTCCCTCGGCCTCGTCGCCCGGCGAGATATGGAAATAGTCGGCATACATGACGGCGTGCGGACTTGAGATAACGACGGTGTCCGGCTCGAAGGAGGCAGCCTCCTTCATCGCCCGTTCATAAGCGTTTATCGTCAGCTGAATCTTGCGTTCCTCGCCCTTGCCGATTTCCGGCAGAATGATCGGCGGATGCGGTACAGCATAAGCAGCTAGAATTGCCATGGGTAAGACCTCCTCGAAGTGCGGTGTTCATTAAAATATGTATTCGATATGAGGAGGGAAAAGCCCTTTATTTGAAATGAAATTTGCGCCAGGATGCGTGATGTGCCGCTGCTGTTTTTATGGCGCGATTCTGTCAGCCATGTTATAATCGGTTCGTTGCCTCCTCCAGACTGGCACGGGAAGGAGGGCGCGTTTTATGGAGTTCATCACCTTTATTCTCTCCGTTTTGGCAGGTGTGATTTGCCACTGCATCTGCAAACGGCTTGACGGAAGAGACAAGGGCAACAAGCCTAGGCGTTAATCCCTGCCTGCAGTATGGGAATAGAAAAGCCCCCCGAGTCGCTACCTTGGGGGGCTTTTCGTGCGCCAATGAGTTCATCACTTTTGCCGTTCTTAGTATACCATGGTTTTTCGTATGTGTGCAAGTGATGTGCTGCTGTTTTTGTAGGTTCTTCGTTTAGCGTGCGAGTGGGTATGGCAAAGGTCATGCGCATGGAGCGGTCCTTTATCCGATCTGCTATGCACGAATCGTATAGCAGATGCCATTTTTGGCATTGTACAAAAACTGGAAGTGCTTTTAAAATAAAATACGAAAGAGAACGCTAGGATACGAATGAAGGAAATCGATGGGAGGAACGATACCATGACGAAGGAAGAATGGAGCGCCGGGGGTCACACGGAAGAGCGCGGCGGCGCTTTTGTCAAGCATTGGCACGGCGCGAAGAAAGACAGCTGGTTCAGCCACCTCGCCGTCGAAGTGCCGGGCGAAGAGACGTCGAACGAATGGTGCGAACCTGTGACGGACGAGGAGTATGAAAAGCTCGAATAAAGCAGGGAAGAGAACGGAGGCTTTTTTATGCAATCGTCTTTTCCGTCACTTTGTCGAACAGCCTGCGATACTTCGGCAGGTCTTCCTTCAGGCATACGAGCCGGTAGTCCGTGTGGCATTCGGAGTCGGCGAGCGGTACACAGATGCGGCCTTCGATCGCTTCGCCTCGCGCGATGAAGTAGCCGGACTGAAAAATCGGATAGGGGGAGTTCGCGGCGAGTTCGGTGAGCGTCGTGCGCTCTTCCTGCATGAGATAGCGCGTTTGCGGCGTCTTTTCGTGCACGGCTTTCATCCAGAAGCCGACGCGGTTGAGGAGCAGCAGCGTTTCGCCTTTGAGATGTTCGAGCTGCAGCCGGGGATGAAAGGCGAGCGGGCTCGTCGTGGGCAGCGAGAGAAAGAGATCCTCGTGCCCGCATTTTTTTGCATGGAAGACGTTCGCATCCTCGGGCGGCGTATGCGTGACGGCAAGCTGATATGTGCGATTCTTGAGCTTCGCAAAGAAGTCGGCGTCGTCCTTCATGTCGGCGGAAAGCGTCATGCCCTCGAATACGTTGTTCAGAAGCGGTGTCAGAACGATCTGCGGCAGGGGCGAGCAGAAGGCGATGGAAATGGTGCGCAGACTGCGCTCGTAGGCGCGCAGGCGCTCCGTCATGTCGACGGCTTCTTGTAGGATGCGGCGCGCATGACGTACAGCGAGCTCGCCGACTTCGTTCAGCGCCAAATGGTTCTTGCTGCGTGCAAACAGCGAAAGGCCAAGCTCTTCCTCGAGTTTCTTCATGGTGCGCGTTACAGCAGGCTGCGACGTATGCAGCTTCTCTGCCGCTGCCGACAGCGTGCCGCAGTCGGCAAAAGCGACGAGCTGGGCGAGCATAGACATTTCGAGCATGTTGCACCTCCGGAATCTTGACGTACATGTTTCACTATGCGCACAGCGGATAACAGATGTCGTTATTGGCATTGTACATGATTCCGAGGTTCTTGTAAAATGAATGATGAAGCTGTCGGATGAGAAAAGGAGGATGAAAATATATGTGCAAGAGAAAAATTGCAGCATCCTTTCTGACGGTTGTCTGCGCGCTGCTGTTTGCAGCGTGTGGGAGCAATGCAGCAAACGGCGCAGATGCGCAGGAGGCAGCTGCAATACCGAGACAGAAAGAGCCGGCGAGCAAGGCGATCGTCGTCTATTACTCGGCGACGGGGCGCACGAAGGAAGCGGCGGAGGCGGTCGCGGCTGCCGTCCGGGCGGATCGTTCTTCTATCGGTATGGGCAAGAGGAGCGCTATGTGGCGGACGCACCTTCCCGGCTGCAGCTGATGTCGACGGAGCACACCGTCCGCAC
>ERZ773099.469-NODE-469-length-34665-cov-3.358394_pt1 | contig 34665 bp, 30 predicted proteins | sample MGYA00511120_ERZ773099 | MGnify/ENA primary metagenome ERZ773099 (study PRJEB29015, sample SAMEA2738012) | human oral metagenome | biome: human oral; feature: human-associated habitat; material: dental | place: China | collected 2104 ... | reverse complement strand
GCTTGCTGGCTGTGGCCAGTGGCCCGTAAGCGCAGGGCGATCATGGCGTCCACCCGCGATAAATCCCCCAGGGCAAGGTGCTGTAATTTCCCCATTTGTGGTGCCCTTGCCGCGCTTGGTTTTGCCAGCGACACGACCCTTTTTTGCCGGGGCGAATGTCCCGTCAATGGAGGCTTCCCGCAAACTGTTTCTTCCTGCCCAGGGGTGCCAGCCTGTACCGCTGTGTCGGGCTGCGCGGTGAATCCGGCTGGGTACGCTCCACCAGGCCAGCGTCCAGCGCAGGCTGAAGATAGCTCTTCCGGAAAGTGGGGGTGTGCCGCAACCCCAGTGCCCGCATCAGCTCCGCAGAACTTCTTTCGTCACCCCCCAGCGCTTCCACAAGGCGGCGCACTTGGTCGGTTACTTATACGCTTACTTGATCGGAGAGCATACCCGCCAAAGTATCACGCAGCGCTTGAAGCATGAATTCAACAAACCCCGTCGCTTCGCCCTGCGCGTCAGCCTGTCCCAGACTCGCGCAGTACTCGGCCTGACGGTTACAGACGATGGTTTCTACCGGCATGTAGGCCAGAACGGGCTTCCATTTGCTCAGGATGAGCGTTTGCCAGAGGCGTCCCATGCGGCCGTTGCCGTCATGAAAGGGGTGTATGAACTCAAATTCGTAGTGAAACACGCAGCTTGTGATGAGGGGGTGTTCGTCCGTATTTTGCAGCCATTGGAGCAAATTTTCGAGGTGTCCGCGCACCAGGCTGGCGGGTGGGGCCATGTGAACAAGTTTCCGGCCTTGGAATACTCCCACGCCGCCGGTACGGAGTTTTCCGGGCTGCTCCACCAGGTCATGCATAAGCAGGGCATGGGCTGAAAGCAAATCCTGCAGATTGTGCGCCTGCCAGGCGTCCAACTGTTCGTAGGCTGCAACAGCGCCCCGCACTTCCTGGATATCACGAGGCGGGCCAATGACGGGTTTGCCATCAATAACGTCCGTGACCTGTTCCAGGCTGAGCGTGTTGTTTTCAATGGCGAGAGAAGCATGGATGGTGCGGATACGGTTTTCCTGCCGCAACTGTGGAGAAAGGTTTTCCGCCGTCAATGCGCCGCTCATTGCAAGCGCTGTCAGTTGTTCACTGATGGCTGCCACAAGTTTGAGGACCGTGCTGGTGATGGTGTATGGCGGATACGTCCTTGCCACGCAAATTTCTCCGGTACCGTCTCTCTGGTACAGCTTTGCATCCGTTGATTGCGACCAACCAGAATCTGACCAGCCTGGGGGCCGCGTCATTTTTCAAATGAACAAAACTTTCTGTATGTTCTCAACCGTTCAAACCAGGCTCAGCCCTCACGTCTTCTGTGCTGAAGGTGCGGGAACACCCGGCGCAAAGGGCGGCCAGCCTCTGTTGGGCCATATCGGCATCTTCCACATTGCCCAGATGCTCCCTGAGCGCCTCAAGGATATAAAACATCAATGCCCCGTACGCCCAAATGCGGCGCAAGCACCTGTTTGGCAAAGTTCAGTTCTGTGTGCCCTTCAGCAATAACGTGCAGGCGGATCATGGCTGTCCTCCGAGCACATTTTTTTCCCACAGTTCAGAGAGGCTGTATCGCTCCAGCCAATCTTGCAGTTCTTCAACCGGCAACTTGCGAAAAACGGAATGGTGGTTTGCCGCGTCGCGCTCAACAATAACCAGATTTTCCGGCTCGAATTCGTCCACAAGCCGCGTTGATTGCGTGGCCAAAAGCACTTGCGCATTTTGGGCCGCAATTTTCACCATACCGCTCAATTCCGCAATGGCGGCGGGATGCAGGCCAAGTTCCGGTTCGTCAAGGACGATAAACTTCGGCAACAAATCCGGTGGCTGAAGCAGCAAGGTCGCCAAAGCCATAAAACGCAAAGATCCGTCGGATATCTGGTGAGGGTCGAAAAGATACCCGCTGCCCGAAGAGTCTTTCCAGTTCAGGCGAACATAGTCTTTATTTCCGGGAACAGGCTCAAGATCAAAATCACCAAATTGCGGCATAACACGCTGGATATGCCGGACAATGCGCGTATAATATCTTGCATATGCGGCAGTATCTTTCAGCATCTTCAAAAAGGCTGCCAAGTTCCCCGCATTGTGCCGCAAGTATCTGGCATCATCCACATACCCGCGATCTTTTATCTTTGCCGTTTCGGAAGTGTCGTGAAACTGATATGCCCGGATGCCGGAAAGCAGAGAATAGATGACCCGGCTGGTGTCCCTTGAGTCAGCGCCTAATGTGGACTCGGTACCCGCACTCTCAAGCACATATTCTTGAGGTTCTTCCCATCCCTTTCTATGAAAAATAACGCGTTCGCCGGCGACAAGCAGTTTGTCCGGAAGGCCGTAAAAAAACTCTGAGCTATAGGTATCAACAGCAGCATCATCTTCAAATTTTAGCTCAAAGAATACGGATTTGGTTGTTTTTGTCCCATAAAAAAGCAGACGGCTCACCCCATACTTGGCGACATATCGATTTAAAGAACCACTTGTCATGAAGTTGAGCATTTTGAAAAACGATACCACATTGCTCTTCCCGGACCCGTTGGCCCCCAGCAGAACCGTTACATCCCCAAAGGGAATGCGCTGTCCGGCGTCTGCGTCAATGGACTTGAAACCTTTTAGATGGAGTTCTCGCAGCTTCATTCCTGTTCCTCCCTGGCGTCCAGGCCGGAGATCTTCTTTAACGCCGCATCACATTGGGGATAGTTGGCTTTTACGCCGTCACCAGGGTCGCGCTCGCATTGCGCCCTGTGCTCCTGCTTGCCGTAATGGCCACACATGGAGAGGCGATCTCCCCATTGCTGTATGCAGAGCCTGTGCCGCCCAAACCGGGGCAGGAGGGGTTCAGTCGATGGGATTGCCTGCGGAACGGTACTCGTTGAGCTTGTTGCGCAGGGTGCGCACGGAAATGCCCAGCAGTTCCGCTGCCTGGGTGCGGTTGCCGGAAGTGACCTCCAGCCCCTTGAGAATCATGATCCGTTCCATCTCGTGCAGGGGAATGACCGGGCAGTCCGCACTGCCCGCCCCGGCGGCAACCGCCCCGGAAACAAGAGCGTTCACCGCAGCGCTGTCCGCAGCGTCCGGAACGTCCGCGAAATCCTGGCTGTCTTCTTCAAACAGGGGCCAGTCCTCGTTTTCCAGCAGAAAATGGCGCGGCTCCACCTGCCGTCCGTTGGCCAGCAGCACGGCCCGCTCCATGAGGTTCTGCAATTCGCGCACATTGCCGGGAAACGCGTATTCCTTCAGCCAGCTGACAGCCCCGGAGCCGAGGGACGTGGGCGCAAGGCCGTATTCGCGCGTATACATGTCCACAAAAAAGCGGGCCAGATCCAGCACGTCGTCGCCGCGCTCGCGCAGCGAGGGCAGCCGCAGGGGAATGACATTGAGCCGGAAGTACAGATCCTGACGAAACTTCCCTTCCTTCACCCAGTCTTCCAGGCGGCGGTTGGTGGTTGCCAGCACGCGCACGTCAACCCTGATGGTTTCCGTGCCGCCCACGCGGTCCACCTCGCCCTCCTGCAAAACGCGCAGCAGCTTGGCCTGCAGGGCCAGATCCATTTCGGAAATTTCGTCCAGCAGAAGCGTTCCGCCGTCGGCAAGCTCGAACTTCCCCGGCTTGCGGGCAACAGCGCCGGTAAAGGCTCCCTTTTCGTGGCCAAAAAGCTCGCTTTCCAGCAAATGCTCGGGCAGGGCCGCGCAGTTCACCGCCACAAAAGGCTTTTCGGCGCGGCCGCTCATGGCGTGCAGATAGCGGGCAAACATTTCCTTGCCCGTGCCCGACTCGCCGGTGATGAGCACTGTGGCCCGCGAGGAAGCCACCTGCCGGGCCAGTTGCAGAACCCTTGCCACAGCGGGATGCCGCCCCACAATGCGCGGAGCCTTGTCGCCGGACTGCACGGGCCTGCGCCCGCCCAGCGTGGATGCCGCAGGCGCGGCCCTGGGCTGGCGCGGCGCGCCCGCCACAGCCTTGATGCGCTCCACATCCAGAGGTTCCAGCCAGTAGTCGCGCGCGCCCAGGGCCATGAGGCGCTCCGCCTCGGCAGGATCCCCCTTGTCCGTCACCACGATGACCGGAGGAAAATGGGGATCTTCCGCCCCCACGGACAAAAGATCCTCCACCCTGAAGCCCGGCAGGGCGGGTCGGGCAAAGATCACTCCCGGCCCGGATTTGCGGATGAAAACCGAAGCTCCCTTGAGATTTTCGGCAATGCCCAGTTCATACCCGGCCTCATGAAGAACGGGAAAAACAGCCGTGACGGTCTGGGACGGAGTGAGAAACAGCAGGCGACGCGTGGACATACGTTTTTTGTGTACCCTATTCGGGGGCGGCAAGGCAACCGCAGCCTGTGGCAAAGCGGCGCCCGGATTCAGCCCGGCAGTTTCGCCGCAAAGGCCGCGGCTCCGAAACCGTTGTCGATATTGACCACCGCCATCCCCGGCGCACAGTGGCACAACATGGTCGCCAGGGCGGAAAATCCCCCCTGCCCCACGCCATAGCCCACCGAAGTGGGCACAGCCACCACCGGGCAGCAAACAAGACCTGCCAGCACTCCGGGCAGCGCGCCCTCCATGCCGGCCACAGCCACAAGCGCCCTGGCGGAACGCAGGCTCTGTATGTGCGGAAGAAGCCTGTGCAGGCCCGCCACCCCCACATCACTGACATGGCCGCAGTTCTTGCCGAAAAACGCCAGCGTTCCGTAACATTCCAGCGCAACAGGGGCGTCGGCCGCACCGGCGGACACCACCAGAATATCGCCTGCCGCAGGGCGCGGAACCCGGGTGGCCCGCAACAGGCGGCCATCGTCATTCACGGAAAAAAGGCGGGCCTCGGGCCAGAAGCAGCCCTGGGGAAAGTTTTTCTGCAGCAGGGCTCCCTGCCGCCGACCAAGGCGGGTGACCAGAACAGCGCCACGCCCGCACAGTCCGTCCACCGCGGCCAGAAGGGCATCATCGCTCTTTCCCTGCCCGAACACCACTTCGCCAAGCCCGGTGCGCAAAGACCGCTGCGTGTCCAGCGTCAGGCCGTGCAGGCCGTCGTGCACGCACCCTGCGCCAAGGTGTTCCAGAGCCGCCTCGGGCGACAGCCTGCCGTCGGCCACTGCCCGAAGAATTTTCAGTTCCCCGCTGTCCATGCCGCGCGAAAGTGTCTTCAGGCCCAGCCGTTGGAGATGATGCCCAGCCCCAGCATGTTTTCCGAAGCCATGCGCCACTGGGCCTGCATGAACGAACGCGTGCTCTCCCCCGAAAGCAGTTCGTCGGACGATGCCGTGATGTCGCTGATGATGGAAGGATAAAAGCCGATTCTGTCGGAGGTGTCCGGGGGGGAGTTCTGGAGCACCACGCTGATGCGCGACGAAGGGTCAAAAGCAATCATGGTTTCCCCCGCAGGATGTTTTTTTCGGCATACCAAAAAAACATTCCTTCCGTCCAGTTGGACACATTCCCGAAAATTGCGGCTTCAGGAGGCTCGCGCCTTCCCGGATTTCTTTTTCTTCCTCTTTTCTGTTTCGTCCGCTTTTTCGTTGCGCGCGGGCGCAAAAACCACGTCAGGCACAATGCTCTCCACAGTATACGGCGAAAGCGGCTCAAGCCCCTTGAGCAGGGCCAGCTCTCTTTGCATGGTTTTTTCAAAGGCTTCGCGCGCTTTCGCGCTGACAGGCGCGCCGCGCGGATTGACCGCAGTGGCGGGATTGATGAAGGTTCCGTTCTGCCGCAGGCGAAAATCCAGATGCGGCCCGGTGGACAGGCCCGTGCTGCCCACAAATCCGATCACCTCTCCCTGCCGCACTTTCTGCCCTTTTTTGAGTCCGCGCGCATAGCCCGACAAATGGGAATACATGGACTCCAGGCCGCCGGGATGCCGCACAATGACCTGGTTTCCGTATCCTCCCGACCAGCCGTGCCGGGCAACCACACCCTCCCCCACTGCCTTGACGGGAGTGCCTGTGGGGGCGGCATAGTCCACGCCGGGATGGGGCCTGCTGTACCCAAGTATGGGATGCTTGCGGCTGTGGGAAAAACGGGAGGTTATGCGCGTAAAGGCCAGGGGAGCCTGCAAAAAGCTCTTGCGCAGATTTTCTCCCTTCTGGTTGTAATAATTGGCGGGGCCGTCGCCATCGCGGAAAAGATAGGCCTCAAACGTTTTTCCCTTGCAGGTGAAATGGGCCGCAAGAATGCGTCCGTAGCCCCTGTATTCGCCGTCGCGGTAGCGTTTTTCCACAAGAAGGGAAAAAGAGTCCCCGGCCTGGATATCCCGGATAAAATTGATTTCCGAAGCAAAAATTCCGGCAAGGCTGAGGGCTATCTGCGGGCTTTCCCCCATATCGGCCACGGTCTGGAAAAGGCTGTCCCCGAGAACTGCGCTCACAGAGGCCAGCAAGACCGTGTAGTCAATGGCTTCCACCCGGGCTTCGGGGGCATCTGTCCCTTCCACAACCAGGCGGCGTCTGGAATCGATTTCGTATTCAAAGCGCGTGAGCTGGCCCGAAGCCGGATCTGTCGCCACCAGATAGGGCTGCCCGTCGCGGAACGCCCGCGCGGAAAAAACCTTTTCCATGGCGACGATATATGCCTGCACGCCCTTCTGGGCGACATTGCCGAGGATTTTGGAAACCGTGTCGCCCTTTTCGATAGTTCCCCTGACAATGCCCTTTTCTTCTTCGGGAGCTTCCTCCCTGTCTTCCCGGCTTTCTTCCCCATCCTGCCGGACAGAGGGTGGCTGTCCGCCGGAAGACGCGCCTTCTGAAGAAGGCGAAAATTCTGTTCCGGATACCGAACCTGCCCCCAACACACACAGAACCAGAACGCACACGCATATCTTTTTCATCAAACAACTCCGCCAACCCTATAGACCGGCACGGAACTTCTTGTCCAGACAGGCTGTGTCTTCACTTTTTCCGGCACTTGTTTCGCATTTCGTTCTGTGGTAGTGATTTTTCTTTCCGCGCGCCAAGAAAACGGCAAAAAAATCACTCACGCGCGGACGGCTCACGGGCTGCCCACACCATGTTGAAGCAATTACAAAACATACTGGCGCACAACGACGCGGATGCAACATGGCTGGACGGACTCTCCCTGCGGCAGGAAAATGGTCTTCTGCACGTGGCTTTTCCCCATGTTCACTTTGGGCCGTGGTTTGCCCGCCACAAGCAGAAAATCTTTGAAGAGGCTGTCCAAACCTGTTTTTTTCCGCACATTCCCGCCATTGTTTACCGGCAGGCCGATGGCGAAACATGTGGATTTCGACCGTCCTGCGAACCTACCGCAGACTTTGCTCCAGAAGCTGCTCCAGAAACTGCGGCGAACGCTGCAAAAGATTTTGTTGCGCGTCCTGACGAACACCCTGGCGAACATCCCGGAGAACACCCCGAAGATCCGGGCGGTTCTGACCATGACGACGGTTTTGAAAGCTTTGTGGTCAACCAGAAAAATGCCTTTCCTCTGGCCACGGCCAGAAACATTGCGGAGCAGGCTTCTTCGGCAAGGGCGTACAATCCCTTTGTTCTTTGCGGGCGCAGCGGAACAGGGAAAAGCCATGTCCTGCAGGCCATGGCGCGGATCATGGAACGCCGCAGCGGGCCTGAGCGCGTTCTCTCTGTTTCCGCTTCCCGCTTCTGTTCCCATACGCTCGGCTGGCCTGTGCGGCCGGATGCTTTCTGGCAGAAATACGATGCCCTCCTGCTGGACGACTTGCAGGAAATCGCCCAGGACCCTGCCGGGCAAAACAAGATCATTGCCTATATGGAAGAATGCCCCGGCATGCCCTCTGGCCCCAGAGAAGAAAAAGCCTCCGGCCAGCACACGGCGCAGATGGTTTTTGCCTGCTCCGGACAAACGGCAGACCTTGCGATGCTTCAGGAGCGCCTTCTTTCCCGTCTGGAAAGCGGCATGGTCATGGAACTCATGGAGCCTGACCTTGACGTGCGCATGCGCTATCTGCAAAAGGGCAGCAAACAGCACGGCCTCCATCTGACGCGGCAACAGATCCTTTTTCTGGCCCAGCGCTGCCCCCATATCCGGCCGCTCCAGGGTCTGCTGCTCAAAATCGGGGCTTTCTGCGCGCGCCACGGACAAAACCTTTCCCAAGAGGACATGGAAAATATCCTGCGCACGGGCGTTCCCGAAAAAACGCCCGACTGCCGCGACATTCTGAACCTGGCCGCAAAACTCATGAACCTGCGGCCCGAGGACGTGCTCGGCAACAAGCGGCAGCCCGACATGGTGCTGGCCCGGCAGGCGGCCATATATGTCTGCCGCAGCAAGCTCGGCCTTTCCTACCCGGAACTGGGCCGCGCCTTCGGGGGCAGGGACCACAGCACCATCATCCATGCCGTCAAAAAAATCGAGCGCCTTCTCGTTGGCGACAAAAGGATTCGACAATTGGTGACAGACTTGGAACAAAAGGCACAAAAATCCTGACCCGCACAGCCGGATGCGGAAAAAATGTTCCCGGCGCTTCCCGGAATGTGCCTTTTGTCTTCATAACTTTTTCAGAAAATACAGCATCATGAAAGAGAAAGGAACAAAGCGACAACCCCTTATAATGACCATAAAAGGAATATGAGTATGAAAATATCTGTAACAAAAGAGCAGATCATCGAAGGTCTGGTCAAGGCCGCGGCCATCATTCCCCAAAAATCCGGGGCGCAATACCTGCGCTCCATCTGGCTCAAGGCCGAAAATTCCAGCCTGTTTGTCATGGCCACCGATGCCAATATCGAGCTGACGGGCTGCTATCCCGCCCAGGTTTTTGAACCGGGTCTGGTGGGCGTGCAGGGCAGGGCTTTTGTGGATCTTGTCCGCCAGCTTCCTTCGGGCGACATCACCTTGCGGCTCGGCGAAGGAAACAGCCTGCAACTGGAACAGGGCCGCCGCGTCTACAAGCTGCCGGTGAGCGGGGCAGAGTGGTTTCAGCCTTTTTCCTCTTTCCCCGAAGGGGATGCCGTCATCTGGTCCGGCGACTTTTTGCAGGACATTCTGGAAAAGGTCACGTTCTGCATCGGCGATGACGACAGCATGGAAGCCATTGCCTGCCTGTGCATGAAGCCGCGCGAAAATGGCCGCATTGACGTCTGCGGTCTCAACGGGCATCAGTTTGCCCTTGTCTCCTTCACCCACGACGAACTGGCCGGACGGCTGCCCGAAGACGGCATCCTCATCCAGAAAAAATATCTCCAGAACATGAAAAAATGGCTGGGAACAGACGAAATAGAGCTGAATATCACGGAAAAACGCCTGTATCTGCGCAGCATGGACAAAACGGAAACCTTGGCCCTTCCCCTTTCCGGCCACAAGTTTCCGGACTACACGGTCTTCATGAACAGGCTTTCGGAAGACGGGGTGCATCCCCTGACAGTGGATCGCCGGGAGCTTTCCGAATCCCTGGGAAGGCTGTGCATTTTCAATACGGAAAGCGAACCTGCCACAGACATGGAAATGGGGTCGGGAGAAGTTCTTCTTTCCGCCAAGGGAAAGGACGTGGGCTCCGCCAACGAGAATCTTGAGGCATCCTATGCCGGCGACATTGGCCGCATCACCTTTCCCACGCGCAATCTGCTTGAAATTCTGGGGCACTATGCTTCGGAAAAAATCGACATGATGCTCACCGGCGTTGAGGGTCCGTGCGGCATTCGCGGGGCGGAAGATCCCGACTACACGGTGATCATCATGCCCATGAAAATTTCCTCCACGACCTATTATACCGAGGAAGACGTCTGATGGCTCCTGAAATTTCCGGAAACAGCGGGTACGATGCCTCTTCCATCACCATTCTCGAGGGGCTTTCGGCCGTACGCAAACGTCCCGCCATGTATATCGGCTCCACGGATGCGCGCGGCCTGCACCATCTGGTCTATGAAGTGGTGGACAATTCCATTGACGAGGCCATGGCGGGGTTCTGCACCCGCATCACCGTGACCCTGCATGGAGACAACAGCGTTACCGTGCGCGATGATGGCCGGGGAATACCGGTGGACATCCATCCCAAGGAAGGCGTGCCCGCGGTGCAGGTGGTGATGACAAAGCTGCACGCTGGCGGAAAGTTTGACAACACCAGCTACAAGGTTTCCGGTGGTCTGCACGGTGTGGGAGTGTCGTGCGTCAATGCCCTTTCGGAAAAGCTGACCGTGACTGTTCGCCGCGACGGCAAACGCTACCGGCAAAACTATTCGCGCGGCGTCCCGCAGGACGAACTCACGCTCATCGACAGCCAGGTGGAAAGCCACGGTACCACAGTGCGCTTCAAACCTGACGAAGAAATTTTTGAAGTTCTCGAATTTTCTTATGATATTCTGAAAAAGCGTTTTGAGGAACTGGCCTATCTCAACAAGGGCCTGACCATAGAATGCGTGGACGAACGCATCGGAGAAAGCCACATCTTCTTTGCCGACGGCGGCATCCGGCAGTTTGTGGGCGATCTCAATTCCGGCGAGCAGGGCATCCATTCCATCATTTCCGGCGAAGGAATCGTGGACAATGTGACCGTGGATTTTGCCCTGCAGTACAATGCCGGATACAAGGAAAATATCCTGACCTTTGCCAACAATATCCGCACCAAGGAGGGCGGAACCCATCTGGTGGGTTTCCGTACCGCGCTGACCCGCGCCATCAATGCCTACATCAAGGGGCAGCCCGATCTCAGCAAGAAAATGAAAAATACCAGCCTTTCAGGCGACGATGTGCGCGAAGGGCTGACAGCCGTCATCAGCGTCAAGCTGCCCCAGCCCCAGTTTGAAGGGCAAACCAAGACAAAACTGGGCAACAGCGAGGTGGCGGGGCTGGTGTCCGGCATCGTCTATGACCGGCTCAATGTGTATTTTGAAGAAAATCCCAAGGATATCCGGCTTATTATCGACAAGGCCCTGGACGCTTCCCGCGCGCGGGAGGCGGCGCGGCGGGCCAAGGAACTGGTGCGGCGCAAGGGGGCGCTTTCCGACAATGCCCTTCCGGGCAAACTTGCGGACTGCCAGAGCAAGGACCCCACAGAGTCCGAACTGTTCATCGTGGAAGGAGATTCCGCAGGAGGTTCGGCAAAGCAGGGCAGAAACCCCAAGGTTCAGGCCATTCTTCCCCTGCGCGGAAAAATCCTGAACACGGAGCGCACCCGTTTTGACAAAATGCTGGCCAACAAGGAGGTAAAATCCCTCATCACGGCCATGGGCGCGGGTATCGGCCAGGAAGACACGGATCTGACAAAACTGCGCTACCACAAGGTCATCATCATGACCGACGCCGATGTGGACGGAGCCCATATCCGCACCCTGCTTTTGACCTTCTTTTTCCGGCAGTATCAGGAAATGGTGGAAAAGGGTTTTGTCTATATCGCCCAGCCGCCGCTCTACCGTGTGCACAATTCCCGCATGGAGAAATTCCTCAAGGACGATGCGCAGCTCAACGAATTTCTGTTGTCCCGCGTCAGTGAAGACATTCGGGTTGTGGCGGAAAATAGCACCACCTTTGCGGGCGAGAGCCTGATACGGCTCATGCGGGACATCGAAAAACTGGAAGACCGCGTGAAGGATGCGGAAATGGGCGGCACCGCGCGCGAACTCTTTCTGGCTCTTGCCGCATGGAAGGAAAAAATCGGGCAGGAAGAGCATCCGCACTGGAACAACGACGCTTTTCTCCGCTGGCTTGGAGATCACGGCTATACCCTTGACCTGGAAGTGCGCACGGAAGATGACGAGGAACGCGTTTTCGCGGTCTTTGAAAATGCCGGAGGCCACCAGACCAGACGGGGAATCGAATTTTTCTCCTCCCGCCTCTATCTCCAGGCATGGCAGATGTTCGCGGATCTGCGCGAAAAATGCGGCGGCACGTCCTTTATTCTCCAGCGCAAAGGCGATGAGGTCAGGGCGGACGATGTGTTCGCATTGTTGCAGCTGGTTCTGGACGAAGCCAGAAAGGGCGTGAACATCCAGCGGTACAAAGGCCTTGGAGAAATGAATCCCGATCAGCTGTGGGTCACCACCATGAATCCCGAAAACCGCATTCTTTTGCAGGTATCGGTGGAAGACGCCAACGAAGCCTCCGACGCCTTTGAGGAACTGATGGGCGACAGGGTGGAGCCGCGCCGCGACTTTATCGAGCGCAATGCCCTGGCCGTACATGATCTGGATATCTGATTTTCCTTTTTTTTGAAAAACAGCAGTGAGGCCCGCAGTGGCAGAAGAACAGCAGCCGCAGATCAGCATCGAAAAAGAACTGCGCAAATCCTATCTGGAATATTCCCTTTCCGTGATTGTGGGCCGGGCCATACCCGATGCCCGTGACGGACTCAAGCCCGTGCACCGGCGCATTCTGTTTGCCCAGTACGAACTGGGCAACAATTACAACCGGCCGCACAAAAAGTCCGCCCGCATTGTGGGTGACGTTATCGGCAAATACCATCCCCACGGCGATTCTGCGGTATATGACGCCCTGGTGCGCATGGCCCAGGATTTTTCCATGCGCGATCCCCTGGTGGAAGGGCAGGGAAATTTCGGTTCCATTGACGGCGATTCCCCTGCGGCCATGCGGTACACAGAAGTGCGCATGGCCCGTCTGGCGCAGGAATTTCTGGGCGATCTGGACAAAAATACCGTTGATTTCCGGCCCAATTACGACAATACGCTGCAAGAGCCCTGCGTCATGCCCGCCAAGGTGCCCAATCTGCTGCTCAACGGCAGTTCGGGCATTGCCGTGGGCATGGCCACCAACATTCCGCCGCACAATCTCGGCGAACTGTGCGATGCCCTGCAATTTCTGCTGGACAATCCGCAGTGCGGTGTGGACGACCTCATGGAATACGTCAAGGGGCCGGATTTTCCCACCAGGGGTTTTGTGTATGCGGGCAAGGGATTGTACGATGCCTACCACACCGGGCGCGGCACGGTCAAAATGCGCGGGCGCGTCGAGGTGGAGGAGCGCAAGAAAGGCGCGCAGTCCATTGTTATCCGCGAAATTCCCTTCGGGCTGAACAAATCCTCTCTGGTGGAAAAAATCGCCGCTCTGGTCAATGACCGCAAGATTGACGGCGTTACCGACCTTCGGGACGAATCCGACCGCAAGGGCATCAGGGTGGTGATTGACCTCAAGCGCGGCGTGATTCCCGACATTGTGGTCAATTCCCTGTACAAATTCACGCCGCTGGAATCCAGCTTCGGCATCAACATGCTGGCTGTGCTGGACAACAGGCCGCAGCTTTTCAACCTCAAAAGCGCTTTGACCTGCTTTGTGGACCACCGGCGGGAGGTTGTCATCAGGCGGACGCGCTTTGATCTGGAAAAGGCCGAAGCCCGCGCGCATATTCTTGAGGGCCTGCGCATCGCCATTGACCACATTGACGAAGTGGTGGCTTTGATCAGAAAATCTTCCAATCCCGACGAAGCGCGCGGCGCTCTCATGCAGCGTTTCGGCTTTTCGGAAATCCAGGCCAAGGCCATTCTGGAAATGCGCCTGCAACGTCTCACGGGTCTGCAACGTGAAGAACTGCTCAACGAATACAAGGATCTTTTGCAGAAAATCCAGTTTTACAAATCTGTTCTGGAAAATACGGAAATTCTGCGCGGCGAGATAAAAAAGGAAATCGCCGAAGTGAAGGAGATGTTCGCCACGCCCCGGCGCACCGAGGTCATCCGCGAAGCTCTCGAGCACATCGACATTGAAGATCTCATTCCCGACGAGGAAGTGGTGATCACCCTTTCGCGGCGCGGCTACATGAAGCGCACCAATCTGGAAAATTACCAGCAGCAGAAGCGGGGGGGCAAGGGCATCGCGGCCCTGCACACCACAGAAGACGATTATGTGCAGGAATTTCTGAGCACCAGCAACCACCAGTACCTCTGCCTTTTCACCAACAAGGGCCGCATGCACCAGCTCAAGGCCCATCAGGTTCCCGAAGGCAGCCGCACGGCAAAGGGCGTGCACATCAACAATCTGCTGCCGCTGGAAGAAAACGAATGGGTGACCACGGTTCTTGCCCTGCGCGAATTTGCGGAGGACAAGTTCTTTCTCTTTGTGACAAAAAAGGGCATGGTCAAGCGTTCTTCCGCCTCCCTGTACGCGCGCTGCCGCAAAACAGGCCTTATGGCCGTGGGCCTGCGGGATGACGACGAACTGGTGGTGGTGCGCCCCGTGCGGGACAACAGCCATGCGGTGCTGGTCACTACAGACGGCTTTGCCATCCGTTTTTCCTGCCGGGATGTGCGGCCCATGGGCCGCACGGCCACGGGCGTCAAGGGCATTGCCCTGCGCAGAAAGGATTTTGTGGTGGCGGGGGTGATCATCAAGGATGTGGACCAGTCCACGGAAATCATGTCCATTTCCGCCAACGGATACGGCAAGCGCACCAGCGTGGATCTGTACCGCCTGCAATCGCGCGGCGGCAAGGGCATCATCAATTTCCGGGTGACGGCCAAGACCGGCTCCGTGGTGGGGGCCATGCCCGTTACGGACAGTGACGGTTTGATCCTGCTGACCTCGGCCAACAAGATCGTGCGTATCGGAGTGGAAGAAGTGCGCAGCAAGGGCCGCGCCACCATGGGTGTGATGCTGGTGCGGCTGGACGAAGGCGCGCATGTGGTGGGCTTTGACCGCCTGGACGAAGGCGGGCAGCAGCGCGACGGCGCAGAGGCTGCGGACGGGCCGGATGCGCCTTTTGCAGCGGAATAGTTGGCAACATGCGGATTTTGCATGCCGCAGGGACGGAAGAAGGGCGTATGATCAAACACGAATGTGGCCTGTTTGCCATTGACGACCATGAAGAAGCCGCGCGTCTGGCGTATTTCGGGCTGTACGCCCAGCAGCACCGCGGGCAGGAAAGCGCCGGTATCGTAACCTTTGACAAAGACGGCGCTCACGAACACAAGGGCATGGGCCTTGTGCCCGATGTCTTCAGCGAAGCGGTTTTGCAGAAGCTTGCGGGCAGAACCGCTCTCGGGCATGTGCGGTACTCCACAAGCGGACGCTCCTCGGGACGGAACGCCCAGCCCTTTCTGATCCGGTATCAGGGGCGGGATATTGCCCTGGCCCACAACGGCAATCTGGTCAATGCGGCAGAACTGCGCAGAGATCTGGAAAAAGAGGGGGCCATATTTTCCACCGAAAACGATTCGGAAGTGTTCATGCACCTTCTGGTGCGCGCCCTGCGGCACAACGATCTCCCCGGCGCTCTCAAGGAAGCCTGTGCCCGCGTTCGGGGGGCTTATTGCCTGCTGGTGTTCATGGACGGCGTTCTTGCGGCCGTGCGTGACCCGTACGGCTTCCATCCCCTGGCATTGGGGCGGCTCAACGGCAGCCAGGTGATCGTGTCGGAAACCTGCGCCCTTGACCTTCTGGAAGCCGGGTTCGAGCGCAGCGTGCGGCCGGGCGAAATCGTCATTGTGGAAAAGGGGCGCACGCGCAGCGAGTTTCTCCTGGGGCCCTTGCCGCAGGAGTCCCGGCAATGCATTTTCGAACTGGTGTATTTTGCCCGGCCCGATTCCTACGTTTTTGACGAGCAGGTCTATCTGTGCCGCAAGCAGATGGGCTGGAATCTCGCCGAAGAAACCGTCACCGACGTGGATTTCGTCATGCCTTTTCCCGACTCCGGCGTGTATCCGGCGCTGGGCTTTGCGCAGAAATCGGGCTTGCCCTACGAACACGCCATGATACGCAACCACTATGTGGGGCGCACCTTCATTCAGCCCACGCAGAGCATGCGCAATTTCGGCGTGCGCGTGAAAATCAATCCCGTGCGGGAAATGATCAAGGGCAAACGTATCTGCATTGTGGACGATTCCATCGTGCGGGGCACGACCATGATGACGCGGGTCAAAAAACTCCGGGATCTGGGCGCCCGCGAGGTGCATGTGCGCATTTCCTGTCCGCCGGTGAAATATCCCTGCCATTACGGCATTGATTTTTCTTCGCGCGGGGAGCTCATTGCGGCGCAGCACACGCTGCCCGAGATCACGCGCATGCTTGATGTGGATTCGCTCTGCTATCTCAGTGTGGAGGGCTTGCTGCGCGCGGTGGGCAATGGCGGAGGCTATTGCCTGGCCTGTCTTACCGGGGATTACCCCGTGCCCTGCGGCGAACAGCGGGAAACAGGAAAGGCCTGCGGCGGCAAAGGCTGCGGCGCGGCTTTTGTGCGGGAAGGGGCAGCAGAAAAGTCATGAGCACAACACAGCGCATCAAGGGCTTTGCGGACATGTTTCCGCCAGAGAGCGATGCCTTTACCCGCATGGAAAATACGGGCAGGGAAATTTTTGCGCGCTACGGTTTTGTGGAACTGCGCACGCCGATTCTGGAATTTACGGAACTTTTCCAACGCTCCATCGGCGAGGAAACCGATGTGGTGCAAAAAGAAATGTACACCTTTCCCGACAGCCGGGGCCGCCTGATGACCCTGCGCCCGGAAGCCACGGCGGGCGTCATGCGCGCGTATGCCGAGAGCGGGCTTGCCGGAAGGGAGGGCGTCAGCCGTCTGTTTTCCTGCGGCCCCATGTTCCGCCACGAGCGGCCGCAAAAGGGCCGTTTGCGCCAGTTCCACCAGATCAACTGCGAGTGCCTGGGCAGCGCCAGCCCCTTTGCCGATGCCGAGCTCATCAGCATGCTGCTGCACTTTTTCCGGGCTTTGCAACTTCCCGGACTGGCGCTCAACATCAATTCCCTGGGCTGCGCGGCCTGCCGTCCGCATTTTCGCGAAGCCCTGCTGCGCTATCTGCAAAGCCTGGATCCTGCGGCCCTTTGTGAGGACTGCTTCCGCAGAATGCACACCAACCCCCTGCGCGTTCTCGACTGCAAGCAGGCGTCCTGCCGCGCCGTGGTGGAAGGCGCTCCGCGCCTGCTGGACAGCATCTGCCCGGACTGCGCGAAACATTTTTCCACCGTGCAGAAGCTCCTTGACGGTCAGGGGCATGCCTTTGCGCTGGACCACAGGCTTGTGCGCGGGCTGGACTATTATTGCCGGACGACCTTTGAGGTTGTGAGTTCCCGTATCGGCGCGCAGACGGCTGTTGCCGGCGGGGGGCGCTATGACGGGCTGGTAAAAAGCCTCGGCGGTCCCGATGTGCCGGGTGTGGGCTTTGCCTGCGGCATGGAGAGGTTGGCCCTTCTGCTGGACGCGTCCTCGCCCGCGCCTCCGGATTTTTATCTTGTGGCGCTGGAAGAAGAAGGCGGGCTTCAGGGCTACGCGCTGGCGCAGGCTCTGCGCGAGGCTGGGCTGCGGGGAGAAATGAATTTTTCCCGCGCAAGCTGGAAAAGCCTCATGCGGCAGGCCGGAAAATCCGGCGCGCGGTATTGCCTGATCCTGGGGCCGGACGAAACGGCGCGCAGAGACATTGTTGTGAAAAACCTGGAAAGCGGAGAGCAGACCACGCTGGCCCAGGACGCTGTATGCCACTTTTTGCAAACGGGAACCATCCATGACTGAGCAGACCCAGGTGCAGGACATCCAACGCGAGCACCAGAAATACGTTGTCGATCTTGACGGCTGGCGGCGCAGCCACCATTGCGGCGAACTCACGGCGGCCCATGAAGGACAGGAAGTCTGCCTCATGGGCTGGGTGCAGTACCGGCGCGACCACGGCGGGCTGATCTTTGTGGACCTGCGTGACAGAAACGGCCTGACCCAGGTTGTGTTCAGCCCCGATGCCGCGCCGCAGGCCCACGAAAAAGCCCATGTGCTGCGCCTGGAATATGTGCTGGCCCTCAAGGGCAGGGTGCGTCTGCGGCCGGAAGGCATGGTCAATGACGCCATGCCCACCGGGCAGATCGAAGTGGTGGTGCAGGACTGGAAGCTTCTGAACACGTCCAAAACCCCGCCCTTTCCCATTGAAGACCGCACCGATGCCGGGGAAAATCTGCGGCTGGCCTGGCGGTATCTGGATTTGCGCCGTCCCCGCATGCAGGCCAATCTGCGCCTGCGCCATCAGGTGGCCCAGGCTGTGCGGCGGCATCTGGACGCCGAGGGCTTTCTGGAAGTGGAAACCCCTGTGCTCACCAAATCCACCCCTGAAGGCGCGCGGGATTTTCTGGTGCCCAGCAGGCTGAATCAGGGCGAATTTTACGCTCTGCCGCAATCTCCCCAGATTTTCAAGCAGCTGCTCATGGTTTCCGGCCTGGAGCGCTATTTTCAGATTGTGCGCTGTTTTCGCGATGAAGATCTGCGCGCCGACCGGCAGCCGGAATTTACCCAGATCGACGTGGAGATGAGCTTTGCCGATGAGGAGCAGGTCATGGGCATGACCGAAGCCCTCATGGGCACGGTTTTCCGGGAGGTCATGGGCAAAAGCCTGGATGCCCCCTTTGCGCGCATGACCTGGGATGAGGCCATGTCCCGCTACGGGGTGGACAAGCCGGACACGCGCTTTGGCCTTGAGCTTGCGGATGTTACGGAAATTGTGCGCGGTTCCGGGTTCAAGCTCTTTGCCAAGGCTCCGCTGGTCAAGGCCATGAAAGTGCCCGGCGGCGAATCCCTGACGCGAAAGGAAATCGACGAGTTCACCGAATACGTCAAGATTTTCGGCGCGCAGGGGCTGGCCTGGATCAAGATCAAGGCCAACGAATGGCAATCGCCCATTGCCAAATTCCTTTCCGATGAGGAGAGGGCGGGCATTGCCCAGGCCCTCGGGCTTGCCGTGGGCGACATTGTCTTTTTTCAGGCCGGTGAGGCCGCCATGGTCAATGCCGCCCTGGGCAATCTGCGCGTGCGCCTTGGCCACCATCTCGGGCTTGTGGACGACAGCGTTTTCCGCTTCCTGTGGGTGACGGACTTTCCCCTGTACGAATATAGTGAAGAAGAAAAGCGCTATGTGGCCTGCCACCACCCCTTCACCGCGCCGGCTGTGGGGCATTTGTCCACCATGTGCACGGACCCTGCGCTGGCCAGGGCGCGGGCCTATGATCTGGTGCTCAACGGCTATGAGGTGGGCGGAGGTTCGGTGCGCATCCACTCCGGCGACGTGCAGAGGGCCATGTTCGAGGCGCTGGGCTTCACGCCGGAACAGGCCGGGGAGCAGTTCGGCTTTTTCCTGCAGGCTCTGGATCAGGGCGCTCCGCCCCATGCGGGCATTGCTCTGGGCCTTGACCGCCTGGTCATGCTGCTGGCGGGTTGTTCCAGCATCCGCGATGTCATTGCCTTTCCCAAGACACAAAAAGCCACCTGCCTGCTGACCAGCGCCCCTTCGCCCGTGGCCGCCGCGCAACTGCGCGAACTGGGCCTGCGCCTGCGGGAGAAGGCTGCGCCGCCTGCGCCGCAGGATACGGATCAGGCATGATTCTTGACATCATTACCTATCCCGACCCGCGGCTGCACCAGCCCTGCCAGCCCGTGCCCGTTGTGACGGACGAAATCCGGCAACTGGCGGCGGACATGCTGGAAACCATGTATGCCGCTCCGGGCGTGGGCCTGGCCGCGCCCCAGGTGGGCAAAAACATCCGCCTGCTGGTCATGGACCCGGCCGCAAAAGACGAGAGCCCGCAGCCCAGGGTGCTTGTCAATCCCGTCCTGAAGCTGGAGGGCGAGGATGTGCTCAGCGAGAGGGAGGGCTGCCTTTCGGTGCCCCTGCAATACCGCGCCGATGTCTGGCGCAAGAGCAGGGCCATTCTTGACGCGCAGGATCTGGACGGCAATCCGGTGCATGAGGAACTGGAAGGTTTTCCCGCCATTGTCATGCAGCACGAGTACGACCATCTGGAGGGCATCCTGTTTATCGACAGGATCAGCCGTTTGCGGCGCACCCTCTATGAAAGCAAGGTAAAAAAATGGCTCAAGCGCAGAAATGCCGGATAGTTTTCATGGGCACGCCGGATTTCGCGGTCTGGAGCCTGCGGCGTCTGGCGCGCTGGCCGCGCGGGGAAGTCGTGGCGGTCTATACCCAGCCGGACAGACCGGCGGGCAGGGGGCACAAGCTGTCCATGCCTGCGGTCAAAAAGCTGGCTCTGGAACTGGGAATTCCGGTGTTTCAGCCAGCATCCCTCAAGAGCGCGCAGGAAGAGGCGCGTCTTGCCTCCCTTGCGCCCGATGTGCTGGCAGTGGCCGCATACGGTCTCTTGCTGCCCGACGCTGTGCTGGCCATACCCCGCATGGCTCCGGTCAATGTGCATGCCTCCCTGCTGCCGTACTGGCGCGGGGCGGCTCCCATACAGCGGGCCATCATGGAAGGCTGGCAACCGGATGCGGAAACAGGCGTGAGCATCATGAAAATCCTGCCTGCGCTGGATTCCGGCCCCGTGTATGCGCAAAGGCGTGTGCGCATCGGCGAGCATACGGCGGGCAGCCTGCACGACGAGCTTGCCGCCCAGGGGGCCGCGCTGCTGGAGGACGTTCTGAACGCCCTTGTTGACGGCACGGCCTCCTGCCAAGAGCAGGACCACAGCCTGGCCACCTATGCCGCCAAGATAACGCGGGCCGACACGCATGTGGTCTGGGACAGGCCCGTGGTTCAGGTTCATGCCCATATCCGGGGTTTGAGCCCCCGTCCGGGCGCCAGAACATTTCTTGCCCCGGAGGCAGCAGAAGGTTTTTCTGTGCTGCTTGCGCCCGGCACGCCGGAAGAAGGGGGCGTGGGAGGGGCAGCGCCCGGAACGCTGTGGCGCGACTCTCTGGGCTTGCGCATTGCCTGCGCCGACGGCTGGTACCGTCTTTCCCGCGTCCGGCCCGAAGGCGCGCGGGAAATGCCGGTGCGCGACCTTCTCAACGGACGCTTGCGGGCCTTGCCGTCGGGTGCTTGCGGAATTGCGGTTCCCGGCGGGGATCGCTGACCGGCGTGTTCTCCCGCCAGGGCAGGGTCGTTTTTGTCGGCTTCCGGATGACAGCATGCGTTTTTTCGGCAAATCACGCTTTTCCCTTTCTTCCCGGCAGTACGGGGGAGCCCGCAAGCGCCTTTTCATCGGCCTGCTGAGCGCCTCGTGTTTTCTGCTCTGCCTGTTGCTGGCCCTTTTTCTCATTGCGCCCTGGCTTGTCTTTCCCGCGCAGATCGCGTGGCTGGCGCCCATGAGCATGGCTTTCGGCTTTGCGGCCATCGGGATTCTGCTCTGGCTTTGCCTGACCATCGTGATCCACAGTTGGTCGGGCATTGCCCTGCCCGGCGCGCGGGGCGTCCGCCATGTGACGGTGCGCCTGCTTTTTCCGCTCATGGAACTGCTGGCCAAGTTTGTGGGGCTGGAAAGAAACCGGCTGCGCCGCAGTTTCATCAAGATCAACAACGAAACCGTGCTCTCCCGGGGCCGCGCCTATGCGCCCGAATCATTGCTGCTTCTGCTGCCGCACTGCATACAGCGCAGCGCATGCGCCTTTCGCCTTGTGTACGATGTGAACAATTGCCGCCGCTGCGGCCAGTGCCCTGTGGGCGATGTGCTGGATCTGCGCGACAAATACGGTATTCTGGTGGCTGTGGCTACCGGCGGCACCATTGCCCGCCGCCTGGTGGTGCAGCTGCGGCCGGAATGTATTGTTGCGGTGGCCTGCGAGCGCGACCTCACTTCCGGCATTCAGGACAGTTATCCCCTGCCCGTTTTCGGCGTTCTGAACCAGCGGCCCCACGGCCCCTGCCTGGACACGCGCATTCCGCTGGACTATCTGGAATATGTCGTCTGTCTTTTGCTGGGCAGAAAGAGCGCGGATTTCTCCCAACTGTAACCCGAAAAGATCCGGAGAAAACACTCAGACGCGGCGCAGCACAGCGCCGTACATGCCTTCCAGCCAGGGATGCGCATGGTCAGTCTGCCACTGTTGTTCCAGGCGCAGGCCCGTGTCCGTGAGCAGCGCGGCTTCGATATTTTTTTCGTTTTCTGCGGGATTGAGGGTGCAGGTGATGTACGCAAGGCAGAATCCCGGTTGCAGCAGCCTTGCGGCGCGCGCGAGCATGGCTGCCTGAAGGCGGACAAGTTCCACCGCAGCTTCGTGGGAACGCCTGCGCAGATCGGGCCTGCGCGCCAGAACGCCCAGACCGGAGCAGGGAACGTCCAGAAGAATATTGCCTTCCCAGTGGCGCAGGGGAGGGCGTCGTGCGTCTGCAAGGGCGACGGCGGGCGCGGGCAGCCCCAGGCGGCGGCATTGGCCCGGCAGGGCGCGGAGGCGGGAGAGGCTTGCGTCTGTCGCCAGGCGGACGTTTTGCCCCCATTCCAGCAGGGCGGCTGTTTTGCCGCCAAATCCCGCGCAGGCATCCCAGATTGGCCCTTGCCAGCGGTTCAGGCCCAGCTGATCCAGAATGGTCTGGGAGCCTGCGGCCTGAAAGCTTACGTCTCCGCTTTCTTCCCACTGGCGCAGGTCGCGCTGGAGGATATGGGAGGGCAGGCTGCCCGGAGCAAAGGCAACGCCCCACGGGCCCACGGGTTCTCCCTGGGCCAGAAAATGCGCGTGCAGGGTGCGGGCTTCCCTGCGGGCGGTATTGATCCGCAATGCGGACCAGGGGCGTTGCAGGGAGCGCTGCAAGAGAAGGCGGGCGGCGTCCGTGCCGTAGGCCGTATTCCAGAGTCGGACAATCCACTCCGGCAGAGAAAAAAACAGGCTGTCCGCGCGGACGGGATTTTGTTTTTCTTTGTAAAAACAATATGTTGAAAACTCATTGCGCCTGCGCTGGACTGTGCGCAGGCAGGCATTGGCAACACGGGAAAGGGCAGTGCCGTAGAGAGTGCGCACGCTTTCCACGGCCTGGTGCACACAGGCATGGTCGGGCACTTTTTCCTGAAACAGCAGGCCGTATACCGCAAGGGAAAGCACAAGAAACATGGGGCGCGGCAGGGAGCGCGGCCTGGACAGAACCTGTTCCAGAACAAACGCAATGCGGATTTCGTGGCGCAGGCAACCGTAGGCGAGTTCGGAGCAGAGGTTGCGCTCCGCAGGGGGAAGGTCCTGCGGGCCTGCATCTTTTGGGGATCCGGGCTGCGGGGCAGCAAGCACACGGGCCAGTGCCTGCTGGACAGTCAGGCCCGTATCCAGCAGCAGCAGGGCCTTGAGGGCAAGGTTGCGGGCCGTGGGCCGCAGGCGGGCCATCCTGCCCGGACTGCGGGCGCTTTGGGCGCGGCTGGACGGTGCGGGGCTATTCTCCATGTTCCTGTGGGGGCACGCCCAGCCGTTCCAGCAGGCTTTGCAACTCGTTGCTGTTGGTATAGGCAAGCGCAATGCGGCCGCTGCTGGCATCGCCGCTGATGCTGACCTTGCAGCCCAGATCCGCACTGAGCCTTTTTTGCAGGGCGCGCAGGCGCGCGTCTTTTTTGCGTCCGCTTCTGGCCGGTGGGGCCTGCGGGGAAATGGGGTCGTCTTTTTCCCAGGGCAGGGCATTGTTTCCCCGCCAGAAAGCCGCGGCTTCTTCCGCTTCCCGCACGGTGAGGCAGTGGCTGTGGATGCGCAGGCGCAGCTTTTCTGCGGCTTCTGCCGAATCAATGCCCAGCAGGCAACGGCCGTGCCCCGCGCTCAGGCGTCCTTCCTGCATGTCTTTGCGCGCGGCAGCGCTCAACTGCAAGAGGCGCAGGGCATTGGCCACGGCGGAGCGGCTCTTGCCCAGGCGTCCGGCCAGTTCGTCCTGGGTCAGGCTCAGGGACTCCCGCAAGGACTGCAAGGCTTCGGCTTCTTCAATGGGGTTGAGGTCTTCGCGTTGCAGGTTTTCGATCAGGGCTGCGGCCATGACCTCCGCATCGCTGAGTTGGCGCACAAAGACGGGAACCTGGGCAAGGCCCGCGAGTTTTGCGGCCCGCCAGCGCCTTTCGCCCGCCACGATCTGGTAGGCGTCTTCGCGGGGCAGGGGGCGCACCAGCAGGGGCTGGATAATGCCCTGTGATCTGATGGAGTCGGCCAGCTCCCGCAAGGCCTCATCCTGAAAGGTTTTTCGCGGCTGGCCGGGGTTGGGGCGCATTTTGTCTATGGGCATCATGCTTGTGTCGCCGGGGGCCTCGCTTCCGGCCTTGGGGGGAACAAAAAGCGCGTCCAGGCCTCTGCCCAGCTTTTTGTCGTTCATTCCTTTTCTCCTCATGGCGCTGGCGGCGCGGTTCTGCCCTGTGGCATGCGCGGGCAGCGCCGTTTGCAGCGCACTTTTTTGTGCACATCTTTTGCCCGGTTGACAAGCCTGTGGCGGCACGGCACTTTTGTACCAGTCGTGCGGCGCGCTTTGCCCGCGCGCGGTTTTTTTGCCGAAAGGCCCAAACCTTGTGCACAGGATTTGTATGTCAGCAAAAAACGCTATCCGGTACCTTGCGGACGCCAGCGGCAAAATCGAGGGCGTTCTTCTGCCCTGGGCCCTTTGGGAAAAAGTGGAGCCACAGATCAAAGGTCTTTTGCGCGAAGAGCCAAACACGCCTGTGGAGCAGCAGCCCGGCCCTCTCAAGAGTTTTGAGGAATTTCTCCATTTCTGGAACTTCAAATACGCCTATGACCCTGCGGTGCGCTGCCCGCACTGCGCCGCCTCGTGCGCGGACTGGCGGGCGGCCGCCGGGCAACCCTTTGTGCTGACCAACGCCAATATCGGCGGCCTGCTGGTTTTTCACTGTCGTGGATGCGGCAGCACGGTGCGGCAAAAGCATTTTCGCGACCATGTGGCGCTGGAACACACCCCGCCGCCAGCCCCGTAAAAATGTTCGCCTGCCGCAGGGCAGGCTGCGCGTTCTTCTGCGCGCTCTGGGAATCCTCCACCGGTTGCCGCGTCTTCGTCCGAGGCGAGCGCATTCTCCTGCGCGCTGTGAGAATCCCGCATGGGCGGCAAGACCAATGAAAGCTCTCCTGCGCGCTGCGCGGGCTATTGGAGCACCGCAGTTTTTTTGCTGGGCCTGCGCAGCACAATTTCCTTGGCAAGCCCCAGATAGGCGTCAGCCCCTTTGGACTTGATATCATAATGGATGATGGATTTGCCGTGGCTCGGGGCTTCGGAAAGGCGCACATTGCGCGGGATGACGGTTTCAAACAAATGGTCCGGAAAACAGCGCCGGACTTCGTTTTTGACTTCCCGTGTCAGGCGGTTGCGCGTGTCGTACATGGTCAGAACCACGCCCAGCAGGGACAGTTCGGGATTCAGCCTCTTCTTCACCTGCTCGTAGGTTTGCAGAAGCTTGACAATGCCTTCCAGGGCAAAAAATTCGCACTGGAGAGGAATGAGCAGTTCCCGCGCGGCGCACAGCGCGTTGAGGGTGAGCAGGCCCAGTGAAGGCGGGCAGTCCAGAATGATGTATTCGTAGTCGGCATGCAGGCTCTTGAGGCATTCCGCCAGATAGAATTCCCGCGCCATTTTGTCCACCAGTTCCAGTTCCACCGCCACAAGGTTGGTGCTTGCGGGCAGAATGTCCAGATAGGGCGAGCGGGATTTGGCAATGCTCTGGCGCACGCTTTCCGGAGTATAAAAGGTGCTGTACAGGTCGCCGTGCAGATTTTCCTGCAAAAGCCCCAGCCCGCTGGTACTGTTGGCCTGGGGGTCACAGTCCACCAGAAGCACTTTTTTTTCCATGACAGCCAGTGCTGCGGAAAGGTTGATGGCAGTGGTTGTTTTGCCCACACCTCCCTTCTGGTTGGCAATGGAGATAACGCGCGCCATGAAAACCTCCTGCAAATGTGCGCTGTGAATCCGTGCGCCCCGCCCTGGCGCAAAAACGTACGTTTTTTTGTTGCCCCGCACTGTCTTCTGCCCGTTGGGATGCGCCTGCCTGTGGGGCAGGGGCATTGTTTTTCGCGCAGGAATGCTCTTGATACCGTTGCCTCTCGGCAGTCAGGTGTCCCTCGGCAGTCAGGCCGTGCAGGCCTTTTTCGCGCAGGGGTGCTCCGGTACGGCGGCTTTGTTTCACGTGAAACATTGGTTGACGTGCTGTTTGTATAGGGAGCGGGGCATTTCCGTCAAGCCGTGTCACGAAAAAGCAAGGGGGTGTCTCCAGAATGACGACAAGCCCGCGTTTTGCGGAATGCGTTTCGTCCATGTTGCGCCCCTCCGTAGCTTTTGAAATTGTGTCCGCATGCGTTGCCATTTGTATTTTTAAGGTGCATCTGTGGATCTGCCGCCGCTTTGCAGAAAATTTTTGTCGGGAAACATTAGCAAGGCATGGTGCGCAGAGGCGGTATGTCCAGCGGTTTTTTTTGTCGGCGGGTTCCGGGCTGAGGGCGGCTCTGTTTTGCGCGCCTGTGCCGCTCAGAACGCGACCTCGCCGCAATTTTCGAAACATTCACCTTTGTGGTGATTTTGTGAAAATTTCGTTTTGAATTTCCTATGGTTGAAACGCAGATTTCATTGAAAGCGTGAAACTCGCCAATTTTCAAAGGTATTGCCGCTGTCACAGTCGGTGCCGCAGAGCGCGTGCCGCTGTTGCCGCACAACTGCCTGTGCGCAGGGCTTTCCGCCACTGCGGGGCTGTCGTTGTTTCGCGGCATGCGCCGCGCCCTTTGCCGTCTGCCCGTGCAGCGCCGCGCATTTCGGGCACAAGGGCGGCAAGGGGTTTGCCTGGTGGAAAAAGCGGACAAAAACGGTGGGACTACTTGGTGAAAGGCTCTGCCGGGCCGCAAACTGCTGGTTCCCAAAAGTCGGCTTGATTCAGAAAAAAAGAGAGGATACAAGCCTTGTTGCACGGGGAGTATGGGGATAGGCTGTTGTGTCGCTCCCTCCTGCTGCCGCGCGCAAGACAGAAAGACGCGATGTGATCCAAGAACAAAAAGGAAGCAGTGTGATGGGTGTGTGGAAAAAAAATCTGAAAATGGCGGTGGCCGGAGGCATTGCGGCCGCCACAATGCTTTTGGGCGCGCCGGGCCTTGAGGCGCGCAGCGAATCGCTGTCGGACGAAGCCCTGGCCAGGGCCCTGCAAAAAGTGTTGCGCGACAGGCCGGATATTGTGCTGGATGTTTTGCGCAAAAACAGCGAGGCGGTTCTGGATATCGCCCAGCAGGGCTCCAACCTGCGCCGGAAGCGCAGCCTGGAAAAACAGTGGGACGAGGACATCAAGACTGCCAAGGACGTTCGCCTGGAGGGCAGGCCGGTTCTGGGGCCTGCCAATGCCAGGGTGCGCATTGTGGCCTTTTCGGACTTTACCTGCCATTTTTGCCAGCAGGCGTCCGAAGTTGTGGACAGCCTTTTGCGGGAATTCGGCAAGGATGTCTGCCTTGTCTTCAAAAATCTTCCTCTGGAGGAAAAAGGCGTCAGCAATCTTGCCTCCGCCTATTTTGTGGCAGTGTCCCAGCAGGACGAGAGCAAGGCATGGGCTCTGTACCGCAAGCTTTTTGCCGACAGGGAACGGCTTGTGGCGGAAGGAGAGGAATACCTGAAAAACGCTGCCGAAGGCTTGGGCGTGGACATGAAACGCCTGAGCCGGGATTTGCGCGGCAAAAAGGTGAGCGACATTCTGAAGGAAGACCTGCAGGATGCCAGAAAGCTGGGCATTGAGGGCACACCCTATTTTCTCGTCAACAATATTGTGGTGCGGGGGGCATTGCCGCTGGATCTGTTCCGAAGCGCAGTGCAAAAGGCACTGGAAACCAGGGGCAGCCGGTAGCTCCGGCAAGACCGGGAGCTCCCACAAGATCTGAAAACGGGGCTTTTCCGCAAGGGAAAAGCCCCGTTTTGCTGTGGCGGGCAGCACGCCCGAAAAACGGCGGGCAGGTCGCGGCGTGGCCGCGCCGTCAAGCCACAGCCGTGCCTTTTGGTCGCGATACTGTGCGGCGCAGGCCGCGCAAATGCCGCACAGCGGGGTTTGCAACCTGACCGGGCTTTTCCCTTGCCCAAAAGTCCGTTTTTTACGGTCGCTCGTCCGCAGGCGGAGAGGCGTTGCGGGTGCGGATGACTTTGCCCATCCATTGCCGCAACTGCTCCAGGTCCGCTTGTTGCGTTTTTTCCGAAGAGTCCAGCAAAATGCGCAGGGCATCAACTTCATTGCGCAGGGAGGAAACCTCGGTGCTTTCCGGGGCCGGGGCGGGCAGTTTTTCCAGAAAGGTCTGCAACAAACGGGCAATGCCTTCCAGCGCCGTGGTTTGGCGTTCAAGAAGTTGCAGGGCCGGGGCGGAAAAAAACTCCTGCGGGGCCGGGGCAGGCGAGGGGAGCGCCGGGCCGGAAACAGCAAGCGCATTGCGCGGAAACAGGGCCAGCAGGGTATCTTCCACCGCGGAGGCCGTGCGCGATTTTTGCATCTCTTCCAGAATGGTGAGGATGACGTCCAGTGTTTCCGGGCGGTATCTCCGTCTGCGCCCTTCGCCCACGCTGGGAATGAAGGCCGCAAAGCGTTTGCAGTAATAGCGCGTTGTGGACTCGGGCAGGGAAAAATGGCGGGATATGTCCGCAATGCTGAGCAGGCCTTCTGCGGAAGTCGGCTTGCGTGCCATGTGAACTCCTGAGCAGCTTGCCGGTTTTCTGCGCGGCATCAGGCAAGGCCCGTGGCGGCAGGACAACAAGGTAATTGTGTTGATTTCTAGAGATACTGTAAAAAAAAGACAATGGCAAGTAGTGCAGGAGAGGTGCGCTCTTTGCATGCGGTTTGCACATTAACCATAGGAAATTCAAAACAAATTTTTCAAAAAAATCATGGCAAGGGCGCATGCCTCCCCTGCAAAAAAGTCGGGCTGCCTGCACGTTGCGCGCGCATTGCGCTGGCTGTATGGGGCATACTGCGGCCAAAATCATTGCGGTCAACGGGCAGGGGGGCAAGGGGGCGCGCCAGCCCCCAGGGCAGGGGGCAACGGCAACGTGTGCGGCGCGGCTTACGGCAAAATGCGCCGCACGCTCACAAGCCGATCCCGCCAGTAGGGAGACTTCATGCTGGCCATGCTGACTTTTTTGCCTGCGCTGGGGCTGTGGATAAAACTGTCGCCTCCGGCATAGATGCCGGTGTGCAGGCCACGGGGGCTGGAATCCGTGCGAAAGACCACAATATCGCCGGGGCGGGCGTGGGCCGCCGCAACCTTGTGCCCTGCTTTTGCCTGATCGGCCGTGACGCGGGGAATGCGCAGCCCGTGCTGTTTGTATGTCCACCAGATGAGGCCGGAGCAGTCAAAGCCCTTGCCCGGCGAAGCGCCGCCCGAACGGTATTTGGTGCCCATCTGGTCATAGGCGGTGCGCACCAGCCTGTGCGCGGCCTCCGGGGTGGGGCCGTTGCTTGGGCGATGAAAAACGCCGCAGCCGCCCAGCACAAAGGAGCAGAGGAGCACGAGAGCAAGAGGGAAGGAGTGGGCACGGTTCATGGCACTACCTGCATGAGATTGTGCATGCTGCCAAAATGTCGGCAGCCGTCACAAAACCTCTGCAGTAATGATGCCAAAATTGTGCTGCGCCCCGGGCCGGGGAGGCGTCAGGGCGCAGCGCGTGCAGGAAAAAACGGTATTTTGTTGTTGTCTGCCCTTTGCCCGCCATGCCAGACATGGCGGGCAAAGGAATCACTCTTCTACATGGAGGGAGCGCTGGCCGGGGTGAAGGTCTGGCCGTCCCACACCTGCTTGTTGGGCGGCAGAACAGGCAAAAGCTTTGTCCAGGGATGCTGCTCCAGGAACTTGGCATCCTGCTGCTTTGCCCGGCTCAGTTCCAGAATGGGAGGCACGGTTTCCTTGATATCCCTGGCCAGAGCCGGAGCAATGGCAAACATGGTCGCCTGGGTAGCCAGATCCACGGCCCTCTGGCTGAATTCCGCGGACTTGCCCAGCGTGTGCAGGCTCTTGGCCGGGTTATGGAAGCCAAAGCTGTTTTCTGCGGAAACATAGTCCCAGAAAATCTGCCCCTTGCGCACCATATCCCGCGCTTCTTCCATGAGCGCGTCGTAGTTCGGAGCCCTGTCGCCCGTGTGGGCATTGGCCAGCCGCACAGCCTCGTGCGCCTTGACAGACATTTCCTGCGCCGCCAGCAGTTGCTGGTAGGTGCGCTTTTGCGTGTAGAGCACGCGCTCGCGCAAAAATTCCGGCGTCTTGTCGGCATGGCACTGACGGCAGGCGCGCATTTCGGGATCCTTGAGCGGGGAGGTCAGCCAGTGGCTGGAAACCTTTTTGCCGTCGTCACGCACATACTGCATGTGGCAGTCGGCGCAGGCCACGCCTGCGGCGCCGTGCGGACCGTCCTGATGCGTTTCAAAGTCCGGATGCTGCATCTTGATCATGTTGACCTTGGAGGCGGCGTGCACCCAGTCCGTAAAGGGGCCGGACTTGCCGTCAGCACCCTTGGGGCCGTGCTCCTTGTAATACTGGTAGATTTCTTCCGGCCCGAAGCCCTTGTCCCAGGGGAAGACGGGCCTCTGATTCGGGCCGTTGTCTTTGTGGGTGAAATAGTATTCCACATGGCACTGGGCGCAGACAAGGGTGCGCTTGGTGTTGCGCGGAAGGGTTTTCCAGTCCTGGCCGCTGCGCTTGAGCCAGTCCTTGAGGGGTTCCGAATACGGGCGCAGTTCCATGGTGGCAGGATCATGGCAGGTGGCGCAACTGATGCTTTCCTCCATGGCGTTGATCTTGTCCTTGCCGCGGAATTCGTTCACGTCCTTGGCCCAGAAATCATCGCCGTATTCCCTGATCCATTCCATCATCCTGGGCGTTTTGCAGTTCCAACAGGTGGCGGGCATATTGCCTTTGCCGTCGGGAGAGAAGCGATCCAGCCGGTCAATGTGCAGAAAATCGTCAATGGCATGGGTATGACCGCGGGTTTCGTTGTATTCGTACATGAAGGGATAGCCCAGCCAGAGATTTTTGAGATAGGGCTGGGCGTGCTTGAAGCCCTTGGGCAGGGGATTGACGCCGTCGTTCTTGTGAAAAGGCACAGAGCCCTTGTATTCCGTCATCACCGTGTCTTCGTTGTTTTTCATGTACGAGGCGTACTCGCGGGGAAATTCTTTTTTGAACGGCGTAAAGCGGAGTTCCGTATCGGGAATGCCCGTTTTGTAGGTGGGCGGCGCAAGCTCGGTGGAAACGTCCTGACAGCCGGCCGCCAGAAGAACTGTGGACAGCGCGGCCACACAAAAAGCGAAGGAAAATATTCTGTTAGTCATGGGCTACCATCCTTGTACTCATGGGCTTGGTGCGCATATGGGCCACGCTGCGGTGGCAATCGACGCAGTAGGGCTTTGCGTCCATGCTGGCCACATTGATGTTGGTCTGGGCATGGCAGGCCATGCAGTTGGCGTTGACCACGTCTCTGGTGCGCATGCTGAGCGGGCGCGGAATGTCCTTGCCCGTCAGGTTGCCCACCACATCGCGCAGCCCCTCCTGCGCTTTGAAGGGCAACTTTGCCAGCAGATTGTGGGGCGCGTGACATTCGTTGCACGCAAGGCGGGCATGGGTGCCGGTTTTGTGAGTAACGGCCGCTTCCTGCATGATATGACATGAGGAGCAGAACGGCCGTGCGTCCGTGACTGTCATGGCCCAGGCCATCACACCCAGCAGCACCATGCCTGCCGCAATTCCTCCCGCCAGCCATTTGAGCTGCGGGCCATTGCGGGATGTTCCCATAAAAACCCTCCTTTGGCGCTGCAAGTGCGGCGCATCTTGCGGATTCCATAACAGAAAAAAAAGAAAAAGAAAAACCGCACAAGTCGTGGGGAGGGCAAATTTTTTTGGCGCAGCCTGGGGGGATTTGGAGACATTCACCTTTGTGATGATTTTCTGAAAAATTCGTTTTGAATTTTTTATGGTTGAAACGCAGATTTTATTGGAAGCGTGAAACTCCCGGTATTTGTATAAAATTGACATTCATTTTCTTTTTGTGTAGACAAAAATTCTCCGTCTGTGGGCAAAATCCGGCGCGCATTGGCAAAACGCGGAAAAAATGACGCCGGACGGAATTTTTTTCATCTGCGCGCAAAAAACGGCCTGCCCTTTTTCACCCAACGTCCAGCAAGAGGTTGTGCATGACGCCATCCCGGATTGTTTCTGCCCTGCAAACACTCATTGCCATCCGCCAGCCTGTTTTTCTCTGGGGGCCGCCCGGAGTGGGCAAGAGTCAGGTTGTGGCCCGGGTTGCGGCCCGCGAAGGCTATGCCCTGCGCGATATCCGCGCCGTGCTGCTGGACCCTGTGGATCTGCGCGGGCTGCCCCGCCTGAGTGATGATGGCCGCGCTGTCTGGTGCCCTCCGTCGTTTTTGCCGGGGGCGGACGCTCCGGCAAGGGGCATCATTTTTCTGGACGAGCTCAATGCCGCCCCGCCGCTGGTGCAGGCCGCCTGCTACCAGCTCATCCTTGACCGCGCCATCGGCGAATACCGCCTGCCCGACGGCTGGGCTGTCGTGGCCGCAGGCAACCGGGAGAAAGACAAGGCCGTCTCCTGGCGCATGCCTTCGGCTCTGGCAAACCGCATGGTGCATCTGGAGTTTGAAGCCAGCCTGGACGACTGGCTTTTCTGGGCGCAAGAGGCCTCCGTCAGGCCGGAAGTCTGCGCATTTCTGCGTTTTCGCCCCCGCCTGCTGCACGATTTTGACCCGCAGCGGCAGGAAAAAGCCTTTGCCTCGCCCCGGTCGTGGGAATTTGTTTCGCGCATGCTGGACGCCGGGCCGGAGCGTGACGTGGAATATGAGCTTTTTCAGGGCACTGTGGGAGAAGCGGCGGCTGCGGAATTCATGGGTTTTCTGTCCGTATGGCGGGAGCTGCCCACAGTGGATTCCATCCTCGCCGCGCCCACGGAGGCCGCTGTGCCGGAAGAGCCTGCCGCCCTCTACGCCACCTGTGAGGCGCTGAGCCTGCGCGCGGGCGCGGAAACCATGGACGCGCTGGCCGCCTATGCGGAGCGCCTGCCCGCGGAGTTCGGCGTGCTGCTCATGCGCGATGCCGTGTGCCAGAACACGGAGGTGGTGCACACGCCCGCCTTTGCCCGCTGGGCGCAGCACCATGCGGAGGTGCTGCTGTAGTCATGGCTGGCGACGCGTCTTCCCCCGCGCCCGACCGTTTTGCGCAGGAAGCGGCTGCGGCCCTTGTGCGGGCCAGGGCCGCTCTGGTCATGGAGCATCCTTTTTTCGGCTCTCTGGCCTTGCGGCTGCATTTTTGCGCTGATCCGGCCTGCGCCGATCTCTGGACCGACGGGCGCACGCTGGGCTTCAATCCCGCCTTTGCCCGCGCCATGCCGCCCAGGGCATTGGAGGGCGCTCTGGCCCATGAGGTGCTCCATCTGGCGCTGGGGCACCATCTGCGCCGCCAAAGCCGGGAAGAAACGCTCTGGAACCGGGCCTGCGATTTTGTGGTCAACCATGTCTTGCAGGAATCGGGCTTCACGCTGCCCGGCGGCTTTGCCCACAATCCGGCCTATGCCGGGCTCACTGCCGATGAAGTGTATGAGGCGCTCACGGCTTTGCAGGAAGGGCCGACAAACCACGGCGCCCGCAAGAGTCTTGCCGCGCAGGAAACCGGGGAGTCCGGGGGCGTTGGCGCGCACCAGGGCGGCGGCCGGTCGCCGGGTTCTGCGGCGAACGCGCGTTTTGGCCGGGACGATCCCCGGCAAAGCCGCAAGGGAGAAAAAAGCGAAGCTGCGGGCAACCGCGCCGTTGCGCGGCGCGGAGCCGGAAACAGGGAATCCGGGGAGAGTTTTGCCGGGGAGGTGCGCGACCATCCGGACGCCCGCGATCCGCGTGACGAAGCAGCGCGCAGGGAAGCGGAGCAGAGCGTGGACATTGCCGTCAGTCAGGCTTTGCAGCGCGCGGCGCACATGGGCAGTGTCCCGGCCGGGCTGACGCGCCTGCTCGGGCGGGAATGGCGTCCGCAACTGGACTGGCGCGCCCTGCTGCGGCAGTTTCTGGAAGAGTGCGCCCGCAGCGACTACACCTGGACCACGCCCAACCGGCGCTATGTGTACCAGAATATCTATCTGCCCTCGCGCCGCGAATCCTGCCTGGAAAATGTGGCTCTGGCCGTGGACTGCTCCGGTTCGGTGGACGAAAAGGCGCTGGGCATGTTCTGCGCCGAGCTTTCCACGGTGCTGGAGGCTTTTGACGCCACCCTGACGGTGCTCTTTCACGATACGAAAGTGCAGAAAACCTGCACGTTCACCCGCACGGACATGCCTGTCCGGCTCAGCCCGGTGGGCGGGGGCGGCACGGATTTCAGGCCCGTGTGCCGCCATATTGCGGAAGAAGGCCCGCACCCTGCCTGCCTCATCTGGTTTACGGATCTGGAATGCACCAGATATCCGGAAGAGCCGGAATACCCCGTGCTCTGGATGTGCAGCGCGCCCGATCCCCAGCCGCCGCCTTTCGGGCGTGTGGTCAGCCTTGCTCCCCGTTCCGGGGAAATGTTTTCCTGAAACCGCAGTACGGAGGCAAGCATGCGGATCGAATGGAGCATTACCAAGAAACGCGGCAATCTGCGCCCAACGCTTTCCTATGTGGTGCGCCTTGAGGAGCACGAAAAGGCTCTGGCCCTGCCGGAAGTGCGCATTGTTTCCACCATCCCCAAACCGGAGGAGGAGCGGCAGGAGTACTGCTATCCCGGCCTGTTCGAGCGCGCGGAAGGATACTGCCCCACGGTCTTTCATGTGCTGGAAGCTCCGTCGCACAAGGGGCATTCGTGGACGCGCACTCTGCGTCTGCCCTGGCGCGCGGACAATGCCTATCCGGAAGTGGAAGCCTCGTTCCGGCGTCTGCGCGACGCCATGGAAGAGGAACTCGGCAAGGCCGACGCCAGCCGCCCCATGGAAGTTTTCGGCACGGTGCAAACATCCGCCCAGGCCAAAAGCATGCTGGCTCCGGATCTGCTTGCGGAGCGTTTTTTGCGTCTGGCCGCGCGCGCAGGCACGCCCAGGCAGTAGCAGGCGGTTCCGGCACGCCCAACAGCAGAGGG